>ERZ1090880.569-NODE-569-length-19893-cov-10.252092_pt1 | contig 19893 bp, 24 predicted proteins | sample MGYA00478471_ERZ1090880 | MGnify/ENA primary metagenome ERZ1090880 (study PRJEB33644, sample SAMEA5815734) | chicken gut metagenome | biome: Chicken; feature: Gastrointestinal Tract; material: Caecum | place: Ireland | collected 2019-01-01 | study: A study of the... | reverse complement strand
TGCTGCGCATGCCGTTGTGCGTGCCCGCGCTGCCCGAGGCGCGGATGCGCAGTTTGCCTTTGGGCAGGTCGTAATCGTCATAGATGACGAGCAGCCGCGCGGGGTCGACCTTGTACTTCGCCATCAGCTGTTTCACCGCCCTGCCGCTCGCGTTCATGTAGGTGACGGGGCGGGCGAGGATGACCTTCTCCCCCGCGACGTGCGCTTCGGCGACGGACGCCTCGCACTCCTTCTTTTTGAACTTTACGCCCAGCTTTTCCGCCGCCTCGCCGACGGCGAGGAAACCCATGTTGTGAAAGGTCGTTTCATACTGCTTTTCGGGGTTGCCGAGGCCTACGATCAGAAACATTTTGCCGTCCTTGTCTTTACCGTGCGTACGCACGAACGCCGCGTTTTTTTCAAAACGCGGCAAGCCGTCTGTTTTTCATGAACCGTGCGGGAGTTCCGCACGGAGATCTTCCGTCCGCGGCGCCTGGGGGCGCCGCGGGAAAAAGCGCGTCCTGCGGCGGGAGCCGCAGATCAGTCGTAGATCTTCGACATGGGTTTGTCGAGATAGACGTTTTCGATCGCCGCGGCAAAGATGTCCGCGACGGAGATCACGGAGATCTTGTCCAGCTTCTTTTCGGGCGGGAGGTCGATGGTGTTGAGCACGACCAGCTCCTTGATGGGAGCCTTTTCGAGGCGCTCCATCGCGGGGCCGCTGAACACGGCGTGCGTGCAGCCCGCGTATACTTCCTTCGCGCCGTGATCCATCAGCGCCTGCGCGCCCTGGCAGATGGTGCCGGCGGTGTCGATCATGTCGTCGACCATCAGGCATTTCTTGCCCTCGATGTCGCCGATGATGTTCATGACCTCCATCACGTTCGCTTTGGGGCGGCGCTTGTCGATGATCGCCATCTGGCAGTTGAGCTTCATGGCGACGTTGCGCGCACGGGTGACCGAACCGATGTCGGGCGAAACGACGACGAAGTTTTCGTCGATGATCTTCTTGTTTTTGAAATAATTATAGATGGTCGGCCCGCCGAGCAGATGATCGAGCGGGATATTGAAAAAGCCCTGTATCTGCGCCGCGTGCAGATCCATCGTGAGGACGCGGTCTGCGCCGGCGGCGGTAATGAGGTCGGCAACGAGTTTTGCCGTGATGGGGTCGCGCGAACGCGCCTTTCTGTCCTGGCGGGCATAGCCGAAGTAAGGCATGACCGCCGTGATGCGGCCCGCGCTCGCGCGCCGCGCCGCGTCGATGAGGATAAGGAGTTCCATCAGGTTGTCGTTTACGGGTGCGGACGTCGACTGGATAATGAAGAGGTCCCTGCCGCGGACGGTCTCGTCTATATGGACTGCCGTCTCGCCGTCGGAAAACCGCCCTACCTCCGCCCCGCCCAGCTCTGTGTTGAGCTTTTTGGCGATCGCTTCCGCGAGGGGGCGGTTGGAGTTCCCCGCAAACAATTTGATCTCGTTGCCGTGCGTTATCATGTGTACCTCCGATAATTTGCGCTCGGCGCGCGCGGGCAAAAAAGAGGTGCGGGACAAGCCCGCCCCGAAACGTTCACCCTTGCGTCGCCGCCGGCGGCATACGGTTTCCCCCGCACGCCCGCCGTGCTGTGTATCCATTGTAATTTTTTTCCGCGGAATAGTCAAACGTTTTGAGCGGGCGCGGCTCAAAAATTTGCATCCTCTTCCTCTTTCTCCCCTTCCTTCTCCTTCGCACGGGCGCGCAGACCGCGGAAAAAGCCGGAGAGCAGGCGCGAACACTCCTCTTCCAGCACGCCGCCTTCCACCTCCGTCCTGTGGTTGAGCAGATTGCTCTCCGCAAGTTCCGCCGTCATAGAGCGCCCCTTCTGCTCGTAAGCACCGAAATAAATCTTGCGGATGCGCGCGTTGAGAGCTGCGCCCATGCACATCGGGCAGGGCTCGAGGGTGACGTAGAGGTCGCATTCGGGGATGCGCCAGCTCTTTAATCTGCGGCAGGCGCGGTCGATGGCGTACATCTCGGCGTGCGCGGTCGCCATCTGCGTCTTCGTGCGGCGGTTATAGCCGGACCCGACGATCCTCCCATCGCAGACGACGACGGCGCCGACGGGCACTTCGCCCTGCGCCAGCCCCTTTTTCGCGCGCGCGATGGCGGCGCGCATGAACTTTTCCTTTTCTTCCATCATGTCTCCTGTGCGAGCAGTTCACAAAGCAGCGCGGGCACGCCGCCGTTTTCTTCGAGCAGGGAAGGCAGAGAATGCTCCCCGAGCGGATGGCGCAGCGCGTCGCTGCCCGCCTCTATCGTAAAGGCGGGGATGCCGAGCGCGCGGATGCACCAGTCCTTATAGCCGCCGGCGCTGCCCGTTATGACGCGGGCGCGGTACCCCGTCCGCTCCGCGAGCGCCCGGGCGAGCGCTTCGTCGCGGCGCAGTGCCTGCCCGCGCTGACCGAATTCCCAATAGATCTCCCGCCCCTTTGTGTGATAGCTGACCGTGGCGGCGGGGCGCACGGACAGCGTGAAACCGCGCAGCGCCCTGCTCTCCGGTTCGCTGAACGGGGCAGGCCCGATATAATTCTCCGGGGCGGGCGCGCGCACGTTCGCCGTGCCCGTGCCCCACGCCGCGCCGAAATTGACGTTGAGGTCGACGGCGGCCGCGTTCGCCTTCCACAGGGAGTAATCTCTGCCGCCGTTGACCCGCCGCAGAAGCTCCGCGCGCTGCGGCGGGAGCGTGCGCAGGAATTTTTCTCCGCGCAGGGAAAGCGCGGCGCCGTCCGGGTTCGCCAGCGGGATAAACCACGCTCCGCCGCGCGGCACGCCTTCCTTTATGTGCGCGAGGGCGAGGAGCGCGGTCACCCATTCCCGCGCGTGGATCGCGTACTGAAAGAGCAGCTGCTTCCCCTGCCCGCCGACGTGCAGGGCGACGAGGGGCTGCCCGCAGACGCTCCTGCCGATGACGCGCTTTTCCCCCGCGAAACTTTCGTAAAAAGCATACACCCGACCGACCGCATCCATACAGACATTTTATGCCGGACGCGGCGCGCTTGTCTTAAATTTTTTATAATAAATTTGCCTCGCGGCTCCGCAGGCTGCGCCTGCAAAGCCACTCGTTAAATTTATTATAAATCTGAATTTTGCCGTTTTCAATGCCTTCTGCCACAAACTTTTTCGGCAGGAAGAGTTGACAAAACGGGCGGGTTATTTGTGATATTCCCGCCCCGCGCCGATCATGAAGGCGCGGTAGATCTGTTCGCAGGCGATGACGCGCATGAGCTGGTGCGGGAAGGTCATGTCCGAAAAAGACAGGAGAAGATCCGCGCGGTCTTTGACGGACTTGTCCAGCCCGCAGGAAGAGCCGACGACGAAGGTGATCTCCTTGCCCTCGGCGCAGAGCTGCCCCATACGGGCGGCGAGCTGTTCGCTGGACATTTTTCTGCCCTCCACCGCGAGCACGACGGCGTACCCGCGCACTTCGCGCAGGATGAGGGGCGCCTCTTCGGCGAGGGTGCGCTTTTCGGGCAGTTCCGCGATGCGGAAGGCGCAGAACGCGCCCAGCCGCTTGACGTATTCCGCCACGGCGTCGGCAAAAAATTTTTCTTTGAGCTTTCCGACGCAGACGAGGTTCACCTTCTGCATTCCTTCACCCCGCTATGTTGACGACCAGCGTACACACCCACAGGACGCAGCACAGGATGAAGCCGACGAGCGCGGCGAGGAAAAAGGGCTTGATCTCCCCTTCCTTTCTGCGGTTGGTCTTTTTGTCGAAGAAGATGAGATAGACGAGGCTGCCCGCGAGGCAGACGCCCGAGATCACATACAGGGCAACGGCGACGGAAGAGGGCACGTTCTGCAAAAACGCGAATTTATAGTTGCATACGATGACCGCGTTGTTCAGAAAATGACAGAGCACCGCCGGCAGCAGCGAATCGGCACGGAGGGCGAGCAGCGTGAAGGCGCAGCCGCAGATAAACTGGTAGAGCGTCTGCGACGGGTTCTGATGAAAGACACAGAACAGCAGCCCCCCGAGCAGGCAGGCGGCGACGGTGCCGATATCCTTTATCCCGTCCAGGATGATGCCGCGGAAGAGCGTCTCTTCCAGCACGGCGGGAAGGAGGGCGACGACGACGAGCACGCCGACAAAGCCGCCCCCTGCCAGAGAGGGAAGCTGCGCCACCGCCTCTTCGAAGGAACCCGCGGCGGGGTCGGTGTATCCCATCAGGCCGAGCAGCTCCACGAACCAGCCGTTGAGATAGTTCAGGCTGAACAGCAGCCCGAACGTGAGCAGCAGCGCGATCAGAAAATACTTCCAATGCGCGGGGCGGTAGCCGAACTGTTTGGGTTTTTCGCCGTACACCTTCATGAATACGGCGATGACGGCGATATACACCGCCTGATACAGCAGGTACGAGAGATATTTGTAGGCGTCCGTCTGATCGAGGCCGCCCTCTATGGGGCGCTCCAGCAGGGCGGAAAGGACGGAGAGGGTGATCGAAAAAGCGATAGTGACGAGAAGCATCCCGACGATCGTGCCCGAAAAGACCATGCCGCTGACGACCTTGCGCGGCTGCGCAAGCAGTCCGCCTTTTTTCTGCGTGCCCCCCGAAGGGGCCTTGTTCCTGTTTTCCATGCCTATTATTATATCGGAAAAATTATTTTAAGTAAATAAAAATCTTTCCATTTCCCGCATTTTTTGCTATAATATCATCAGACGAAAAAGAGAGGAAAAAGAGATGCGGATACTTTCTTCGAAAACCATAGAAGACGCGGTGTACAGACTCGCCGCGAAAGCCTGCCTGCGGCTGACCCCCTCCTGCGAGCGCGCGCTGCGCGAAGCGGAGAGATGCGAACCCGAGGGCAGCGCGGCGCGCTTTGCGCTCTCCGCCGTGCTGGACAACGCCGAAATCGCGGCGGAAGAAAAGATGGCGGTATGCCAGGATACGGGGTACGCAGTGGTGCTCGCGGAGATCGGGCAGGACGTGCACATAGAAGGCGCCCTCCTCTCCGACGCGGTGAACGGGGGCGTGCGGCGCGCATATGAAGATATGTGTTTCCGCAAGAGCGTGTGCGACCCCGTTACCCGCGCAAACACGGCGGACAACACCCCCGCCTCCCTCCATACCGAGATCGTCGCGGGCGACAGGGTCAGACTCACCTTCCTGCCCAAAGGCTTCGGCAGCGAAAACATGTCGCGCCTGTATATGCTCACCCCCGCGCAGGGCGTGAAAGGGATCGTGGACAGCATCGTGGAAACGGTGCGCCTCGCGGGGAGCAAACCCTGCCCGCCCGTGATCTGCGGCGTGGGGATCGGCGGCACCTTCGATACCTGCGCATACCTCGCAAAGAAGGCGCTTACCCGCCCGCTCGGAAGCCATAACGGACGCCCCGACATCGCCGCCATCGAGGAGGAGGCGCTGAACAGGATAAACGCCCTCGGCATCGGCGCGCAGGGTTTCGGCGGGAAGACCACCGCGCTCGGCGTATTGTGCGAAGTCCTGCCCACGCACATCGCGGGGCTGCCCGTCGCCGTCAACATCCAATGCCATTGCATGCGCTGCGAGAGCACGGAGATTTAACCCCACAAAACGGATAAACCGACCGTTTATGCCTCGCATAGTACTCTTGTTTATAACGATTTGGAGAGTTAAATGCCAAAAATACCCGACCCGAATGCAATTTTCCCCAACGAGTACGGGACGACGTGCTTTATCAGAAACGTGATAAAAGCGCCCAATATCTCGGTGGGAGAGTATACCTATTACGACAGCGAAGACCACCCCGAACTATTCGAGCAGACGAACGTGCTGTTCAACTACCCCTTCTTCGGCGACAAGCTGATCATCGGGAAATTCTGCCAGATCGCACACGGCACGACCTTCATCATGGGCGCGGCAAACCACCGCCTCGGCAGCGCGACCACCTATCCCTTCAACGTGATGGGCGGGGTCTGGCGCGAGATCTCGACGCCGCACATCGAGGAGCTTCCGCACAAGGGCGATACCGTGATCGGGAACGACGTATGGCTGGGAAGGAACTGCACGATACTGCCCGGCGTGAAGATCGGAAACGGCGCGATCGTGGCTGCGTGCTCGGTAGTTACGAAGGACGTTGCCCCCTATACCGTCGTCGGCGGCAACCCCGCGCGTTTTCTGAAAAAACGCTTCGACGACGGCACGGCGGCGCTTTTGGAAGAACTGCGGTGGTGGGATCTGCCGCCCGAAGAGCTGACGGAGATCATCCCCGTTTTATGCGATACCGACATGAAACGCGCGGCGGAAAAACTGCGCGCCATCCTCGCGGAGAAAAAGGAGAACTGACATGAAACGAATACAACTGCCGCTGTGCGATAAGGACATCCGCGCGCTGCGCGCGGGCGAAAGCGTGCTGCTTTCCGGCGAAATGCTGACGGGAAGAGACTGCGCGCACCGCCGCATCTGCGAGATGCTGGACGCGGGAGAGGCGCTCCCCTTTTCCCTTGCCGGACAGACCATCTATTATGCAGGCCCCTGCCCCGCGCCCGAGGGAAAGGCGTGCGGGAGCTGCGGCCCCACGACGAGCGCGCGCATGGACTCCTTTGCGCCCCGCCTGCTCGACCTGGGGCTGAAAGGCATGATCGGCAAGGGCGAGCGCAGCGAAGCCGTGTGCGAAAGTATCGTAAAGAACGGCGCCGTCTACTTCGCCGCCATCGGCGGTGCGGGCGCACTGTACGGGAACGCCATAGAAAAGAGCGAACTCGTCGCCTTCCCCGACCTATTGAGCGAAGCGGTCTACCGGTTCACCGTCAGAGACTTCCCCTGCATCGTCGCCATCGACTGCACCGGCGGAAATATCTATAAGAAAGGAAAGAAAGCATGACGCTGCACATTGCGAGCGGAGAATGCTCCGCGGAAGCGCTCCGCAGCGAACACCCCGACTACGATATCCTGCCTTTCAACGAGGCAATGTGCGAGGGCGACGCCTGCCTGCCCGTATTCGGCGAAGAATTTTGCAGGCTGCGCACAGAGGCACTCGGCGTGACCATGCAGGAATATATGCAAAAATCTCCCGCACAAAAGCTGAAGAACATAAATTCCTATGACGCCGCCGAACTGTATTTCGATCACGATATGTTCTGCGCGGTGAACGCGATCACCCTGCTGGCGTACCTCGACGCGGCGGGCTTCGGCGGGGACATCTGCTTCAATCTTTTGAAGCAGGACGGGAGAGCGGACGTTCTCTCCCGCTCACGGCTCTGCGCGGCGGGCTATACGCGCGCCTATGAAACGGTGCTTTTGCGGCGCGCCCCGTATAAGACGGGTTTTGCCGTATTCGACCGCGCCATCCCCCTCTACCTCGAATACAAAAAAGAGGACAACGCGCTGACGCGCTTTGCACGGAGCTTTGAAGGGAGCGAAACGCAGTGCATCTGCGCCATTCTCGAAAACTTCCGCGAATTCGGCATCGGTGACGTTGCGGCGCGGCGCATCTGCCGCGAAACGCATTGCCGGAAATAAAAATTTTACAGCAAAGGAGACAGCCATGAACACGTTTGAGAGCATTGCGGCGCGCGTTTCCGTGCGCGACTTTGAAAACAGGGCGATCCCGCGCGGCGACCTCGAAGAGATCGTCTCCGCAGCGCTGTACGCGCCCGTCGGAATGAAGAGATACGACAGCCTGCACATCACCGTGCTTTCCACCCCCGAAGAGGTGGCAAAGTTCACCGCCCTCGCGCGGGCGCAGAGCGGCGACCCCCACGCGGATCCCGTCCACGGCGCGGGCGCGCTCATCGTCGTTTCGGGCAAGCGCCCCGACGAACACACCGAGTACGCGAACGCCGCCTGTATGATCGAGAATATGCTGCTCGCCGCGACCGACCTCGGCCTGGGCAGCCTGTATGTGCAGGGAGCGGTGCGCGCGATGCGCGGCTCGGCGCAGGAGGCATCCTTCCGCGCCCTGCTCAACCTGCCCGAGGAGTTCACCCCCATCGGCAGCGCCGCCGTCGGCTTTGCAAAACAGAAAGCGGCGCCCCGCACGCAGCCGCAGAACGACGTCACGGGCGTAGATTATATCGGCTGACCGCGTTGTAATGTTTGACTTTACAATAAAAAAGTTGTATAGTATAGGCAATACGCAGAACACAGAGGTACAGCGGCCATGAAGATCACTTCGAGGTTTACGGTGGCGGTGCATACGCTGCTCGTCATCCATGAATATGCCGGAACGCAGAAGGTCACGTCCGAGTTTATCGCGGCGAGCGTCAACGTCAACCCCGTCGTCATCCGCAGGGCACTGCAAAGCCTGAAAGCGGCGGGTATGATCGAGGTGAAGGCGGGCAGCGGAGGCGCGAGCATCGCCAAAGACCTGAAAGACATCACGCTCTACGACGTTTATGCCGCCGTAGACAGCGTGAGCGGGGATATCTTCCACTTTCACGAAAGCCCCAACCCCGCCTGCACGGTGGGCAGAAACATTCATGCGCTGCTGGATCATCACCTGGCGGACGCGCAGGCCGCGCTGGAAAACGAGCTGAAAAAAGTTACCCTCCTCGACCTGGCGCGGGAACTCGACGCAAAGCGCTGACAGGCGGCAAAGCATTCACTGTGAAACAACGGAACAAAACGGAACCGGGCAAGGTAGAACCCTTGCCCGGCTTTTTGATTTCATGCAACAATGAAACTGTTTTTCTGCTTTATGTTTGTGCGTTTACAGCAGCATTTTAATGCCGCAGACGGGATGCTCGATTCCGTTCCCATACGGTACCGCCCGGACGGGGCGGGTCATTGCAGGAGGGAGAGGTACCTTTTGAGATTTTCGACGCCGAGCGAAAGCGCTTCGATACAGTCTTCCATCCCCTCGAATTCGATGGATACATAGCCGTCGTAGCCGCCGTCTTTGAGCGCCTGCAAACACTGCAATACGGGCACGTTCCCGTGGCCGAGGACGGTGCCGCGCAGATAATTGCCCGCGCGGGTACGGAAAAACGCGCCGCCCGGAGAAATGCCGTTGCCGCTCTTCACGATAAAGTCCTTCGCGTGGACGTAGAAGGCGTAAGGAGCTGCCTTTCCGCAGGAGACGGCGGGGTCTTCGTCGGCACAGAGGAAGTTGCCCATGTCGCACAGCCAGCCGAAATTCGGGTGGTCGACGGCATTCACGAGCGCCTCCACGCGGTCGGCGTCCTGCACGAAGAAGCCGTGGTTCTCCACCATCGTGCGTACCCCCTTTTCTGCCGCGTAATCGGTCACGCGGCGGATGCCTTCGGCAAGGTGCGGCAGAGCATACGAAAAGCCGCGCGGCGCCGCGGGGCGCTTGTACGCCGCATCGTGCCGCAGCCCCGCCGCGCCCAAAACGGCGGCGACGTCGACCTTGCGCATGACGCGCTCCGCCTCCGCACGGACATCCTCGCGGGAAAAATCTGCGCCGATCGTATAATTCGACACGGGGATCCCCTGCTTTTCGCACTCCTCGCGAAGCTGCGACGCATAGGCAAGTTCGCCCATGCCGTCGGGCGGGTCGAGGTCGAGAAATTCGATCGCGTCGAACCCCAATTCTTTCGCCTTCGCCACGACCTCTTTCATGGTGAGCTTTCCGCTGCGCGTATACTGCGCAAAGCTGTAAGCGCTGACTGCCGTCTTCATCTGTTTTTCCTCCTCTTCTTTTGCCGTATTACGGGTGCGGCCTGCCCTCGGGCGGCGACGTGCGCGTGCGGTCGGGCATGCCCTTGCGGCGGCGCGTTTCCGCCACCGTCTTTTCGTATCCCCTGCCCTGCGGGCGGTAGAACACCTCGTCTTTGAGGGAATCGGGCAGATACTGCTGCCCGACCCAGCCACCCTCGTAATTGTGCGGATATTTGTACGCGGCGCTCGCCGCCTTTGCGGCGCGGTCGCCGTAACTGCTGTCTTTGAGATAGGGCGGAACGTTGTCGTCGCGCACCTCGCGGGCGGCGCGCTTCGCCGCGTCCATCGCGAGGATGACGGAATTCGACTTTTCCGCCTCGCAGACATAGACGATGGCGTTGCTCATGGGGATCAGCCCCTCGGGCGCGCCGAGATGCCCGAAGGCGACCATCGCGGAGGTCGCAACGACGAGCGCGTTCGGGTCTGCCATGCCGACGTCTTCGCTCGCGTGCACGACGAGGCGGCGGAGGATGAGCATGGGGTCGCACCCGCCCTCGATGAGGCGGAAGGCGTAATATAAGGCGGCGTCGGAATCGCTGCCGCGCAGGCTCTTGCAGAAGGCGGAGAGGAAATCGTAATAGGTATCCTCGTTGTAAGAGAGCGCCTTGCGCTGGATAGACTGCTCCGCATCGGAGAGCGTGACGTAGATGCTGCCGTCGGAAGCGGGCGGCGTGGTGAGCACCGCCAGCTCGAGCGCGTTGTAGGCGGTGCGCAGATCGCCTGCCGCCGTACGGGCAATGTGCAGGATCGCGTCTTCGTCCACCCGCGCGCGGTATGCCGCCAGCCCCTTGCGGGAGACGAGCGCGGCGCGCAGCGCCCCGGCGATCTCCTCTTCGGACAGCCGCCTGAACTCGAACACGCGGCAGCGGGAGACGATGGCGGGCGTCATGGATGCGTACGGGTTCTCCGTGGTCGAACCGATAAACAGGATGGTGCCCTGCTCTATGGCGGGGAGCAAAGAATCGGACTGCGTCTTGTTGAAGCGGTGGCATTCGTCGAGCAGGAGATAGGTCTTTTTGCCGTACAGTTTCAGGGCGTTCCGCGCGTCCTCCACCGCCTTTTTCACGTCGGCGACGCCGCTCTGCACTGCGTTCAGCTTGACGAAGTTGCCGTGCGTGGTCTGCGCGATGATGTGCGCGAGCGTCGTCTTGCCGCAGCCGGGAGGCCCCCAGAAGATACAGCTGCCCAGCCTGTCGAGCTTGATGGCGCGGCGCAGGAGGCTGCCCTCCGCGACGATATGCCCCTGCCCGATAAATTCGTCGAGATTGTTCGGGCGCATCTTTTCGGCGAGCGGCTTTGCATCGTTTTCGTTGTTGTTGAGGTCGAAAAGGTCCATATATCAAAAGCTCCGCGCAGACTACTCCGACAGCAGCCTGCGTATTTTTTCCGCATTCTCCTTGCCGATCTTGTACCCGGCGTCATAGGCGGAAGGTTCGTATTTGAGTTTGTACTGCGACACCCCTTCCATCTGTGGTTCCAGCCACAGATCGACGATGCGGCGGCCGCTGCGCTGTTCGCGCACGGTATTGGCGCAGTCCATGATCTCATAGATGCGCATGATCAGCGAAACCATGTTGGAGACCTTTTCCACTTCCGTGACCTTGCCGAGCACGTCCACCGCGACGACGACGTCCGCGCCCATCTTTTTGACCTGACGGACGGGGACGCGGCAGAGCACGCTGCCGTCTATGAGCAGTTTTCCGTCCAGCTCGACGGGGCGGAACACGGTGGGCATGGAACTGGACGCGAGGATGGCGTCCACGACCTTGCCCGTGCGGAATTCGCAGAGTTTGCCCGTGCGCAGATCCACCGCGACGCAGCCGAAAGGGATCTCGAGGTCGGAAAAGTCGCAGTCTTCGAGGATGCCCGCCATCATCTTGCGCACCTTCGTCCAGCGCATCAGCCCCAGCCTCCCCAGAGAAGAAAAGCCGAGGTCGACAATGTCGAACGCGGTGAGCTCCTCTATGATCTCCTTCATCTTATCCGCGGAAAGCCCCTTCGCGCAGCAGGCGCCTACGATGCTGCCCATAGAAGAGCCTGTGATATAGTCGGGGCGGATGCCCTCCTCTTCGAGCGCTTTGAGAAAGCCGATATGCGCGATGCCGCGCGCCCCGCCCGCACCGAGTGCAAGCCCGAGCGTTTTTTTCATAATCTTTCCTCCGGTTTCATATGATTTAGCATGAAAGCCACGACCGCGCGCCGTTTCCCCATAAAAAAGATCGTATCCGGCGCAGCCATGCTCCTGTTTGCAGCGATGCTCGCTGCCCTTCCGCGGCAGTGCGCCGCGGCGTGCGCGGAAGGCATCGCCCTGTGGGCAAAGGCGGTACTGCCGTCGCTGCTGCCCTTCCTCGCCGTATCCGCCCTGCTCGCGGCGCGGGGCAGAAAAGCGGCGGACAGGCTGGCGCCGCTCATGCGGCGGGTAAAGCTGCCCGCCCCGGCGTCGCTCTGCCTCCTTCTCTCCGTGCTCTCGGGGTACCCCGTCGGCAGCCGCGCCGTTGCGGAACTTGCAGAGCGCGGCGGCATCCCGCACGAGGGAGTGCTCCGCACCGCCGTACTGTGCTCCACTTCCGGCCCGATGTTCCTGCTCGGAACGGTGGGCGGAATGTACGACAACCCCGCCGCGGGGGCGGTGCTCTTCGCCTCGCACCTTGCGGGGGTGTTCCTCGTCTGCCTTCTCCTGCTGCCCTTTGCAAAAAAACTGCCGGAAAGCCCTCCGCACGAAAAGCAAGAAGAAAGCATCCCTTCCCTCGGGGAAAGCGTGCAGCGCGCCGTGCTGTCCGTACTGTGCGTGGGCGGGTTCGTGGCGCTGTTCTATGTGCTCGGAGAAATGCTCGCCGCGCTCGGCGCGCTGCGCGCGCTGACCGCCGCGCTTTCGGTGCCGCTGGCGCCCTTCGGAGCGCAGCCCCTCGCGGAGGGGCTTGCCTACGGACTTCTTGAGGCGACGCACGGCTGCGCCGCGCTCGCCTCGGCGGGAGGGCCGCTCGCCCTGCCGCTGACCGCCTTCGTCGTCACCTTCGGCGGCGGAAGCATCCTCGCACAGCAGCTTTCCTTTCTTACGCCCGCAGGCGTGAATGCGCCCCTCTTCGTCGCCGTCAAAGCAGCGCAGGGCGCCGCGGCATTTTTCGTATGCCTGCTCCTCGCACGGATGTTTTTATAAAAATAAACGATTTATGCCACGCATAGTACTGTAAAAACAGTCAATAACAGCCGAGAAGTTTGAAATTGCGGCTGTATTCCTTCATTCTGTCGAGGGAGGCGCGCACGCTCTTTGCAGCGACGTCGCCCTTGAATTCGATAAAAAAGCAGTATTCGCCCGGGGAATTTTTGATGGGACGGGATTCGATCTTCGTCATGTTCAGATCGTATACGGCGAGGATCTGCAGCATTTTCAGGAGCGCGCCCGGCTCATGCGGGCAGGTCGCCGCAAAGTAGACGCGGCTGCTGTGCGCAGGGAGAGAGCCCTCCCCTCTCCGCACGAGAAGGAAATGCGTGAAATTCTTCTTTTCGTCGGCGATATTCCCCGTGAGAAAGACGAAGCCCTCCGCCTGCATATGCGAGCCGACGATGCCCGCGTCGCCCTTCCGCTCGATGTGCCCGAGGCTCTTTGCCGTGGAATCGGTATAGATGAGTTCAGCGTGAGGGAGCGTTTCGGAAAGGAACCTGCCGCATTGCAGGATCGCCTGCTGATGCGAAAAGATGCGGCGCACATCCCCGAGCGCGGTGCCCTCCCGCGCGATGAGACGGTGTTCGACGGGCAGGACGTATTCCTGCACGGCAAACAGCTGTTTGTTCGCATAGAGAAGGTCGAGGTTCTGCGTCACCGCCCCCTGCAAGGTGTTTTCGACGGGCAGCACCGTGCCGTCCGCCTCCCCCGCGTTCAGGGACGCGACCGCTTCAAAAAAACTCCTGCACGGCACATATTCCGCTTCGGGACAGAGAGCGCGCGCCGCAAGGCAGGAATAACTCCCTTCCGGGCCGAGATAAGCGATCTTTTCTTTGCCGCGCATAGTTTTTCTCCTTTACACCTTGTCGGCGATGTCGAAGATGAGCCGCTCCGTATCCGCCCAGCCGAGGCAGGGGTCGGTGATGGATTTGCCGTAGACGACGTCCTCCTTCTGGCAGCCTTCCTCTATAAAGCTCTCGATCATGAAGCCCTTGACGTACTTTTTGAAATCTTTGTCATAGAGGCGGTTGCCGAGCACCTCTTCGACGATGCGGATCTGCTGCTTGTACTGCTTGCCGGAATTGGAGTGGTTTGTGTCGATGATGATGGCGGGATTTTTCAGCCCCGTCTGCGAGTACCCCTCGATGACCTTCATCACCGTTTCGTAATGGAAGTTGGGGATATCGTTGCCGTATCCGTCGACGGCGCCGCGCAGCACCGCGTGGGCGAGCTCGTTGCCCGTGGTACGCACCTGATAGTTCTGGTATTTGAACACCTGCCCGCCGCTCTGCGCCGCATAGATGGAATTGAGCAGCACGGGCACCGAACCGCTCATCGGGTTTTTGATGCCGACGGGAAGGTCTATGCCGCTCGCGACGAGGCGGTGCATCTGGTTCTCGCTGGAACGCGCGCCCACCGCTATATAAGTGAGCAGATCTTCCATGTAAGCATAGTTTTCGGGATAGAGCATCTCGTCCGCCGCAGACAGCCCGCTCGCGCCGATGGCGTCGATGTGCAGTTTGCGGATGGTAAGGATGCCTTTGAGGATATCCTCGCGGCTGCGCGGGTCGGGCTGGGTAAACATCCCCTTGTACCCGACGCCCTTCGTGCGCGGCTTGTTTGTGTAGATGCGGGGAACGAGCACGAGCCTGTCCTTCACCCTGTCGTTCAGCCTGCCCAGCCGCTCTACATAATCGAGCACGGGCTTGCTCTCGTGCGCGGAACACGGGCCGACGATGACGAGGAGTTTGTCCGTTTCGCCGCGGATGACCTGCGACGCGAGCGCGTCGCGCTCCGCCTTGACCTTTTTCAGCTCTTCGGGCAGCGGAAGGCTCGCAAGGATCTCCTCCGCGGTGGGGATGAGTTCTTCTCTCTTAAACATTCGGTTTTGCCTCTTGCAGATATTTCCTCAGATCCCCCCGTATCTCTTCAGGAACATATTTATCGACGTTTTTCCCGAAGCGCAGCGCGTCTTTCACCAGCGAAGAACTGATATGCAGATACTCCTGCCGGGTAGGCAGGAACACCGTGAGCATATCCTTGTACATATCCGTGTTGATGTAATTGAGCTGCGCCTCATAGTCGTAGTCGGTGCCGTTGCGGATGCCGCGGACATAAAACCGCGCCCCCTCGCGGCGGAGAAGGTCGACCGTCAGCCCGTCATAGGCGAGCACGCGCACTTTGTCGTACCCCGCAAACACCTTGCGCAGCATGGAAAGGCGCGCCTCCTCGGAAAAGAGAGGGCGCTTGTTCGGGTTGATCAGAATGGCGACGATGACCTCGTCGAACAGTTCGAGGCATTTGAGCACGATATCTCTGTGCCCCAGCGTGGGCGGGTCAAAAGTTCCCGCAAAGACGCATTTTTTCATACCGATAACCTCCCGTCAGTCGGGCGTGAAAAAGGTCAGATGCGCGATGCCGTATTTGCGCTCGTCGTAGCGGACAAGACCGCCGGCATCCCCTTCGAACGGCCTGTCGCTCTCGAGGACGGCGACGCCGCCCGTGTTCAGCAGCCCGCGCTGCGCGACGAGGCGGAGTGCGTCGGCGCCGAACCCGCTCTTATACGGCGGGTCGATATAGATGACGTCGAAGGTGACGTCTATGCGGCCGAGCAAAGTGCGGTAGTCGAGATTGTATATCTTCGCTTCCTCGCGGATGAGCGCGAGGTTTTTGCGCAGGATGGCGAGGCTCTCCGCGGAAACGTCGTTGAACACGACGAGATCTGCCCCGCGCGAGATGGCTTCGAGCCCTATGCCGCCGGTACCGCAGAACAGGTCGAGGACGTTCGCGCCGGAAATTTCCGGCGCAAGGATATTGAACAGCGCCTCCTTTGCCCTGTCGGAGGTGGGGCGGACATCTTTGCCCCTGAAGGGCACGAGCGTCCTGCCGCGGTATTTTCCGCCGATGATCCTCAACCTTTCTTCACCCCTCTTGCAGATACTTCCGAGTGCTTTTTCTTTCCTTCTTCGACAGACTGCGTGCGGCGCTCGAGCATGAACTGACGGAGCCGCTCGCGCCTGCCGCCGTGGATGTAGGCGATGCCGCAGACGGCGATGCAGATCGCCACCAGGATCATCCCCCACCACAGCCAGTTCGCGTCGATGGCGGCGAGGACCATCTCGCCGTCTTCGTTGGGGATCTTTTCCCCTACGAGATAATAGATGGCAAACACGGGAAGGAACGCCCACCCGCTGGAAAACACCAGCCCCAGGCGCACGCCCGCGCTGCCCGTGAGCGCGCCGACGACGATGAGGACGATGGCGGGAAGGCTGACGACCGCGCCGATGACAAACCCTTTATACGGCGCATATTCTTTGCAGGGCTTGTACCCGCCCGCGTGTTCGGCGGAACCGACGGGCTTGTTCTCGCGCAGGAGCCTCCCCGTCTCTTTCATCTTGCAGGCGGTTTCCCCCGACGAGCGCAGAAGCACATAGGTCAGGACGATATCGCCGGCAAAGAGCACCGCCGTGAGGATGGTGCGCAGCACGTCGTTGGTGATGAGAAGGACGGCGAGCATGGTCATGCCGAACATCAGCTTGATGAAAAAAGGCGTGACCGCCCTGCGCAGATATTCGAGCACTTCTGCACAGGCTGTTTTGAATACGTTCATCGGGTTTCCTCCGTAAGTTTGCGAATTCGTATTTCTCTGTCGGTGACGAGCGCGTCGAGCGGCACGTCGTGCGGTTCGGCGGGGAGCTTGTCCGCAAGCTGAAAGTGATAGCAGATACCGATCGCGCGCACCTGCGCGCCGGACGCGCGCGCGCGGGCAAGCCAGCGGTCGTAATAGCCGCCCCCGTAACCGAGGCGGAAAAAGGAGGCGTCGGCGGCGAGCATGGGCAGGAGACATATCTGCGGGACGCCCGCGAACGGCGGCCCCTCCGGCTCTCCGATGCCGAACGCCCCCGGGCGGAGCGGCCCGCCCGTCCAGCGGACGGGGAACATCTCTTTCCCCTCCGTGCGCGGAAAAAAGACGGCTTTGCCGCGGCGCAGAAGTTCTGCGGCGATGCGGGAGGTATCCGCCTCGCTACCGACCGAATTGTACAGGAAATAACTCTCCCCTTCCGCAAAGAGAGGAAGGGAGAACAGGTTTTCGAAGATCGCCGCATCCATCGGAGGCCTGTCCGCCGCGGCGCGCAGCGCCTTCATCTCCCGCCGGAGTTCGCTTTTATCCTTCATATACACGCTCCGCGCGCCCGCAGACGCGGGTGAGCGCCTCGTAAGATATGGTGCCGTTCCGCTCCGCATAGGCGTCCGCGTCCGAAAAGACGCACACCTCCGCGTATTTTTCCGCGGGGATGCGGGAAAGGAAAGCGTCCATGCAGAGGACGTTGACGTTGCCGACGCCTCCCGCACGGGAAAAACCGTCTGCATAGCCCGCACGCACCGCCGCGAGCCTTCCGTATACGGGGCCGAACTCTCCGTACCCCGCGCCGCCTCCCGCGCATTCGCGCACGGCGGCGACGGTCGAACAGACGGTGAGCGCCCTCTTCAGCGGCAGGGCGCCCGCAAAGCCGCCGGGGAGATACCCGTACAGCCCGATGCCGATGCGCACCATGTCCAGCCGGTAATCGGGCGAGGCGATCGTCCCGCCCGTAGCAGCGATGTGGCGGATAAGTTTGCCGAAAGCGCGTTCCCCTTCCCTGCAAAATTCCCCGAAAAGGGAAAACTGCCGCGCGGCGGTCTCCGCGTGTTCGGGGCGGTAAAAATGCGAATAGATCCCCTCGGCGGAAACATTTCCGCACAGCCTGCCCGCGGCAAAAGCGCGGAAGGCGGGAAGATCGAACCCGAAGCGGTTCATGCCCGTGTTCGCCTTGATATGGCAGCGCGCGCACAGCCCGTACTTTTTACAGACGGAGGCGATGAGCGCGTAGTCCTGCGCGTCGCCGACGGTAAAGATCAGCCCGTAGCTTATGCCGCGGAGCACCTCCTCTTCGCACAGCGGCGGAACGAGAACGAGTACATCCTTCCGCACGCCCGCGAGACGCAGCGCCGCGCCCTCGCCGACGAGGGCGACGGCGAAACAGTCCGCGACCCCTTCGAGCGCGGGGGCGACCGTCTCCGCGCCGTGGCCGTAGGCGTCCGCCTTGACGACCGCGCACAGCTTCGCCCCGCCCGCAAGGGCGGCAAACTTTTCCGCATTTTCACGGATATACGAAAGGCGCACGATCGCCCTGTTTCTCTGCATATTCCCCTCCCGTGCACGGCATGGTACAGTATATGCGCAGGGCTCGGAAAACGTCATGAAAAATTATAGCATACTCCGCGGAAATTGGCAATCACTTTTTCGCGCGGGGCACGCGCAGCAGAAACCAGAACACCGCGAGCACCTGCAAGGGCACGGCGACGACGAACAGCAGCCAGCTGTAAGGAAATACAAAAGTCAGATAAATCGCAAGGGCGACCGCCCATATAAGGAAAGAAACGGCGAGCGTCCGCAGCACCCTGTTCCCCCACAGCGCCGCAAAGACGACGAGCACGATGCCGGATACAGGCATCGCCCAGACGAAAGAGAGCCAGCGGCGCGGAAGATCCGCCCCGAAAAAGTAAAGAAAGGAGAAGACGAGCGTGGCGAGGAACCACACGAGCAGGCAGCTCATCGCGGTGACGAGCAGCCGCCTGCGCCGCTTGCCCGCCGCGGGCGCGGGCCTCTTTTCTCCGTGCCCGCTGACGAGATAATCGAGGGTGACGCCGTACATCTTCGCAAGTTCGCAGAGCACGGCGACGTCGGGCAGGCTCTCGCCGCGTTCCCATTTGGAGACCGCCTTGTCGGAATAATTCAGTTTTTCCGCGAGCTGCAGCTGCGTCAGCCCTGCCGCCCTGCGGCAGTCCGCGAGATTGCGCGCCACGGTCAGTTTCAGATCGTCCATAGCATCATTATAGCACAAAAGCGCACGGCATGCAATGTTCTGCCGCACGTTAACCGCAAAATATGCGTGAAAACGGGCGTTTTTTGTAGAAAACAAAGGCGACTCTACCGTGAGTAGAGCGGAAAAATTTTCTCTACTTCCCGTATTTTTTCTGTATAGCACGGCGACGGAGAAGTAGTTTTACTTTTTTCGCCGCATCGGATATACTGATATTGTAAAATTTTTCCGCAGGCCCCGCCGGACGGGCAGGAACGCCGCGGGGCATTCCCGCAAATCGCGGCAGCGCAGACGAAAAACCTGTGTCCGCGAAAAAAAACACGGCGGGAAGAAAAAGCGATCGGGCACGGGAGGCTGACATGATAAGAGCAAGACTGCCGAAAGGCGGAAAAATAACCGTATTCGGGGATTCGGTACCCAAAGGACTGTATCTCGACGGCGGCAAAGTGGCGCGCGTGCAGAAGAGCGCCGTCCGCCTGATCTCGGAGGCGCTGGGAACGGAAATAGAAAACTTTTCGGCATTCGGACAGACACTGAACAAGTGTATGGAAAAGGGCCACGTCGACCGCTGGATACAGGAAGCGTCGAAGGGCGATATCCTCGTATTTTCGCTGGGCGGGAACGACTGCGATTACGACTGGGCGGAAGTTGCGGCAGACCCCCTCGCCCCGCACGCTCCGAAGACGCCGTACGCCGAATTCGTGCGGCTGCTCGGGAGCGCGGCGTCAAAGCTGAAACGCGCGGGATTTACGCCGGTATTCACCTCGCTCGCTCCCATCGACTCCGCGCGTTATTTCAAAAACGTGATCTGCAATAAGGCGGACGGCGAGCAGGTGATGCGTTTTTTCCGCGGCGACGTCACCAACATATCGCGGCATCAGGAGTGCTACAACGACGCCGTATGCAAGGCGGCGCTCGCCTGCGGCGGGATATTCCTCGACTTCCGCTCTCCCCTTCTGCTGCTGCCCGATTATCTCGGCTGTCTTTCCGACGACGGCATACACCCCAACCAGCGCGGACACGAAGAGATCGCCTCCGCACTGCTTCGCTCGTTCCCCTTGCTGCGGGCGGCATCGCCCGCAGGCTGATAACGCTCACCCGTCCTCCGGCTTTACCCGAGCCGCGGACTCTTTTATCAGAAAAACGGAAGGGGGGGCGGCCTTTTTTTGAGGGCCCGTGTGGGGTTTAGGTTTTTTTTTTTTTTTTTTGTAATATAAGCCCCGGCACGGGTTGGTAATTGGCACCCGA
>ERZ1090880.567-NODE-567-length-19904-cov-4.509446_pt1 | contig 19904 bp, 36 predicted proteins | sample MGYA00478471_ERZ1090880 | MGnify/ENA primary metagenome ERZ1090880 (study PRJEB33644, sample SAMEA5815734) | chicken gut metagenome | biome: Chicken; feature: Gastrointestinal Tract; material: Caecum | place: Ireland | collected 2019-01-01 | study: A study of the... | reverse complement strand
TGTCGGGTATATTGAGTACGGTGTTCAAATCTTTGGTCATACTATGCAAAAAACCACTTCGTTATTTGTGCGGGGTGACGGTTTTAAGGAAGCGCTCAAAAAAATCCGAAAAAGACCTTGCAGACTCTGAGCAAAATGGTGTATAATATATTTCGTATATTTATAGACTAAGCAAGGGAGGAACGAGGAAAGTGGCAAATAAGAATACCGCAGTTTCTGCGTCAAGCGAGACGGCGGTCGGCGAAGAGCTGAACACAAAGCGGAAAAAAGCCCGCAGAATAAGAAAGCGCCGTTCGCTGCTCTTTGATTTTTTGAAGCTTGCCGCATTTTCCGTCCTGCTTGTTTATTCCGTGGGCGTAATCATTTCCACCCAGGCTGACATAGCTCAGCAGGAGGCGGCGATAGAAAAGCTTGAAGAGGAGATAGCGCAGACTCAGCGTGAAAACGACGAGTACACAAGACTGCTTGCCGATAAGGACGAGACGGAGTATATGCTTTCCGCGGCGATAGAGCGCGGATACGCGTACCCCAGAGAAGTGCGCTTTTACCCCAAGAATATTCTTGACTGACAAGCCCGCAAATTTCATGCGCGGTGCGCACAAAATGACGTGAAAGAGGAAAAGGGAAAAACTTATATGCAGCTTGTGAAGGACAGCGTTGTCGAGGGCAAGGTAACAGGTATACTTAAATTCGGGGCTTTTGTCGATTTAGGCGAGGGCAAGAGCGGAATGGTACATATCTCCGAGGTGTCAAACGACTATGTCGAGGATATCAAGGATGTTTTGAAGGTGGGACAAACCGTAAAGGTCAGGGTAATATCGGTGGCTGACGACGGCAAGATAGCCTTGTCGATAAGAAAAGCCGATAAGAAAAACTCCGACCGCGACTTTAAGAACAAGAACGGCAGCAAAGGCGGCAAGCCGTTCGGAAAATATCAGGGCGGAATGTCGAAGGATTCGGACAGGGACTATGCTCCGGCTAAAAAGCATCAGGCTCAAAAAAAGCAGCCCGCTAAAAAGGATCTTGAGTATGCATACGAGCCGAGGTCTACGCCGACAAACGCGGGCTTTGAGGACATGCTCTCAAGGTTTAAGGCGTCCAGTGAGGACAGGATGTCCGTTTTGAAGAAAAACATGGACATAAAAAAGAAGGGCGGCAGGAGAAGATAAACTTGCCGCAAAAAGTCAAACGGCAAATAAGCCGGAGCATGCGCACAGCTCGTGCAAAAAACGCATGCGGCGTCGCCGCGCCTTGAAAAAACACGGCGGCAAAAAAGCCGAGCAAAGGGCTTTTGACCGGGAGGTAAAACGCATATTAATGGCTAGATCATTTAAGAAAATTCACGCGGCGCTTGCTTTGGTGCTGGCGCTTTGCACGCTTTTGCTCTGCGGCTGCGAGTCGGACAGAGTTGTAGCGGGCGAGGAATACATACTCGCCGCAAGACAGGCGTATGCAGCGCTTGACTCCGCCAGAGTAGACGTTATAAACGATGCAACCGGCGTGTCGGAGCAGATATTCATCTATAAGTACGACGAAAAAGGCATAATGACCTACTCGTATATAGGACGCTCGGAAGATATAAGCATAGCGCAGTATAACAACGGTTACGAGCAGTTCACAAACGAAAACGGCGAGTATACAAGCCTTGAGTCCACCGACGACGGCTTCGCAGCTTACTCAAAAGATGCGCCCTACCCCTACGCAAGCGAGGGATTGATACTATTTTATAAGAAGGCCGTAATCGACGAGCAGTCGTACATCGCCCAAAATGAGGACGCCATAGAGGTTTGCCACGTTTACGACGTGTCAAAGCTCGACGGAACCGGCGCGGACGACTCACTCACAAGCTTTGTCGTCAAGTACTACTTCGACGGCGAGGGAAATCTTCTGTTCATGCAGGAGATATCCGAAATGGCTGAGCCGGACGGCGCTGTTGAAACGCACTCCTATTCCATTTATATAACCGAGAGAAACGAGGTAGATTCAGTTCCCAACCTCGTCGAAAACCCCGACGACCCGCAGATTCCCGATCTTGACCTCGATTCTATAGTCTAAATGCGCATAACGTGCGCCATGTATGCATGCGCGCCGCAAATTAAACCGAGTATATGCCCCGCGCGAGGCGGCAGATGCAGCTTTTGTGTCGAATTTTGTCGAATGAACGGCAAAATTCGCTGCGCATCCGCCTTGGCGGGGTTGTTTTGTATAAAAAGCACAAACGCGCGGCAAAAATAATTTAAAAATTCTACGCGATTTTGGGCTTGCAAAAATGAAAAAAAGCTTGAAAACGGCACGTTCCGATGTTATTATATTTCTTGCGTGACTGCAAAAGATATGCGATGAAGCTGAAGGTTGCCGGCGGTGCGCCGGGTAATTTCAGCCGAGTATGTCCGATTTTAAACCGGGCGACTGTAATAACGACACGGTATGTGCTTTAGCATCTTGCGGCAACAGAGTTGTGCGGCTGCGGCGATGAGTCGGGGCGAGTGCGGCTTTGCTTGCGTCTAAATGTACATTGTAACCGCTGACGTTTTATGTCCTCCGAAAAACGAAAGTTTTTCGGTTTTTTTATGAGGACGGACGAAACGCACGGCAACGTGTTAAAAACAGACGAGCTTAAAAAAGCTCCGCCCCCAATTAAATGGATAAGACTTAAGGAGGCGTTTTAAATGGCAGTCAATGAAAAGATAAGAATCAAGATCAAAGGATACGAGCACACGAACGTAGACGCTGCAGCTGCTAAGATAGTAGAAGCTGCTAAGAGAAGCGGCGCTAAGGTTTCAGGCCCCATCCCGCTCCCTACGGATAAGGAGATCGTCACGATTTTGCGTGCGGTTCACAAGTACAAGGACAGCCGTGAGCAGTTCGAGCTTAGAACCCACAAGAGACTTATAGACGTTCTTCACCCCACAAACGACACTACTTCTGCTCTGCAGAATCTTGAGCTTCCTGCTGGTGTTGACATCGTAATGGAGATCAAGTAATCTCCTAAAGAAATCGCAAACCCGATTTCTCAGCGATACGGACACGACAGGTCATGTCGGCACTGCCGACCAATAACCATAGGAGGAGTACTGAAATGAAGAAAGGCATCATCGGAAAGAAGATCGGAATGACCCAGATCTTTGACGAGACCGGAAAGGTTATTCCGGTATCGGTTATCGAGGCAGGTCCTTGCGTAGTTGTACAGAAGAAGACCACCGACAACGACGGCTATGAGGCTGTTCAGCTCGGCTTCGGAGACGCTACCGCAAAGAGCCTCAAAAAGCCCCTTACGGGACACTTCAAGAAGGCGGACGTCGCTCTTAAGAAGACCCTCAAGGAGTTTAGACTCGAGGACATCTCGGGACTTAACGTAGGCGACATAATCAAGGCGGATCTCTTTGCTGCCGGCGACATAGTAGATGTTTGCGGCACCAGCAAAGGTAAGGGATTTGCCGGCACCATCAAGCGTTGGAACAACCACAGACTCAAGGAAACGCACGGTACCGGACCCGTTCACCGTCACGCAGGATCAATGGGCGCATGCTCTACACCTTCGAGAATATTCAAGGGCAAGGGAATGCCCGGACATCTCGGTGCAGAGAGAGTTACCATTCAGAACCTCGAAGTCGTCAAGGTTGACGCAGAAAACAATCTCATCGCTGTAAAGGGCGCAATCCCCGGCCCCAAGAACGGCATAGTTACCGTTTGCAACAGCGTTAAGAAGGCTTAGTGGAAGGAGGAAGTAACCAATGTCTAAGGTTTCCGTTTATGATATTAAGGGCAATGTAGTTGCCGACACTGAGCTTAACGATGAAATATGGGGAGTTGAACCCAACGTCCCCGTTATGCATGCCGTAGTTGTAAACTACCTTGCAAATCAGAGACAGGGCACACAGTCCACTCTCACAAGAACCGAAGTTTCCGGCGGCGGCAAGAAGCCCTGGAGACAGAAGGGCACCGGTCATGCAAGACAGGGCTCTACAAGATCTCCTCAGTGGGTGCACGGCGGTATCGCCCTGGGACCCAAGCCCCGCAGCTACAGATTCACAATAAACAAGAAGGTCAGAAGACTTGCAATGAAGTCCGCGCTTTCGGCCAAGCTTGCCGAGAACGGCGTAGTTGTTGTAAACAACCTCGACTTCGAGTCGATAAAGACTAAAAACGTCGTAGATATGCTCAAGGCTTTGGGAGCTGACGGCAAGGCGCTCATAGTAATGCCCGCCGTTGACGAGAAGGTCATCAAGAGCGCAAGAAACATCCCCGGCGTAAAGACCACTCTTGTAAATACTCTTAATGTATACGACATACTCAACTGCGACAAGTTCATCGTAGTCACCGATGCCGTAGCTAAGATCGAGGAGGTTTATTGCTAATGGTAAAGACTGCTCAGGATATTATTTTGAAGCCGGTTATCACCGAAGCCTCCATGGAGGATCTCAGAGCCGGCAAGTACACCTTTAAGGTGGCTCTCACCGCAAACAAGATAGAGATAAAGGATGCGGTTGAGGAGATATTCGGTGTAAAGGTTGCAGATGTGCACACCATGAGAGTCAGAGGCCGCCACCGCAGGATGGGCAGAAACGAAGGCACCACTCCCGCGTGGAAGAAGGCTATAGTGACCTTGGCTAAGGGTTCAAAGAGCATAGCGTTCTTTGACGGAATGATCTAAGAGCCGAGGCAGTAAGTATGGGAGGCATGCGCTTCCCGCAAAACCTAAGTTTTAAGGAGTGAAATACACATGGCTATAAAGAGCTATAAGCCGACCTCCAACGGACGCCGCGGCATGACTGTAACAGATTACAGCTGCCTGTCCAAGGTCGCTCCCGAGAGAAGCCTTCTCGAACCCATGAGAAAGACCTCCGGAAGAAACAGCTATGGCAGAATCACCGTTCGCCATCACGGCGGCGGACAGAGAAGAAAATACCGTGTAATCGACTTCAAGAGAAACAAGCTCGACATGAATGCGACCGTTCTCACATTAGAGTACGATCCCAACCGTTCGGCTCACATCGCTCTTGTAAAGTACGAGGACGGTGAGAAGAGATACATCCTGGCTCCCAACGGCCTTAAAGTAGGCGACACAATCTGCGCAGGCGCAGAGGCAGACATCAAGCCCGGAAACGCTCTTCCCCTTATCAACATCCCCGTTGGTACATTTATTCACAACATCGAGCTTTACCCCGGCAAGGGCGCACAGCTCGTAAGATCCGCCGGAAACATGGCACAGCTTATGGGCCGTGAGGGCGCAAGAGTATTGGTAAGACTCCCCTCCGGTGAGATGCGTTACGTTCCCTCCGACTGCATGGCTACCATCGGTCAGGTAGGAAACATCGATCACGAAAACGTGCACCTGGGCAAGGCGGGCAGAAAGCGCCACATGGGCGTAAGGCCTACCGTTCGCGGATCTGTTATGAACCCCTGCGACCACCCGCACGGCGGTGGAGAAGGCAAGTCTCCTGTCGGACGTCCTTCCCCTGTTACTCCTTGGGGCAAGCCTACCATGGGCTACAAGACCAGAGCTAAGCACAATCGCTCTGACAAGTTCATCGTAAAGCGCCGCAATGACAAGTAATTTGAAAGGAGGCAGATGAATAAATGGGTAGAAGCGTTAAGAAGGGACCTTATGTACAGGAGTCCCTCTACAAGAAAGTAGTCGCCATGAACGAATCAGGCGAAAAGAAAGCAATAAAGACATGGAGCCGCGCGTCGGTTATCTTCCCTGAATTCGTTGGTCATACATTTGCCGTCCACGACGGACGCAAGCACGTTCCGGTAGATGTCCCTGAGTATATGGGAGGACATAGGTTGGGTGAGTGCGCTCCGACAAGACCCTTTAAGGGTCACGCCGGATCCAAGACATCCAACAACGGTAAGTAGGCCGAAAGGAGGACAAATCAATGGAAGCAAGAGCAGTATTGAGAACTGCACGAATTGCTCCTCGTAAGGTTGAGATAGTCCTCAATCTTATCAGAGGAAAGGACTTGGATATGGCGCTTGCAATAGTCAAGCACACACCCAAGGCTGCCTGTGAGTATTTAGAAAAGCTTCTGGCTTCGGCCGCCGCAAACGCTGAGAACAACTTCAACATGGACAAAAGAAACCTCTATGTTGCAGAGTGCTTCGTTTGCCCGGGACCGATTATGAAGAGAATCATGCCCAGAGCTAAGGGCAGAGCTTACAGAATCCTTAAGAGAACCTCTCACATCACAGTGGTTCTCAAGGAAAAGGACTAAGTCGGAAGAGGAGGTAAACTATGGGTCAAAAAGTGAATCCCCACGGACTCCGTGTGGGAATTATAAAGGACTGGGATTCCCGTTGGTTTGCAGATAAGAGCACTTTCGGCAATACCCTTGTTGAGGATTACAACATCCGCAAGTTCATTAAGAAGAACCTGTACGCAGCAGGAGTTCCCAAGATAGAAATCGAAAGATTCGCTAACAAGGTAAAGATCAACATCCATTGCGCCAAGCCCGGTCTCGTAATCGGAAGAGGCGGAGAGGCTATAGAGAAGCTCAGAGCACAGATAGAGGCCATGATAGGCAAGACGGTAAACCTCAACATATTTGAGGTCAAGTCTCCCGACCTCAACGCTCAGCTCGTTGCGGAGAAGATAGCGCTTGATCTTGAAAACAGAGTATCCTTCAGAAGAGCGATGAAGTCCGCAGTTGCAAGAGCCATGAAGCTCGGCGCAAAGGGCATAAAGGTAAAGGCATCCGGACGTTTGGGCGGAGCCGAAATCGCAAGAAGCGAGAGCTACCACGAAGGAACCATCCCCCTCCAGACAATAAGAGCCGACATCGACTACGGCACGGCAGAGGCTGCCACCACCTACGGAAGAATCGGCGTCAAGGTGTGGGTGTATAAGGGCGAAGTTCTCAAGGGCGAAGCTCCTAAGACCGAGGAGAGACCCGACAGAAAGCGTCGTTCAAGAAACGGCGACGACAGACCTCGCCGCCGCGACAACAGAAACAGACAGGACAGAGCCGACAGAGCCGAGAGAACGGACAGAGCGGACAGAGCAGAGAAAAGAGAAGGAGGTAATAAGTAATGTTACTTCCAAAGAGAGTAAAGTATCGTAAGCAGCAGCGCGGCCGCATGAAGGGCATGGCTACAAGAGGAAACAAGGTTGCGTACGGAGAGTACGGACTTGCGGCGCTCGAGCCGTCATGGATCACCTCACAGCAGATAGAGGCAGCCCGTATTGCGATGACCCGTTACATCAAGCGTGGCGGACAGGTGTGGATAAAGATATTCCCCGACAAGCCGGTAACGTCAAAGGCACTCGGTACCCGTATGGGATCCGGTAAAGGAACACCCGATCACTGGGTAGCAGTAGTAAAGCCGGGCAGAGTGATGTTTGAGATCGCGGGCGTAAGCGAAGAAGTTGCAAGAGAGGCAATGCGTCTTGCTATGCACAAGCTTCCTATCAAGTGTAAGTTCGTAGCGAAAGAATCTTCAGAAACGGGTGGTGAGCAATAATGAAGGCAAGTGAAATCAAAGAAATGACTCTTGTAGAGCTTAACAATAAGCTTGTCGACCTTAGAAAAGAGCTGTTCAACCTTCGTTTTCAGCATGCTGTAAACCAGCTTGACAACCCTATGAGGATTAAGGCTGTTAAGAAGGATATTGCTCGTGTAAAAACCTTCATTCGTGAACAAGAGTCCAAGTAATTGAGAGGAGGATTTACTGTGAGCGAAAGAAAGCTTAGAAAGACAAGAGTGGGCAAGGTAGTTTCCGACAAGATGGACAAGACAATCGTCGTAGCTATCGAGGACAACGTAATGCACCCTCTTTACAAGAAGATCATCAAAAGAACTGTAAAGTTCAAGGCTCATGACGAAGAGAACGCAGCTCACGAAGGCGACAAGGTAGAGATCATGGAGACCCGTCCCCTTTCTAAGGACAAGAGATGGCGTCTTGTCAGAGTCGTAGAGCAGGCCAAGTAATTAAAATATGATTAGCAAGTTGAGCGCATACGAAAGCCCGACGGCATGTATGTGAACTCAGATTTTCTAAACACTGAAAGGAGGAACTTGCTGTGATACAGATGCAGACAAGGCTCAAGGCTGCTGACAACACAGGAGCAAAGGAGCTCATGTGCATAAGAGTTTTGGGCGGCACTCGCAGAAAGTACGCCAATATCGGCGACATAGTCGTTGCTTCGGTAAAGAAGGCTGCTCCGGGCGGAATGGTCAAGAAGGGCGACGTTGTAAAAGCAGTAATCGTTCGTTCAGCTAAGGGTCTTCGTCGCGAGGATGGAACCTACATTCGTTTCGACGAGAACGCGGCTGTTATAATTAAGGAAGATAAAACACCCAGGGGAACACGTATCTTTGGCCCTGTTGCCAGAGAGTTAAGAGACAATGACTTTGTAAAGATCATGTCTTTGGCCCCCGAGGTACTTTAAGGAGGATCCGCAGTTATGAATAAGATTCATGTTAAAACCGGCGACTCCGTAGTCATCCTCAGCGGCAAGGATAAGGGCAAGCGCGGAAAGGTGCTTGCGGTATCCCCCAAGGAGGGTAAGCTCATAGTTGAAGGCTGCAACATTGCCACCAAGAGCGTAAAGCCCCGCAGAAGAGGCGAAGCAGGCGGCATAGTAAAGGCCGAGGCAGCTATGTACTCAAGCAAGGTAGCTCTTGTTTGCCCCAAGTGCGACAAGGGCGTAAGATACGGCGTCAAGATTGACGGCGACGGCAACAAGGTAAGAGTTTGCAAGCACTGCGGTGCCGAGATCAAGTAGGAGGACGAACATGGCAAGATTAAAAGAACAGTATGTCAGCGAAATAGCTCCTGCGCTTATGAAGAAGTTCGGCTACAAGAACGTTATGCAGATACCCAAGCTTGACAAGGTGGTTATAAACGTAGCATGCGGCGAGGCCAAGGAGAACTCCAAGGTTATCGACGCTGTCATGAACGACCTTGCAGCCATCACCGGTCAGAAGCCGATAGTGTGCAAGGCCAAGAAGTCGGTTGCAAACTTCAAGCTCCGTGAGGGCATGCCCATAGGAGTAAAGGTAACTCTTCGCTCCGACAAGATGTACGAGTTTGTAGACAGGCTTTTCAATGTTGCGTTCCCGCGCGTTCGTGACTTCAAGGGCATAAGCGCTAATTCCTTCGACGGCAGAGGCAACTACTCCACCGGCGTAAAGGAGCAGCTCATATTCCCCGAGATCGAGTTCGACAAGGTTGACAAGGTTCGCGGAATGGACATCAACTTCATCACAACAGCAAAGACAGACGAAGAAGCAAAGGAGCTGCTTTCATTGCTCGGCGCTCCCTTCGCCAAGTAAGAGGAGGATACAAAATGGCTAAGAAAGCTATGGTTTTAAAGCAGCAGGCTAAGCCTAAGTACTCAACTCGTGCTTACAACAGGTGCAAGATATGCGGAAGACCCCATGCATACCTGAGAAAGTACGGCATCTGCCGTATCTGCTTCAGAGAGCTTGCGCATGACGGTCAGATTCCGGGAGTTAAGAAGGCAAGCTGGTAACAATTTCAGCAAAGGAGGCAACACAGTATGCAGATTACTGATACAATAGCTGACTTGTTGACGAGAATTCGCAACGCAAGCTCGGCAAAGCACGCTACTGTAGATATTCCTGCTTCCAACGTGAAAAAGGCGATTGTTGAGATACTTCTCAACGAGGGCTACATCAAGTCCTATCAGGTCGTTGAGGACGGTAAGCAGGGTATCATAAGAATAACACTTAAGTATGACGAGAACAGAACACCGGTAATCTCCGGCATAAGAAGAGTATCTAAGCCCGGTCTTAGAATTTACTCAAGCTGCGAGGATATGCCTAAGGTTATGAGAGGCCTTGGAGTTGCGATTGTTTCCACTTCAAAGGGCATCATCACCGACAAGAAAGCAAGAGAGCTTGGCGTCGGCGGAGAGATTCTCGCGTTCGTCTGGTAAGGAGGCTGTCATGTCAAGAATAGGTTTAATGCCGATCAGCGTTCCTTCAGGCGTACAGGTCACTGTTGCAGAGGGCAACGTGGTAACAGTAAAGGGCCCTAAGGGCACCCTTACACAGAAATTCAATCCCGCGCTCACGCTCAAGGTTGAGGATGGCGTTGTACACGTAATCCGCCACGACGACGAGCAGCAGACCAAGGCACTTCACGGACTTACAAGGTCCTTGCTGCACAACATGGTTGAGGGCGTGGTTCACGGCTACTCCAAGTCGCTTATCATCGAGGGAGTAGGTTACAGAGCGGCAAAGCAGGGCAAGAACGTAGTTCTCACTCTGGGATTTTCGCATCAGGTAACCATCTCTGAGACAGAGGACATCAAGCTTGAGGTTCCTCAGCCCAACCAGATAATAGTAAGCGGCATAGACAAGCAGAAGGTAGGTCAGTTTGCCTGCGAAGTACGCGCAAAGCGTCCGCCTGAGCCTTACAAGGGCAAGGGAATCCGCTATGACGGCGAGGTTATCATCCGCAAGGAAGGTAAGGCCGGTAAAGGCGCAAAGAAGTAAATAAGGAGAGTAAACGACTATGATAAAATTAGTTGACAGAGCTAAGGCAAGAGCGAAGAGACATGCAAGAGTCCGCGCTAAGGTCAGCGGCACGGCACAGTGCCCCCGTCTTAACGTGTTCCGCTCCGCCAAGCACATATATGCTCAGGTAATAGACGATGTTACCGGAACAACTCTCTGCGCCGCTTCAAGCATGGAAAAGGGCTTTGAAGGAAACGGTGGAAACGTCGAAGGCGCAAAGAAGGTCGGTCAGATGATCGCCGAGGCATGCAAGGCCAAGGGAATCGAGGAAGTCGTATTCGACAGAGGCGGTTACGTATATCACGGACGTGTTCAGGCACTTGCCGACGGCGCTCGTGAGGGCGGACTTAAGTTCTAAAAGGAGGTACAGTATTTTGGTTAGAATAGATGCTTCATCAATGGAACTTACCGATACCGTCGTATCCATTAACCGCGTATCCAAGACTGTTAAGGGCGGACGCATAATGAAGTTTGCCGCGCTGGTTGTAGTAGGCGACAAGAACGGAACTGTCGGATTCGGTATCGGAAAGTCGGGAGAAGTTACCGACGCAATAAGAAAAGGAATAGCAGACGCCAAGAAGAACCTTATCAAGGTATCCCTCAAGGGCACAACCATTCCCCACGAGGTAGTAGGCGCGTACGGAGCAGGCAGAGTGTTGATGAGACCCGCAGCCCCCGGTACCGGAGTTATCGCAGGCGGCCCTGTTCGTTCCGTAATAGAGGCAGCCGGAATAAAGGACATAAGAACAAAGTCCCTGCGTTCCAACAACCCCTGCAACGTTGTAAGGGCGACCTTCAACGGTCTCATGAGCCTCAAGTCCGCTGAAGAGGTGGCAAATAAGAGAGGCAAGACGGTAAAGGAATTATTCTGAGGAGGTTAGAGATTTATGGCATCCATAAAGATTGAGCTCGTAAAGAGCCTCAACGGCAGACTCAAGGACCAGATCGCTACAGCTAACTCCTTAGGTCTACGCAAAATAGGTGACGTTTCGGTTCAGCCCGACAACGCACAGACGAAGGGTAAAATCAACAAGATCGTACACCTGATTAAAGTCACCGAAGCATAAAACAAGGAGGTGCGAACAAATGAAATTGCATGATTTAGCACCTGCTGAAGGCTCAAACAAGGACGTCAAGAGAATCGGAAGAGGACACGGCTCCGGACAGGGCAAGACAGCGGGCAAGGGACATAAGGGTCAGAACGCGCGTTCGGGCGGCGGTGTAAGACCGGGCTTTGAAGGCGGTCAGACCAGACTTGCAAGAAGAATCCCCAAGAGAGGCTTCAACAACATATTTGCGGCTAAGTATACAGCAATCAACGTTTCCGACCTCGAGAAATTCGTAGACGGCACAGTCGTTGATACTGAGCTTTTGATAGCAGCCGGAGTTGTCAAGAACGGCGGCAACGGCATCAAGGTACTGGGCAACGGAGAGCTTACAAGAAAGCTCACCGTCAAGGCAGCTGCTTACTCTGCATCCGCTAAGGAGAAGATCGAGAAAGCCGGCGGAGAGGCAGAGGTGGTCTAAGTGCTTCAGACATTGCGAAACGCTTGGAAGGTAGTCGATATAAGAAAGAAGATTCTTTACACCCTGCTCATAATCGTGATTTACAGACTGGGCGGATATATACCGGTTCCCTTTCTTGATTCCAGCGCCATAAGCGCTATGATCGAAGGCAGCAACAACATTTTCAGCTACCTCAACACCCTTTCCGGAGGAACGTTCGGAAGAGCAACGCTTTTGTGCCTTTCGATTTCCCCCTATATCAATGCACAGATCATCATTCAGCTTTTAACCTTCGCCATACCTCCCCTTGAGAGACTCTCAAAGGAGGGCGAGGCAGGAAGGGCAAAGATAAACAAGATCACAAAGTATACCACGCTCGGAATTGCGCTTTTGCAGTCATGGGGCTACTACGTGGCACTCAAGAGCCAGGGCGCACTCACCTACACCACAGGTTTCTCAAAGGTCTTGTCCGAGATAGTCATCATCGCATGCTTTACCGCAGGCGCGATGCTCGTAATATGGCTCGGCTCGCTCATTGACAAGAAGGGCATAGGAAACGGAATTTCAATGCTCTTGTTTGCCGGTATCATCGCCGACATTCCGTCGTCGTTCGGTTCAACGTTTGCAATGCTCGGCCAGTCGGGCGAGGCTTTGCAGATAGCTCTTATCCCGATAATCATAATCATCTTTGTTCTCATGATAGTGTTCATCATCTTCATGGACAACGCAGAGAGAAGAATACCCATTCAGTACGCTAAGCGTGTTGTGGGAAGAAAGATGTACGGCGGACAGAGCACCTACCTGCCGATAAAGATAGCTATGTCAGGCGTAATGCCCATAATCTTTGCGATGAGCATTATGTCAATACCTCAGACGGTTGAGATGTTCACCGGCGCCCCTGAGGCGGGAACATTCTGGTATGGATTCTTAAGAGTGTTCAGCTACACCCACCCCGTGTACGCCACCCTCTACTTCATACTGATAATCCTGTTCAGCTACTTCTATGTTTCCATGCAGTATAATCCCATGGAGATAGCAAACAACCTCCGCCAGAATAACGGCGGTATCCCCGGAATACGCCCCGGCGCTCCTACATCGGAGTACATCACAAGAGTGCTTTCAAAGCTCGTTTTGGTCGGCGCGTTCTTCCTCGGCGTTGTTGCAATATTCCCGATTATATTCGCACAGATCACAGGCATAGGAAACCTCGCATTGGGCGGAACTTCAATCCTCATCGTCGTAAGCGTTGCGCTTGAGACGGTAAGACAGCTTGAGTCTCAGCTCATGGTTCGTCACCACAAGGGATTCCTTGAGTAATCGGCATACCTTACACAGGCAAGAGGCATACAGGCAATGCCCGATATCAGTGATCGCACATACTGTGTCGGGCGGGTTTTAGGAAAGGAGACGTTTATGAATTTGATTTTGTTAGGCGCACCGGGCGCAGGCAAAGGAACTCAGGCTGAGGTCATATGCGCAGCCAAGGGTATTCCCGCAATCTCAACCGGTAACATGTTAAGAGAAGCGGTCAAGAACGGCACACCCAGCGGACTTGCGGCGAAGAGCTACATGGACAAGGGCGAGCTTGTTCCCGACGATGTTGTCATCGGGATTTTAAAGGACAGAATTTCGCAGGACGACTGCAAGAACGGATTCATTCTCGACGGCTTCCCCCGCACTGTTCCGCAGGCGGAGGCTCTCGACAAGATGGGCGTGAAGATAGACAAGGTCATCGAGATATACGTCCCCGATGAGACCATTGCCAGAAGGCTTTCGGGCAGACGCGTCTGCGAAAAGTGCGGCTGCTCCTACCACGTAGAGTACAAGCCCACAAAGGTTGAGGGCGTATGCGACGCATGCGGCGGAAAGCTCATAACCCGTAAGGACGATGAGCCGGCAACGGTTTTGGACAGACTCAAGGTCTACCATGAAAAGACCGCTCCGCTCAAGGACTTTTACTTTGCGCAGGGAAAGCTTGTAACCGTAATAGGTCAGGAAGAGGTATCAAAGACGTCAAAGCTGACACTTGAGGCTTTAGAGGCATAAAACGTGATAAACATAAAATCAGCAAAAGACCTTGCTAAAATGCGCAAGGCAGGAGCAATAACAGCCGGCGCGCTTGTCGCTGCGGGTAACGCAATACACAGCGGAATGAGCACCAAGGAGCTTGATAAGGTTATACACAACTACATCACCTCCCACGGTGCAAAGCCCTCGTTTTTGGGCTATGCGGGATTCCCCGGTTCTGCATGCATATCCGTAAACGACACGGTCATACACGGCATACCGTCGCCTGACATAAAAATAGCCGACGGAGATATCGTGTCGGTAGACGTCGGAGCTTATACAGACGGCTTCCACGGCGACGCTGCAAAGACGTTCGCCGTAGGACAGATATCCGACGAGGCAAAAGCGCTTTTGGCTGTAACCGAGGAAAGCCTGATGCTTGCCATATCAATGGCTAAGCCGGGCGTGAGAATCGGCGACTTGTCAGCAGCTATTCAGGAGTACAACGAATCGAGGGGCTACGGAGTGGTGAGAGAGTACGTCGGACACGGCGTCGGCTCCGAGCTGCACGAAGACCCCGAGGTTCCCAACTTCGGACGCGCGGGACACGGTCCCAGGCTTGCGGCGGGAATGGTCATAGCCATAGAACCGATGATCACCGCGGGAAGCCCTGCGGTAAAGGTTTTGCCGGACGGCTGGACAGTCAAGACCAAAGACGGCTCGCTTGCGGCGCATTTTGAGCATACAATCGCAATAACGTCAGACGGTGCGCAAATACTCACCGTGCCTGAATAAGGAGGACGTTTGTGAATATAGTCAAGGGCAGCGTGGTAAAATCCACTGCGGGTCGAGATCAAGGCAGCTTATTCGTTGCGACGGCTGTCGAGGACCGCTTCGTTTTTATCGCCGACGGCAAGGAGCGAAAGCTCGAGCACCCGAAGCGAAAGAATGTTAAACACATTTCACCGACCGGCAGCCGGATAGACACCAACGGCCTGACGAACAAAAAACTTAAAAAGCTTCTTTCGGAGCTTACGACCCAAAGCTCTGACGAAGCCGGCAGCGACCGGACGAGATGATAAGAAAGAGGATTGCAATGTCAAAAGAAGATGTAATTGAACTTGAAGGCACTGTTATAGAGGCTCTGCCGAGCGCAAAGTTTCAGGTGGAGCTTGCAAACGGTCACAGGATTCTCGCCTATGTATCCGGAAAGCTGGGAATGAACCACATAAGAATCGTTCCCGGAGATAAGGTAACGGTCGAGATGTCACCCTACGATCTGTCCAAGGGCAGAATCACGTGGAGATCCAAATAAAAAAACATGTAAACATGCGAAGCGCCGCAGAGCGCTGCGCTACTATTTGAAGGAGGAATTTCAATGAAAGTAAGACCTTCAGTTAAACCGATGTGCGAGAAGTGCAAGGTAATAAGACGCAAGGGCAAGGTTATGGTCATTTGCGAGAACCCCAAGCACAAGCAGCGTCAGGGATAAAAACAGTTAATGGAGGTGCCCATAAAATATGGCTCGTATAGCAAGTATAGACCTTCCCAGAGAAAAGAGAATCGAAGCGGCTCTCACATATATCTATGGAATAGGTCAGCCTACGGCGACAAAGATCTGCAAGGAGACAGGCGTTAACCCCGATATAAGAGTTAAGGATTTGTCGGAGGACGACGTTGCCAAGCTGCGTGAATACGTCGACAAGCATCTTATAGTTGAGGGCGACAGAAGAAGAGAAGTTCAGCTCAACATCAAGAGACTTATCGAGGTCGGATGCTACCGCGGTACACGTCACCGCAAAGGCCTTCCGGTAAGAGGTCAGAGAACAAAGACCAACGCAAGAACCCGCAAGGGACCCAAGAAGACTATCGCCAACAAGAAGAAGTAAGGAGGGATATGAGACATGGCTCAAAATAAGACTACCGGCAAGAAGACGGTTGTTCGCCGCCGCAGAGAAAGAAAGAATATTGAGCAGGGACAGGTTCATATCCAGTCCACGTTCAACAACACCATCGTCACCATCACCGATATGCAGGGCAACGCGATTTCGTGGGCGTCCGCAGGAGGACTCGGATTCAGAGGCTCCAAGAAGTCTACTCCGTTCGCTGCTCAGACCGCAGCCGAAACAGCTGCAAGAGCTGCTAAGGAGCACGGACTCAAGATCGTTGAGGTATATGTAAAGGGACCCGGCCAGGGAAGAGAAGCGGCTATCCGTGCTCTTCAGTCTGAGGAGCATGAGGTAAGACTTATAAAGGACGATACTCCCATTCCTCACAATGGCTGCCGTCAACCCAAGCGCCGCAGATTATACTTTAAGTATCCTTGATACGCATGCGGTGACCGCGAAAAAGTACCGAGTTTACGAAGTTTACTCGGTGTCGGGACAGACCCGATATTATTTAAAAAACGGAGGAAATTTATAATGGCACTTAACAAGGAACCCATTCTTAAAGAATGCAAGGCTCTGGGCATCAGCCCCATGGTAATGGGCGTTGCAAAGGAAACAAAGAGAGACCCCAAGGCAAACGTCAGAAAGAAAGAATCCGAGTATGCTATGCAGCTCAAGGAGAAGCAGAAGCTCAAGTTCATCTACGGCGTTCTCGAGAAGCAGTTCAGACACATCTACGAGAGAGCTGAAAAGATGGAGGGTCAGGCGGGTGCAAACCTTCTCACCCTTTTGGAGCTCAGACTTGACAACGTCGCCTTCAGAATGGGTCTTGCGACCACAAGACGTGAGGCAAGACAGCTCGTTTCCCACGGTCATTTCAACGTGAACGGCTCAAGAGTAGACATCCCTTCTTACAGAGTAAAGGTAGGCGACGTCATCGCTCTCAGAGAGAACTCCAAAAAGAGCACCAAGTTCAAGGAGATCGTTGAGACCACCAACGGCAGACTTATTCCCACATGGCTCACCGTTGACAAGGATAACCTTACGGCAACCGTAACAAGACTCCCCGTCAAGGATGACCTCGACTACGAGGTAGAGGAGCACATGATCGTCGAGTTGTACTCTAAATAATGACGCCGGCATGATGAACGCCGCCGCAAAAATCTGTGCAGCGATTTTGCGTTCACGCCGTATTTGCTTGTGGTTCAGGTCGGGCATGACGCCCGCCTGCCGAAGCTGTCATTAAAGGACACAGGGAACATGATGTGCGGCAGGAGCTGCGCGTCACAGAAAAGAAATGGAGGCTACAATGTTAGAAAAAATTGAAAAGCCGGATATAGAAACAGTCGAGCTTAAAAGCAACGGAACATACGGCAAGTTTGTTTTGGAGCCTTTAGAGCGCGGCTACGGCACGACTATCGGCAACAGCCTTAGGCGTGTATTGCTTTCATCTCTCCCGGGTGTAGCCGTTACGTCTATCAAGATAGACGGCGTACAACACGAACTATCAACAATTCCGGGCGTCAAGGAGGATGTGGCGGAGATCGTACTCAACCTCAAGGGACTCACCGCAAAGCTTTACTGCGACGGACCCAAGACGGTTTACATCGAAGCTGAGGGCGAGTGCAAGGTCACCGCGGGCGACATAAAGACCGATTCAGAGGTAGAAATACTCGTCCCCGACATGCACATAGCTACTCTCGACACCGGAGCAAAGCTCTATATGGAAATAGTACTTGACAGAGGACGCGGATACGTTTCCGCCGAAAGAAACAAGGCTATGATGGCAAACGCGCCTATAGGCGTGATTGCAGTTGACAGTATTTATACACCGGTTCTCAAGGTAAACTATACCGTAGAGAACACCCGTGTAGGACAGATAACCGATTACGATAAGCTCACATTAGAGGTATGGACAGACGGCGTTATATCCGCAAAGGAGGCTGTCTCCATGGCAGCCAAACTCCTCAACGAGCATCTGAATTTGTTCATCAACCTGTCCGAGGAGGCAAGCGTTGACGACATTTTGACCGAAAAAGACATAAAGTCCAAGGACAAAGTCCTTGAGATGACCATTGAGGAACTTGACTTGTCGGTTAGATCCTTCAACTGTCTTAAAAGGGCGGGCATCAATACTGTAAACGACCTGATAGAGAAGTCCGAGGAAGAAATGATGAAGGTACGCAACCTCGGTAAGAAGTCATTTGACGAGGTTAAGGAGAAGCTTGCTTCCCTTGGCTTGGAAATGAGCTACGATGAGGAAAACTAAGAAGGAGTGAACACCTATGCCAGGAACAAGAAAGTTGGGCAGAACAAGCGACCAGAGAAGAGCTATGCTCAGAGCTATGGTCACCTTCCTGCTCGAGAATGGTAAGATAGAGACCACTGTTACAAGAGCTAAGGAAGTTTCCGCCATGGCTGAGAAGATGATAACTCTCGGCAAGTCGGCAGACCTCCACTCGAAGCGTCAGATTTATGCTTATGTCACTAAGGAAGACGTTTCAAAGAAGCTCATTGACGAAATTGCACCGAAGTATGCTGACCGCAACGGCGGCTACACAAGGATCATCAAGGTAGGTCCCAGACGCGGCGACGCTGCCGAGATGGCTATCATCCAGTTGGTATAATAAGCATTACACCGCATTGCACCCTCAAGACCTTTACGTCATGAGGGTGCTTTTGTCAGGTCTTGCACCGCTTACATCATAAAATATAATTACAAATCGTCATAGAATGCATGCGTATTTCAACAAGTATTCAAAATCGGTGCTTGTATGCATGCCTGTCAAGGAGGACAACATGTCAGACTGGAACCCGACTCAATATATGATGTTTGCAAGCGAGCGCACACAGCCCTCGATAGACCTTGCCGTGCGACTTAAAGGCTGCGGCGCATGCCCGAAGACGATTGCGGATATAGGCTGCGGCGCGGGAAACAGCACGGTGGTTTTAAAATCGGCGTTTGCGGACGCGGATATCGTGGGAATAGACAGCTCGGAGAATATGATCGAGCGCGCGAGGACAGAGCATCCAAAGCTCAGGTTTGAGCTATGCGACGCACTTTCGCTTGAGGAAAGATATGACCTTTTGTTTTCAAACGCATGCCTGCAGTGGATTGACAACCATGAGCAGGTCATACCCGCGCTCATGCAAAAGCTGAACGACGGCGGAATGCTTGCGGTGCAGATGCCTTTTAACGGCGAAGAGCCGCTGTTCAAGCTGATAAGCAAGGTCAGCGCAGAATGGGGACTGAATAGCTCAAAAGAGGCAAACGGAACGCCTGAGCCGAGTAAGTATTACGACATACTTTGCGGATGTGCATCCGAGTTTGACATCTGGGAGACAAAGTACTATCACAGGCTTGCAAACCATAGAGCGCTCGTCGAGTTTGTCAAGGGCAGCAGACTCCGCCCGTATCTGGATCAGCTCAGCGACGAGGACGGCAAGGCGTTTGAGGCGGAGATTGAAGAGCGCGCAAAGGCTTTGTACCCAGTGATGGCTGACGGCAAAGTGATTTTAGGGTTCAGGCGGCTGTTTTTCACCGCGAAAAAGTAACGCATAGATCGGGGCAGACGACGCATCAACTGCATGCCCGAAGTGACCCGCCGTAAAGGCAAAGAACGTGCGTGAATATAAGAAAAAGCGGCAGACTTCCTGCCGCTTTTTAAGTAAGAGAGGTATATGCTGCAAAGGTGCACCTTGGGCTGCGGGCTGATGTATGTTTGTGATTTGGGAAAAGCACCTGAGCAAAACGCGCAGCTGACGGCGTACGGCAAAATAAAAACGCCGCGAGTATTCCCACAGCGACACGACGAATTAAACGGTGTGGAGCGGATTACGAGGCTTGGACGAGCTACCTCTGCGCTCATACCGGATGAGCTAAATCCGCTTTTATGGCGCCTGAGGTCGGAACCAAACCATACACACGGGGATTTTCAGTCCCCTGCTCTACCACCTGAACAAAACGCGCAGCTGACGGCGTACGGCAAAATAAAAACGCCGCGAGTATTCCCAC
>ERZ1090880.560-NODE-560-length-20140-cov-1628.840229_pt1 | contig 20140 bp, 23 predicted proteins | sample MGYA00478471_ERZ1090880 | MGnify/ENA primary metagenome ERZ1090880 (study PRJEB33644, sample SAMEA5815734) | chicken gut metagenome | biome: Chicken; feature: Gastrointestinal Tract; material: Caecum | place: Ireland | collected 2019-01-01 | study: A study of... | reverse complement strand
TACACGCGTAAGATCGTCGGCAGCGTCAGATGTGTATAAGAGACAGAGCGCGCAGCTGACACGGTGTCAGTTTTATCAACGCAAATTACGTAGCTACGTCATTTAGGTCGAAAATATAACACTGTTATATTTAACGTAGCATCGTAGATTTCATTTCACACGCAAATAGTTAAATATATTGAACTAACTCCCTATTTCGTATAATATGACTGCGCTCCCTCGCTTTGCTCGGTCGCCGGTCGCTCGCTTCGCTCGCTCCCTGCGGTCGCCGCCTGCGGCGGCTCCCTAGGCTCGCGCCCTTCGGGCGCTCGCCTTTTCTTTCAATTTACTCTATCAAACTGAACATTGTTCATTTTGATACAATAGAAAAGCCCCGCCGGATGGGCCAGCGGGGCATTGGGTTAGTTGTCAGATACAAATTTATATTTGACAATTACGCCATTACCGGTTGCATGCATTGTAAGGCTAGTGTTGGAAACAGAAGTAATATTAAAACCGTTAATCTTAACGTTATCGGTAGTGGCACCATCCCAGAGGAATGCTGTTATATGATCAGTGTCAGTTGCGCTATACAGGTCGTTAGAAAAGGTCAAAATGCACACATGGTCATTTGGTTCTTTAGTAATAGTAGCCATGCGGGTAGCGCTGACGAAAATAGCATCTTCAAAAACAATGTGCCCGTTCGCCCCGCTTGGATTGTTAGCAGCGGCCACAGCCTGGTCAACGTACTGTTTTGAGGCAGGATTGTTGTTTTGGGTCGGTTCGGCGATTTGCAGAGCGGCCCCGGTAAAGTTGAAAGTGCCGGTGCCGGTATCTCCGGTCTTTTTCAGGTAGGGAAGTGCCGTAGTCCCGTTTTGAAGGTTTTCGATGTTAGTATCCTGCTGTACCTGCCAATCATTGAGCTGTATCTTCCAGGTTTCGAGCGCATTGACACGCTCCGCAAGTTCAGGGTCAGTAGCGTTCTGTACAGCGTCATCAACGTACTTTTTGGTTGCAGCATTCGCGTCAGCAGTAGGCGTCGTGACATTCAGTGCCCCAGTCATGGTACCACCAGTCAGGGGCAGATACCCAGACAGGTCACCAGTCACACCGTCAATCTCAGTCTGAATACCAGAAATGGCAGTTTTACGGTCCTGGACTTCCTTCTGAATCGCAGCATTCAGCACAGCGTCAGCGTCATCGACGTACTTTTTGTTTGCAGCGTTAGCATTTTCCGTAGGTGCGGGAAGGTTCAGTGCACCCGTCATGGTGTCGCCAGCCTTTTTGACGTAAGGCAGAGCCGTGGTCCCGCTGGTCAGACCGCTGACAGCAGTATCCACATAGCCTTTGTTGGCTGCATCTGCGGTTTCGGTAGGTGCAGCAACATTCGTGACCTTGTGTTTCTGCATATTCAGTGCGCCGGACATGGTATCGCCGGACTTTTTGACATACGGCATCGCCGTAGTTCCGTTCGTCAGATTTGCGATTTCCTGTTTAATAGCGTTGTCCGCTTCGGTACGGTCCTCGACTTCCTGTGTAATTTTGGTTTCCAGTGCATTGTCAGCAGCCTTGCGGTCCGTAGTTTCCTGATTGATAAGGCCAGACAGAGAACTTTCAGCGGCCTCAGCGCGTTCTTTTTCGGCGGTAATTGCGGTGTTCAGCTCATTTTCCTTGTTGGTAGCCCGCTCAGTTTCCGCAGCGATTGCCGCGGCGTTCACTTTGTCAGCATCGTCAACGTACTTTTTAGTTGCAGCATTTGCATCAGCGGTAGGTGCAGCAACATTCACGGTAGCGCCGGTGAAGTTGAAAGTCCCAGTGCCGGTATCGCCGCCACGTTTCAGATAGGGCAGGTCAAGGTCGCCAGACTGAATTTTGTCCAGTTCGTCATTGATACCGGCCACAGCCTCAGTCAGAGAAGTAAAGTTCTGCTGCAAGGTGTTGACGGTGTTCTGCATGGTGCTAACAGCACCAGACAGGTTTGTAACGTTCTGGGACAGGTTATCAACCTGCGTTGTCAGCCTCTCCACGGTAGTCTGCATCTGGTTGATGGTGGACTCCATCGAATCCAGCTTACCATTGACCTCCGTCTTAAAGTCGTTAATCTGCTGGGTCACGTCGGACGAAAGGGAATCAATCCGGGCACCCAGAGCGGTGTCAGCGTCCTCACGTGCCTGTTGTTCATTGTCAATGTTCGTCTGGAGTGTTGCTTCCGCATCCTTAGCGCGCTGCGTCTCGGTGGTAATCAGGCCGTTCAGGCGATTTTCCTCCAGAGTAGCGCGGTTGACTTCATCGGCCAGGTCACCAGCGATTTCATCCTCCCGTGCTTTTGCCCGGGTGACTTCCTCGGTAATCTGTTCCTGCAAGTTAGCTTCCGCAGCAGTAGCACGATTGACCTCATTGGTAATCTGCTCCTGCAAATCAGCCTCTGCGGCCTCAGCACGTTCTGTTTCAGCAGTGATTTTGGCGTCCAGGGCTTTTTCTGCGGCCTCAGCGCGGGTTGTTTCAGCCTCGATTTTGGTATCGAGCTGACTTTCCGCAGCCTGTGCACGGGCGGTCTCCGCCTTGATTGCAGCGTCCAGATTGTTTTCAGCGTTCTGTGCACGGTCGATTTCAGCAGCCAGGTCAGCTGCAATGTCCTGAATCTTTTCACCGTTCAGGTACCCCTGCCAGATAGACTGACCGTAGTTCTGGGTCAGTTCTGCCAGTTCCCGCTCATAGTCATTTTTGTAAAATCGACGGCGGGTGATGTACCAGAAGCAGTAAGCGGTGGGAACGGTGTCGTTCTCAGGGGTGAACATGAGCTGGCCCTTGTCACAGGCCCCAGCGCTTTCACCCTCGCACAGCTCGACAGCGAGAGTAACGCCGCGCTGACGGAGAATCTCCGCAGCGGCAGTAGAGGTCATGCCCTTCGCGTTGACGTCGTTCTCGTGACCAGTGACCAGAATCATGACTTCGCCGGTGGCGATGTTTTGGCCCATGATAACGCGGCTGGTCTGCTTGTTATAATCAGGAATCTGATTATAGTACATCTCAGAGGTGAGGGCGCCATCCTGAATCAGGACGCCAGAGCACCCCATAGCGTTAAACACGGTATCCGCGAGCATGGTATCCACGCCAGTACCATTCGAGTACACGCGCATAAACCCACCCTTGGTGAAACCGACGGTCCAGAGATTGGCGGCAGGGTCGGCCTGAATGGGAGCGCCATGCCAGATAGCTTTCCCGTACCAACCCTTTTCAGTCTTGGGCTGTGCCACGACGATTTTGTCCGCGTACTTGACTTTGGATGCAGAGAAGATACTCTGTTCGATTTTGCTGTTGGTCGCGTTGTCGTATGCCAGACCCAGTTCCATGAAGATAGGCTGACCACGGCGGTCAACGTGCCGTTTGTGGATGATGAAATACTTAGCAGACGAATCCGCGTCGTATCCTTCCTCAGTCCACACGTCAGCCGGGCCATAGTACGCGCCGTTTTCCTCCGCAGCACGCTGCAAGTTGTGCAGTGTCTTGTAGCACTCAGCCATGACGCTGTTGTAAGTGTCCATGCAGACGTTCACACGGTCGATGCAGTTGTTGACAGCCTCATAGAGGCTCTCACCTTCTACAACAGAGGGGACCGGCGGCATCGCGGGAACAGGCGGGCGGCAATAGTCGCCGGGGATGAAATGAGGGTAATCAGGGGGCAACGGTTGCGGGGGATGCGGCCCATACGGGGGCGGGGGCGGAAAAGGTTTACGATGGTCGTGCATTTTTACACCTCCCAATATAATAAGGTAGGAACGCAGACAGGGATTATCCGGCTCCTACCTATATTATATCACAGGGACGTCAAAAAATCAACAATGAGTTTCTTACAACAAAGTTTGTGCGCTGTAGTTCGTTACCGTTATCGTCAACGCTCTTAGTGCATTGTAGGTGCGGGTGTTGTTTCGGTTCCCGTAGGGAACTCACCACATTTGCATGAACAGCGGTTCCAGCTCTTTAATAACCAGCATATCAACATTCAGAATCACAGAGCGGTATTCCTCAATCAGCTTTGCAGGGCTGACGCCGCGCCGCCCCTCGCTCTTAATGGTGATATCCCCCTGTTTATCTCCCACTACGTGCTGTTGACGTGCGCTTGCTTCCTGCTGATTGTGAGCGATGTTACGTTCACTGTCGTTCTTCTCATTCTCTCCGGTCGCGGTGTTCTGCGTGCCATGGGTATTGTCGGCCTGTGCGGATGTGTTATCCTCACGGTAAGACCGGTCAGCATGATACGCTTCATGGTTCACCCCACTCTCATGCCAGATTTCGTTACTCAAATCGTGCTGATTGATGTTGTTTGTGTTCTTGACATTATGGGTGTAATCCTGAATCGTGGTTTCATGCTCCGTCACATCCTGTGTAGATGTGTGGTCCTGTGTCCAATGGATATCGTCTGTGTTATCCCGGTCGCGGGTAAAGTCCGTGGTCTGGGTATTGTCCTTGGTGTGGTCGGTTTTGACGTTTTCGGTCCAGTTTTCGGTTCCAATATCGGTCGTGTTCTTGGTGGTATTCTCGACAGTTCGGGTAGTAACATACCCGTCAACCTTAATGGTAGTTCCGCCGCCGTTCCCGCCGTCATCGCCCTCGACCGTTTCTTCCGTTGCGGTCATTGCAGACGGCATATCAGAGAACTTCGTGTCTTTCGCTTCAATCTCCGTAATGTTATTCGTGTGCATCTTGTTGCCCGTGGTATTTCGAGTTTCGTCAAAATCCTCATGGGCTTCCATCTTGGTGTTCTCCGTGGTATCTTCGGTATGGGTTTCGTTCTGTTGATGCTGCGTATTTTCCTCAAAGTCCGTTTTCCGTGTCAGGTCACGATTCGTGGTCGTGTTCGCGGTCTTATCTTCGTTCAAATCTTCGATACGGTCCATAGTGGTATCTACGGTCCGGTCGCCTTGTTTCTGGTAATCGCTGTTATCGGTGCTGTCAATGGTCTCAGCGCCAACTTTATGCTTTTCAATGTTCGATGTATAATCCGTGGTGAATTCCATGCCGGTTTTCTGTGTCAGGTCACGATTCGTAGACTGCACGTCTCCGGTCGTTTCGCTCATTGCAGCAGCGTACCCGGCCTCTGTTTTCTCTTTGGTCCTTGTGACGTCCTTAGTCGTAGCGTTGATGAACTCCGTAGCCAAAGGGTCATATTCAATCAGCGTGGAGACATACAGCTGATTGTAATACGGCATGATTTCATTCATCTTCCGGCCCAGCATTCGGTTAAACCGGTCGGGGGTTTCCTGCCCGATTTCACGGTACCAGAAATGCTGAATGATTTTGTTGTTAAGAATATCCCGGTGGTTTTCATCAAAGATGGGGTACCGGTCCAGAGCAAGCGGGTAATGGCGTTCAACCAGTTCCCGCAGTTCCATTGTGTATTCTGCCATTTTCAAAACCTCCCTTAATTTAACGGCGTATTCTGGGGAAGGTCTACGGCACGCGCGTCAATAGACTCCGCACTGCCGGTGGTCATGGTCGTGGTGGTCGGCATCTGGGTATTCAGGGCAGAGAAGTCTTGACGGAAGTTGACCTCAATGTCGGTCCCAAACATTTTGTTGATTTGCTCTGCGGCCTTGCGTCGGCTGTTCAGCATCACGTACCGCTGTGCTTGTACAGACCCCAGATTGCTCATGACTTCATCTGTAATTAGGCGTTCTTTCTTCTCGCTGTTGCCGTTCTCGACACCAAAAAACGTAAGCATCTCATTCCAGATTTGCCGCTTTATAATCATGAGCTTATCCGCGACAAACGGGGCCTGTGTCTGAATCGCCTGAATGGCTTTGGGGTCGAATACTCCTTTGTTGGCGTAAATCACAGGCATATTGCCGTCATAGTCCTTGTACGCATTTTTCATGGTGAACTGCTGTTCTTCCTCACAGGTAATGAGGACAGGGGTTTTCTGCGCCCGGATGTTCACCTCGATGCTGCGTTCAATGTCCGACAGGCGACGCGCATACAGAATAATGGTCGTAAGCGTATTGGTGTGCAGGTAGTTGTTATACACAAGGACCGAATTATTTTCATTCAGTTCCTTTTGGTAATCATCCACCGCATACGCCATGCGTTTACGCGGATACCGGTACACGTCAAACGGCCCCATGGTCATGCAGGTCAGGAACAGATTTCCCATCACAGGGTCATCGAAATAGACACCGTACCCGTACTCACACAGAACCAGCTCGATAAACCGTTCATCCACGGATTCGGGCAGGCCAGACCATTCAAACATATTGATTGCAATTTCCTCAATACGATAGTAATAGTCCATGAATGTGAGGTTATTCAGCCATGCCGTCTCAAGCCGGGGTTTGTTCGGCTTGTGCCAGATGTCCGGATTCAGCAGCGGGTTGAATGGCTTAAACAGTTGACTCATATAAAGACCTCCTTTCCTATTTGGCTCCCCTTTTAAGGGGAGCTCCGCCCGTAGAGCGGTGAGAGGTGTGCCTCCTTTCCTATTATCCGTTATCACCGGGTCCGTTGTATTCCCCGATTTCATCGACGTGCCACAGGCGTACACCCCGTGCGAATGCCGCCTTAATAGCCATCATGCCCTGAACAGGAACGGAACCAGTGATGCAGGGCTTTTGCAACTGCACGTAATTCCATTTCGGACGCCCGGTCAAATTCGGCATTTTGCACTTATTAACCTGATACCCAAACATGTCAAACAGAGTGTCGAGCCGCTCAAGGTCCTCATAGTTCGGGCAGTACCGGCGGAAATGGAAACCACGGTACCCGGACGAATAGTTCAGCGTGTCAGGGCCGCCGGAGTTGAAATGCTGGACGGGCAGTTCAAATTGTCCGTTCACGTTCGCCATGTCGTTTGCAGAGGACGCCTCATTGATACCCCTGATAGCCCCGAACGCAGCACCAATGGGATTTACAATAAGGTTGCTTCCTAACCCTTCATTCAATGCACCATTGATTGCGCTATGTGCCATATTGTTGATTTGCCGTACTGCGTTTGCCGTGGATGCTTGGTCATACGACTGCCCGCGCCATGTACAGTTGACGACGGAAAAGTAGTTTAGACTATTTTCCGGCAGGGCATCTTCGCCCATGTAATCTGGTACGAATTTCAGGCCAAATACGTTGGTCGCCATGGTGTAAATCGTGCCGCCGAAAGCGTTACCACCTACCAGTTCCGGCTTATAAATGGCTTCGTCGCCGGAATCGCTTGTCCCCTCGATATAGCAGAACGGGTAAGACAGCAGCTTTTTATTGTGGACGTTGTACGTACCTCCGACGGTGTGCATGGTCTCTCCGTTCACGTTTATGCCGCTTGTCCAGCTGGTTTTCTGGGCGTCGGTGCCTTGAATGGGCGGAACCGGGGTCATGAAAATACCGCAAATACATTCAGCAGCATCTACAGCCGCGAGGGCTGCAATCAAGGCTTTCACAGCGGCGGGAGCCGTAATGGCAGGGAAGGAAATGTACATGGCACCATTGTAAATGCCGCTGTACAGAGCATCACCGACAGCCCCGGCACCTTCCAGAATCGGCAAGGAAATTTTATTCGGGATTGCGGCGACGGTACAGTACGAACCAGTCAGGGACGAACCGCCAATGACGTAATCGTCCGTCGCACCGATATCCACGGTATATTTTGTGACTTGGAACGGCTCAGGGACCGTGTTTGCAAACGGGATATCATCTCCGGGGTTGACGTGCTCCCGCAGTACCATGCAGGGATGCACCTCAAAGTCACACATATAGGTCTGGAACCAGTCAATTTCATAGTCGATTTTGGTACAGTTCGGGGACACAAAATTGACCTTCCGAATGAACGCATAAAACCACTTGTTGCCGTATGGCTGATTCTGGAACATGATGTAGTTACAGTCGTATACATCATCCGCAACAGCAGGGATTCGCAGCGTGAGCAATTCACGGTACGGGGCAACTTGGTCGTTTACACGTTGGTATGCGGCATTCTCATAGGTATGTTTTACGAAACCTTCAAAGAACCCCTGCTGACTGCCGGTGTCCTCGAAATAACGTACATCCGTGTACGTATCGTCGCAAGGAACATCCTTTAATACTCTGACTTTCGTAAGACGGGTAGTTGTAGTTTCAGGCATTGTATCACCTCCGGCACTCTAAAGAGTGCCCAGCATACAAGTTTGTACCTGCAAGGACCTAACCGCGTTGACAAGGGCGGGAAGGTGATGCAGTAACCAAATAATTGACCCTACCCGCCAAGGAAGGAAACCGGCGGAAAGGTGGTGACGCCGTAAAGAAGCAAGCGGGTAGGGTCCTGAATGGCTATTTAGTTTTACCACTCTAAAGAGTGGTCAGCACACAAGTTCGTACCTGCAATAACAAACCGCGTTGACAGGAACGGCAAGGTGGTGCAGGGACCTGACTTATGCAGCGACGGTCACGGTCGCGGTATCGCTCTTGGTGGGGTCGTAGGTGGAAGTGGCCTTGACGGTCAGTTCAGTATTCTGCTCGTCGGGAGCCACCAACAGACGGCCAGTCCAGTCAATCTGACTGCGGACGGGCTGGGCACCGGACACTTCCCAGATGACGCCACGGGGAGCCATGGGAGATGCAGTAAAGTTCGCAGTAAACTGCTGCAAGGCACCCTTCTTCACGGTCGGGGCGGCAGGTACAACATCAATGGAAGTAATCGTGATGGTGTCATCGCTGGTGAACATCAAGGCATTCACGAACGGGGACGCACTGTACAGCCGCCAGACGTGGTAGAAGTAGTTCCAGTACAGCCCTTCGGGATTGTAAATCTCATTGTACTCGCTCATGCGGTCAAAGTCCATGAACCAATCGCGGTCAATGAGAATGGCCTGCACCTTCTCCATGCCGGTACCGAAATTATCGACCATGATTTTGTGTCCCATGAACTCCGCCTTGTCCATGTTGAACGCGGCAGCAAGGACGTTGACGTCCATCACGGCATCGAAATCAGGGGTAACGAAAAGGTACTGGTCCTGTTTCACGGTGCGGGTTTTCACGCCCATAGGGTTGTAACTCGCGGAGATGAACTCGAGCTGATTAGACCACTTCTTGATAGTGGTGATTGCACTCTTTGCAGTCGCCTCAGTAATGGCGGGGATGTAGACGGGATAGAACGCGCCCTTCTGTGCCTGAATCGAGAACATCTCTCGCATACTGATGTACTCATCCAGTTCCGCGCCAGAGTACAGGGAATCAACGATTTTGGACACAAGGTCCGTAATGCCTTCCGCGTTAAGGAAGGCGGCGGCGAGCTGTTCACGGGTGACGGTGGTCTTGTAGAAAACGCGGCTGTTGATTTTATGGAACACAGCAGAGACGTCAGGAATCTCACGTTTGAACACCGTCCTTTCGGCCAGAATGGGGTCGAACGGTTTCGCGGTCGCCATGTTGACGAACACTTCTTCAATCGCCTCACCCATCTCGAGCACACCCCGCTTGAATGGTTTCAGCGGGTTGGAATAGCTCTTGCTCGTGATGATGACGCGGGCAATACGGTTGACCAGCATATGCAGGAACTCATTCTGCGTGGCCTCGTACTGCATCATTGCGTTGCCGACGTCCTTGATGTTATCGCGGGTAGCAACGGGAATGCGTTCCTGATAGGTGGTAGATGCAGCGTTGCGAATGGCGTTCAGAATCTGAATACCGTCAAACTTCGCATCAAAAGTCTTAGGAACTCTAGGCATAACTTACACCTCACTTCAAGTTAGGTTCTTGTATAACCTTGCCGCTCTTGTCAATGCGGTTTGGTTATTGCAGGTGGAATCGTGTGATTTGCGCACTTTTAAGTGCGCTCAGTAAATAAGTCGTCAAGCGTGATGTTTGCAGGGTCGTCAGAGGCATTCCCCGGTTCACCGGGGACATCGATAGGCGGTTCCTCTTTCTTAGGCGTATCCCCTCCGCCAAAGAAGCGGTTGCGATATTCGTCTTTCAGCTCACTGTACTTCTCGCTCCACCGCTTGCCGTCCTTATCCATAACGTCCGCGTCGGTGTAAGTGTTCGCAGGTTTCTGTTCACCTTCTGCGGCCCCAGTTCCCTGCGCTGCACTTGCATCAATGCTTTCGTTATAGCTGTCTTGCAGCTTTTTCAAGCTGTCCATGATTTCAGGAAAGTCACCGGTATTTTTCGATATCGTCATGACTTCTTTCGCGAATTCTTCCTTGCTCAACATATGGCGTCACCTTTCTTGTTCCACGTGGAACATTATTCCAGTGGGATATAACTCGCTTCGCTCGTTGGACGTAATGAAATTGATTTGTAATTTCCGCCTGCGGCGAAACCGTCTAATAAACCTCCCCTGAAAATCCCTTAATCCAAAGGAATTTTCAGGGTTTGCCCCGGCACAATGAGACTGTTGTGCAGCCCGTTCAGGGTCTTGATTTCCTCCCATCGTGCACCGGAACCAAGGTACTTTTCAGCGATTGCCCAAAGGCTGTCGCCTGCCTGTACCGTGTACTCACCTTGTACAGCCGGAACAAGCTCATACTGAATGAAAGGGCAGTACAGCCAATGTTCCCACTTGCGGTCTTTCAAGTTCGTCTCACACACGCCGTCACCAAACTTGGTGTTCGACGTGCATTCGATGACCTTGCCGTTCCCGATGTAAACTCCGATGTGCCCATCCATCTGCACACATACCCCCGGAAGTTCAGGGATGGTGGAGATAGGCCCCTTGGTTTTCGCGGTCTGGTACATCCCATTTGCGGAAACATCGTTGCTAGGCCGGTACTTAGGTGACCCGACTCCGCCCCAGTAATAGGACTTGATAAGCCCTACACAGTCGCAGCCGTAAGCTGAACCAACCTTGCTTTTCAGGAACTTAATGCGGGCCGCGGAGTAGTGCGAGGGATACGCCTTTGCCCGGTCGTCCACGTATGCAGTCGTGATAGGCCGCATAATCGCACCGTACATATACAGCGTACTCATTTTCAGAGCTTTCTTGCAATACTCCACAAGGCCCTCAGCCGTATAACGCATGTGGCTCACCTTCCTTTCTTTTGGTCGCTGATATCGTCGCGGATATCATCGACGTGAACAGACAATTTATAAACCAGATTTTCGAGTTTTTCAATCGCTTCTGTGTTCTTGTCGATACTTTGTTCTAATTTACGGATTAGTTCATTGTTCGTGCTCTGGATGTTTGCAATCAGTGCTGTATTGTCCTGCTTAGTGTCGCTTCGTTCCTTCTTGTGTTCCTTACGGTCCTGCCAGATAATCCAGAACAGGACCGCGCACATGGCGGTAGGGAACCCAACGTTGGAAAACAAATCGACGAAAGTTGCAGCCTCCATAGGCCCCCACCTCCTTGTACTTATTATACCATATTAAAGTGCAAAATTCAAGCGTTAAAGCGTCAGTTTCAAAATTTCTTGACACATATTCTTAATATTCATATCCTCGAACCGTACATACCCCCGTTTATAGTACAGCAAGAACCGGTCAAACAGGACGGAGATGTGCCCCTTTAACAATACCATGTTCGGCTGGTGGTCCGCCTGTGTGATTGAGTAGGAGAAATGGTTGGTTGGGTCTACGTCATACGATACATATAAATAGCCCGTCATGCGGTCTGTCCATACGCCATAGTACGTTTCTTTGTACTTCATCGTGAAACTGTATACCACGGTGTCTGGTTTCTTCTGCACGAACGTGGAATCATCCCGCAAGAACTGATTGCCCATATTATAATCGCCGTATTCAGTGCCCTTAATCAGCTTGCCGAACCGTGTCTGTTCAATGTGCTGCTTGTATTCTTCGTCCGTCACCATCTCGACAAGGATATCATTTTTTGCAGCGATATCCTTGCCGTACGGAAGGTGTATATTAAAATAAAGGAAGTAAGGATTTGTCTGCGTCAGGGCGTTGGACAAGAACAGCACACGCACGTCTCTGTCACGGGCAATGGTTGAATACAGTTCAAGAAAGTTCGTGACTTCATCCGGCAAGTAATGATGGGTGCCTTTATCAAGGATGAATTCATCAAAGATAATGGTACGGACTTTTGGGAACGGGGTCGATTTCTCAATCTTCGCCGTGGATAGCGGCATATAAGTTCCTGCTACAACATCGTCAATGATGAAGTTAGGCGGGCTGACCTTGAACTCATGTCCGGGGAACTCTTGGTAAATGTCCTCAAAGAACCGTTTCATTTTCTTCAATTCATCTTTATATCGGCGCACGTATACGAATTGTTCCCCGCTCTGGATGAACTTCTTAATTACGTATCTCTTTGCCCCGTAGGTCTTACCGACACCTCGAGCACCAACAATGAAGTTAAATAGACAGTTGTAACTTAAACATCGGTTTATGTCCCAATACATATATCTTTCCTCCGTTGCGGTTCCAAACGCAGAGCCTTGCAACACCTCCCCGGTCTCGCCAACGCGCTTGGTGCGTTGCAGGTACGGTCGTTGTTGCGGTTCCCGTAGGGAACCAAGAAAGGGGCTAGTATCCGTTCCATCACCACCGGTCAAGGCCACGCGCAAGCAGGAGCCATTTTTCAGGCTTGACACCCTCATTGCGTGCGATGGATTAAACGGAATACCGCCCCATAAAAATTATACCATATTATTCGCGTATTGTCAAGGGTGTCTCCGCCAACAGGACGCCGCCCGGCACGTGCGTGTGTTTCAGTTTTCCCGGGATTTCTGCCCCAATGTGGAAATTCTCCCATGTGACAAACTCGTGGCACCGTTCCGGCATTCCGGCACAAGTGACTTTCAGTTTTCCATCTATCTGTTCGATGTAGCATTTCTGCCTTAGAAACCGCGCCCTCTCGAACGTGCTTTCATGCTTCCACGCCCCCAGTTTTGAGGGGTGCACTTCAAGTCCATCGGGAATTTCTGTCCCAATGAGGTGCAAACTATCTGTGTCAGCATACAAGAATCGGTCATACACCTGTTGGGCTGAACGTATGGTTTTATCCCTTGCCCATGCAGTAATAAAAGTCCCAACAGGTATATACACAGGGTCGCGATGCTCAGGCGACGAAAGGCGGTAGTGTACACAGTCATCATCTCCAAGGTATGGGAATTTTTGTGCGCTTTCAGGATTGGTAGAAAACTTCCCGTAAAGGTTGTTCAGCATCAATTTCGCAATGGTCCTTAATCCGGGGTTCCCCGTCTCAGTGGCCTTTACCTTTATATCATTCCATTTATCAATATACGAATCAAACATCCCAACGGCTGCACGAAACTTAAAGCCGTCAATAAAAGTACAGTCAAAAACATTATAGTGCTCCATGAATAACTTTAAGTCCACGCTTGTTAATACCATGTCAACAATTTCACTGTTAGAAGATGTGAGGTATTCAGTGGACACGAAAAATCTTGAATGCTTAACCTGTATCGTAGGAATGTGATTTGGTTTTAACTTGAACTGACATTGTAGGTGCTGCACATACAAAGGGTATGCCTTGTCGTCCTTGTACTCACCTTCAAAGAATATCGGCTGTCCGTAGGGAAGCGGGCAATATTTCATTCTGGATGGGTAGAGACTGTTGACGTCAAGGACTATCCCCTCACCTATGTCTTTCCCTGCAAACCGTGGGTCACAGTATGTAAACCCACCTTTATAAGAACGGCGTATATCTGTGTCAAAGTAGTCTATCTGGGGAAACAATTTCTCGAATTTCTTTTTCCCTTCAAGGTCCTTGTACTCTGCCAATGCGTTTGAGCCAATGGTCATACGGGTTAACCGCTGCTTGAACATATGGTCTAAACTCATGGCAAGGATAAGAACGTCGTTTTTCAGGTACTCGACTTCCTGTTCCGTCAGCTCACTGTCAGGTTTCTGTACTCGCTCATAGTCGATTTCCAGTTTCTTGATTGGAAGTCCGAATGCTTTCGGCATCTTTGCGATAGGCATGGGAATCAACTTTAGACTGTCGTACAGCTTGACTTTCTTCAATGCTTTCTTTCTTTTTCCAAAACAGATTTCAATGGAATAAAACTGCCCCATGTCACTTATCAGGGTACTGAATGTCTCTTTGTCTAGGTCCTCACTGTCCTCTCTATGCTCAAAACCATTGTGCAACAGCCAATAAATGATGAACTCACCATCGAACTTTAGATTGTGAAAGTAAACCTTAACAGTTTCATGAGATGCAAGGCGCTCCATCAAAGCCATAAAGGAATCTATGTTCGTACCATGCTGGAATACCTCTGTGTCACCAACTGGACAAAGTCCCCATGCCCAAACGTCTGTATGCTCAGGATTAACAGTTGTTTCAAAGTCAGCGGCGAAAATCATAAACGGTACCCCGTAGAGGGGACGCCTGCATATTCATATCCATAACTGGCAAAACGGTCAAGGATATAATTCTCGTGGTCGTTGACTTGCGCTTTAGACGGGTTGGGGTTTGCATCGTATACGAAACTAATATCGGTCACTGCATCTTTGTACCATAAATCGGAAAGGTCGTCAGCACTCATGTCCTGCACTAACTTGTATAACCGACTGTTCACTCCAAACTGCTGCCGCACTGCTTCAAGATAGTTCTGCTTGTACAAGTCCTCATAGTAATTGTTCTTGAACCGCATGAGCCGTTCTTCTAAGCTGCGCGAATATGCCTCAAAGGAATTCAGCGCGGTATCCTGTGTACGGTCCTTGATGGGCCGGAAGTCGTTCTCCCGTGCCCTACCCATAGTACCTTTATACGGACTTGCATTTTCTTCCGCCTTTTTCAGCCCTGCACGCTTGTAAGCGTTGATTGCTGCTGCGGCTCTCTTGTTCTCTGTCACTTGATAAATGGTCGTCGTCACTCCCGCTTCCGTGGTAACTACGGCCTCTGCCCCCGGTTTATTGTACTGTTCAATGTGCTTTAACATCTCTTTATATCCATTGCGCGTACCAGACTTAGCCTCTTTAATGACTTGTGCCACATTGATACGTGAGGGCTGATATTCTGCTAACTCCGGTTGACGTTTCGCTACTTTAGCAATCTTTCGGTTGTAGCGCCGAACGGCGTCTCGTAATTCTTTTTCGTCATCCGCAGTCCATCTAATTTTACCTGTCTTTGCCATTCAAATGCACCCCCGTTATGCTCGATGTAAAAGCCGTGCAATTCAATACTTGAATACAGGTATAAATCTGCCAGCAGGCTAGATTCGATATCAAAGCGCCAACGTTTCTTTAACCTTGCAGCGACCTCTTTGCGGTTATCTTGATACCTTTTAATAAAGTTATCCCGCCGCAATTCGGTGGAAAAGAAATATTTGACGCCATCCAGCTCATACCAAAAAGCTGAATCTTTTAGGTTATCGTAGAATGGTTTCATGCACTCACCTGCCTTAGTTATAATAAAAGGGCAGGGGCCTGAACCCCTGCCCTATCTTGGGACTTCAACGTATAAGGCGCGACGCGGTTGTCTTTGTGTGCACTACAGATTTTTAGATGAATAGGAGCTTTTCAACTCCTTTCTTATGTTGACCGCAGTTCATGCACACGCTGCGGGCAATGCTGGTGCGGTACTTAAGCCATTACAAGCGACAGCATCTTCCGATTGCCTTTGGTATGCTGCACCACCTTGACGGCAATCCCTTCGGGCCAAGTAGGCTCGCCGAAAACCTGAATCAGCTTGCGCAGGCTGTTGTAAATGCCAACGGAAACGGACGCATAGGTGCGACCTTCGGTGTCCATCAGGATGATGCGGGGAGCAATAGAGGTAATGCCTTCCTCGTTCTTGACTTCCACGCTCTCGATGTAGAGGTCCTTCACCTTGATGACCTGATTGATACAATCAGCAAGACGCTCGTCAGAGCTGTTCATCATGTTGTACAGGGCCTTCTTCTCATCAGTCGTTGTGGGCTTGATGGAGCAGTAGCTATTCGGATGGGACTGCAAGTCCTGCTGAATAGAAATCATGCCACCATCGTACGCGGTCATGCTCATTTCGTCATTCATTGTTCATACCTCCATTAATAGTTCTCAACGGTTTCGGTCTCGGCCGCGTCAGCGTCCACGTCTGCGCTGACCTTCTCCGGCATCACAATGGAATTGGCCTTGAAGTCCTCCACAGTCATGCCCCGCAGCTCAGTCTTGTAATCGACACCCTTCACAAGCACGTTGCTCTCGTCGGGGTATGCCTTTTTCAGAGCCTTGGTTGCCTTGTCATCGTCGAGCTTGCCGTCAACGATAACGTCAGCAAGGGGGCTGGTCATGCAGTTGTCACCGTCCATGTAGACGCAAACGCCGTGAATCACAGTAGTAACGAAAGTGCGGGTAACATACTTTGCCATGTTCTTAAACCTTCTTTCTTGTTCTCATGGTCCAATACTCGATAGGGGGTGACGGGTTTCACCCTCTATCTATAGTATAGCACATCGGGCATCGTGTGTCAAGATTTTTCAGAAAATTTTCTTTAACCGGTACACTTCACAATGTCTTTGCGAATGTCGTTCGCTGCGGCGACCAGACCTTCCAAAGCATCGTTCTCTACAATTCCATTCAAAATAAAGCGGTAAAATTCTTCATCAATCAGGGCACAAACATACAGGTTTGTTGCATGATTGCAGAACATCCCCATCACTTCTTGATAGGCTTCCTCAGAAATGCCCATTTCAAGCAGCTTTTGGACACTTTCAAGTTGCATAAACAGAAAGCGCCTGCAAGATTCAAACTGACGGTTGCGGTCAATAACCATCATTGCAAATTTCATGTTAGTTTCCTTTCTTGTTGTTTATGATGTCATACTTTCCAGTTCGGCTCTCTGACTTGGTAAGCGTCTCCAATCTGCTCAATGTCGGGGAAGTTGTGGCAAGCGGTTTTAATTGCGTATTTGTCAATCTCAAACGCGCGATACCGGGTAATGTGAGCGCCCAGCTTGTCTAACGCAATGTGGCCGCAAGCCATGCCATCATACATGGATAGCACGTCCAGCGGGTCGCTGGCAATCCCGTGGCAATGGGAAAGGATGTACGCAATAACATCCACCGTCCAGCCGTTGCCAAGCATCTTATAAGCCTGGGTGTCAGAAACAGGGTAAACATAGTTGTCAGGCACCGTTTGGAGCCGCTTGCACTCCGTCACTGTCAGCTTGCGGATGAAATAAAATCCATCGGCCAGCTTAATGGAATATTGTTTGCCGTTAATGGTAATAAGTCCGTTTTTCACTTCGTAAACCGGCCTAGATTTGTTTACACCTTGAATCACAGGCTCCGCAACCATAGTGTGTCGATACCTTTTAATCGTGTCCTCTGGAATTGCACCGCAGCACCTTGTGGTGAGGTTGTAGCTTTTCTCGTTCCACGCCTGTCCGCTTTCCAAAATATCCTGCAACATGACCCCTCTGTCATCAGGCTGTTTAACCGGAACGGCGCTATATGTTCCATCGGGATTGCGCTTGCCGCACCAGTAGAGACGCTGGCGGTTCTGAGCCGACACCAAAGCAGAGTTAATGCAAACAGGCTCAAATCCAAAACGCTTTGTAATTTCAGCCCGGATAGCCGCGCTCATGCTCTTGTTGTTCTCATAAAGAAAAAAGTTTGGGCTGAACTTTGCCAGGGCAATCAGATAATTTTCAAACAGCTCCCATCCCATTCCGCTAGGTTCGGTTTCCCGGTTTCTTGTCTGTGCAATGCTCCAATAAGTGCAAGGGGACCCGCCGATCTGTAATTTAATCATGTCATTCACCACTTTCGATCTTCTCTATTATAATAATTATACAACATAGTTAATCCCCCAAATAGGTTGCTCCAAACCACACAATGACAATCAACAAAATTAGAACCAGTAAAAAGCGAGTTACCATAAGTTGTCGAGCCTCCGTAATTCTGCTTTCAGGTCACGAATCTCAAGATTGACCTTATAATCATCCGGGTTACGGTCATGCTCCCTGTACAGGTCGTTTAACCGCTGCTGTAACATCTGTACCCGGTACTGACGTGCCATTTCGTCTTTCATTCAATCACCCCCAATTCGCGGCATAAATTCATGTACGGAATTTTCAGGAACGCTTGCTCAGGCTTGAAACAAATATCCCCCGTGACAGCGTTCATAGCGCTATATTGCAACATCTTGTCCGTCACAATAGGCGTATTTCCAAGACGCATTTCTTTGCAGGCTTTGCAGCATTCAATAACAAGGTCCTCGTTTTCAGCAGCGAGCAAATTATACTCACCGTTACGCGTGAGAAAAAAGCCGATGACAGGAACTACACGCTCCTGTACGCGAATGCGGTAAGAACCACATTGCGCTTTGTAGACGTAGGGCGTTGCCATCAAGTACTTATAGGGGCTTTCAACAATCAAATCCCCTTTCGTGTGATGCAAGCCCATAATCATGTGCCCATCCAAAATGCAATAAAGCGAGAGGGCTACACTCTCTTTATCCGGGTGCATCCACCCTCTATACATTCCGATGGGGCGCGCAGTAAATTCCAGACACTGCACGAGGTCCCTACTCACATATACCATTTTCTAACCTCCGTTTGATTTCGTACTGAATGAATTCATAAATTTCCTCATATTTGCGAATGGTCGGGCGCGTTGAATTTTGCATCTTATCTTCACAGAAAGTTGCAAAAGTTTTCAACAATTTCAACGGCAGTTTTCGCACGTTCTCCGTGGTTAAATTCCGGGTTTCAAAACCTTCCTTGAAACGTTCGGAAAACGTATAAGTGTCGCCATCTTGCCGAACGTATAAATAATAGTACAGCATTGCATCACCTCCTTTCGTGCCTATTCAATTTACAGCAAGTGCAGCTTTTCGCGCATTTCGTACACGGTGTGCATTACATGGATTGCTTCATCCTCTGTCTTATACGGTACGGAGATAGGAACCTGCACTATACGTCTTGCAATCTGCCGCAGCTCACATACGACCCAGCCATCGAAAAGACTTGAATAGACAACTAACATCATGATTTCACCTCACTCATAGATAAAGTTCTGAAAATAAGCGTATGCTTCGTTCCACTCCGAACGGGTGATGATTTTATCGGCATATGCGTGATTCAGAGTGTCAAGAGCGAAATAATACATACCTTCAATGCGGAAACGCTTATAACCTTTAGCTTGCGCTACAAAGGTTTTTGCGTAAAACAGTTCATGAGTCAACATAGTACGCCTCACAGCTTGTCAACAAATTCCTGGCAAATATCGGCGGTTTCTTTATCCATCAACATTTCAAAGTGGGTGCGGGGCGCTTCAAGAGTGCCACAACCGCTTGTCTCAAACTTAATCCCACGATTCTTGAGCCAAATGCGGAGGGGTTTATCTAACTCACTCTCAAGCTCAACTGCATACCAAACCTTCATATTGATTGCTCCTTTCATTGTCCGAATGTTCCACGTGGAACATTGACCTGTCATCGTCAGGCGCGGGCGGTCAACCCTCACGCGACCGGGTTAAACCCGGTTTCGACTTAAAAATCCCCCTTCATGATACTTTCACGTTCGGTCGCCTCGATTTTACGGCAGACCTCGCGGCGTGTGGCGGCATTAAAGATATTGTAATACGGACCAGTTGCAAACTCTTGCGTATACCGGATTGCACCATCCTTAACCGCGTATTCAAACGCTTTACAAGCCTTTTCAGAATCATACTTCCCTTTCATTGCCTTGCGATTCAGGGACTTAAAAACCTGTAACAACTGCTGATAAACAGCATAATTGTTATTCACGTAAAGATACAGTTCACGGGCTGCTTCATAATCACAAACAGTATACTTCATAATTATCTCTCCTTTGTAAAATAGATATTTTCATATGGTCATTTCATCGAGGTTTGCAATTAACTTATCTCTAAGGGCGTTGGCTTTATCGGCCTGTTCTGCGAACAACTTAGCAGTCAAAGGCTTATCAGCACTGGCGGCATCTTTAGCTGCCTTGCTAAGGTCGGCACTGCGTGTATACAGCGCTGCCAAAAGCATATTCATTTCATCCATTGTTAGTTTCATTGTCCTTGGCTCCTTTCCTCTTTTCTTGTCTATATTATACCACACCGGCGCCATAATGTCAAGACTTTTTTCAAATTATTTTTACGTAATGTTTCGACAAGCTTTCTAGGTTTATCACTTTGCAGTGCTAAAGTAAAATGTGTTAACACTTTACAACAATGAAGTGAGCCGGTGTCATACTTCATGAGAGTGAAGTGGGGAAACTGACACGGTGTCAGCTGCTGTCTCTTATACACATCTGACGCTGCCGACGATCTTACGCGTGTAG
>ERZ1090880.555-NODE-555-length-20287-cov-6.175761_pt1 | contig 20287 bp, 13 predicted proteins | sample MGYA00478471_ERZ1090880 | MGnify/ENA primary metagenome ERZ1090880 (study PRJEB33644, sample SAMEA5815734) | chicken gut metagenome | biome: Chicken; feature: Gastrointestinal Tract; material: Caecum | place: Ireland | collected 2019-01-01 | study: A study of the... | reverse complement strand
GTTATATTGTAATTAATATTGATTATATTTAATTTGTATGCCGCCGCGGGGCTTTTTAAGACCCGCGGCGGCATTCTTCATAATAAAAGACATTTTTTAAAAAGCGGGGTATTGCATTTTTTTGTAAAGTATGCTATAATAAAATATCTTATTTGCGTATTCCCTCCCATGGGCGGCAAAAACTGGGGGACTGCATGGCAGACATCAACAAAATAAAAAGAATAATTGACCCGCATAAAGTGCCCGATAAGCAGTTCTTTTTGGACCTTCTCGACGCCGATAAACAGACCGCTTGTGAAAATGAACACATAGACGTAGTCATGACTATGCTGCGCATAATTTATATCAACAAGCCCAAGTCCGCCATAAAGGATTTGCAGAATGAAATTGCACGTCTTACGGCCGACCCCGACTATAATGCCGAAAGTTATAAAACGGTTATGGCGCTCAGGGCGGAAATTGCTCAAAAGCGTGCGGCAATCGAAACATACAAGCCGTTTTTTGACGAGCCCTATTTTGCCCGCATGGACCTTGTGGACGATAAAGAGGGCTACAACAGCTACTATATAGGCAAGCGCGGCGACGAGGGCCTGGAAATTGTAGACTGGCGCGCACCCCTTGCCCGCCGTTACTACCAGAAGAGCCGCATAACCTTTTCAATAAACGAATATAACTACAAGCTGATACTGCGCAGGGCAATCCGTACCCGCAGCGGCAAAGTGCTCGATTTTAAAAACGAATATCTCTCCGTCAAGGATTTTTTATCCAAGGAGGAGATAGGCGGCCGCGGCGAAGAGATAATCTTCGACCCGTTCTTGCGTGAAATAATAAAGAGCCGCAAGGAAAAGAGCACCATAACCGACATTATAGAGACCATTCAGGAAAAGCAGTACGAAATTATCACTCTGCCCGAGGACAGCCATTTTGTAGTGCAGGGCATTGCGGGCAGCGGCAAGACTATGATAATGTTGCACCGCCTTTCGTATATAATGTACAACAACGAGGGGGTACGCCCGCGTGACGTGCTGGTAATAACACCGTCGGACTCCTTCAATGCGTTTATAGACGAGCTTTCAACTGTGCTGGAGCTTGAAAAGGTAAAGACGAGCACGATAGAGAGCTATTTCTGCGCTCTGCTTTCAGGCCAGGGCATAAAGCTAGAAGAGAAGATGGAGCGCACGCAGAAGCCGCCCGAGGCATACCTTTCATACATCTATTCGCCCCGCTTTATCTCCGATGTGGAAAAGAAGCTTGCGGGCATATACAACGGAGTGCACGGTATGTTCTCCTCCGAGGAATGCCGCGAAATTTCTGCCGAAGTGCTGGAGCGCTGTGCGCGTCAGACCACCCTCTATGAAAAGATAAAGAACGCCAGCGTGCGTGTTCGCCGCTGTATTCTTGGCGAAATCAAGGAAAAGGAGGGCGGCGGACTGTATTTTACAAAGCCTTTCCGCAAACTTTTCAACTGTGTTGCCGATGTGGCTGATTTTCTTGCGCTCATAAATGACGACGCAAGAATGAACACTTACGGCTATTTCTACCGTCAGCTTCTGTCTTTCTACAAGGCAATACGCCACATCAGCCGCCACGCCGACAAGATTTGCGCGGACGCTGTTGCCGACCTCACCACGCTCGACGGAATAGTCGATAAAGAGATAGCCGACCTTTCCCGCTATAAAATGAACATTGGCGGAAACGAAGTACTCACCTACGCCGAACGCATAGAAAAGCGCAGGGCGCTAAAGCACGAAATAGAGCTGCACCGCAGTTATGTATCAGAAATTTCTGATTTGTTTGCCGCCGCCTATGATTTTGCCGAAGTGCTGCGCGGGGAAAGAAACCTCGTCGCCATAGGAAAGTGCGAAAACAGCGTGGACGTGGCGCGTTTCTTCTTTGACGAAACAGTCAAAAAATCGCGCAAAAAGTACGGCGTGCAGGCGGGTAAATTCTATCCGCCCGATTCCTACGCGCTCTGCCTTATGCTCTGCAAGCTCGGGTTCGACCTCGCTCCCAAACACTCATTCATATTCGTGGACGAGGGACAGGACATATCGGAAGGGGAGTACTACGTCTTAAAGTATGTAAACGACCGCGCCCGTTTCAATGTGTTCGGTGATTTAAGGCAAAACATCACGCCGTATCGCGGCGTGCGCGACTGGAAGGTGGTGGAAGATACAATCTATACGCTCAACCAGAACTACCGCAACACCAACCAGATAGTGGATTTTGTGTCCAGTGAACTGAAAATAGATATGCAGTCGATAGGCTGCGACGGCTCGGAAATAGTTACCCTCCAGCCCCGCAAGGTGAGCGGCTGGCTGGCCCCCGTAAAGGGTTTAAAGGCGGTGATTACAACAGAAGCGCGCCTTGGCGAATTTGCGCGCAAAAATTATAACATTCTGCGCGAAACGGGACGCATTTCAAAGAGTAAAATCAACCTTATGACGGTTTACGAAAGCAAGGGACTGGAATTTACCGCCGTTGCCGTAGCCGACGCGGATATGACGGATAACGAGCGGTATATCGCTTACACCCGCGCCCTCAAGGAACTTGCCGTAGTGCGCTGATGCTTTATTTATCGCTTGTGCTCAAAACTTTTTAAATTAACTCAAAGCCGCTTTGCCAAAAACAGAGCGGCTTTTTGTTTTGTCGGCAGGTTGTCGTCAGTCAGAAGAACTTAATTAAAATTTGGCGGCGTCTGTCTTTGTTGCGTTTCTCTTTATGGGCGGGCATTGTCGCCCCGTGTTAAATTTTTTGCCTGCAAGGGAATTTTGCAGGCGGTTTTCTTTTTGTGCAGATGGCAATAATGCCATTGGTGCGGCAACAACTCATACGCTTCAGAAAAAATGTACGCAGAATAAAATACAACGTATGGCGGAAAGCTAAACAACATTCGGCGGTAGAGCATACGCGTCGGGAAATGAACGCTATACGGCACATCTAATGCGGCGAAAAATAAACGCCCGCGGTTAAAAAATTGCTCAAAGAGGTTGCGCAATCAGGCCATATGCGGCAGGCAATCTGAAAAACGGTTTTTTCTGCTTAGCTGCGTTCAAAAAGCTGATAAAACCGGATAAAACAAAAAATTTTATATAATAAGGAAAATCTTTGTCCCAACCCTTGCCGTACAGCGACGTAATGTTGTATAATATAAGGGTAAATTTATACATTAAAGGGGAATTATGGCAACCAATAAAAAAGCAAAACAACTTGCAGAAGATATAGAGCTTGAGGGCGAACTTTTAAACGCGGTGAGCTATGCGACGTACTATTGCCGTATGCCGTTGTTTACTGCCTTCAGGCTGTATAACCGCGGTTCGGCCGCAGTCGAGGAGTTGAGCGTTTCTGTCAGCGGTACAACCGAGCTTATTCTGCCGCGCACTTTAGGCGTTGCGGAAATACCTGCGGAGAGCAGTATAGAGGTTTCAGTCGATAAAGTCCTCAACCCCAAATATCTTGCCGAGCTTGAACAGCCCGAAGTCTGCACGGTAAACATATCGGTTACGTGCGGCAAGGTGAAAGTATGCGAACTTTCGGCCGATGTCGAGTGCCTGCCAATAGATTATTGGGGCGGGCTTTCGGGCAATGTCGAAATGCTTGCCTCCCTCGTCCGTCCCCGCATAGCCGACTGCCAGAAAGTGCTTGCCGAGGCAGGGCTTCAGCTTAAAACCTGGGGATATTCTTCAGAGTGGAGCGGCTATTCAGGCAACAACCGAACGGCAGTGCGCAGCGCCGCCGCGGCAATCTATTCGGCTCTTCGCAACCAGAATGTAGAGGCCGTTGCCCAGCCACCGCTCACAGAACCGGTCAGCGCGGGCGGCATAACCAAAGTAATATCCTCCAAGTCGGCAACCCCGCTCGAGATGGCCCTTTTGTACGCCTCCTGCCTCGAGGCGGCAAAGCTTAATCCCGTCATTGTGCTCGGTAAAAGCAGCGTTGCGGTGGGCGTTTGGCTGTACGAGAGTTGCTTTACCATTTCCACACAGGACGATATGTCCGTAATAGAAAAGTACATTCAGGACGGCATAAACAACCTTGCTGTGTTCGACGTGCTCGACCTGTTCTCTCATAAAAACGCCAGTTTCACAACCAGCGAGTCGCACTTTGCCTCGCAGCTCAGGCACGGCGATTACGAGATATGCATAGACGTAAAGCGCAGCCGCATAGGCGGGGTGTACCCTATCCCCATAAAGGTGCGCACTGGCGGCAAGTACGAGCTCTTGGGAGAGGCGCAGTTTTCTTATGACGAAAAGCCGGGCGAAATAATAGACGCGGGCAAGTACGCGCTTGAAAAGGGCGCTTCCAAAGAACGTACCTGGCAGCGCCGCCTGCTCGACTTGTCACTCAAAAACAACCTTCTAAATTTCAGGTACAGGCACGATTGTCTGCACCTTGTAACGGCAGACCTTCCCTCGTTTTTACATGCGTTCGAGGGCAGCGATAAATTTATGCTCCAGCCAAACGCCTCGCCCATAAACGACGCGGCATACTTCGGAGGCAGCGCAGGGGTAAGGGCGCTTAAGGAGCTTATAGATATAGAGATGTCGTCAGGCATCATTCACACCTACGAAGGTTCTTCCGCCCTCAACGAAAATTCTTCCTCGCTTATACGCAAGGCGCGCTCCGCTGAAGAGGAGGTGGGCGCAAACACGCTGTGCATGGCGTTAGGTTTCCTTAAGTGGAAGCACGACGACGAAAGCGACTTCAAGTATGCACCCATAGCCGTACTTCCCGTTACGCTCAAAAAGAACAAACAGCAGGGCATAGCCCTCACCAAGGGCGAGGATATTTCGGTAAACACCACTCTGCTCGAATTTTTAAAGCAGGAATTCGGCATAGATATACGCGGCATGGAGGACAGCAATCTCTCCGTCAATGAAATGATTGCTCTCTTCCGCGCAAAGACGGCAAACCTCAAGGGCTGGGACGTAACTGAAGATGTCTACATCGCCCAGTTTACTTTTGCCCGCTACGCAATGTGGAGCGACGTCAAAAACAATATCGCGCGCTATAAAAAGAATGCGCTCATTGCCAGCCTGCTCACCAATTCCAATAAATTGCAGGACAATAAACTTGCGGGCGTAAATGAAGACGACGCCAACCCCTGCGACATTTTAACTCCGCTCCCGTGCGACAGTTCCCAGTTCGAGGCGGTGGCCGAATCTGCCAAGGGCACGACATTCGTTCTTCACGGCCCTCCCGGAACGGGCAAGAGCCAGACCATTACCAACATGATAGCCAACGCCCTTTCGCAGGGCAAGCGCGTTCTCTTCGTAGCTGAAAAGCAGGCCGCGCTCTCGGTGGTAAAAAAGCGCCTTAGCGATATAGGCATAGGCGATTTCTGCATGGAGCTTTCTGGTGGCAAATCGGCGGACAAGGCGGAAATCATAAGGGGAATAGAGACTACTTTAGGTCTGAAGGATGACTACACACCCGCGAAATTTATAAGCGAAGGGGAAGAGATTGTAGAGACGCGCTCCTCACTTGCCCGCCCCTACAACGCTCTGCACAAAAAGCGCAGGCTGGGCGTATCCATCTACGAAGGAATACTCTATTATCTTCAGAACAAGAATGCGCCCGAGCTTGTAAATATAGAGAGCACCTTTTACGACAGTCTGACCAAGGAGAAACTTGAATCCTGCGAAAAGAGGCTTATAGAGGCGCAGATAGCCGCAAAGGAGTGCGGCGGCGTGTACCGTTCGCCCTTTGAAAACGTAAATCTAACCGAGTGCGACGACGAGGTCAAAAACGCCGTGCAGTGCTCGGCCGAAGTTGTGCTTGCCGAGCTCAAACACCTCAAAAATTACCTCGGATTATTCCTTGATACCTTCAACCAGAAGACGAGCACGTTCACGGCGCGCAAACTGGAAAACTTTATAAAAATAGCAACAATCCTCCGCGACGGCGCGTTGAAGGAATTTTTCAGCTGTGACGAGGCTCAGTTCTATACCTTCTACAACGCAAACGTTCTTTACGACAATGTCTCCCGTCTGTGGTTCACCAAGTTCAACGCTCTGCCCGATATAGACAAGTTTGCACCCGAGCTTGAGAGCGAGCTGGAAAACTGGGGCGAGAATTACCGTTCCTCGCGCATAGTGCTTGCCGTTATAAAAAAGCTCAACAGATGCGCCAAAGAGCGCATACCCGAAAAGGAGGAGCTGGAGTGGGTAAAGCGTGCGTACGAGCTGTGGCAGGCGGAGAACAGAATACTTAAAAATACCAACCTTGCGCAGAACTTTACCGGCCTTGGCGGCGGCATAAACGATAAAAAGAGGGAGGCATTCCTCCGTCCGCTGTACGAGCTGCATTCGCTGTGCGCTCAGGTATTCATGGACTACAACGCCGACGCCTTCAACAGCGTATGCATACACACCGTAAACGGCTATGCAAAGCCGCTTATATCGGGCGTAATTTCCGCGGCGCGTTCGTTTATCTCTGCGCGTGAATACTTTACCAAAATAACAAAGGCCGATAAAACTTTCTACTCAGACGAGGACATATTTGACTACTACACCTCAAAGTGCGGTGCGCTGATAGACAATATCGATATGCTCTCCAGCTGGTGCGCATACAAGAACACGGCAAAAGAGCTGAACGCAATGGGTCTTACCTTTATAACCGACGCAATGGAGAGCGGCAGAATAAGCGGCGAGCAGATGCTTTCTTCCTTCCGCAAAAACGTCTACCGCAACTTTGTACAGACCAACATTCCCGCCGACGAAGACTTATCTACGTTCTCTGCCAGCCTGCTCGACGAAAACGCCACAAAGTTCGCCATGCTCATAGAGGACTTTGCCAAAGTCAGCAGGGAAAAAATCCGTCACGACCTCATTTCCCGTCTTCCTTCAGCAGAAACGGACGGACCGCTCGCCCTCGAGCTTATGACATTCAGACGCCAGACTGCGGGCAATGTAAACCGCCTCAATCTTCGTTCGCTGTTTGCGGAGATACCTCAGCTTTTAAAGGCTGTTGCGCCCTGCATGATGATGAGCCCGTTCACCGTTTCGCAGTACCTGCCCGCAGATACCGAATACTTCGATATGGTTATCTTCGACGAGGCGTCGCAGATGCCCACCTGTGAGGCAGTGCCTTCGCTCGGCAGAGCAAAGAGCGCCGTAATAGTCGGCGACCCCAAACAGCTTTCTCCCACGACCTTCTTCATGGCGCTCGGCCAGGACGAGGAGGAGATGGAGGCGGAGGATCTGGACAGCGTGCTCGACGACTGCCTTACCCTCGGCATACCTCAGAAGCACTTAAGCTGGCACTACAGAAGCAAGCACGAAAGTCTTATTGCATTCTCCAACATAATGTACTATTCGTCCAAGCTCTGCACATTCCCCTCGCCCGACGCGTTGGACAGCAAGGTAAAACTTGTGTATATTCCCGACGGCGTGTACGACAGGGGCTTCACCAAGTGCAACAAGCAGGAGGCGGAGGCGCTGGTTGCCGAGGTCATAAAGAGGCTCAAGGACGAAAAACTCCGCCGCTCGAGCATAGGTATAGTTACGTTCTCCACGCCACAGCAGGCGTATATAGAGAGGATGCTTTCCAAAGCCATAATCGACCAGGGGCTTGAGGAGGCGGCATACGAGCGCGAAGAACCGCTGTTTGTAAAAAATCTCGAAAGCGTACAGGGCGACGAGAGGGACGTCATAATCTTCTCGGTATGCTACGGCCCCGACAGAATGGGCAAAATTTCGCTCAACTTCGGTCCGCTCAATCAGTACGGCGGTTGGCGCAGGCTGAACGTTGCAGTATCGCGTGCAAGGGAGGAAATGCTTATCTTCTCGTCCATGCGCTACTCAATGATAGACCTCTCGCGCACCAATTCGCGCGGCGTTGCGGGGCTTAAGGCCTTCCTCGAATTTGCAGAAAAGGGACGCACCAGCATAGCCGTAAAGAGCGACGAAATGATAATCAACAAGTCGGGCATAGGCAAGTATGTTGCCGCAGAGCTCTCTAACTACGGTTACGACTGCCGCTGCGACGTGGGCGTCTCCGACTTCAAGATAGACGTTGCCGTGGTAGACCCCAAGAACAAGCATAACTTTATTCTGGCCATTCTGTGCGACGGCGAAAGCCGTTTCTCGGTAAAGGACCGCGCCGTTATGCAGGTTCAGACCTTAAAGCGCAACAACTGGAACGTAATAAGGCTTTACTCAATAAACTTCTTCAACAATCCCAAGAGGGAGATTAAAAAGATAAAGGAATATCTCGATAAGCTCTGCTCCGGCGGGAAGACGGTTGCAAGCGGGTTCAGAAGACCCTACAAGGCGGCCAAGCTCGAAGACAGAACGGCCGACGCGCAGTACATTCTTTCGGGCGAGCACGACGCCGAGCTCATAAAGTCAATAAAGGCGGTAGTTGCCGCAGAAGAGCCCATTTCTGCGCAGTTTATTTTAAAGAGAGTGCTCTTTTCCTACGGCATATACAGATACGGCGTAAAGCTTGAAAACAAGATGTATTCGCTCATAGAAGGATGCGGTTTCCAGTCTGAAGAGCTGCTCGGCACGCGCTACTACTTCCGTGCCAACAAATATTCCGGCTTTGAAAGGTACCGCGTGGAGGAGGGTACGCAGCTGAGGACTTCGGAAACGGATTATTCGCCCTACGATGTAATCTCGCTTGTAAAGAGCATACTTTTAAACAAGGTGAGTATGTATTCCGACGAGCTTATCGTTGCCGTTCAGCGCGAATTCAAGCTGCCCAGACTTTCAGATAAGTTTGCGCAGTATGTAAATTCCTGCATAGACTACGGCGCGTCAAAGGGCATATTTGTCCGCAGCATATCCGATAAAATATCTCTCGTCTGATATAACTTTATCCTGTAAAGTGACTGACCGCGGCGCAATTTTATTGCACCGCGGTCAGATATAATTGTGTACCATAAAATTATGAAAAGACTAATCAACGCAAGGTATGCGGTGTTGCTAGCTTTTGCCGTCGGGCTGGGCGCAGGCTTTTCATATCTGTCCGCCTTTTACAGCTTTCCGTACTGGTGGATGATAGCGCTCGTGCCGCTTACCGCCGCCCTTGTAATCATATGTATAGTGAGTGCAAAGTACCGCGCCCTTATATTCTTCGTCATAAGTGCAGTACTTTTCGTTGTCGGCGCGGGCGGCGTGTACCACAGGCTCTCGGCATACAACACGCCCTCGCTTGTTTCAGGTTCTGTATACTCGATAAGCGGAACGGTATATGAAAAGTCGTTTACCGAAAACGGCGAGTACATAAAACTCAAAGATATAACTGTCGACGGAAAAGAGGCGCAAGGCAATATGGCGGTTTACCTCGCCGAAGATTACGGGCAGTTTTGCGACGTGGGCTACACAGTGGAGTTCGAGGCGCAGGTAAACGTCGCATCAGCTTTTGCCTATGGCAATGTGTATTCGGAAAGACTTTTGGGCGATGTGCGCTACACGGCATATCCGCATGGCCAGCTGACATCCGAGTACGGCTTTTCACTCTTCGGCAGCATAAATTCGGCCGTCCGTTCGCTCTTTTTCGATAACCTGCCATACGATTCGGCGTCGCTTGCATATGCAATGTTTACGGGAAACACCGACTTTATCGAAACGGGCACAATGGATAGCTTCCGCTACGGCGGAACGGCGCACGTGTTCGCCGTTTCGGGTATGCACATAGTGCTTGTGTACGGCGTGGTTTCCTTTATTCTCAAAAGGCTGCGCACAGGTTCGGTTCCTGCCGCGCTGCTTAGCATATTTGCCGTGTTCTTCTACACGGGAATGTGCGGATTTACGCTTTCTGCCGTGCGCGCGGCGATAATGTGCGCCGTGGCGGAGGTGGTAAAGATTTCCTGCGGCAAGTACGATATGCTGTCCTCCCTGGCGCTGTCCTTTACCGCAATAATGCTTATAAATCCTCTCAATATAATCTCTGTGGGATTTCAGCTCTCTGTTGCGGCCGTGGCAGGCATTGCGCTCTTCAATTCAAAGATTAACGGCGCGCTCCGCCGCATAAAAATACCGCAGAAAATATCTTCTTCGGCTTCGATAGCGCTCTCGGCTCAGCTTGCCACATTTCCTATACTGCTCTCTTCATTCGGCTATGTAAGCTGGGCGTCGCTCGGGCTTAACCTTGTCTTTGTGCCGCTCATATCCGCCGACTTTCTGCTACTTTTCCCCGCAACAATATTAAGCCTTATCATAAGGCCGATTGCAGGGTTTGTATTGCTCGTTCCGTGCGTTCCGCTCGACGCCATAACCTCCGTTCTCGTTGCAATCCACGCAGAGAACGCGCTCATAAGCGGTTTTGATTTCGGCGCGTTTGCTCCGGTTTATTTTTGTGCGCTCGTTCTGCTGTCAGATAAGATTAACCTCAGATTTTCAGTCAGGGCGGCAACGGCGGTAGTGCTTGCAGTAATTCTCGCGGCGTGCGTGTTCCTTAAAAATTTTGTGCCTGGCGGACAGTACAGAATTATCGCCTCGGCGTACTACGGCGGCAGTCAATGCGTGCTGATAAAGGCGGAGGAGGGCAACATACTCATAATTTCAGAAAATCCTTCCTCCTACGATATATCTTCTCTGCTCGGCGAAAACGCCGCCGAGGATATCTCCGCAATAATAATCTGCGGCGGAGAGGAGAGCGCCTTTGCCTATTTTATGGCGGGTGCGGAGTGCGGCGACGTGTATGTCAACTACACCAACATACACCTTCAGCCCGTGCAGGGTGTAACTTTCCATTATGAAAAGCAGTTTACGCTTAATGGCATAAATTTTGAGTTTACAGACGGATACAGCGTAATGGCCGACTTCGGAACGACAGATGTCGGCATATGCATGGGATACAGCGTACCGTTTGAAAGTTGCGACGTCCTCTTTGCCGTTGAGGAAGATACGGACTGCAATTCGCCAAACAAGTTCTACTTTGAACAGGTAAATTCTTCCGTCAATGTTTACGACTGCGGCGACTTGCAATTTGTGCTGAAAGATGGTAAAATATTTTCTGCGGGGAGCATTACAAAAAAGGGCGCGCTCATATAAGCCTTTATAATGCGCCCGTCTAATCGGCTTTTTTCAGGATTATTGTGCAGGCAATTTATATGCCATATTTTTAAATTGCCCCGCATATATGCCTCAACTATTTAATTTTCTGGTAGTTTTATGAAGTTTACCGAACTAAAAAATTTTATAAGCCAGGGCGGCAGCGGAATATACCTTTTGCAGGGGGAGGACGCCTACTTTCTTTCCAGGGCGGAAGAGATGTTAAAAAAGGCGTACGTACAGTTTCCCGAGCTTAACTTTTCCTCTTTCGACGGCGACGACCTTAAGGGTGCAAACATAAAAAAGCTTACAGATGCGCTCTCGGCGTTCCCGTTTATGGCTGAAAAGCGCGTGGTAAAGGTGAGCGGTTTTTACCCCTCCGAGGCTGACTACGAAAAATTTCTCAAACCGTTTTTTGCCGACTTTCCTGTAACGTCCGTGCTCATAATCGTCAATTCACAGTCCAAGAACGGCGCTGCCGATTTAAGGCGCAAGGTGGGCATTGCATACGTCGACTGCGGCAAGGCGGACGAAGAGGAAGTCAGCCGCTGGATATATATAATGCTCAAGCGCGCCGGGATTTCTGCAAGCGCGGAAGTGTGCAACAACATAGCGCGCTACTGTCTTTGCAATATGTCGCGCGTGGCACTGGAAACGCAGAAGATAATAGAATATAAGGGCAACGGCGGCACGCTCACGCAGGAAGAGGCGGACGAGCTCGTCTATAAGGACGCCGACTACCGCATATACGAAATGACGGGCGCGGTGGCGGCAAAAAATTATTCGCGCTTTTACGAGATAGCAGACGAACTGTGCGATAAGGGAATGGACGGTATGGCGGTACTCAACAGCCTGCTTTCATATCTCCGCAACCTCGTCACAATTTCTGCAAGCAGGAAATCGGACGCCGAGCTTGCAAAAATTCTCGGAATGAAGGAGTACGGCGTAAAGCGCTCGCGCGAGCAGGCGGCAAGGCTGGGAGCTGACAGAACAAAGCAGCTCTGCATAAACTTATATAGTGCAATTTCAGGCGTAAAATGCGGCGAAATCACGCAGGACAGCGCCTTTCGGCTTGTTTGCTCGCAGATTTTTTTCGGTTGATGCAAATATAAGTGTGTAAACGCTTTATTTTTTTTATACAAACATATATAATATTACAAACAGTTTTTGCATAATACTTTACTTTAAAGGCCGTAAATATGCGCGGCCGGAGGAGCTCAAAGGTGAACTGGCAGGCTTTTGTTGATGCCATAAATAAATTTTTTGGCGAATTCGGAAACAATGCTCTTGCATACGTGATGGAATTTATTTTCTTTTCCGTATTGTTCTTCTATGTTTTCAAGGTTCTTCAGACCAACAAAAATTATAAGTTTATAGCCGCATTCGCAATCGCAATAGTGTGGTGCGGACTTTCGTTTGCGTTCTCGCAGAATATAGATACGCAGTTCCTGCTCATAGTTATAGTAATGCTTGCAATACTTATCTTTACCATGTATAACACAGAAATCAAGAGGGTATTGCTCGACAATATGGGCAAGGGCAAGAACGACAGACCTAAGGTAAGCGCCAGCGGCGTAGACGTAATAATAGACGAAATGATACGCGCCATACAGAATATGTCTAAAAACAATATAGGCGCGCTCATAGTTTTATCAAACGAAAATCTGCCCGAAAATATAATCGAAAGCGGCACGATAGTCAACGCTGATATATCTTCGCAGATGATAGAGGCGGTGTTCTATCCCAAAGCTCCCCTGCACGACGGTGCAATGATAGTGGAGGGTAACAGAATATATGCCGCAGGCTGCTTTTTGCCAATCTCGCAGAGCGATAATCTCCCTAAGGATATGGGCAGCCGTCACCGCGCGGCGCTCGGCGTCACCTCGGTTGCAAGCGTAACGGCTCTTGTTGTGTCTGAAGAGACGGGCATAATATCCATCGTCAAAAACGGTGCAGTCAAAAAGAAGTACGCAGACGCGGCCGATTTAAGGAACGCTCTCAGCGATTACTACTGGTCAGATCTTACGGCGGAGGCTAAGGAATGAAAAAGTTAAGCGAATTTTTCAAGGATTTGTTCACAAAGTTTATTCCCATAAAGATACTTGCGCTCGTACTTGCGGCGCTCACCGTTCTGCTCATAAATCTCAACTGAGGGGCAACATGTCATTCGCAAAAGATAAAACTATCCCTGAAAATACTGTATATGTGCCGCAAATTCTGTTGCCCGCTGATGCGGATATGACTGTATGGGCGGTAAACGCGTGCGACCAGTTCACTTCCGACCCCGCATACTGGGCGCAGGTTGAAGAGCTTACGCGCGGAAAATCAAGCACATATCACCTTATTTTTCCTGAAATTTACTTAAAAGACGGCGCAGATGAGCGCATTGCAAAGATAAATTCCACCATGCGCGAATATCTCTCTTCAGGAGTATTCAAGACTGTCGAGGGCGGCTTTGTGCTCGTTGAACGCACTACTGCGCAGAGCGGTATGCGCACGGGGCTTGTGATTTGCGTCGACCTTGAGCAATATTCCTATAAAAAGGGCGACTGCGCTTTAATACGTTCCACGGAGGAGACCGTCCTTGACCGCCTTCCCCCGCGCATAAAAATCCGTTGCGACGCCGCTCTAGAGCTTCCGCACATTATGCTTCTGTACGACGACCCGACGTTTTCTGTACTAGGTGCGGCGCAGCGCGGCGATGTGTTGTATGACTTTGAGCTGAATATGGGCGGCGGACATATAAAGGGCACTTTTATAAAAAATCCCGATGATGTGATAAACGCCTTTTACGGGTTGAGCAGTTGCTACGGCAATGGCGGTATGCTGTTTGCCGTTGGCGACGGAAACCACTCTCTCGCCGCTGCAAAGAGCTGCTGGGAGGCGATAAAGCCGCACCTTTCCAAGGAGCAGTTAAAAACTCACCCTGCGAGGTACGCCCTCTGCGAGGCTGTGAACATATACGACCCTGCGCTCAATTTTCACCCCATACACAGGTTCATAAAAACTGACGCCGCGGAAAAATTTTTGAGCGGTTGGAATATAAATGGTAGTGGCAGGGCATACGTCGTTATAGGCGGCGTAAAGACTGCCGTTCCCTTCCCTGAAAACGTACCCGAAGGCATACGCCTTGCGGACGAATATATCGCCTCGTTCATTACAAAGAATGGCGGCGAGGTGGACTATATACACGGCGACGAGGAGCTCACTTTGCTCACGGCGCACGGTGCGGGACTGCTTCTTCCCGCCATTGAAAAGGCTGACTTTTTCAATCTTATAAAGACGGGCGGCAATCTGCCCAAAAAGACATTTTCGCTCGGAGAGGGCTGCGAAAAGCGTTACTATGTCGAAGCAAAAAAGATTAAATAATCAAGGAACACGCAAAAATGGCTGTAAAGGTATGTAAATTCGGCGGCACGTCCATGGCGGACGGCACCGTTATGGCTCAGGTAAGGAAGATAATATTCAGCGATAAAGACCGCAGATATATAGTTGTTTCCGCGCCCGGCAAGCGCTATTCGGGCGACATAAAAATTACAGACGCGCTCTATGAGTGCTACAAAGAAGTTGTTGCAAGCGGTTCTTGCAGCGCTGCTTTCTCTATAATCCGTTCGCGTTTCAACAGTATTGTCAGGGAACTCGGACTTGATTTTGATATAAACTCTATTCTTGACGAAACTGAAAGGCGCATTGACGAAGAGAAGAGCGAGGACTTCACCGCTTCGCGCGGGGAATATCTTTCGGCGCGCGTAATGGCTGAAGTGCTCGACGCTAAATTTATAGATGCCGCAGACGTGATTTTTTTTGACGAGGACGGTACATACAATGCTGAAAAGTCGGATAAAGCTATAAGCGAAGCTCTGCGCGGCGCGGAACGCGCCGTATTCCCCGGTTTTTACGGCAAAGGAACAGACGGCAAGGTAAAAACTTTTTCGCGCGGAGGGTCTGATATCTCCGGCGCAATAGTTGCGCGCGCCGTAAACGCTACCGTATACGAAAACTGGACGGACGTCAGCGGCTTTCTTGCCTGCGACCCGCGCATAGTCGACAGCCCCAGGCGCATCAAGGCGCTCTCCTATAAGGAGCTGCGCGAACTCTCTTATATGGGTGCAAACGTGCTTCATTCAGAATCAATTTTCCCCGTGCGTAAGGCAAACATTCCCATTCATATTAAAAATACTTTCTGCCCGCAGGACGAGGGCACTTTAATTCAGCCCAGCGTTTACTATACGCCCAGCGGCAACATAGTGACGGGCATTGCAGGCAAAAAAGATTTTACTGTAATTTTCATTGAAAAGTCGCTCATGAACTACCAGATAGGCTTTGTGCGCAAGGTGCTGTCCGTGCTCGAGAGGGCGGGTGTTCCCGTCGAGCACATACCTTCAGGCATTGATACAATGTCTGTCGTAATAGAGAGTGCAGCCTTGAAGGACGGCAAGCTCGAGGTAATACTTCAGGGTATAAAGGATGCCGTCGCACCCGATACTTTAAGGGTGACTGAAAATATTGCGCTCATTGCCACCGTCGGACACGGTATGTCTTCCTCGGTAGGTACTTCGGCAAGACTGTTCAAAGCAATGGCCGATGCTGAAATAAACGTTAAAATGATTGACCAGGGCTCGTCAGAGCTCAACATCATTGTGGGCGTCAAAAACGAGGATTGCGAAAAATGTATACGCGCAATCTACCGCGAATTTTTCAAATAATATAGGATATTAACTTATAAATTTTCAACAAAAAAAGCCGATTTAAATCGGCTTTTTATTGTATAAACAAAACGGCGTGGCATATGTCCACGCCGTTTTTTTATGTCGTTTCATTCCGAATATATTACTTTTTCGGATATTTCCACTCCGCAATAAGTCGGGTTGATCTCTTTTATTTCAATCTTTCCGTCACGGGCCGCTATTTGGTATTTCTGAAAAGAATTATCTTCGTTATACTCTTTCAGAATGGGCGTCGTCCCGCTTATAGAAATCCAATACTTAAATGTGCTGCTTTCGGTTTCAAAGGAAGCTATCTTTTCGCATCCGGCATAATTGCTGGTATCAAATTCTATGCATTGCCAGTCCGGAGTGATCTGATCCTGGTCGCCTATGTAAAGAATAACTTCTTCGTTGCTGTTTTTAAGATGCACTATCAGCTTGCCGTCAACGTTATAGCAGGCCATTGATCTGCCGTGATTGTAAGCAATTCGTATAATCTTGCCTTCTTTCAGCATCCATTCTCCACCCTGGAAAGCGTCTGAATATGTCAGTTGTCCTCTCAGAATTTTATCGGAGGAGGAGGTTTCCTGCGCCCATCGTCCATTCGCCTGCAGGCTTTCCACGGCAAGATAACTGCCGTTAACACCACGGTCGTACTTAAAAGCTCTGAAAATGCGCTTGTCAGTGGACAGGAAATAATCGTAAATCTTGTTGTCGAAGGTAAAGAGAGTGACGAGGTTCAGATCGTAATCTTTCGGATTGATGTTTTCGCTGTCGAACAGATAAATGTTCTTGTATTTGTCCTGTACATATTCTCCGTTCGGCGTATCGGCAACTTTTACAATTTTGAAAATGCCGTCCTGCAACTGTATGAGATAAGTTTCTTGTCGCATTGACACAATATCGGGATTTGTGAAGAACAGTCCGTATTTTATGCCGAAATACATAGTTTCCGTGGCTTCGTATATTCCTGCGTCCAGGCAGGCGTCCATGACGGAGGATACCTTCCTTGATTCCAGGTCAACGGCAAATACCGCGGAAGAAGAGCTTAACGTGAAATAATTGTCTTCCTTGATATCTACGGAGTTTACGGCATTGGGTGCGGTAATCTCTATAAACAGAATGTTGTTCATGACGGCAATCTGTGTAATCGTTCCGTATTTGTTTATGTCTTTTTGAGTGATCGCTCTCGTTTTTCCGACGATAATATCGTTGAACTGCACTTCTTCGGCGGTGGAATTTTCGCCGACGGCTAACAAAGTGCTCGTCACTTTTTCTGCAGACTGTCGTGTATCAGCCGCCGATTGTAATTCTTTATCGCCACCGGTCTGAGAGGCGGAGTTGATGGCGAAGCCAGTGAACTCATCGTTTGCCAACTGGGTACCGTTCAACAGGTCGTGAAGCTTCTCATTAAAATCTTTCATTGCCCTCAGTCCGAAAAATAAGCCGGTACAGATTGCAACGACGAGGAGTACGGAAACTATTGCGGTGGTTATGATTGCTACACTTTTTTTCATTCAACTTTTCCTCCATGTCATACTTCCAGCAATAGCGATATTAATTCGTCAGTGGGAGTGTTCAGTTGAGCATCATTGAGCGGTAAACTGCAATGATAATTTTTTTAATTAGTTTTTTGGGACCTTCGTGTTTCTGTTTTAATTGGTTCCTGCAGCAAAAATAAGTAGAGTTGCGCTTAATTTTATGCTTTTAAAAGAAAATTCTTATATTTTATTATATAAGCTTTACTATATTATAACACAGCCAGTATCGTTTTGCAATACTACTAAAAAAATTTAAGGCCAATAAAACCCTCAACCTGCTTACACTGCAAGCTCAATTAAAACAAAGTGCAGAGATGCAGCGCTTCAGCATTATTTTAAGCTCCGCGAAGCAACAACAGATGCGTCCAGAATGATATTCAATATCCGCAATATTAAATCCTATTTTTCGGCTCGTCTCATTTCAGTATCTGTACGATAAAAAATTACTTATTGAACCTTTGTTTTGCTGTAAGCTGCTCAACCGAAATTCTGACAACGGCCGTTATCCCGAGTGCGGCACATTCTTCGGCAGAATACTCCTCTTTTTTGCAGTGTTTCAAAAGCAGTTTAAGGCCGTGTACAAGCTCTTGTCCGTAAACTCTTTCCGCCTTGCCGAAGGCTATTATGCTTTTATAATCGGCGGTCACGCTGTGCCCCGTGTCGACATATCCGTTCAGAATATCCGTTTCAAAGCAGACGTTCGGATTTTTAGCTATAAGGTCAAGTTTTTTGCCCTCTTTTGCACAGTGGAAATACACATAAAACCTTCCGTCCCGTTCTTCCCAGCCGTAAGAAAGGGGCACAACATAGGGGTAAGGCTCGTCGTAAAGTGCAAGACGTATAGTCTGGCAATCCTCAAAAAGTTGTTTAATCTGTACTTCGTCCTTAATTTCCCTGGCTGATTTGCGCATAAATTGCCTCTTAAAAATTTTTCTTATATTATATATTTTTGAATTGCTTATGTCAAGCCGAACAGATTTTTCCACACTTTAAGTTTACTTGTCTACGCACGCAGCGCTACCGCTTTTACATATTATATAGCATGACGCTTAGCGTGTGTTTGATAGTTAAGGACGAAGAGGCGGTGCTTGCAAGGTGTTTAAATTGCGTGCGCCCATTCGCCGACGAAATAGTTATAGTTGATACCGGCTCTGCCGATGCAACCGCAGAAATTGCGCGGCAATTTACAGATAAAGTTTACTTTTATGACTGGTGCGACGATTTTGCTGCGGCGCGCAATTTTTCTTTTTCAAAGGCAGAAAAAGACCTCGTTATGTGGCTGGATGCCGACGATGTGATTACTTCGGAAAATGCAGAAAAAATATTGCGCATTAAAGATGAGATGAAAGACTACGATATGGCTTTTTTGCCTTATGCGGCGGCTTTCGATGGGGAAGAACCTACGCTTGTGTACTTTCGTGAGCGCATTTTCCGCCGCTCGCTCGGCGTGAAGTGGCGCGGTGCGGTACACGAGGCGATAGAGCCTTTCGGCAGAATACTTTATTCCGATGCCTGCATTTATCATAAAAAATTGAAGTCTGGCAATTCATGCCGCAATCTGCGCATTTACCAGAAGCTGATTTCAGGCGGTAATACTCTCTCGAGCAGAGATAAATTTTATTACGGCCGTGAGCTGATGTTTAATAAAATGTATTGCGAGAGCGTCGCGGTGCTCGAAAATTTTATTTTCGGTGAGGGCTGGGCGGAAAATAAGGCTGAAGCCTGCCTCGATTTATACTATGTGTATTCTGCTCTCGGAAATAAATCTAAGGCGGAGGGCGCGCTTGTAAGAAGTTTTACTTTTGCTCCACCCAAAAGTCAGGTCTGCTGCATACTCGGTGAAATCTTTTTTGAGCGTGGCGAACTTGAAGCGGCAAAGTACTGGTACAGTACTGCGGCAACACTTCCGCAGAATATAAGAAGCGGAGCGTTTGTAAACCGCGATTATTGCGGATATATTCCGTTTATGCAACTCTGCGTCATATATGATAAGCTCGGCGATTATGAAAAGGCGCGCGAATATAATGAACTTGCCGGAAGTGTAAAGCCGAACAGTAAAAGCTATCTTTACAATAAGCGTTACTTTGAAGGCAGACTATTGCCTTAAAAGAATTAAAGGATTATTGATGATTAGCATTGTAAATTTATTTCGTATGAGTTGCAATTGTTGCGGTGGCGGCAACGGCAATCAAAGCGGCGATTGTTTTAATAGCGGCGTAAGAGTGATTTCGGTAGTAACATGTACCGGAATAACAGGTCCGACTGGCGCAACAGGCCCCCGCGGCGCAACCGGTTCGACTGGCGCAACGGGTGTGACGGGTGTAACTGGTGCAACTGGTGCAACTGGCGTGACTGGTGTTACAGGCCCGACTGGTGCAACAGGTCCGACTGGTGTGACTGGTCCTACGGGTGCAACTGGCCCGACAGGTCCGACTGGGCCTACGGGGCCTGCTGGCAGTGATGGGGCAACCGGAACAGCTGATACACTAGCCGTTGGCACTGTAAGAACGGGTGAACCGGAAGAACTTGCAGCAATAAGCGATAGCGGGGAAGGAAACAACCATATCTTTGATTTTGTAATTCCGCGTGGAGCAACGGGGGCTACAGGGCCGAAGGGGGAGGAAGGGCCTGTTAAGACGCAGTGTCTTTTTGCGGCAAAAGGCTCGTATATCGAAGGACAAAATTATATTAATTTTGATAATTCAGAAATTTTCCCTCAAGATTTCAATTTAATAACTGCCGATGGCAGCGATATTAATTTAAATAAAGACGGACTTTATTTAATTAATTATAAAACAAATTATAAACTCGAGTGCTATGGTGGCACGGATGCCGTTTTAGAGCTCAACGGTGGCATACTTTTTAATTCGCGTAGTACTATGTGTGACAGAAATGGCAATTCTTGTGGGCTATTTTTGCTTCAGGCATCGCAGGGTAGTACTCTTAAAATAAAATTATCCGCGCCGGAAAAGCTCAAATCGGCAGAATTCTATGTGGTTATAACTCACTTTAAATTATCTTAGCAAGGTAAGAAAAT
>ERZ1090880.554-NODE-554-length-20311-cov-21.322423_pt1 | contig 20311 bp, 18 predicted proteins | sample MGYA00478471_ERZ1090880 | MGnify/ENA primary metagenome ERZ1090880 (study PRJEB33644, sample SAMEA5815734) | chicken gut metagenome | biome: Chicken; feature: Gastrointestinal Tract; material: Caecum | place: Ireland | collected 2019-01-01 | study: A study of the... | reverse complement strand
TCCCAGCTTTTCAGAAACCTCCTGAAGGCTCTGATACCCTACATTAAACTCATCAGGAACCACAAGACACTGGGCAGCTCCTGTATCCAGATAATATGCCGCTTCAGTAGAGTTCCCAATTCCATACACAATGGCTCCGTGAAGGTCATTGGCTGCCGAGTATTCTCCTGCTGCAGTCAGGCTGGTATCATCCAGAGCGATAACAAAATCTACTTTGGGCAAATTCACCAGAGAATCTGTGCTCCCTTCTTCCGAAGTTCCTTCTACAGTCCATCCTACTTTAGTTCCCTGGTCTTTTAATGCTTCTTTAAATCCTGCCGCTCTGTCAAGGGATGCCTGCGCTTCCATCGTTTCCGAAATAATTCCCAGGGTTTTGCCCTTCAGATTGTCCCCGCAGTCCTTCAGAAGTTCCGCTCCCAAAGCTTTGCCCATGGCATAATTATCCGGCTGAGTAACCGGAAAAGAAGAGTTCTGAGCCTCTCTGGAAGCCGTAGACTCCACCAGCATCACTGGCACCTTCTTTTCAATCTTTTTCAGCATCTCCTCTGTATCCTCTCCTGGAACCGGCTGCAATATAATGCCATCAGCGCCATTATCTATTTCCTGCTGGGCCAGTGCCTGCTGCTCTTCCAGTGTCATAGTCCCTTCTGTGCTTACCACAGACATTTCCATCTCCTGGTCTTCTGCCGCCATTCTAAGTCCATACCGAAAAGATGCCCACTGATTATCATCTGAATTTTCAACGATCACGGAAACCTTATGGAGTTCCTTTCCATTTCTTCCCATAAGCATAACTACCGCCAGGATGATGACCAGTATTCCCAAAACAGATTCTGTGAGGATAAACACTTTTTTACTGTTTTTCATTTTCTTTACCTGCATCTTCTATCTTTTTGATCACATTCTTACCGAAGAGATAACCTTTTTCCAGAATCTTCCGATTTTCCTCCGTATAGGGCACTGCCGGTATGACAATGGATACCACCGTTCCCTCATCAGGCTCGCTTTCCACCTTCAGGCCATACTCCTTTCCGAAAAGAAGCTGAACTCGGTTATTTACATTCACCAATCCCACTCCGGAACCGTGTTTTGGCACTCTCGTGCTGTCTGTAAGAACAAATCTTACTTCTTCCTCTGACATCCCGATGCCATTATCTGTTACAGCCAGAATCACAGCCCCTTCTTCTCTTCGTCCCGTGATCCTGATCTCTCCACCCTCATCCATAGCGCTTACCCCATAGCTGATAGCATTTTCCAATATAGGCTGAAGGACCAGTTTCACTGTACAGTAAGAATAGATTTCCTCATCCACGTCAAAAACAACTGCAAAAGAATTCTTATACCTCACCTTTTGTATGTTCATATAGCTCTGAGCATGCTGAAGCTCATCTTTAATGGTGATCACCGTCCTGCCCTTGGACAGGCTGATCCGGAAAAGCTTTGCAAGCTGGGAGATCATAAAGGCCGCCTCATCATTCCTTTCTCCCTCTACCATCCAGGTAATGGACTCCAGGGTATTATACAGGAAGTGAGGATTGATCTGACTCTGAAGGGCATCCAGTTCACTTTTCCTTCTCTCATTCTGCTCCAGGACAATCTTCTTCATCAGGTCATCAATCTGTTCATAAGAGCTTTGGATGGAGTAGCCCAGGTGGCGGATTTCCTGAGAGCCTCCGATATAGATTTTGGGTTTTTCTCCGGCTTCATAATCCTTCACCGAGTCATTCAGTTTCAGGATAGGACTGGATATCCAGACGGATACCAGCCGGTTTACAAAGGCAAGCATCATGGCCATGAGCAGGATCAGCATCATAATAAAATACCGGATATTTACCATGCCGTGAGTGAAAGTAGAATAGGGGATCACTCCTACCAGTTTCCAGCCTGTATAGCTTATGCTGTTTACCAGTACCTTCCTGTGCTCTCCGTTAAAGACTTCGTCATAGACCCCTTCCTTGTACCCGGCGGCAGTCTGATTATTTTCATCAAAAATGCCGTCACTGATCTGTATCTGCCTGGGATGATAGATGATTTCCCCGTTGCTGTCGCAGAGGTAAAAATATTGTCCGCTGTTCTCTGTATTTATCTGGTCCATCATACGGGAAATACTGGAATAATCCATATCTACCAGAAGAACTCCCGCTCTGGAGTCTCCTCCATCGGTAATCTCTACCATTCGGCTAAGAGAGATCACCCAGTAATACCCCTTGGTGCCATCATCAAAAAGATTCTGGATATGAGGGGTGGAAAAATGCATATTTTCCACCTCCTCCATTGCCTGCTGATACCAGCTCTGACGGGTCACATTAGGGTCTTCTTTTTGAGAAGCCACAGGCTCTGCTGCCATTAAGCTGCCGTAATCGTTATATATGGCAATGCTCCTCAGATTATCCCGGTTAGCCTCGTAAAGCAGGTTCATTCCCTCCTGGATCTCGTTCTGCTCAGCGGAAAAATCACTTTCCTTCACCACGTTATAGTAAACTGCGTCTGAAATCTGCCGCATGCTTACCAGATAGTCCTCCAGGTTCTCTCCCGTCTGCTCCATCAGCTTCCTGGTAGTTTCCACAATCTCATCTCTGGATACATTGGAAAACCGGATGTACAGCACCACTCCCAGGGTCAGCATGACCGTCACAGAAAGCACAGAAAAGGAAATCATAAGGATAGACTGTATCCCTCTGGGCTTTAGCTTATTCAAATATTCAAAAAATCTATTCTTTACTTTCTCCATATTCCGTCCTGTATTTTGAGGGGGATACCCCAAACTTTCTCTTAAAAACATAGCTGAAGTAATTAGGATCCGTATACCCTACACTTTTCCCTATGATATAACTTTTTTCATCGGTTCCAATAAGCAGGCGGGCAGCCTGCTCCATGCGGTAATCTGTAAGGTAGCCGGTAAAGGACTTTCCTGTCTCCTTCTTAAATATGGTAGAAAAATAAGAATTGGATACTCCCAGGACCTGGCAGATGCTATCCAGGGAAAGTCCCTCTTCCCCATAATGATTTTTCACATACTCCTCTGCCTTTGAAACAAAGGACTGGGTAGACCGGCTCCTGGCGGTAATCAGGTTTTCTCTGAAATAGAGGCTGATGTTTGTCAGCCATCTCCGCAGTTCCTCAGGCTCCATATCCAGAAGGCGGGTATAGATTTCTCTTGTATCCTTTGAAAAAAGCTCCTCACCGATATGGTTATTTCCAGCAAATCTGTACAAAGCGCCTACCAGTTCCATAACCTCAATATTGTGCTGCTGAAGAGATTTTTCAGGAAAGGACATCCGGGACAGATACTTATCCGCTTCAGCCCGTACCTCTTCTTCCGTCCCCAGCCGGATCATTTTAAAGAGATTTGACAGCTCTTCTTCATTATCCCGCTCCGGCTTCCTCAGTTCCTGAGGTGCGATCTCCCGTATATTGATAGCTCTGGAGGCTCCGTAGATCACCCGGTAGGAGACCGCTTCTCTTGCTCCCCTGTAGGACTGAGCCAGTTCCAGGATGTCTGCACAGACCTGTCCTATACCTATAGTGACTACAGCGCCGATGATCCTGTTGGCATACCGGCAGAACCGGTCACATTCATCTGTCAGTTCAGAAATCTCATTTTCATTCTCAAGCTGACAGAGCATAACCGTATTACCCAAATAGGAAAAACTTTTTGTCCGCCACCTTTCTCCCAGTTTCTCCTGGGCCTGTTTCTGTACAGAAGTGGCCAGAAGCCTGGGGTGCATATTTTCAGGAACCTGAGTAGAAGATGTATGAACCACAAGGCAGCAGTACCAGGGGCCTTCAAATGAAATCCTGTAATCGGAAAGGTATTTTCCTGCCTCCTTCCTGCTGAGTCTTCCTTCAATCAAAGCAGAATAAAAGTCTGCCTGGAGAAGGGGAAGAGACTCCATATAATGTTTCTCCAAAGTAGCCACGTTCCGTTTCTCACTGATTTCCTGGTCCAGCTTTATCTTCAGCTGAGTAAACACATTGGTCAGTTCAATGGAGTTTACCGGTTTCAGAATATATTCCTCTATCTCCAGATGAACTGCTTCTTTTGCATATTCAAATTCATCATAACCGGTAAAAAGCAGGATCTTTGTAGCCGGAAAGTCCGTCTTTATCCGATTGGACAGCTCCATGCCATCCATATAGGGCATCTTGATATCCGTCATTACTACATCCGGCTGAAATTCTTCCACCATTTCAAGAGCCTTTACTCCATTGTTGGCATAGCCGATTACCGAAAAGCCCAGGCCTTCCCAGTTAATTTTTTTCATAATGACCTGTATTACCTCTTCTTCGTCGTCTACCAGAAGAACTGTATATATATCCATGTTTTTTTCTCCAAATCCGTATATTTCCTAATTGTTTTTGTATTATAGCAAAAATTCTGAAAAATGTCAGTAATACTCCTGCATGTTAAAGCTTTTATCACAAAGAAGCCGGCACATAACCCTCTTTGGGGGGCCATGCGCCAGCCTCTTTAAGCAGGAATATAATTACTTTTTCTGAACGTATTTCAGACAGTCAAGAGTTACTGCCACGAGTATGATGATACCTGAGAATACGAACTGAAGGTTTGTATCAATACCCAGGATTGTCAGGGAGTAGGTCAGGGCAGTGAAAATAAGTACACCGACTACCACACCTGAAATCTTACCGATACCACCGGTAAAGGATACGCCGCCTACTACGCAGGCTGCAATGGCGTCTGTTTCCCAGCCCTGTCCATATGCTGCAGAACCGGAACCTACCATACGGATACATTCCAGCCAGGAGCCGAATCCGTAAAGAATACCTGCCAGAATGAATGCACCTACAGTTACTGCAAATACAGAAATACCGGAAACAGAAGCTGCTTCTGGATTTCCGCCTACTGCATACAGGTTTTTACCGAAAGTAGTTTTATTCCAGATAAACCATACAATAGCGATAGCTGCTACTGCCCAAAGAATGATTGTTGGGAATCCGTTAATCTTAGGGATTACCATATTTGGAATGGTTGGTTCAATAGCGCCAAAGGATACACCCTTTGTAGCATATGTAACAATACCGAAGATCATCAGCATGTTTGCCATAGTGGAAATAAATGGGTGCATCTTGAACTTTGCAGTAAAGAATCCTGCGATGGTAGTAAAGATCGTACACAGAAGGATACACATAACCAGTGCAAAGATCATTCTCACTACGATAGGCAGTCCTGTAAAGTCAAAGATATGTCCGAAGACACCTCCAGTATTGATACCCTGATGCATAATAATGGTGGCAGTGGTCATACCCATACCAACCATACGTCCGATAGACAAGTCTGTACCGGCCAGGAGGATCAGTCCTGCAACACCCAGAGCCAGGAACATTCTCGGAGATGCCTGCTGGAGGATGTTCAGTACATTGTTGTAAGTCAGCAGCGGTGAGCCTTTTACCATAGGAGTGATGATACACAGCATGATAAACACCAGGATAATGGCGATATACAGACCGTTTCTCAGGAGGAACTGCCTGCGGTTAAAGGTGTATTTATAGTTCTCCCACTTCTGAGCTCTTGCCTCTATAAATGTAAACTTTGACATACGGAGCATATCGATCAGGTGATACTTATGGGTATAGGCGGCATGTCTTCTGTCCTTAATCGCCTGGTAATCCTTTTCCAGCTCCATCTTCGCATCGAACCGGCGGTTTTTGTATACATAGTTCTCGTCCTTAATTTCCTGATGAGCAGAAAGTTTTGAGACGATTTCCTGGTGTTCTTTCGCCAGATCTGCGATCTTCTTATCATATTTTTCTTTTGCTTTTACTTTTTCCTGTGTGCAGCTTTCTTTTACCGGCTGATAATATTCTTTATCAAAATGTTCTTTCAGATAGCTTACGCCCTGGTCGATCAGTTTTGAAACCTCGTCTTTATTCTTGGCTTCTACAGCTTTTGCCTTTTCCAGCTGCCTGCGAAGTTCTCCCAGACGGTCCTCCCTTTCTCCTTTTGTAAGGCTGCGGTCTCTCTTCACCCCGTCTATGGTATTCTGGATAGCTACTACCTGATCGGTTCCATCTTTTCTCAGTCCGTCGATCTGCGCCTGGATCTTACCAATATAATCATCAATGGGCTGACGCAGCTTCATTTCCTGTTCAGCCGTCAGAATCCTGTCATTAGCCATATCTTTCAATCTCCCTCATATTTCATGCATAGGTATTTTGGTACCTGATATTACAGGTATTTTGCACTGAGCCTTAAAAGCTCTTCCTGATTTGTCTCCTTGGTATTTACAATACCGGAAAGATGTCCGTTTGACATAACGCCGATACGATTGGTAATGCCCAGGATTTCCGGCATCTCTGAGGAAACCACGATAATGGTCTTTCCCGCTTTGGCCATCTTAATGATCAGCTCATAAATCTCGTATTTAGCGCCTACGTCAATACCTCTGGTAGGCTCATCCATCATAAATACCTGAGGCTGGCGCTCCAGCCATTTTCCGAAGATTACCTTCTGCTGGTTTCCGCCGGAAAGACTGGTGATCATATCCTCCGGTCCCATACATTTGGTATGCATAACCTTGATTTCATTGGCTGTTGCCTTTACCATTTTGGAATCAGAAAGGGCAATACCAGATTTATAGTGGTTCAGGTTTGCAATGGTGGTGTTGAAGGTAAGATCCCCTTTCAGGAAAAGTCCGTTGGCCTTACGCTCCTCTGTGATCATGGCAAATCCATGATCCATTGCTTCCTTGGCACTGCCGAAATTCATCAGCTTATTGTTAAAGTATACCCGGCCTGCTGCCCTTGTCCGAACACCGAAGATGGTCTCCAAAAGCTCAGTACGTCCGGCTCCCACCAGACCATAAAGTCCGAAAATTTCACCTTCCCGCACATCAAAGGTAATATCCTGGAGATGAGGTTCGAACTTTGTAGACAAATGCTGGACAGAAAGGATCACGTCCTTTGGCTGATTGTCCACAGGGGGGAACCGGTTCTCCAGGGAACGGCCTACCATGGCGGCGATCAACTCGTTCATGTTGGTGTCTTCTGCTCTCTTGGTCATAACCAGATTACCGTCACGGAGTACGGAAATATCGTCACATATTTCGAAAATCTCGTCCATTTTGTGAGAGATATAAATAAGAGCGATTCCCTGTTCTTTCAGCATCCGCATCATTTCAAAAAGCTTATCCACTTCCTGTACAGTAAGGGAAGAGGTTGGCTCATCCAGAACAATAACCTTGGAGTTATAGGAGATTGCCTTGGCGATCTCACACATCTGCCTCTGAGATACAGACATATTCCGCATTGGCTGAGTAAGGTTTACTGTCATACCCAGTTTTCTGAAAAGCTCAGAGGCTTCTTTTTTCATTCTGCCCTCGTCCACGATTCCCAGAGAATTCACCGGGTAGCGGCCCAGAAACAGATTATCTACTACATTTCTTTCCAGACACTGGTTCAGCTCCTGATGAACCATAGCAATTCCGTTCTCAAGAGCGTCTTTTGGTCCGGAAAAACTTACTTCCTTACCGTCGAGGTAAATATTACCTTCGTCCTTCTGATAAGTACCGAAAAGGCACTTCATCATAGTAGACTTACCGGCGCCGTTCTCACCCATAAGGCCCATAACCGTTCCCCGGCGCACATTCAGATTGATGTGGTCCAGAACCCGGTTCCGGCCAAAGGATTTGCTCATCCCCCGTATCGATAAGACAATATCATCTTTCTTATCTGCCATTCTTTTTACTCCTGTACTATATATTTTTCGATGAAAGCCCCCTTCTGCTTTGAAACCGGCTTTCACTGTAAAAAGAAGCGGAGCTGCCGCAGCCGTATTCTGCGGCAGCTCCAGCCCTTTACCCTATATCATCACTGACTCAGTAAAGCTGTATAGGAAGCTGCGTTATCTGTCTTAACCATGTTGATAGCAAATGCATCATACTGGCCTGGATTTCCCAGACGGTTTGTGATATTGGATTCTGTCTGTCCGTCACCGCCGATATAGTCAATGTCCAGATTCATCAGATCATCATAGTTCTGAAGCAGAGGCTGATAAGTGGAGCTCAGGAAGTTATCAGATGCGTTGTAGATGTCCAGCCATACCTTCTTAGTTGGATGTGAACTTTCATCTAACTGATTGGATACAGGCTCATAAACCTTTGTAGAGTCTGTAAAGTCCTGATAGTTTTCAGCTGTAACTGCAACGTTTAATGCATAGTAGGAACGTTCTTCTTCGTTATATACATATACATCGTCAGAAAGAACATTTCCAGCCTCGTCTGCTGTTCCGATACCTGTGTCTACATCTACGCCGTCAAGAGCGTTTCTCAGAACACGAAGTGTCAGGTAAGCCTGTACATCTGCATGCTGGCTGATCGTTCCGCCATAGCCTTCAGCGATGGCTGCCACTGCATCGTTGTTTGCATCATATCCGAAAGTAGGTACATCATTGTCTTTTGACCAGGCATTGAACATGGACATTCCCATACCATCATTGTTAGATACTACTACGTCAATCTGATCACCGAAAGAAGAGGACCAGGTTCCGATAGCATTACCTGCTGTAGCAGCATCCCATGTAGCTCCTGCAGAGTTCTTCATTTCCTGAGAAGCCAGCTCACGGACTGTATAAGTTTTTCCGTTAACCTCAAGGCTGCCGTCCTGTACAGCAGAAGCTGAACCGTCTGTATTTGTTCCGATAGGCTCACTGTCGATGCTTCCGTCTTTTTCAACTCCTGTTCCCAGAGCTTTACGAACGCCTCTTGTACGGGCGATTGAGTCGTTATGTCCGATATCACCGATAGCCAGAACGTATCCGATCACACCGTCACCATTGCGGTCAATGGTATCAATATTTGCTTCAATGTAATCTTTAACCATGGTTCCCTGAAGTTCAGCACCCTGGTTTGCATCAAATCCTACATAATATGTATCCTCATTGAAGCTCAGCGCAGCCATGTCCAGTTCTCCTGTAGAGCTGTTAGATGGCTGACGGTTAAACCATACCAGTGGTTTGTCTTTGTTTGCTACAGTTCCGGAGTCTGAGGAACCGGAGCTGCTGGATTCTGCAGATGTGTCTGTTCCCCCTGATGAGGAGCCTCCTTCAGAGCCGCAGGCTACTGCTGAAAGCCCGAACAGAACTGCCATTGTCAGTACAACGATTCTTTTTTTCATATGCGTTTTCTCCCTTCCGTTTCACACTTTATGTGTGCCCTTTGTTTATATTGCCAGTATAAGGAAAATCCCAGAAAGAAAACATAGAATATTTTTCTGTGTACATTGAAATTTTTAAGATTCTTTACTGCATTTTCACTAAATCTTTTTCTATATTTAATGCAAAAAGGAAGTACAGACTGTAATTTATAGCTTACAGTCTGCACTTCCTCTAGAAAGTATTGTGCAAAAATTACACCTTTATATCAAATTTCTCCTCTGCTTATATTTTCATACAGCAGCTCTACAGCATCTTTATCCGGACGGCAGGATAATTGATAAGTCTCCACCTTTTTTGCCAGCCGGTGGAAAGTCTCCATACAGGCCGCCATCCCTGTCTCCGACCACAACGGGTAAAACAAATTACCGGCCAAAGTGGAAACCTTCTCAAAGTCCTGAAGCTTTCTGATGCTGTTAACTGAGTCCTGTTTAAGGGCTACGATAGCTCGGATCTTTACCTGTCGATTCAGACAATACGGTGAAGAGCCATGCCATGGGGAGCCTACCCCATAAAAATCCTGGCCTTTTTCCTGGACAAACACCATATCCCCGTTAATGATCTCTGCCTGTCTATATTTTTCCCACAGCTCCGCCTGGGTAGTCTTTCCAATTCCGGAAGGACCTATAAAAAGGATTCCTATTCCCTGACAGTCCACCAGAGAGCTATGTACTCTCAGAATACCTCTCTTCACCCCGTGGGTTTGAAACAACTGACACAAAAGCTCTTCCCTGCCATATATGGAGCCGGGAGAGATAAACTGGGCCTGGGTATAGTCTTTATTTACATAAAGAATGCTGCCATCTGCTTCCATAAATCTGTCCCCCCGAATTATGCCGGGAATATGTACTACTCCATGGATTCTCATCCTTTTGGTATCCATGGATACGGAAAAGGCCAGTTCTTCACAGTTTCCTTCCATGCCTGGCTGAAAGAAATCTTTCCAGCAATCTGAAAGATAAATTGAAGAGTCTACAGCAAGCAGGATATCTGCAATTTTGTACTTTCTCATCTATGCTGTCATATGGGTTGCACAGCCTCCTCCCCCTTCTGCCAAAAGTGCATTTGTAAAACTATTAAATGCAACCAGTGCTTGATCCCCCAGTTCATTCAAATAAGTTTGCCAGTTTGCGAAGGTAGCGTCCAAATTCCCTCCCTCTAAAAGAAATGCTGTAACATCAGAATCATTTTCAAATCTCTCATCCCGTCCAGTAGGTCCATCTGATATCTCCGTAGCCCACCAGCCCGTGTTAGTAAATCCTCCATCGGCAGTTTCCCATGAAAAGTACCATCCCTCCACATAAGTCTGCCCAGAGGTTCCTCCGCTGAATGTTCCGGCAGTATACATGGCTGGTGCACTGTAATTGCTGCTATCTAAAGATACTTCGATTTCAATTCTATTTGTTCCCATTGTAACCACTCCTCATCTTTATTTCTTTTTATATGTAGAAGCCGGGATCTGAATGTAAGCAGAACCTGCCTCTAGTCCTTCCTCCAAAAGATGCCTGTTCCTTATCTCTTCCAGAAATTCTTCCACGTCTTTTTCCAATCTTCCCTTTTCCATACTGGGAAATTGTTGGTAAAGCTGCTCTGTAAGATCTTCTTTTTCAAATTCCCCTTGCTGCATATAGTTCCACAAGTATGCCCCTACGGCATTCATATAGCAGACACCATGAACCTCTCTTACGGCTTTTCCTGTTGGAACGATCACATATTGTCCCGCCACTTCACGAAGAATCAGCCCGTCTTTAAGTTTCATCCCTCTTCTCTCCATTCTGTAATTCCTTCTCTACATAGTCAAAAAGGACCTGCTCGCCCTCTGTCTCTGCTTTTTTTGCTAACTCAGGGCTTATGCTGAATAGCAAACCTGCTTTCACTTCTATGTAAGGTTCTTTTTTCATCCCCATCACTCCTCGTTTCTGCTCTCTATTCACTTTTACACTTACTTATTCTATCATTTTGCAATCTATTTTGCAATGCGCTTTGCAATACATTTGCTATTTTTTATTTGTTTGCAGGTAATATGCAATGCATATTTATATTCAATTACGCACTAATATATTATCAGTAGGAGGTATTGCATATGGCATTTCAGCTAAAACCTGACAAAAAAGAAACAGAAAATAAAACAATACGTTTTCCCCTTCCCTTAGTTGAACAGATTGAAAAGGCTATCAAAAATCAAAATGTAACTTTTTCAAGTTTTGTTATACAGGCATGTCAATATGCCCTGGATAATATGGATACTCAGGAAAAATCATAGTAAAGGCAGCTTTTATTAACAGTTGACTCTTCGTCAAAAATACCCTCAGACAGATTTCTTTCTCTCATCATCTGTCTGAGGGTATCTTAATATTCATCCCACTTTCATGCTCATATCCGGGCGGGTCCCAAGGTCCTGCGCCCACTTATGAGCAAGCTCATGTGGGCTTAGACCTTTTGCCCCTGGCATCATAAATTATTTCTTTATATCAGTTTCTATAATCGGCAGCAGGATCGTCAACCGGTAAAGATCTCCCAGGCCTTCTTCCACACATCTGCCGCCCATTGCGTGGGTCATATTCTTCATGCTCTGCATGCCGATGCCGCTGCTCTCCACTTCTTCCTTTGGAAACCGGACATGGTTCTCGAAGGTAAACCCAGCCATATGTCTTTCTCTGGCGGAAGAAATCACCACAGGAAAAGCAGGATCTGCATACTTCACCAGATTGGAAGTAATATTATCCATGATCCGAAGGAGATATTCTGTAGAAATCCGGATTTTTGCTTCCAGCCATTCCACCTGAAACCGTACCTGGAATCCTTTTTGGTTCAGATAACTGCAGGTTTCAGAAAACAAGTCATAAAACAGCACTTCATAGAGTTCCGGCTCTTCCATTACGGTCTTCTTTTCTCCTGTGATCAGGGAATATTCAAAAAGATGATCCGTCAGCTGTTTCATGCGCCGGGCCTTCTGGTCAATCTTTTCAATATACTCTCTCTGCTGTTTCAGGTCTTTATAGGTACCTTTTTTCAGGATTTCCGTGTATAAGATAATGGAAGTAACCGGCGTCCGCAGGTCATGGGACATTTCAGTGATGATCCGCTGATTTTCCTGGACCATTTTTCCCTCCTGCTCAATGAGTCCTGCGAAAGATTTCCGCATGTTGTCCAGGCCGCTGGCCAGAGCGGCCAGTTCGTCTTTTCCTTTTATGGTGATCGGATAATCCAGACTTCCCCCTTCCAGAATTTCAATCTCATCCCGAAGCTGGAGGATATAGGCCATTTTTCTCCGGATCCCATAGAGGACCAGAACAAGGAACAGGCCGAAGCACAGCAGCAGTTCCCCTGCCAGCGCATAATTATAGTACTGATAAGCGTAGCCTCCGATCATATAGACCTCTCCTGTGCCATCAGAAAAGTTCACGGAAGAATGATAGTCCAGTTCATAATCCCGGGCTGCGATTTCTTCCTCCCATATTTCCTCCTCAGGGTATGCAGAGTCAAAGACCAGAATGTTATCCTTGTAGATCTGGACATACAGAATGTTCTGCTTTTTCACCCACTGGCTCAGGGCTTCTCCGTCTTTCATACTCAACCCCTGCCTGTCCACATATTTCTGCAGCTTTTGGGCATACTTTCTGTTCTGTCCCTCCACATACTGAGGATTTTCAAAATAACTGCTGATCAGGCAGCTTACCCCATAGTCCAGTCCTGCAAAAACTGCCGCAGATATAACAGCTGAAAGGACTAACTGCCTGAGAAGCTGAAAATAAATCGAATTTTTTTTACTCATAATCTGCATCAAATTTGTAGCCCTTTCCCCATATAGTCTTGATATATTTCGGATTTTTAGGATCCTCCTCTATCTTCACCCGCAGCTTTCGGATATGTACCATAATGGTGCTGTTGCAGGAGTAAAAATAAGGTTCTTCCCACACACTTTCATACAGGTTCTGGGCAGAAAAGATCTTTCCTGGATATTCCATCATCAGCAGCAGGATCCGGTATTCCAGTTCTGACAGATCTGTCTCTTTTCCCCGGACAAAGACCTGGTTAAACTTCTGATGGACTCTCAGCCCCCGGCTCTCCAGCCAGGAATCCTTCTTTTCGTCCTCCGGTTTTACCCGTCCCATATAAATGTTGTAGCGGCGGAGAAGGGCCTTCACTCTTCCCAGAAGCTCTGCATAAGAAAAAGGTTTTGCCAGATAATCATCTCCTCCGGCCATCAGGCCGATGAGCTTATCTGACTCCTGGGCCTTTGCTGTAAGGAACAGCACCGGCACATTGGAGACCTTCCGGATCTCTTCGCAGGTACGCAGGCCGGAAATCCCCGGCATCATAATGTCCAGGATTACCAGATCCGTCTCCTGATCCAGCATCTCCAGCCCCTTCCTGCCGTTTTCCGCCTCCTGTACCCTGTAGTTCTCGCTTTCCAGAAGAATCCGGACCCCCTCCCTGATGTCCTTATCATCTTCAATGATCAGTACTTTTTCTTTACTCATACACCGGTAAACTCCTTTCCCTTCTGTTATCTGCTTCTTCCCCTGTTATCTTATCATCTTTTTTCATTGCTTCCAATTTTTCTTTCGCTCTTTCTTCGTATTTTTTCCCCAGCTCATTCCAGGAAGCATAGGCCTCATCCTCTCTTCTGTCAGGGAGATCGAAGTTCTCATGAAGATAAGTTCCGATAAAATCTGTTACTTTCCAGGCGCCGGACAGATTCAGGTGATCCCCTTTGTCCAGGCTGTCCCTTTCCCAGTCGATTCCCAGCTCTTCCTCTTTCAGGTTCAGATCTTCGTACTTCAGCCCTTTCTGCCGGGCATATTCTTCCAGGGTATTATGTTTTTTATAATTATAATTGGCCGGAGAAGGTGTGCTGATCAGTACCAGTTCTGCCTGGTTTTTCACACAGAGCATCCGGATCTTTTCCAGATAATCCTCTACAGTACTGCTGATTTTTTCTTTCTGACTGGTCTCTTTCATATATGCCCCGCCCCGGTAAGGGTCCGTTACTTCCCGGAACTGGAATCCTTTATAGTTCTCCTCAGGATATTGTTTATCTGTAAGCACGGATTTCCAGATGTCATGATGGGTAAATATAGGGAAGTAATAGCTTCCCACAGCGGCCAGGGTCATAGTCAGTCCGCTGTTTCCCCTCTGGGGCCGAAAGATCACATTGGTTTCTAAAAGAACCAGCCGGGGTTTCTGATTCTCAAAAGCCGTTTTCAGCATATAATAGCTTTCCTGGATATTCTGTCCGGACTGTCCTCCTACGAAAGCGGCAATGCCATGTTTATTCCACATCTGCATAGGCGAAAAAGCCGTGTAGCTGAGGCTGTCCCCAAGAATCAGCACATCTATGGTGTTTTTCGGTTCTTTCCTGAGCAGAAGGGCGCTTTTATTCCGGTAATGCACCCACTCCTCATGGTCAGCCGCTGTCTGGCCCACTTTCCAGGAAACTCCGCCTAAAAGCAAAGCAAGGATCAGAAAGAAGAGAAACACTCTCCCCCTTTTTCTTAAATTGTTTTTAAAATCCTGCATAGATTAAATCCACCTGCTGATAGCCTATCCCATAGGCTCCGAAGATAAGGACGGCCAGGATCAGTCCGTAATATACCGCCCACCGAAAAGGAGTTTTCATGTCCTGAAGTCCTTTTCCATTCAGCAGATTCCTTTCTTTTATGATACCTGCAGCTGACACAAGGAGGATCCCCACAAAGATCACCATGTAGTCCCCTTTATCCAGTCCGAAACCGAGAAAGGTTCCGTCCCACAGGGTGTCCAGACGGAAGTCTTTGAAAATACTGAAAAACATGGTCATCCCTGCCTTCAGTCCGTTGGCACGGAAAAAAAGCTCTCCCACAAAAATGATCACCCATGTCTTCAGGATCCGGGGGATCTTCCAGTACAATGCATTCTGGTTGATGCCGAAAGCCCGTATCATCTGGTCACGGGCCGGTTCCAGAGCGCTGCCTGCCAGCAGTATGACAAAATAATACATGCCATAAAAAATATAGTTCCAGCTTGCCCCATGCCACAGACCATTGCAGAGCCACACAGGGAACAGGCACAGCGCTGTGGCGCCAAGACGGGTAAAATATTTTCCCAGATGTTTTTTTCCAAACCGGTTCCATTTTTTAACCATTCGGGATACCGACAAAGGATAAAACACATAGGTCTTCAGCCATGTGCCCAGGGTAATATGCCACCGGCGCCAGAATTGCGCCGCATTTTCTGATGCGAAGGGACGGCAGAAATTTTCCGGAAGCGTTACTCCGAAAAGCCGTCCGCTTCCTATAACGATATCCATACAGCCGGAAAATTCCATATATAACTGAAGGGTATATGCAATAGCCGCAAAGGCCACGATACTCCCGTTATAGTCCTGATAATGTTCAAAAACCGCCGTTACCAGCACATAAAGCCGGTCAGCAATGATCATCTTTTTGAAAAGCCCCCACAGAATACGTGCGCATCCTGCAGACAGATTTTCTCCCCGAAGGTCTTCGCCCTTCCACAGAGCCTCTCCTGTCTGTCCGTACATACTGATAGGACCTTCCATGATCTGAGGAAAAAATCCGAGAAACAGAGCCAGCTTTCCCAGATGTCTCTGAGGACGGATCTTTTCCCAATAAACGTCCGCCATATAACTGATGGCCTGAAGGGTATAAAAAGAGATTCCTACAGGGAGAAGGAGGGTTTTCACCTGGAAAATGCCTCTCTGCCCTGCATGCTCCAGAATCAGGTTTGCGTTCTGAGCAAAAAAATTATAATATTTCAGACAGGCCAATGCGCCGAGAAGTGTACAGACCCCCAGTGCCAGCACCAGTCTTTCTTTTTTTCTGTATTGTGTTCTGACAGCTTTTTCCTTTTCCCCTTTCTCTTTGCAGCTGGTTTTTAAGAGGTCCAGCCACAGACCGATGTAATGGGTAAAGAAAGTTGTCCCGATAAGATACAGCACCAGCTTTCCGCTTATGGTCCAGAAAAAGAAATAGCCTGCAAAAAGCAGCAGGATCCATCTCCTTTTCCTGGGTGTCAGCTGATAAGCCAGCAGTACAGCCGGCAGAAATAAAAACAGATATACGGGATTATGATATGACATTTTTATTTCTCCTGCAGTCTCTGGATCATTTCGTAAATCGCCTCTACGGAATTAAAGTTTTCCGGAACCATTTCTCCGGCCTCGATTTCAACCATAAAGCTGTCTTCCAGCTCAGAAACCAGAGAGATCACCCCGAAAGAGTCCAACAGCCGGCGGTCAATCAATCCCTGTTCCTTTTCCCATTCAATGCTGTCATCTATGTCCCTTAAAATCTCAATTATTTTCTCCATTGTTATCCTCACTTTCCATATTCCATATATAAGTCTGCTGTTCCCTGCGTATCTGCTTCCAGCCTTTTTCCCTGCTGTAGGATACCACTCCCGGCAGTTCATGGCTCAGGAACAGGGCCATACCTTCCATATGGGAATAGGCGCCTGCATTTTCAAAAGCAAGAACGCTGCCTTTTTTCAATCCTCTCAGCGGTATGTTCTGTATCAGAAGATCATGGACCGTACACAAAGAGCCGTATACATTCCATTCTTTTTCTCTTCCTCCGGCTTTCTCCAGCACCTGGATCCTGGGCTGATACATCCCTCTGATCTGTCCGTCATAGTGGAGCTGATGGATCCCGCCGTCGACGATGCAGATATTTTTCTCATGGTTTTTCTTAACATCTTCTACACGGGTAAGGTAAGTTCCGCAGAAAGCTGCGAAGGCTCTTCCCATTTCCAGTGTTACTCTGCCTTTCCAGCTCATATTTTTTATAGCCTGGGAGAGAGCTTCCAGGTCCTCCCGGGTCTGGTCTTCCTGGCCCTGAAAATAAGGCACAGAAAGTCCCGGTCCATATTCCAGCTCTTTTGTGTAGAATCCCAGATCTTCCTCCAGCTCATGAAGGAAACCATCCAAAAATTTCAGTTCTTTCTCCATCTTCCAGGCTTTTTTCAATGTCCCGGAAAAATAATGGATCCCCCGTATCTTTACATACGGCCAGGCATCTCTGGTACGGATAATGCTGCGTATTTTCTTTTCATCCATTCCAAACTGGCTGCCGCTGGCAAGTCTCAGGTAAAGAGAAACCGGTTTTTTGTTCTTTTCTCCCCACTCTGCCATGGCAAAAAACTGTCCGGGTGATTCCACATTGCAGCAGCATTGTCCCCGGCTGTGATCCAGGATCTGCCATATTTCTTCCTTTTTCTTCAGTACACCGGAGATAAAAAGCTTTTCCGCAGGTATATCTTTTTCACGGCAGATATAAAACTCGCCCATAGAGCAGACTTCAATCCGGTCTGTAAGTTCGGCCATCTGTTTTACCAGAAAAGGGTTGGCCTTCATGGCGTAGCACAGTCCGATCTCTTTACCCAGGATCCTGCGGAAAGACTTTACCTGTTCTGCCGCCTGGTCTGTGTCAAATATGTACAGGGGTGTGCCGTATTTTTCTGCTCCCTGGACAAGCAGCTCCTTTTTTGTCATCTTTTGTCCTCCAGTCTCCTCTGTAATTCCTTCCGGTCTGTTTTTCCGTTTTTTGTAAGAGGCATAGTTTCTGTCTGAAATATCTTCCGGGGCACCATATAAACAGGAAGCCGCTTTTTCAACTCTATCCGGGCTTCTTTAGGTGTTGTTTTTCCCATATAGTAAGCCGCCAGGCAGGTTTTCTTCTGGTTTGTTACGCAGCAGCTTTTTTCAATTCCCGGTATCTGGTCCAGAATTCTTTCGATTTCCTCCAGTTCGATCCTGTGTCCGTTAAATTTAATCTGAAAATCCTTTCTCCCTGAGAAGTAAAGTTCCCCGTCCTTTCCCAGAAATCCCAGATCACCGGTCCTATAGTACCGCTCTGTTTTCCCTTCAGGAGAGATCCTTTCCCGGAAGCTCTTCCCGGTCTCTTCCGGATTACGGTAGTATCCAAGGGAAAGAGACTCTCCCGACACACAGATCTCACCGGTCTGCTCCAGCTCCCGGATCTCCCGGCCTTCTTCTGTCAGCAGAAAGACCTTTCTTCCTGGGAATGCTTTACCTATAGGAAGTTTCTCTTCCTCCCCGCAGATTTTCTTCACCGGAAAATATGTGCAGTTGCAGGTAATCTCCGTAGGGCCGTAGAGATTTACAAACTCTGCCTTGGGCAGCGCCTGCTGCCAAAGAGCCAGCTGCCCTCCCGGCATGACTTCGCCGCTGAACATGACCTTTCTCACATCAGATGGGATCCGGTATTTCAATCCGCCCAGGGCAGAGATCATCGTCAGCGCAGATACCGCCCAGATCAGCACAGTGGTCTTTTTTTCACATAAATAATCTAAAAGAGCTGCCGGAACAGAAAACATCTGCCTTGGTATCAGTACCAGGGCTGCTCCTGTCATTACCGCAGAATAAATATCCTTTACGGATACGTCAAAATCAAAAGGTGCCTGATTCCCGATCCGATCCTCTTCATTGATTCCAAAAATCTCCGTAAAATGGGTGATAAAGTCGATCACTGCCTTATGACTGACCACAATTCCTTTCGGAGTTCCTGTAGAACCGGAAGTAAAAATCCCATAAAGAATATCTGTACTGCTTCCGGCTTTTCGCCGCTGTTCAAGGAGCCCTTCATCTCGTTCTTCCCTGGCCGCTTCATGGAGCAGGCAATAGTCTCCCTCATAACCTGCCTGTCTGATCAAAGGGATTTCCTCCGGATGGATCAGGACCAGCTTCGGCTGAAGGACCCGGAAGATTTCCCGAAGCCGTTCAGGGGGAAGCCCCGGATCTGCATTGACATAGAATCCTCCTCCATAGACAGCCCCGAACATAGCGGCCAGCCCAAGAGGGCTTTTCGGCGCCAGGATCATTACCGGATCTCCCAAGTCGATCCTTTTCCCTGCGGCAGTCCCGATCCTCTTAGACAGATCTTCCAGTTCTCCCCAGGTAAGAGAGTCCTTTGGGTCTTCCACTGCTGTCCGCCGGGGGTATTTTTCTGCAGTCAGCTCTAAGTACTCCAGTATATTTTTCATCTCTTTGTATATCCTTTCCTCTCAGAAAAGAGGCTGCGCAGTTCTTCTTTTCCTACTTTTGAACTACTCCAGCCTCTTGTTTCTGTTAAATACCTGTTTTCTTACATGGAAGTGTTTTTCTTGGAGCTCTTCCCTGCTGTGTTGTTCTGTACTTTGCCCTTACTGGATTTCTGTGTTTTTTTGCTGCTTCCTTTCTTTTTTGTGTTTTTATTTGATTTTACAGTATTTTTGCTTTTCTTCGTTCCGGATGCTTTCTTTCCGGTTTTGTTATCCTCTGTCTTTTCCTCAGTTTTCTCTTCTGTTTTTTCTTTTGTGTTTTCTTTTGTATTCTGCTGCTCCTGGTTCTGTTTGTTTTCCGCTTCTTTTTCTGCTTCTTTAGCCTCCTTTGCCTTATCCTCCTGCAGATCCTGCTTCTTCTGCTCTTTATCGTCTTTCTCGTCTTTTGACTGGGAAGATTCTACTTTGCTCTTTGGCTGGGCTTCCTCCGCTCCTTTGCTCTTTCCTCCAGTGCAGGCGATCATTCCCAATGCCATGACCCCAACCACGCAAAATATCATACCTTGTTTCAGAATTCCTTTTCCTGTTTTTCTAGCTGCCATTTCTTTTAGCTCCTTTTCTCGTGTATTTCAAAGATGTTTTCTTTGATGGAACTTATTGTGACAGGAAATTCTAAATAGATCCTGAATGAAACCTTAACAATTCTAAAGGCTTGATTTCATAAATATGGAATATAATAGGAAACTCCAGAAATTAGAGCTGTTGCATTAAATAGTTTTGATTAATGCAACAGCTCCAGAACAAAAAATTCAAAGAAGTGTGTAAATAAGTGATAGAAAAAGTCTAAAATTTATTCTTAATACCTTAAGTATATTCAGCAGCTTTCCATCTCCGAAAGTGCCTCTTCGTCTGCTACCAGGATAACATTGGGATGGAGCTGGAGGATAGAAGCGGGAATCTGAGGGGTGATCGGCCCCTGAAATGCTTCTTTTAAGATTTTTGCCTTTCCTTTTCCATTAGCAACCATAAGTATCTGTTTTGCGGCCATGATATTCTGGATGCCCATAGTGTAAGCCTGAGTAGGAACCTGCTCACGGCTTTCAAAGAATCTGGCATTTGCTTCGATAGTGGGTTCCGCCA
>ERZ1090880.551-NODE-551-length-20343-cov-66.912313_pt1 | contig 20343 bp, 21 predicted proteins | sample MGYA00478471_ERZ1090880 | MGnify/ENA primary metagenome ERZ1090880 (study PRJEB33644, sample SAMEA5815734) | chicken gut metagenome | biome: Chicken; feature: Gastrointestinal Tract; material: Caecum | place: Ireland | collected 2019-01-01 | study: A study of the... | reverse complement strand
AACAGATTTATTAAAACATATTAAATAAGGGCGGAAATAAAACAATCTCTTGCACTGTAAAGTTTTTTGTCGTTTTGTAACAAATCGATGTTGTTCCTTGTTGGTTGAAATCGATGCAGATGTTTTCACGTTTTTATTGAACTGACCTTGTTGCGTAAATGATGTATTACGCAAGGCAACGAAATGTAAACATGACTTGACATTGTTTTGTTGCAAAATAATGGAAAGCGAATATTTTACAACCGCAATACCGACATACCACACTGCCGATAGGGCAATTTGCGTGTAGCGATTGAATTTAAGCCACAACAACAAAACGTGCAGTTTAGTGAAAGTAACTAAATCAAAAGGCAAACAAAAAAAATCCCGCAAAAAGCGGGATTTTTCAATTCAAAGTAACAGTTTGCAAACTACTTCTTGGAAGATTTGCTACCCTGTGCGGAAGTCTGTTCCGTTTCCGCCTGTTTGGGTTTTACCAACAAAAGCACTACTATTGCCACTGCGGAAAGGGCTGCGATACCCAACAAAACGTACTTCCAAACGGTCGTGCTGTCTAAGGTGTTGTCTTCGTCGGCTTTGGCGTAGATTGTCATGTCGATTGTGTCGCTGACATATCCCAAAGAATCTTTTACCGTGTAAACGATTTTGTAGACGGGGGTGTTGTCTTTCAGAACGTCATTTTCATGCATTGTAATTACGCCGGCTGTGGAAATACCGTCTTCGTAACCTTCTGCCACTACCTTGGTGGTGCTGTCGTAGATGGGGTCAGCCGTCCAAGAACCGTTGACGAGTTTGTACACAACGTAGGTTACCGTTGTGGAAGAGGTGTCGTTGAGGCTGAGGTTGGTTTTGATTGTGTAGGTGCCACCCACCTTGATGCCTTCCGACTGAACCTTTTTCATGTCGGAACTGAGTCCGTTGATTACAGGTGCTTTTTCGTCGCCGAAATAGATGCTCACATAGGATGTCCTTGCAAGAACATTTCCGTCGGCGTCTTTAAGTACGTAACGGAAATTCCACCAACCGGTTGTGGACACGCTGATGTCCTTGCCGACTGTTGCGCTGGACCAGTTTTCGTCCTTGTAGTCTTTACTGGGAGAGCAGTATTCAACGCTGATTTTATCCGAGCCTTCGGCAACTGCGTAGGGGTCGGATTGCTCTTCATCCTCGGAAGCCGTTGCCAGAACATAGTTGGCACCTTCAAACACACTGTTGACCTTTTCCACATCGGTGAGCCAAGTGTATTTGAGTTGGAAACCGCCCACTGCGTGCAACTTATCCAACGTCTTTACATCATCCAAAGCAAGAAAAGCGCTTTTCACAAAAGTTACTACACGGGTTTGTTCGCCGTCGGTGCCTTCCTCTGTTTCGGCGGCAAATGCCACGGAAGTTGCTCCGAACATGCAGAACACAAGCGTCAATGCCAATATCAAACTAAAAAACTTTTTCACAATATTCCTCCGCTATGGGTTGTACCCATTGTTGCGTTTGGGCATAATACCCCCTTGGGTATTAGCCGCATATGCAATTATTTTACCTTTTTATTGATTTGTTGTCAACGATTTCCGCCCATTTATTGTCTTAAAGTTGTTTGCATTGTATAGTTGAGGTAAAAATCCGCCGCAAATACAAAATGGTTTGCCCTTTTCAATCAGACATACTTTGTTGCAAACATTTATGCACACTATTGTTTTGCACCGATTCCGATGATTGGAAACCTTTTAACGGAAAAGTACATTCTACAAAATATTCTTACGGTGTTACGGCAGACTGCCTATGCTTTATGCAAAGTTTGCATCACAAAGCACTTTGCCTTGTCTGCACTTTGCCTTGTCTAAAAACATTTTTCGCCCAAAAATCATAATGTGAAACAGCAACTTTTTTTGCAAAGGGCAAAAAATTGCGACACGGAGAAAAAAATGGATTTTTTGTTTGTAACGATAACGGCTATTACAGTTTCCGTTGACAGTTTTGTGGCGGGATTTTCCCTTTCTCTCAACAAAAAACGCAATTTGCAACTTCCTATGACGGTTGCCGCAGTAACGTATCTGCTGTGCGTGGTGGCTTGTATTGTCGGACAGATACTGCGTCCCTTTTTGGAAAACTACGTAAAATATTTCGGTGCGGCAATACTGTTTGCGTTGGGTGCCATGAGCGTGGTCAGGCAGGAGGGAATTTGCCTTTCCGACATTTCCTTCGGACAATGCGTAGCCATCGGCGTAAGCGTTGGATTTGACGGGGCGGCGGCGTGCCTGTCCCTTGCGGTGCAGGGTTTGGGAAACGTGCTGACGCTACCGTTGCTTTTTGCCGCAACGCACTTTACGGCGGTGTTTGCAGGACAAAGTCTTGCAGGCACAAAACGCCCACAAAACACAAACTATTTGTCGGGCGGGATGTTTTTTGTGCTGTGCGTGGTGAAATTGCTGGATTTGTGAAAAAACACGCACCGAACAAACGGTGCGTGCAGTTGATAGTTGCAGTATTTACAAATGTTTGAAGTGCCGTAGACGGCGCGCAAAATGGAAACGACAGAAATGTCTGATTCCGTCCAAACGCTTTGCCGTTTAATTTTGCCCTACGCTGTACTGTTTTTTGCCTTTGAAAGCGGCGTGAAATTTTGACTATTCGACAAAGTATTTGTTTTTAGTCCTTGCCGAAAGAATCGGATTTTCCAAAACGCCCAACTCTTACCTGAAAAATTTTGCAAACAACACTGCCTTGTTTTTTGTGTCGCCGTGTGTTGCAAAAAGTCAATTTTCAAAAATTTTGTACCGTTTTTTGCAATACGTATTTACATTTTCAGTCCAACGTGTGCGACTTGGTGGGGTTGTGATACAATTCCACACCATCGTCGTCATCGCTGTCGGAAAAGTTTTCCAGGTACTTGGACATATCGAAAGAAGTCCACGGTTTTACTACGGGAGGATACGCCACGAATACCATTCTTTTACCGGAAACGGGATGGTTGAATTCCAACCTGTACGCCCAGAGCGCAAGATTGCAACCCTTGGCAAGTGAGTCGCCGCCGTAGCGAACGTCGCCGAACACGGGGCATCCTATTGCCGACATCTGCACACGTATCTGATGACTGCGCCCTGTGCCCAACTGCACTTTGCACAGCGAAACAACGCCGTTTGTTTCCAAAACCGTGTAGGAAAGTTCCGCACGCTTGGCGTCGTGGTCGCCGAATGTAGCAACATACACGTTGTTGGTGAGAGCGTTCTTTTTGAGATAGTTTACAAGCGTTGCGCTTTTTTCCTTGGGACAGCCCACCACCGTGGTGAGATACTGCTTGGTCATTTCCCCATCCACAATCTGCTTGGAAAGGCGTTCGGCAGACTTGCTGTTTTTGGCAAAAACCATAACGCCGCCTGTGGGTCTGTCCAGCCTGTGCACAAGCCCCAGATAGACGTTGCCGGGCTTGTTGTACTTTTCCTTGATGTAACTTTTCAAAAGCGTCAAAAGGTCGAGGTCGCCGCTTTTGTCCGCCTGGCTGGGAATGTTTTGCGGTTTGACAACCACCAACACGCTGTTGTCCTCGTGAAGCACCGTAACGTCGTCCATGGTGAAATTTCTACTCATTTTCCACTCCTTTTGCGGTGAAAAGACCGCTTGCACCGCAAGGTAAAACTGTTTTTTCGTCGGTAGGAAGGCACACTTCGTAAGATGTGATGTTGCCTTCGCAGGGCACTGTACGCAAAAGCAAATCGTACAGTACGGCAGGTTGCAATCCCGTTGTGTAGGAATTGAGCAACACGAAAAGGGGATTGTCGGAAAGCACCTTCATGCACAGTTGCAAAAAGTCGCAAATATCTCTTTCCAATTTCCATTCTTCACCGCCGGCACCACGTCCGAAACTTGGCGGATCCATGATGATGGCGTCGTAGGTGTGCCCACGGTTGATTTCACGCTTTACAAACTTTCGGCAATCGTCTACTATGTATCGCACGGGTCTGTCGGAAAGTCCCGAAAGCGCAACGTTTTGTTTAGCAACTTCCACCATGTTTTTTGCCGCGTCCACGTGACACACGCTTGCGCCTGCCGAAAGACAGGCTACCGTTGCCCCGCCCGTGTAGGCAAAAAGATTCAAGACTTTTATAGGACGGCGTGCCTTTGAAATGAGGTCTATCATTGTAGCCCAATTTGCCGCCTGCTCGGGGAAAAGTCCCGTGTGTTTGAAGTTCATGGGACGCACGCAAAAGGTGAGATTGCGCCAAGAAACATTCCAACTTTCGGGAATTTTGGCGTCGTACTCCCAATGGCCTCCGCCCGACGATGAACGGATGTACCTTGCGTGCGGTTTAACCACAGTGTGCAGCGGCTTTGCCGCATGCCAGATAGCCTGCGGGTCGGGACGCAACAACACAATGTTTTTCCACCGCTCCAACTTTTCGCCGTCGCCGGTTGCGTATATCTGATAATCTTTCCACTCGTTGTTTATTTTCATATTTTCGTTTACCCTGAAAGGTACTGACCTTTCGAATATTCCTTCACAAACTTCAATACCTTTCTGCAAATGATATTATAATGTATTTTTGATATTTCTTCAACTGTTTTGTTTGCAAAGGTTGACGACATTGACTTTTTTGCCGTCAAAGGGTATAATTTGTTTCAGCGAGGACAAATTGTGAACAACTGCAACAGCCAAACTTTTTCCACAACGGTGTTTGTGCATAAATTTCCTTACAAAAGCGGGGAAACACGAATGCAACTGCATCAACGTCAAAAGCAGTACGCAAAGCGGCTGCTTGATTTCGCCACGCAAAAAGTGTGGGGCAAAAGTTTGAAAGACGTTTGTTTTGAAACCTTGCCCGACGGGAAACCCGTTTGTCGCTGCGGATACATTTCCCTTTCGCACAGCGCAAACTGTGTGGCGGTTGCTTTGAGCGACAAGCCCGTGGGTGTTGACGTGCAGATATGCACAAATGTGCAAACGTTGAAAATTGCGGAAAAGATTTTCACGAAAAACGAATTGCGTCAGTTGCAATCAGGGGAAAACTTTTTCGCCATCTGGTGCAGGAAAGAAGCGTTGTGGAAAAGCATGGTCAATCAACCGACGTCTTTTTTGCAAGTAGATACTTCCTGCCGACAATTTACAGAAATGCAGGACGAAAACTTCTTTTTTGCCGTTACCGACAAAAATGCCGTGTTTGTAACGGTGGAGGCTTTGCCACTTACTGCCTACGCACAGTAAGCAAAATTTTGTGCGGTAAACCGCCGTTGCGGAGAAAGGCTTTCAAACATTTTGTCAATGATTCGGCATTGTTACAAACGGAATTGATACACATGTGTGTACGACTTTTATACATACGTGTACAAGTTTTTGTTACCGTTCCGTTTTTTGTTTACTTTTTTGCTTCTTTTCAAATATCATTGAAAATCAAAAAATACCGTATCGACAAAGCAAAAAATATACCAATGAATTAGAATCAATGAGTTTTTTTATTTCGTTGAAAGTGTATCGAAAGACAAAAATAACGTTACTTTAAGATAATTACACTACTTAATTACAAGTCGGCAACTTTTTGGTTGTTGCAATCCGTTGAAAGACAAACTATATTTTATTTTACGCAAATGCACTGACACTAAATTACTCTACCGCACAAAAAATATTCTACCATGTAAAACGGGGCGAATTCTTCTTGTATTCAATTCTATTGTTTCCGTTGTTTTTACCGCAACTGCATTTTTAACTCCAAAAGGCAATGCAACTTTTCGGTTGTTGCAATCCGTTGAAAGACAAACTGTCAGGTGGTTTTACAGTAAAATACTATTTAACAAAAAAGGCAATGCAACAAAAAGTTGCATTGCCTTTTCAAATGCTTTTACACACACCAATCAAAAGGTCGCTTTTGTTTCACGCACACCTTTGCGTGTTGAAAGCCCGCCAGAATGCCAAAGTTTGCCACGCTTACGCCTTGGTGAGGTACAGCGTGAATGTTTGTCCGTTTACATCCCACTGTTTGCTGAAAGTTCCGTCGTTTGCCGAAACTACGGCGTTGGCAAGCGTACTTTGAGCAATTTCCGCTGCGTTGTTTTCAAACACTTTGGAAAGTTTTTCGTCGGCAGAGTACCCCACCACAATGTGGTCGGTAACCACAAAACCGCACTCCTTGCGCATAGTTTGAATTTTGGATATTATTTCACGCACAATTCCTTCTTCCACAAGGGCATCCGTCAAAGTTACGTCCAAAGCCACGGTGTCGCCGTGATCGGACACAACCGAGTAGCCTTCCTTGTTTTTGGTGGATATCAGCAAATCCTGTTCCGACACGACAACGGCGTTACCGTCAATGTCGAAGGTGTAGGTGCAGCCGTTTTTGACGGAGTCCACCACCTCTTTTGCCTTGTCGCCGAGGTTGGCAAAGCACTCTCTTATCTTGTTGAGCAACTTGCCGTACTTGGGACCCAAAGTTTTCAGTTGCGGTTTGATTTCGTACTGCGCAAACTCATCGGCGGAAGATACAAACACTACCTGTTTGAGATTGAGTTCGTTTTTGACAATGTCCGTCATTTCGCTGTCGAACTTGCCCTTGGTAGCAACGTACATGGTGGCAAGGGGCTGACGGTTTTTGATGTTGGCGGCGTTTCTTGCGCTACGTCCCAACACAACGATGTCCAGCACCTTTTCCATTGCCTCGTTGAGTTTTTTGTCGATGAGCGTTTCGTCGGCAACGGGGAAGGAACAAAGGTGTACCGAACGGGGCGCATCTGCAAAGAAGTTAGCAGTGATGTTCTGATAGATACTTTCTGTGATGAACGGTACAAAAGGCGCGCTTACCTTTACCAAAGTGTCAAGCACCGTGTACAGCGTCATGTACGCCGCCTGCTTGTCCTCCGTCCAGTCGCTTCCCCAATACCTTTCACGGCAGCGACGCACGTACCAGTTGGAAAGCATATCGGTGAATCTTTCTATGCTGCGTGCCGTTTCGGTAATTTCGTAGTTGGAAAGTCCCCTGTCCACCGTCTTTACAAGTTGATTTACTTCCGACAAAATCCACTTGTCCATGAGGGAAAGTTTGCACTGCGAAAGGGTGTAGCGTGAGGGGTCGAAGTTGTCGATGTCGGCGTACAGCACGTAAAATGCGTAGGTGTTCCACAGCGTGCCCAAAAATCTGCGTTGCGTTTCCGAAACGGCCTCGTCGTAGAAACGGCTGGGAAGCCACGGCGACGACGAGGTGTAGAAGTACCAACGCACTGCGTCGGCGCCCTGTTTGTTGAAACTGTCCCACGGGTCGACGACGTTGCCCTTGTGCTTGGACATTTTAACGCCGTGTTCGTCGCCCACCAAACCCAAAACTATGCAGTTTTTGAAGGGTGCTTTGTCAAACAACAGCGTGGAAACGGCAAGCAAAGTGTAAAACCAACCACGTGTCTGATCCACCGCTTCGCTGATGAAATCGGCGGGGAAATTGCGCTGGAAAAGTTCCTTGTTTTCAAACGGATAGTGGAATTGCGCATAGGGCATACTGCCGCTGTCAAACCAGCAGTCGATAACTTCCGGCGTGCGTACAAACTGACCGCCGCAGTCGCAATCCCACTTGCACTCGTCAATGAAAGGACGGTGAAGTTCGATGTTTTCGCTGCAACCGCATTTTTCCGCAAGTTCCTTTCTGCTGCCGATGACATGCACCTTGCCGCATTTGTTGCATATCCACACGGGCAAAGGCGTGCCCCAGTACCTGTCACGTGAAATACCCCAGTCGATGACGTTTTCCAGGAAGTTGCCCATACGTCCGCTTCCTATTGTGGGGGGAATCCAGTTGACGGAGGCGTTTGCTTTCAACAAACGGTCTTTGACTGCCGTCATTTTTATGAACCACGATTTTCTTGCGTAATAGATGAGGGGAGTGTCGCAACGCCAACAGTGCGGATAACTGTGTTCGTACATCAGTTCTTTGAAAAGCAATCCCCTTTGCTTCAAGTCGGCAAGAATAAGTTTGTCCGCCGCTTTGCAGAATACGCCGGTAAGATTGCCGCAACCTTCCACAAATTTGCCGTCTTCGCCCACAAGTTGAACAAGAGGCAAATGATACCTTCTGCCGACGTTGGCGTCGTCTTCACCGAAAGCGGGTGCAATGTGCACTATTCCCGTGCCGTCGGTGAGGGTAACGTAACTGTCGTTTACAACGTAGTAGCAATTTTCCGCATTGGCGTAGGTGTACAGCGGTTTGTAATGCACACCCTCGAAGTAACTGCCCTTGTGCGTTTCCAGCACAGTGTAACTGCCCTCTTCAAAGTGATTTGCCACAAGTTCCTTGGCAAGAATGTACTTTTCTTCTCCGCTTTGAATTGTTACGTAGTCGTAGTCGGCATTCATACACAGAGCCACGTTGGAAGGCAAAGTCCAAGGGGTGGTAGTCCATGCAAGAAAATAGGTGTCGGCTCTGTCGACAAGTTGGAATTTCGCCACGGCGGACTTTTCCCTGACGTCTTTGTAGCCTTGCGCCACTTCATGACTGGAAAGCGCCGTTCCGCAACGGGGACAGTAGGGAACAATTTTGAATCCTTTGTACAAAAGCCCCTTGTCGTAGATGGTTTTCAATGCCCACCATTCCGATTCGATGTAGTTGTTGTCGTAGGTTACGTAGGGATGTTCCATATCCGCCCAGTAGCCGACACGGTCGGAAAGTTCCTCCCACTCGTGCTTGTACTTCCACACCGATTCTTTGCACTTTTCCACAAAAGGTTTTATTCCGTACGCCTCTATTTGCTTTTTACCGTCGATACCCAAAGATTTTTCCACTTCAAGTTCTACGGGCAGACCGTGAGTGTCCCATCCTGCCTTGCGCAACACGTTTTTGCCCTTCATTACCTGAAAACGGGGAATAAGGTCCTTTATCGAACGTGTCAGCACATGCCCGATGTGAGGTTTGCCGTTGGCTGTCGGGGGACCGTCGTAGAAGGTGAAACTGCCGTCGCCCTTTGCCATTGTCTGTTGGAAAATTTTGTTGTCCTTCCAAAACTTCAAAACTTCCAATTCTCTGTCTACAAAGTTAAGCGAACTGTCAACTTTTTTGTACTTAGACATTTCTGCTCCTTTTTCCGCATGCGGAAACAATAATTTTTCACTATGAATTTGCTTTGCAATGCAAACGGTAATGCTTGCGTGCAAAAAACTGACGTCAATGCAACCTGCCTTGACTACAAACGGCACACGCAAAATAAATTTGACATTGCAAAAATAAAAAATCGGCGTGTTTGAAAAACACTCCGACAAAGAGGGGTTACCATTTCAAACAGGTACGTTCACAAAGGTGAATTATACCGTGCGCCGTGATAACGGAACGCCACCGTACCCGCCTACAAAATTTCGGCAGGTCTGCTTGCAGGGTGATGGCTTTCAAAACTTTTCCGTTGTGCCTTTCACCGTGCGGCACAATCTCTGTGCGGAGTTTTTTTGCAGTCTTGTCCCTGCTCAAACGCATTTATAAGCAATATTACATGTATTTTATCAAAAAAATTTTAAGAATGCAACTGTTTGACGAAAGTTGCATTTGAGAGCAATTTCCCTGCGTGTTACAGACAAGCGTCGAGATGCCTTCGCCCTTAACCTGCAATTTACCTATGAAAAGGGCGATTCTGACGCTGAAAATTTGGGGGAACAAGCCGACGTCACAAATTATTTACCGACGGCAAACACAAATTGCCGCACTGCTGAAAACAATTTGTTAAACTTGTTGCTACAAAAAATGTTTGTGTGGGCGATTGTGCAAAATTAAAGCACACTTGCACACATGCGCAACGGTACAGAAACACATCATTCCGTCAAAATTACCGTGTTGAAGTACTTTTCTTGAAAATTTATCTGACGGGCAATTTCCTCTTTGGAAAATTCCACGCCGTCGGGGGCGACGACAAGTTTGCTTTCGTTGTCGTCTTTGCGCACGGCTACCGCAATCACCTTGCCCGTGAAACTTTCCAACGGCTCGTCCACGCCCAGAATGTAGGCGTCCTGCCAATCGCCGTCCCCGCCCATGAGATTTTCGATGTAGCCGTAGTTGACGGGATAGTACAAGTCGGGGTAGTCGGGATGAACGCTTCCCAAAGGTCTGTCCACCGTTACCGTTACCGTCTGACCGATGACGGAATTGCCTTCTTCGCTGTTTTTGCCAAAAATCGTCAAACACAACTCCACAGCCTGTTGCCAAAACTCGAAAGGCACATAAATTCGGTAGGCAGTGGCGTCCCTCGAAGACATAAATTCACTTGGAAAAGCAAAGCACACAACGCCGTTGTTTTGGAAAATGTGTTGCAGACTTTCCGTTAACGCAGTGCTCAATTCCACCAAAAGACACATGTCCCCATCTTTGGCAGGGCGTGCAGACGCACCGCAATATGCGCAGATATCGCTTTCCGACACGCGATAACAGTTTTCACAGTAAAAAAATTTTATATCATTCATTCGGCGTATAACCTCAACATATGCACAATTGTGCAAACGTGCAAGTTTTTCAAAATCAAAACAGCCTGTCTTTATTTTTGAAAAACATGGAAAGAAAACTGACGTTGGAAAGGTTTTCCCAACTTGTAGGCACAAAACGGTCGTTCTGAACCTCGTAGACGTCGGCTTCGGGTATTGCAGCCACTATCGGCGAGTGGGTGCAAATGACAAACTGACAGTTGCGATTTTGTGCGGCGTCTTTGATGTGTGCGGCAAGCAAAAACTGATTTTCCGACGATAGCGCCGCTTCCGGCTCGTCGATGATGTACAAGCCGTCGTTTTTGAGTCTTTTGTCGAAAAACGCCAAAAAACTTTGCCCGTGAGACACCTCGGCGAGATTTACACCGTAAAAGTCCTCGAAGGACAACAGCGTTTCCATGTGCGGACTGCGTGCCAATACCTTGGCGTAGTCGGACATAACGGTGTTGGCGTTTATTTCCTCTATTGCACGCACGGCGTCCTGCTTGCGTTCTTCCACATCTCGGACAAACTGTACAAACTCTTCCGCAGAAAAATAGAAACTGCGCTTGGGTTTGAAACGGCGTGTGAAAGCAAACCTCTTGGCGTTTTCCGTAAATACCGTTGAGGTGGTTTTTTCGTAGGACACGCACACGCAGTTGCAAACAGTGGCAAGAAGTTTTGCAAATGTCGTCTTTCCGCAGCCGTTGTCGCCACAAATTACCGTTACGCTTTTGTGAAAATCAAACACGGGAGTGTTTACGACAAGCGGAATAAACGGATACCCTTCCGCCACGCTCTTCACCGTAAACTGTGAAAGAAATTGCATACCGTTTATTGTTTTTTGCGCAATTTGCGTTTGCCGTTTTCGTCCACGACGTAGGTGTTTTCCAACGTTTGTATTACGCCTTCACGCCACTCGGCAATGTACTCGCCACGCAGTTGTGCCTGCTCGGCTTTCTCTTCCTCTGTAAGTCCTTCCGTTTTGGCTTTTTTTGCAAGAAAGTTGATCCTTTCGATTTTTTCCTGTAACATAATTCACCTTGAAAATAATGTTGTGAATACATTTTACCACCCTGTTTTTGCGCCGTCAAGCGTGAAAGAACATTGCCTGCACTTTTCCGAAAAGGACTTCAATGCAACATTTTTCACGGTACACACAAGGCAAAACAGAACCTTACCGAACAACAAAACAACGGCACAAAACGGCGTAACAGTGAAAGCAACGGAACTTCACGCAAAATTACACGCAGGCAGAAGCAAAATATTGACCCTTTGCAAGCAACGCTTTGTTTTTTGGGCGGTTCACAGGGTGAGGGCGTAACAAAATTTGCGTTTGTCCACGTCGTTAGCCGACACATGAAAAACGAGGGGAAAACACACACCGTGTTTGCAGAAACAGGCAGGAACTTTCACATTTTTCAAAACATTCATCAAAATTTGTGCATTGCAGGCAAAGTTTGCAATTACCGCACGCTTATCTTGCACTGTTGCACGACAACCAAAGGCACACAAAATACTTGCAAATTACCGCACAATGCGACAAAAACGCCGACTTTCAAACAGTTGCAATTTTTTTTACGATAGTGTATAATGTGTGTTACTGTGCTAGGCGGGGAGCTAGCGGTGCCCTGTTACCTACAATCCGCTACAGTAGGGCTGAATGTTGCAGGCGGCTTTCTGCGTGGGAAGCAGGCCTTTGCAAGGAGCGTTGATACCAAGGTCTTGTGCAACGTGATACTGTCAACCGTGTCAGGGTGGGAACACAGCAGCACTACGCAGATTGAGCGTGTGCCACAAGGTTGCTTTGGAGTAGCCACCTACAAAGATACCGTTTCGGCGTAGACTGTCAACTGCATCGCACAGTATTTCGACCTTTACGGACTGCAAAAGCAGTCCGTTTTTTGTTGTCTTGCCGTTTTTTACCTGCAAACTGCACGACTTGCAGAAAATTTCCCCACCGCTTTAAGGTGGAAAATGATGCCCAACTTGTGAACGTTTTTAATTTGCACATTACGTTTTGATTTGTTTTTTCGATGTTGCCGTTTGTTTTTTGCTGGTTTGTTTGTTTTTTGCCGAGAACTGATTTATTGCTAATTCGATAATTACTTTAACACTGCAAAAACTCAATATTTTTTGTTGCCCTTGTATTTTTTAACTTGCAAACTACTGTGCAACTTACTGAATATGTTTTGTTTTTCTATGTTGCCATTTGTTTTTTGCCGTTTTGTTTGTTTTTTGCCGAGAACTGATTTATTGCTAATTCGATAATTACTTTAACACTGCAAAAAGTCATCATGTTTTGTTAACGTGCCGTTTTTACCTGCAAACTGCACGACTTGCGGAATGTGTTTTGCCTTTCGTTTTCGGACGGAAAACAACGTGCAACTTGTGAACGCTTTTAATTTGTACATTCCGTTTTGGTTTGTTTTTGATAACTAAAATGTAAGGTAAAAAATTGAAAATTGCAGAATGCCCGTACGCACCGCATGTAGTTGATTTGACCCTTGCGACCAAAAAAATATTTCCCAAATTGCCGTTGCTTGCGTTGAGAACATTTCTCAATCGGCTGCATTGCTCACTGTTGCAATACAGGGAAGTTTGGGAAGTTGACGGTTTCAAACTGACACGCATATCAACTGCAAGTTGCTGAAAAAACGTCGGTTTACGAGCAAAGGTTGCCGTGGAAGTTGTAAGCAAAAATCAAATATAACAAGAAAAAACGGCAGACACCTGTCTGCCGTACAAAAAATGCACAGATAATGCCTGAAAACGACATTATCATTGCCGAAACGCTACACGAGTTTGCCTATCTCACGTTTAAGCCTGCTTATTATCTTTTTTTCAAGGCGGGATATGTAGGACTGAGATATTCCCAGCAGATCCGCCACTTCCTTTTGCGTTCGCTCGTCCTTTCCGTCCAATCCGAAACGCATTTCTATTATTTTTTGTTCCCTTTTGGAAAGACGTGAAAGCCCTTCTTCCAACAGCTGCCTTTCCACCTGATTTTCCAAATGATTGTACACGGCGTCGCTGTCCGTACCCAAAATATCGGCAAGCAACAGTTCGTTGCCCTCGCCGTCCACATTTAACGGTTCGTCGAGGCTCACTTCCTGCTTGCGTTTGGACAACTTCCTGAGATACATCAGAATTTCGTTTTCGATGCACCTGCTGGCGTAAGTTGCCAACTTTATTTGTTTTTCCGCCTTGAAACTGTTGATAGCCTTTATCAATCCTATTGTGCCTACGGACACAAGGTCTTCCATGTCCAACCCCGTGCTTTCGAATTTCTTTGCCAAAAACACCACAAGACGGAGATTGTGTTCCACCAAAACGTCCTTGGCGGAATTGTCGCCGTCGGCAATGCGTTTTAGAAGTTCGTTTTCCCTTTCGGGGTCCAACGGATGCGGCAAAACTTCCGTTCCGCACAGGTAATGTACCGCCTTTTGCGACATGCACAGCCTTTCCAACAGTTTTTTCAACAACAACAGCGCTCTCATTTTTCACCTCCGCTAAATTGTGCCGGCAAAAGCAATTCGTACTGCGTTTCGCATTTCACCGACGGTAACGCCAAAAACACCTTGTAACTTGTTTGTTCCACCTGCAATTCCGTTTGTACCGCCACAACTTCTTTGGTGCCCGTAAGCGTTGCTACTTCCACACGGCGTGTTTGTTTGCAAAGCATTTTTTGTGCAAAAAACTCCTGTACGTTGCCAAATTTTTTGGTAACGAAGCACACAGGCAAGCCGTCGCATGTTGCAGTGTTGCCACTGTCGCAAAATCCCGTTACCGTGTAGGGCTTTTGCAAAAACACCTGTACTTTTTTCAGATAGGGTGCAATTTTTTTTGTTTGTCGGACAAACACAGTGAGGCTGTACGTCAAAAAGCAAACCAACGCCACGCCAAGGAAGTACACAAACAAAGGCACGGGCATGTTGTAGTACAGACCGTCGCCGTTGACATACTGTACTTTCAACAAATTGAAAATGCCCACTATTGCACCGCCCATCACAAAGGTATATGCCAGAGTAAGCAAAATATGCCAAAAAAGTTTTTTGCCGAAACCGACGGTTGTTACGCACATAAGAAAAAGACACGCTGCTTTGGCAACGTACGACCAAAAACCGCTGACGTACACCGTTGCCAAGGCACACACGGTTCCTACAAAGGCTCCTAACGCCACACGCCACCACTTAAAAGAAATTTTGAGGGTAACGCAAGCGAAAAACAGCAACAGACAATCCATTGTGAAGTTGTCCAGAAATGCGTATTCCACGTACACAGTCATGCCCACATTGTAAAACGGAAGGAAAGTAAAAATATCGAAAAGTTTGTTGTAGCCGACACTATTTTGTCGGCTAGATATGAATTTACAAACGCACAAGGAAAATGCAACGAAACCGCCCTTAAATGCGTCAATTACTGCGACAAACACAACACATTCGTGTTTGCATTGCAAATACGGGCAAACATCCTTCAAATAGAAAGTGCAGCAGGAAATACCTTTTACCTACTTTCGATTGTGATGAATTGTAAAACTAAGTACAACAGTTAGAAAGAAAATAGTTGAATAAATCTACCGTCTTTTGGTAGTTCAAGACTTTTTCGCCGGCGTTGCACGTGAAAGTATAATTCACCATTGCAACAAAAAAAGAGCGTTTGCACGCTCTTTTTGATTTGTCGTCAATTACGCCTCTTCTTCCACTTCACGGTAGATTTCCCCTTTCACATAGGGTGTAGGGTCCACTGCCTCGCCGTTTACTTCAACTTCGAGGTGAAGGTGCGCTCCGTCGGAAAATTCGTAAGACGCCGTTGTGCTGACTTCGCCTATCACGTCGCCCTTTTTGACGGCTTGTCCCTTGACCACTTCCACATCGCCAAGCGACGCATAGGTGGCTACGACGTTGTCGCCGTGGTCGATTTTTACTACGTTGCCCATTCCGTAACTTTCATAGACGTCCACCACCGTGCCGTCATACATGGACACAACCTGCGTGCCTTCGGCAGCGGCAAGGTCCAAAGCGTTGTGCGTTGCCCATGTGTTGAGAGTTTTGTTGAACACAAACAACAACTCTTCGCCGTCGGTGTATTCCATTGTTACCACGGTGTAATCCACGGGAGATTGAAAATACACTTTGATGAGTTCCGGCTTGTTGTCGTCGGGATTGTTTACGTTGTCATCGGGGTCGACGGTTACGTCAATGTCGGGATTTGGGGTATCGTTGCCGGGTGCAAGCGTAACCGCCAAAACTACCGTTGCAATGGCTATCACGCAAAAAATGATAAGCAGCAATGCGGCGTTGTTCTTCAAGAACCTTGTAAATTTGTTTGTCTGTCTGGTAGAATTCATTGTTAGCCTCCGTTTTTGTTTGTTGAGATTGTTTACCTGTTTTTTGCCGTTTATACCGATATTTAGCAAATTTTAATGATTTTAACTTTGGGTTGTGCAACCTGTATTGCGATTTTTGACTGTTTGCCGCATTTTTATATGCGGTTTTTTGTTTTTTTGTGTGTCTTTTTTGTCGCAAAAAGTCTGATACGGTAGCAAAAACTTGCGTCGACACGCTTAGTAACTGTCAAGTATCAGCGGACTGCCCACCGTTACGTTTTTACCGTCGAAAGCAATCTGAACGTTTACCAAATTTCCGTCCAACCACACCCCGCCTGCAATTTTGCTGCTTTTTCCGCACAGCACAACGAGATTGTCAAACCGTTGCCGTGAAGTGATGTTAAGATTAAGACTGCGGACGACGTTCCAAAAGTCTTCGGTGTTGCCTTCAAACTTCACACTGATGCCCTGCACGTTGTCGCATTTGGCAAAAGTTTCAGCAAAAGTTTCCCTTTCACATTCCACCAAAAAGCCGTTGCCGACATTGATTGCCTGCAATGATGTTTCTGTGCAGTACACCGTTATTTTTGCGTCTTGGGAAAAGTGTATTGCAAATTTGTCGAAAGATTTAGGCATAAAGTACAGCATTGCTCCAAGTAGCACCACCGTTAAAGCCAAAATGTAAAATGTTCGTTTCATATCAACCTTTGATAATATTTTTGACCAAAGGACGCTTTTCAAACTGCGGAAAATAAAAACATTGTCGCATTTAGACAATTACCGTCGAAACGCTGAAATCGGATTTTTACTGTTTTTGAAAGAAAAAACCTCCTTTGGAAAAACAATTTTCTCGATAAAATTTGCCCTGCCAAATTGACGGCGGAAAAGAAGTTGAACGTTTGACAAGTAAAATTCACGGCGGAAACCAAAATTGAACGGTTGATAAGTAAAATTGACAGCGGAAATCAAAATTGAACTGAACTTTTGATAACGCAAAAACACCGACATGTTAAGTTGTTTACGCTGTTTTCCGACAATTATATTACCGTTTACCAACGGAAAACCAAAACGATTAAAATTGAAACAGACAGTTGAAAACGCAACAGCCAAAATTGAAATTTTTTGGTCTGCGTACAATATGGAAAAATTTAATCCTGCTTTAACAACGGCAAAACAATTAACGCCGACAAAAAGTTGCAAACAATGTCCAGGACTGTTGCACTTGTTTGCCCCGCTTAAAACAATGTGTAATTGCACGGCAAAACAATGCGTGAAAATCCGTAAATAACACTGCAAATAAAGTACAAAAAAACAAGTCCGAAAAATTCGGACTTGTGCTCTGCCTGTTGTAAAATTATTCGTACAGTTTGGACACGGGCAAATCGGTGTACACACGCTCGATTGCTTCTGCAAACAGATGGGAAATGGTAACAACTTCGATTTTGTCAATTTTTTTACTTTCCGGTAATTCGATGGTGTCCAACACCACAACTTTGGACAAAACGCTGTTTTGCAAACGTTCTATTGCAGGGCCGGAAAGTACTGCATGGGTGCAGCAGGCAATTACTTCCTTTGCTCCGTTGTCCACAACGGCTTGCGCACCCTGACAAATTGTGCCTGCGGTGTCTATCATGTCGTCAATCATAAGGCACACCTTGCCTTTAACATCGCCGATAATGTTCATTACTTCCATCACGTTGGGTTTGGGACGGCGTTTGTCGATGATTGCCAACGGCAAATTGAATTTTGTTGCCAACGCACGGGCACGGGTTACGCTTCCCATGTCGGGGCTGACAATAATCATATCCTGCGGAATGCCTCCTTTGCTGAAATGCCTTGCCAAAACGGGCATTCCCATGAGGTTGTCCACAGGGATGTTGAAAAATCCCTGCAACTGCGTGCTGTGCAAATCCATTGTAAGCACCCTGTTTACGCCTGCTGTCTGCAAAAGGTCGGCAACAAGTTTTGCGGAAATGGGGTCCCTTGCACGGGCTTTTCTGTCCTGACGGGCGTAGCCGAAATAGGGGATTACCGCCGTGATTCGTCCTGCGGAAGCACGCTTCATTGCGTCGATGATGATGAGCAAGTCCATCAGATTTTCATTTGTGGGACTGCACGTGGACTGAATGATGAAAACATCGCAACCACGCACCGTTTCTTTGATGCTGACAGATGTTTCACCGTCGGAAAAACGGGAAACTTCCATTTGTCCCAAAGGCAAATCCAACTGATTGCAAATTGCCTCCGCCAATTTCTTGCTGGCATTTCCGGCAAAAATTTTGATACTTCCGTGTGTTTGATTCAGCATACGTCCCTCCGCAGATACGTTTGCATTGTAGTTTTATTTTAATATGACATTGAAAAAGTGTCAAGCAAAATGCACGCCAACAGTTTTTTGCCAACGTCCGCCGACAAGGCAAAAACGCCTTTGCGCCCTTTAATTAATATGTTGCCGACAAAAAACTTCAAATTTGCAAACTTGCACAAAACAAACGGAACGACACAACGCAAACGCATTTCGACGCCTGCGTTACTTCATCCACTCACGGATTATTTCCAACAAGCGGGATTTGTACACAATGTTACCGCTTCCGTTGCCTTCGCCTCCGACAAAACACAACGGCGGATACACAACGCACCACCAGTTGTTGCCGCTGCCGGAGCCGAGTTCTATTATCAAAGCGTCGTACACGCCGCTGGGAAGAGTAAACCCGTTGTAACTTCTGTCGGGAAATTGTTCGGCACACAATTTGACGGTGGCACGGTACTTTTTGCCCTTTTTCGCAAGCACCTTGTCGCACACCGATTTTATTCCGTCGAGGTGCTTCTTTACCACCTGCATTGCCTTTTCCTTGGTGGTTGCCTGCGTGAGATAGGGGGTGAGATAGTCGACGACTGCCGCTTTTACCGTGTATTTGACGCTTTGGTCGTCGCTGTTGTTGCTGTCGGCACGAATGTGAATACGCAAAAATTCCGTATTGGTTGGCATTGAAGGCACGCAAAATGCCAACACTGCCACCAACACCACAACGGCAATTACAACTGCTTTTTTCATACAAACACTTCCTTTGGTTTTGATGTTACAGTTGTTGCCTGCAAACAGACTTTCTATCAAACTTCAAAGTGATTTTTTTGACGAAAAAAAAGTTTTTGTGCCACACTTGCCCCGTATGTCGAAAATATGTTTTGACGTTTTGTGAAAACAATGTTGCGTTGAGTGTTTGAAACATCCGAAACATTGCACACACAATCACAGCCGCAACGCTGAACTGTCTTTGGACGGTTGCAATTTTTACAAGTTGAATTTTACAACTTATTTTACAATAACAACAAAAAAAGTTGTGCAGACAAATTGTAGGTAACTGTCATGCACAACTACTGATATTACACTATTTGCACGCCGCATCCTACACTTTGGCACAGAATTGTGTTGTACTCCTGTTGTTGCAGTTGACGTGTTGCATTGCGTGCCAGAGTTTCCCTCTCAAACGCTACAAAATAGGCACTGCCGCTTCCCGTCATGCAGGGATGAAGTTGCAGATTTTCGCATGTAGAAAGATAATTTTCGGCGTAGTCGTTGAAACTTTGCGAAGCATGCTGTAAGCCGTTGCAAAACATTGCCGTGGCTTCCTGTACTCTTCCGTCGCACAGCACTTGCGACAAAATGTCGTTGTCGACGCTTGCGCCGACGGTGCGGAAACTGTCCCACCTTGCAAAAACGTCCTTGGAAAGAACACCCTGCGGAAACAAAGTTACGGCAAAAAACAGTTTGTCTTGAAGAGGCAATTTTTGCACGTCGTCGCCTTTCCCTTTCATTCGGCACAAACCGCCTGTCAGCATCATATTGACGTCGCTGCCCACCTCAGCGCAAATTTGACGGACTTCTTCCGACGAAGTTTCCTTTTGGTGCAATTTGCAAAGACAATACACAACTCCGACGGCGTCGGCAGAGGAACCGCCCATACCTGCGCCTACGGGAATGTGCTTTTCCACGGCAATGTCGCACCCGCATGTGCCGAAACGGCGTTGAAATGCCACGGCTGCCTTGTAGGCGGTGTTTTGACGTAGCGGAATGTTTGTTCCGCTTACCGTTACTTCACTGTCGTTGCGCAACGTTAAACTGACGGTATCAAAAATATCCACACTGACGGCAATGCTGTCGATGGGATGGAATAACCCCTGTTTTTTGTACACGTTCAAAGACAGATTGAGTTTTGCAAAACATTTTACTTTCATAACTTATTTATTATTGTACCACAACGCACAAACATTGCAAATAGTTTTGTAGAAATGCAAACAAGCACATTTGTACAAATGCAAAAATGCACAACTGTTAAATTTTTACACTTGTTTGTTTTGACACAGCAACCTGACGGCGAGTTTTGACCGTTAACAACGTTTATTTGCCCATTGCGAGGGCGTGTGTGCCGCTTTTTACTTGCAATTGCGCTACGCCCTGCACCCTTTCCATTGTCCGACGGCGTTTACGGCGTGGATTTTGTAAAAATTTAAGGCAAATGTCTATTGTTGGTTATTTTTCCACGATATTCCCCTTTGGCACAGCCAACAAATGCCACAATGCCACCTGAAAAGGCAATTTTACAACGAATTT
>ERZ1090880.550-NODE-550-length-20361-cov-5.158968_pt1 | contig 20361 bp, 20 predicted proteins | sample MGYA00478471_ERZ1090880 | MGnify/ENA primary metagenome ERZ1090880 (study PRJEB33644, sample SAMEA5815734) | chicken gut metagenome | biome: Chicken; feature: Gastrointestinal Tract; material: Caecum | place: Ireland | collected 2019-01-01 | study: A study of the... | reverse complement strand
TGCCCGAAAGCGGATCGCGGATCGCGCCGCCGAGGCACGTCGCCGCGCCGCCGAAAGGTTCGATCTCGGTCGGGTGGTTGTGAGTTTCGTTCTTGAACATTATCAGCCACTCTTCCGGCTTGCCGTCGACGTCCACGGTCACGTTTACCGAACACGCGTTGATCTCTTCGCTGACGTCGAGATTGCCGAGCTTGCCCTGAGAGACCAATTCCTTGACCGCTATCGTGGCTATATCCATCAGACAGCGGTATTTGTCCTTGCGCTTGGAGTTGAACTTTTCAAACAACGAAGCGTACAGCTCCAACGCCTTGGCGATGTGCGGATTTTCGCAGTCCGTCTTTATATCGGTGATCTCCGTCGCGAACGTGGTATGACGGCAGTGATCGGACCAGTAGGTGTCTATGACTTTGAGTTCCGTTTCCGTCGGATCGCGCTTTTCGGACGCGAAATAGTCGCGTACGAAGACGAGATCTTCCACGCTCATAGCAAATCCTATCTTCGCGTGATAGGCGGCGATCTCGCCGTCCGACATCGCGGTGAACCCGTCTATGATCGGGACCGACATCTGCGCTTCCGTCTTTTGCACGAGCGTTTCGGGCAGTTCGAACGAGCCTTCTCTGCTCTCGACGGGGTTGATGATGTATTTCTTTATCTTATCCATGCTTCCGTCGCAGCCCTTGACTGCATAGACGGTGGCGCATTTGATCAGAGGTCTGTCCTCGGCGGAGAGCAGCTGCACGCACTGCATCGCGCTGTCCGCACGCTGGTCGTACTGTCCCGGCAGATATTCCGCCGCAAATACCGAATATCCGTCCAACGGGGGCAGTTCGTCCTCATAGACGACGTCGACCGGCGGCTCGCTGAAAATGGTGGTCTTGGCTTCCTCGTAGACCTTGCCGTCAAGCCCCTCGATGTCGTATCTGATGAACTGTCTTACGTCCTCGCAGTCCAGTCCCAGTACGCCCGCAAGGTCGGCTTTCGTCTTCTGCGCGCCTACGTCCATGCCGCGCTTTTTCTCCACGAAAATTCTCTTGACCATGATCTCTCCTTATTTTTTGATACCTATATCGGTGCGCCAGAACGCGCCGTCGAATTTTATCCTGCCGACGTTGGCGTACGCCTTAGCCCTCGCCTCGTCGATATCCTTGCCCTTTGCGGTCACGCCGAGGACTCTGCCGCCCGACGTGACGAGCCTTCCTTCTGCGTCGCGCGCGGTGCCCGCATGGTATATGGCGATATCGGGATCGAGCGCGCCTATCTCTATCGGAACGCCCTTCCTGTAACTGCCGGGGTAACCTCCCGACGCCATTATCACGCACACCGCCGCCTCGTCGTCCCACTCGATGCGGATATCTTCGAGCCTTTCGTCGATCACCGCGTCGAATATCTCGTACAGATCGCTTTTGAGCCTGGGCAGCACCACCTGCGTTTCGGGATCGCCGAAACGGGCGTTGTATTCGAGCACCTTTACTCCCTCGGCGGTCAGCATCAGTCCGAAGTAAAGCACTCCCTTGAAAGTACGTCCCTCCGCGTTCATAGCGCGCATCGTGGGCAGTATTATCTTCTCTTCCGTCTCTTTCGCGATATCGGGAGTGTAAGCCTTGGACGGGGAGAAAGTACCCATTCCGCCGGTATTGGCGCCCTCGTCGTTGTCGTGAGCGCGTTTGTGATCCTGCGACGATACCATAGGAACGATCGTCTTGCCGTCGGTGAACGCGAGCACGGACACTTCCTTGCCCGTCAGGAACTCTTCGATGACGACTACGTTGCCCGCCGCTTTGAACTTCTTGTCCACCATCATCTCTTCGAGAGCGGCGAGAGCCTCTTCCACCGTGTTGCATATGACGACGCCCTTACCGAGCGCAAGTCCGTCCGCCTTGACGACCAGCGGATATTTCGCGGTCTTTACGTATTCGCACGCTTCGGCGTGATCGTCGAACTCGCGGTAGTCGGCAGTCGGTATGCCGTACTTTTTCATCAATTTTTTGGAAAACGCCTTCGACGCCTCTATTATCGCCGCGTTTTTGCGCGGACCGAAGGCGCGGAATCCGTTCTCTTCGAGCATATCGACCATGCCCATGGCGAGCGGATCGTCGGGCGCGACGACCGTCATTCCGATATCGGGATGCGACTTGACGAAAGCGAGCACTCCTTCGAGATCGGTCGCGGACACCGGAGCGCACTCGGCTATCTCCGCAATACCCGCGTTGCCGGGCAGACAATACAGCTTGTCCACCTTCGGGCTTTTTGCCAAAGCGACGCAGATCGCGTGTTCCCTGCCGCCGCCGCCTACTACCAATACGCTGTTCATATCTCCTCCGATCAGTGCTTGAAGTGTCTGTCGCCGTTGAACACCATCGCTATGCCGTGTCTGTTGCAGGCGTCGATGCTCAGCTGATCCTTGATGCTTCCGCCCGGCTGCATGATCGCTTTGATGCCCGCCGCTGCCGCCGCTTCGACGCAGTCGTCGAACGGGAAAAACGCGTCGGACGCGAGCACTGCGCCTTCCGTCGGCGTGAGAGAATGCTCTATCGCCTGCCCGGTCGCCCAGATACGATTGACCTGTCCGCAGCCGATGCCGAGGATCGCTTTGTCCCTGGCGATCACGATCGCGTTGGATTTGGTGTGCTTGACGACTTTCATGGCGAAGATCATATCTTCCGTCTGTTTTTCGGTCGGGGCGGCGTCGGTCACGGTCACGCACTTGGCGGGATCGACCACTATCCTGTCATATTCCTGCACAAGCAGTCCGCCCAAAACTTTCTTCATGTCGTAACAGCCGTCGGGGATGGGCGAACCGATCGTTTTCAGTTCGAGCAGTCTTATGTTCTTCTTTTGCTGCAATATCTCCAAAGCCTCTTCGCTGAAAGACGGAGCGACGACTATCTCGATGAATATCTTGTGTATCTCTTCCGCCGTTTCCTTGTCTATCTCTCTGTTGGCGGCGATTATCCCGCCGAAAATGGACGTGGGATCGGAAGCGTACGCCTTCCTGTAAGCCTCGGATATCGTCGGCGCGGACGCCACTCCGCAAGGATTGGAGTGTTTGACCGCGACTACGGTAGGCTCGTCGAATTCCCTGAGCAGATCGAGCGCGCCGTTCGTGTCGTTGATGTTGTTGTAGGACAGCTCTTTACCGTGGAGCTGTTTTGCCGCGGCGAGCGATCCCGCAACGGTGAAAGGTTCTTTGTAGAACACCGCATTCTGACGCGGATTTTCGCCGTAACGCATATCCTGAGCCTTGTCGAACGCAAGCGTGAGCTGTTCGGGGAACTCTATGCCGAGTTTGGAACGCAGATAATTCGCTATCAGAGTGTCGTAATAGGAAGTGTGCTGATAGACCTTGTACATGAGGCGGAATTTGGTTTCCTTGGTCACGCCGCCCTTTCCGAGCTCGTCCAGCACCACGGAGTAATCCGCGGGATCGACGACGACCGCGACGTCCTGATAGTTTTTCGCCGCGCTCCTTATCATGGTCGGTCCGCCGATATCGATGTTCTCGATCGCCTCCTGCAACTCGACGCCCGGTTTGGAGATCGTGGCTTTGAACGGATAGAGGTTGACCGCTACGACGTCGATAGGCACGATGTTCATCTTTTCGAGGAACGCCATGTGTTCGGGATTGCTCCTCATCGCGAGAAGTCCCGCGTGGACGTTGGGGTGCAACGTCTTTACTCTGCCGTCGAGGCATTCCGGAAATCCCGTGACCGAAGAAATGTCCACAGCCGCTACGCCCGCTTCTTTGAGCGCTTTGAGCGTGCCGCCCGTGGATACGATCTCGAAACCGTTCTCTTCCAGTCCCTTGGCGAAATCTACTACGCCCGTCTTGTCAGATACGCTGATCAATGCTCTTTTTTTCATAGTCCGTCTCCCAAAAATCGCTTTCGCGAATAATAATATTGTATCCGTATTATGTATCTCGTGCGGCGCGCACGCGTATATACGCGTAAAGCCTCCGCCTGCGACACGCCCGCGCAAAAGCCTCGGCGCGCGTATCCCCGTTAAATGCAACGGGCAAGCCGCTTACGCGCCTTGCTCGCAGATGTATTTTACCGCATATGGCAGCAGCCTGTGCTCAACTTCGAGCACGCGTGCCTGCAACGTCTGAGGCGTATCGTCCCGCTCGACTCTGACACGGTGCTGCACTATTATCTCTCCCGTATCGGTGCCCTCGTCCACGTAATGAACGGTCGCGCCGCTCACTTTGTCGCCCGACGCGATCACCGACTCGTGCACTTTCAGACCGTACATACCCTTGCCGCAATGCGCGGGTATCAACGAAGGATGTATGTTGATCATCCTTCCCGCGAACTTTTTCACGAGTGCGGGCGTGATTATCCCGAGATAGCCCGCAAGTACGACGAGGTCTATATCGAATCCGTCGAGCCATGCGGATATCGCCGCGTCGCGCGCTTCGGGATCTCTGCCGTGATCGGCAAGCGAAAACACCGCCGAAGGTATGCCGTGTTTCGCCGCTCTCTCCAACGCGTATACGCCCGGTTTGCTCGACACGACGCACGCGACGCGGGCGTCGATATAACCGCTTTCGGTCGCGTCTATCACGCTCTGCATATCGGTGCCGCCGCCCGAAACGAATACGGCGATACGCTTCATAGCTCTACGCCCTCTTTATCGGTGACCTCGCCTATGACGTAAGCCGTCTCTCCGAGAGCCTTCAATTCTGCGACTACGGCGTCTTTTATCGCGGGATCGACTGCAAGCACCAATCCTATGCCCATGTTGAAAGTGTTGTACATCTTTCTGTCCTCGATGCCCGCAAGCTCCTGCAACGCTTTGAACACCTTGGGAACGGGATAGGACGCACGGTCGATCTTTATTCCCAGCCCCGCGGGTATGATGCGCGGTATGTTCTCGATAAAGCCGCCGCCCGTTATATGAGCGATACCCTTGATCTCGAATTTCTCGATCAGCGACAGTACGGTCTTTACGTAGATCTTTGTCGGAGTGAGCACGATATCGCCGGGCGCGCAGCCGAGAGTTTCGTTATAACGCGAGAGCGCCTCCCTGTCCTCTCCGAATAGCTTGCGCACCAGCGAATAGCCGTTGCTGTGAACGCCGCTGGAAGCCACGCCGATCAGCGCGTCGCCTTTCTTTATGCTCTTTCCGTTAATGATCTTGTTGCGCTTTACGATACCGACCGCAAATCCGGCTATGTCGTACTCGTCGTCGGCGTAAAACCCGGGCATCTCCGCGGTCTCTCCGCCGATCAGCGCGCATCCCGCCTGACGGCAGCCGTCGCATACGCCCTTGACGATCTGCGACACCTTGACGGGGTCGAGCTTCGACAGAGCGATATAATCCAGGAACAGCAAAGGTCTTGCGCCCTGGCAGACTATGTCGTTGACGCACATCGCGACCGCGTCGATCCCCACTGTATCGTGCTTGTCAAGCACGAAGGCGTATTTGAGTTTGGTCCCCACGCCGTCCGTACCCGCGACGAGGCAGTCCCCGTCCTCTTTGTCGTCGAGAGCGTAAAAACCTCCGAAGCTGCCGAGGTCGCCCAGCACGCTTCCGTTGTAAGTCGTCTTGACGTATTGCTTCATCAGTCTGACGGCCTCGTAGCCGGCTTCTACGTCAACTCCTGCGCTTTTGTAATCGATAGCCATATCTCTCCTATGCCCGTCGGTGCGAACTGCTGTTTTTCCTATGCCTTTTACGGAGCTTACTCCAGGCCCATTCTCTTCTTGATCTCTCTGTAACCTTTGGTCACGTCGTCAAGGTCTCTTCTGAACCTGTCCTTGTCCAGTTTCTCGCCGGTGGCGGCGTCCCAGAAACGGCAGGTGTCGGGCGAGATCTCGTCGGCGAGTATGATATCTCCGTGGAATCTGCCGAATTCGAGCTTGAAATCGACGAGGATAACGCCTATCTCCTTAAAATACTCGGTAAGGATCTCGTTGACTTTGAGAGCCATGGTCTTGATCTTTTCGAGTTCCTCGGGCGTGGCGAGCTCGAGCGCGAATATCTGATAATCGTTGATCATGGGATCGCCGAGATCGTCGTTCTTGTAGCTGAATTCGAGCACGGGGCACGCAAGCTTCTTGCCTTCGGGCACTCCGAATCTCTTGGACATCGAACCTGCGGCTATGTTGCGCACGATGACCTCGAGCGGAACTATCTCCACTTTCTTGACATAGGTCTCGCGCTCGTTGATCTGTTCGACGTAATGGGTCTTGATCCCCTTGGATTCCAGAAGTCTGAACATATGATTGCTGCATACGTTGTTGACTTCGCCTTTGCCCTTGATGGTACCCTTTTTGAGTCCGTTGAACGCGGTCGCGTCGTCCTTGTAGGAAACGAGCACGACGTCGGGATCGGTCGTGAGGTAGACCTTCTTTGCCTTGCCTTCGTAGAGCTGCGTGGTTCTTTCCATAAAAATTATAACTCCTTTTGCAATTGTTCGTCGTCGCGGCGGATCTTTTCCGCCATGTCGGCCTTATATTTTTCGAATTTTGTCATCAGCTCGGGATACTTGACCGCGAGTATCTGCACCGCGAGAAGTCCGGCGTTGAGCGCGCCGTTGATCGCCACGCAGGCGACGGGTATGCCCGCGGGCATCTGCACCATCGACAACAGACTGTCCAGACCGTCCATGGTACTGCTCTTGATCGGAAGTCCGATAACGGGAAGCGGCGTATAAGCCGCAATGACTCCGCCGAGATGCGCAGCCTTGCCCGCCGCACAGATAAAGACCTCGATCCCAGCTTCCTTCGCGCCCTTCGCAAAGTCGTGCGCAAGATCGGGCGTACGGTGCGCGGAAATGACCCTGACTTCGGTCTCCACTCCGAAAGACTTCAATATATCGACCGCCGGTCTGACGGCGTCGAAGTCGTTTTTGCTGCCCATGATTACCGCAACTTTCGCCATAAAAACTCCTTGAAACCTTTTCGACTGCGGCGGCGCTTCTCCCACGCCGTCCGCCGATATGTAGATTCTACCACAAAAAGCGCGTTATTTCAAGAATTTTGACGCTACATTTGCAACAAAATGACCGCCCCGGCGCAGGTCATGCCGCCCGAACGCCGAAAACGCTCACATACGCGGATATTCGCGTTTTGAGGCGGTTTATCCACAGAGTTATCCACATTTTCGCCGCGTTATCCACAAAAAAAATAACGAGTACCCGAAAGAAACCGATCGCGCGGTTCGAGTTAAAACGCGGTTTTTCCGACACGAGGCACGGCTTTTCGGACAAGCCGTACGCGCGTCGGTTTTCCACCGCAAAAGTAATTTCGAGTAACAGTCAGGAAAGAAATCTCCGCGCCTCTGCGAAAGCCTCTTTGCTCTCCCTCAAAAACGGCGCGAATATCTGGAAGTCGTGGAACATTCCCTCGTACACGGACAGTTCCGCGTCCGCGCCGCACCGCTTCGCGGCGTAAAATACCGCCTCGGCGTCGCTTTCGGAAGTTTCGCACTCCCCTACCTGTATCAATATCGGAGGAAAACCCGTGTAATCCCCGAACGCGGGAGAAAGGAACGGGTAGGTCAAAGGCGTATCCCCCGCATACGGAGGCACTCTTCGCAGTTTATATCCGTGCTTTTTCACGCTCATGTGCCAAGGCAGCGCGTACAAAGGATCGCGGCGGGCGTTTCGGACGTAAGACAGTCCGCTTGCCGACAGATCCGCGAACGGCGATACCGCGATGAGCGCGCGCGGCAGTTCCGCGCCCGTATCCCGCAGTTTCATACACGCGGCGAGCATAAGATTTGCGCCCATGCTGTCGCCTATCGCCGCGAAATCGGAAAGGTTTTCTCTTTCCGCAAGCGCGGAGAGCGCCGAAAAACAGTCGTCGAGCAAAGCGGGATGCACCTTGTTCGCGCCCGTGCGGTAATCTATCGAATATACCGTTTGAGAGAGCCGCCTCGCGTACAGTTCCGCCGTTCTGCGGTATAAGCCGTTCAAAGGACAGGTCCGCCCTCCGCCGTGGAAATGCAGTATTTTCCCGATCGGATCGGGCGGCGAGAGCACCTCCGCGGGAACGCCCCCGAGATCGATCCTTTCCCACGAACAGTCCGCTGGCGGGCGGTACGGCTTTACGGTCTGCGGTATCGACTCCGACAAAGACGCCTGTTTTCTCCTGCGGGGGTACGTATAAAGCCTTATAGCGGTCTTGACCAGACGCGCCGCAAACGACGGTCTCACAGCCGCGAAAGGATAGCCCTCATATTCTTTACGAGGGGATCCATAATGAAATTTATCACGTGCCCGACCTTGATCGAACACCAGACCTCGTTCCACAATCCGTAAAAAGCGAGCTTTTCGGCAAAGCGTCTGCTCGCCCCGTATTTTTCTCTGTATGCCGCCGAAAGTCCGAAATGCCTGCCGCCTATATTGTCGAATTGGAAAAGGTCGTATTCCCTGTCCGCGTACATGGAATTGAGCGGGTCTATAAAGCCCGTCAGGCGGCTGCCTTTGACCATTATATTGGCTATGTTCAGGTCGCCGTGGATAAGGCAGGCGCGATCGATTTCCTCTTCGAATACCGTATCGAATTTCTCCATCGCGCCGTCCATGACGGATATTATCCCGTCCGAAAATATTTCGTCTTTTCTCGCCGCGTTCAGCACCTGTTCGGCAAACGGGCGGTAAAACCCGAGCCACGTATCGTACGCGGGATCCCGCGAGTCGCCGAATTTGTCTGCCGTACGGCTGTGTATCGTATGCAGCGCCGAGGTGACCGCGTCGGCAAACGCCGCCTTTTTCTTTTTGGACGACAGCCGGAGCCGCAGCGAGGTCAACGCGCAGCCGCCTTCTATCTTTTCCATGCCGTAACACGCGACGGGAACGCTCTCGTCGGGCTCTCTGACGAACAGGACCTTGGGCATCGGCACGGGGCAGGCGTCGCCGAGAAGCGTCAGATCGAACGTTTCCTTAGACATCATCCCGGGATCGGCGAGCAGCTTTATTACCGCTTCCCCTCCGGCGTATTTTATCCCGAAAGCTCTGCCGAACGAACCGCCTCCGAGATATCCGACCGACGAGGGCTTTACGCCGAGCATGCTTTCCGCCGCGCGCGCCGCATAGACCGCGCCCGTCTTTTTGTCCACAGATATCTGTTGTATTCTTTCTGTCTTCATATTTCCCTCCGCGCATATGATAAGCCTTTCCGCCCCGAAGCGCAATATCCGCGGCGAGCGCGTTTTTATCCTTTCCGAGCCTTTGCTCTCCACTCGCCGGGAGTACAGCCTCCTTCTCTCGCGAAAAGTTTGTACAATCCCGCGGCGCTCGCATATCCGCATTCGGCGGCTATTGCCTCGACGGGCATATCCGTTTCTTCCAGAAGCCGTGCCGCGCGATCGAAACGGCGGGCGCGCGCATTGTCGGAAAAACTCGAGCCCGTGCTTGTGCGGACCAGTTTGGCGGTATGTGCGGCGCTGTATCCGAGCCTCTCGGCAAATCCTTTCAGGTCTTTGTTTCCGCCCTCCGCCAGATATTCGGCGAGAGCCCTCCGCACGGCGGTTCCGCCGTCGTTTTCCGCACCTCGGAACAGTTCGGCAAGCGCATAGCCGAGCAGGTGTTCCCGAGCGTATTCCGCATAAGGACGGGAGGCTTCGCACTCGGATACGAGGCGGACGAACGCGCGGTCGAACGCTTCGCTCACCGCATACGCCGTCGCCCGCGACGGACGTTTCGGCGACAGCCTCTCGAACAACGCTGCGGGGATATGCGCTTTCAAAACTACGTCCCCCCTTGCCGCCGCGTCTAACGAATGCGCCTGAGCGGGCGGTATTAAACACGCTTCGCCCGCCGACAGCTCCATGCGCGAGCCGTCGGAAAAGGTCTGTCCGCACTTACCCGCTCTGCAATAGATAAGCTCGTAAAAATCGTGCGTATGCATATAAGGCTTCTGCGACATCGTGTGCTTGCGCATCCTCAATACTTTCTCCGTTCTCACGGGCAGAACGTCAGGGATCGCCGACGCGCTCGGGTCGCCGCCGTTTTTCGAAGCGGCGCGGATAAGCTCGTCAGCATTGGCGAATTCGCGCCTGACCGCGGCGATGAATCGGGCGCGCTCGCGCATCTGTTCTTCGTCTTCTCTCTCCCAGTTATCGGTAATATCTCCGAACCCGTATCTCATACTAAAAGTATAACAGCCCCGAACGCGATAGTCAACAACAAACCGCGCGCCCGCCTCTCTCTGGCGGCGCGGAAACCGAATATCGTCGGCGGACGTAGACCTCAAACGGCGCAAACGAAAAGCCGCGGAGAAACCCGCGGCGTAAAATATAACTCCGACAATACGTAAATGCAAAAAGCCCGGATCTCTTCGGGCTTTTGCGTTTGTCTTTTGCTGCGGGGTTGCGGGATAACGGCCGGATGCAGAATGATATCGAGTTCCCGTCAACGCCCCTCGGATCGCCGTACGGCTGTCGTCAGCACACTCCCTGTACCGACATGGCGCCGGCGACTTTCTCGAATCCGGCGATGTTGGCGCCTACTATAAAGTTGCCGCTCATGCCGTATCTCGCGGCGGCGTCCTTTATGTTGTGGAAGATGTTGACCATGATGTGCTTGAGCTTCTCGTCCACTTCTTCGAAAGACCAGAAAGTTCTCATGCTGGACTGCGCCATTTCGAGCGCGGAGCAAGCGACGCCGCCCGCGTTCGCCGCCTTTGCGGGAGCGAACAGCACTCCGTTGGTCTGGAAGTATTCCGCCGCTTCGATCGTGCAGGGCATATTCGCGCCCTCTCCCACGGCTTTCACGCCGTTTTTGACCAAAGTCTTTGCGGCCTCGAGATCGAGCTCGTTCTGCGTTGCGCACGGAAGCGCGATATCGCAGGGAATGCTCCATATGCCTTTGCATCCCTCGACGAACTTGGCGGTCGGATGATACTTGACGTATTCGCTTATCCTGCCTCTGTTGCGCTCCTTGATCAGTTTGATCGTGTCGAGGACGATACCGTTCTCGTCGTATATGTAACCGGAGGAATCGCTCATCGCAAGCACCTTCGCGCCCAGCTTGTTGGCTTTCTCGTGAGCGTAGATGGCGACGTTGCCGCTGCCGCTGATAACTACTCTATTTCCGTCAAAGTCGAGATTTCTCTCTTTGAGCATCTCTTCCATGAGATAGATCAGACCGTAACCGGTAGCCTCGGTCCTGACCAGCGAACCGCCGTAAGTCAGACCTCTGCCCGTCAGCACGCCGACGTGTTCGTTGACGAGCTTCTTGTAGTAACCGAACATATAGCCGATCTCTCTGCCGCCGACGCCGATGTCTCCCGCGGGGACGTCGGTATCCGCGCCGATATGACGGTAAAGCTCGCTCATGAACGACTGGCAGAAACGCATGACTTCGCCGTCGCTCTTGCCCTTGGGATCGAAGTCGGAACCGCCCTTACCGCCGCCGATCGGAAGTCCGGTAAGCGAGTTCTTGAATATCTGCTCGAAACCGAGGAACTTGATGATCGAAAGGTTGACGGAAGGATGGAATCTCAGACCGCCCTTGTAAGGACCGATAGCGCTGTTGAACTGCACCCTGTAACCCTTGTTGACGCGGACTTTACCCTCGTCGTCCACCCAGGGAACACGGAACATGATCACCCTTTCCGGCTCCACGAGCATTTCCAGAAGACCCATCTTCTCGTACTCGGGATGTTTGTCGAAAACGAGCGAGAGAGAAGTGAGGATCTCGGTCGCAGCCTGATGGAATTCGGGCTGGTTGGGATTGCGTTCGATCAGGTCGTCGAGGACCCTTTGCACATAAGCATTCATACTGCACCTCTATATTGAAAATTTGCTTTCGTTATTTTAATGACGATATTCTATCGCATTGCCGATTACATGTCAAAAATTTTTCGCTATCAAATTGATTTATCGGACATTTTACCGCAATTTTGTATCATATCTTGCCGAAAACGTGGCTTTTTCGTCACGATGTTACCCAATTTTACGTTTTTTGGCACTTAATTTTCGCCCTTCCCTCTTTATCTGTCACATATTGTCACGTTAGGTTTGACACACGTTCGAAAGGCGTGATAGAATTGTTCCAAGGAGGTATTCGCCATGATATCTGACGTATTCGTAATGCTCCTCGAACTGCTCTCGCGCGAACAGACAACGGCGGCGCAGCTCGCCGAAAAAATGGAAGTGTCTGTGCGCACGGTCTACCGTTATATAGACGTACTGTCCGCGGCTCACGTTCCCGTCTACTGCAAGAAAGGCCGCGGCGGAGGAATAATGATAGGCAGCGAATTCCGCCTGCCTTCCAACTATTTCGATAAAGACGAATTGCAGCTCGTCACCGCGGCGGTGGAGGCTTTTGCCCAAACGCAGACCTCTGCCGACGTATTGCGAAAACTCAAAGCGCTCCGTCCCCGAGCCGAAAGAGCGGGCTACGCGAGCGAGGACTTTGCGGTGGACTTTTCCGACGCTCCCGCAGAAGGGGCGTTCGGAGCCAAACTCGACGCGCTGACCGAGGCGAAAAAACAGCGTCGCGCCGTGAAGATCAAATATCACAACCGCAGCGGCGAGGTGTCCGAACGCGTGATAGAACCGTATATCTTCGTGTATAACAACGGCAACTGGTACGTGTACGCGATGTGCCGTCGCGACAACGGTATGCGCACTTTCAAGATATCGCGCGTCACGCACATATTCCCCACTCAATCGCACTACGACATACCCGCCGCATTCGAGAGGGACTGGAATCTGTCCGACCCCACGAGAACGTCGAAGATATCGGTCACTCTGCGCGTAAAAGAAAAAGCGCGCTACGATATAGAAGAATGGTTCGGGATAGAAAACGTGACCTCGACGGAACGCGGCGACTATATGGCGAGAGCGGAACTTTTCGACAACGACGCGACTGCGGCGAAGCTCGTGTCCTTCGGCGACGGCATTGAGATCGTCCGTCCAAGACAGCTCGCCGAAAAAGTTTACGCCGCGCACACCGCCGCCTGCGAAGCGCAGCGACCAAGGGCTTAGACTTCCCCGACATATTTTTTACCGATCTTCGCAAAATACCGCGCCCCGAGGGCGCGGTTTCGCATCTGTATTTATCGGCGGCGTTTGCCGCGGAATTTTCAAACGTAGTATCTTGTCCAACCGCCGTCCGAGCCGTAATATACCGCGGCTCCTCCGGCAAGTCCGCGCAGCGTACCGTACGGCACGCCGTTGACTTGCAGCGATATCCCGCAGCTGCGGCTGAGCGATCTGGGCGTGGACACCGCGCGGGAATAGATACCCGCTCTTTCCAGGTTCGCCTTTGCGTCGAGCGCCGCGCTGCGGGACGAATACACGAGCAACATAGTTTTCATGTCCGTCCTCTTCAGTCCTGATATGTAGCCCGTGCGCGGCATTTGGCCGCGCTGTCGGACGAACATTCGGAGACGGCACGGTTTTCGTGCCCGTCCTGCTCTATCCCGATTGTTGCCCGTGCGCGGCATTTTCGGCGAACCCGTTCAATACAATATACTATTCCCGTCCTAAAAACGTGAGGTGACTATGATCTATTTCGACAACGCCGCAACCGCCCGCTTCAAGCCGCAGTGCATGTACGACGCGATGTTCCGCGAACTTACGGAAAGCTCAAATCCCGGGCGCGCCAGCCACAAAGACGCGATAGCCTGCGCTTCGCGCGTGAACTCGGCGAGAAGAGAACTCGCCGCTTTGTTTGGAGCCGGCGATAAAGCTCTCGTATTCACTTCGGGCTGTACCGAAGCTCTCAATCTGGCGATACTGGGACTGAAAGACCTGCTCGCGGGCGCTCACGTCGCCGCCACCGTGACCGAGCACAATTCCGTGCTGAGACCGCTCGAAAAACTTCGCGAAGACGCGGGAGTACGCATATCGTACGCAAAACCTTCGGACGGCGTTTCCGTCAGCGCCGCCGACGTGGAAAAAGTCCTTGAAAAAGACACCTCGCTCGTCGCCGTAAACTGTGCGTCCAACGTTACCGGCGCCCTGAACCGCATCGACGAGATCGCCGATCTGTGCGAAAAGAAAGGTCTGTATTTGCTTCTTGACGGGGCGCAGGCTTTGGGACATATACGGATCGACCTGTCGCGCAGGAAGGGCGTAATGCTCGCCGCCGCGGGTCATAAAGGTCTGCACGGACCGCAGGGGTCGGGCTTTCTGATCTTCGACAAAGACGTTCCGCTCTCCCCGATACGTTTCGGCGGTACGGGCACGGAAAGCGAGAGCCCGGTCCAGCCCAAAGGTATCCCCGAGGGGTTCGAAAGCGGAACGCTGAACGCCGCCGCGATAGCGGGTCTGGCGGCGTCGGCAAAGTGGACTTACGACAACTTCGAAAAGATAAACGCGCGCGTCGCCGCGCTGTCCGAAAGTCTGGAACGCGGTCTGCGCTCTCTCAACGGCGCCAAGGTCTACTCCTCTTCTCCTCTCGGAGTGCTGTCGTTCAACGTGAGCGGATACGATTCGACCGAGATAGCCGACTATCTGGACGACAACGGCGTCGCCGTCCGCAGCGGACTGCACTGCGCGCCGCTGATTCACGGTTTCCTGGGAACGCTCGATACGGGCACGGTCAGAATGAGCCTCGGATACGACAACACGCCCTATCACGTCGAAAGAGCGATAAGGCTTATGCGACTGTTCTGCGCCCGCGGATGATCGCTATTCGCCGGTTTTAAGACTGTCTACCATGGCACGCAGTCTTGCCGCCTGTTCCGCCGTGAGATACGGAGATACCTTGCGGTAGAACGCTTCAAGCGACGCGTCGTCGAGAGTGCCCTTCGCTCTCGCCGCGTCGGCGGCTGCGCGCAGATCGTCGTACGAAGCTCCGTCGTCGTAATATTTCTTCATGCCGTCCTCCTCTTCCGTGACAGCATATTCGCAAAGATCCGAAAACGTGCGCGGCGCGCCGTCGTTTTCCGCAAGGCGCACAGAGGCAGACATATACCGCGCTTTTCAGGCATAATTATCTGTATGGACGAAAAACTGCTCGCGGCGCTTGCCGCCGGAAACCCTCAACTCAAACCTCTGCTCGCCGCAATGAACGGCGGCGGCTCCGACATGAGCGCGATGCTGCCCATGCTGATGGCGATGCAAAACAACGGCGGCTCGCAGCCTCAGCAGAACAACGGCGCGGCTCCGCGTCCGGACCGTGCCGAAGCAAAACCCTTCCCCGCCGACGAAGAGATAAACATGTCGCTGAAAAGGCTGAACTAGCGGACTTTCCTTCCCTGTTCGTTTCCTGTCACACGCAGATATAAAAATACGGAGCCCCTCGGCTCCGCATTCGTTCATGCCTCGTCATTCCGATAACAGAGCGGCCCTGATCTCGTCCGTTATCCGCGCCCTTTCGGGCATCGCGCTTCTCTCCCCCCGTCTTTCGCCGATCTTTATCTCGCGCAATATGCGGCAGGGGCTGCCGCCGAGCACGATCACGCGGTCCGCAAGATCGAGGCACTCCTCTATCCCGTGCGAGACAATAAGCGTCGTGCGCGGCCGTTGCAGAGCAAGCGCGGAAATGTATTCGGTAAGAGAAAGTCTGACCGCTATATCCAGCGAGCCGAAAGGCTCGTCCATCAAAAGCACGTCGGACGGATGACAGAACGCCCGCGCAAGCGATACCCTCGCCGCCTGTCCGCCGCTGAGTTCTTCGGGAAAAGCGTTCTGCAATCCCGACAGCCCGAGCTTCTCGAACGCCGAGTCTATGAGTCGGTTCTCCCTCTCTCTGTCTTTCAATGCGTGAGATACGGCGAATTTCACGTTTTGCGCCGCGGTCAGCCCCGATATCAGTCTGGGCTCCTGAAATATATACGCGACGCCGTCTTCCGCGCCCGTTATGCTGCCGCCGTACGGCAGAGCGCCCGCGATACAGTTGAGCAGACTGGTCTTCCCGCAACCCGACCTGCCCAGAACGCACACTATCTCGCCGTCCGAAACCGAAAGATCGAAACCGTCGAATATCTTTTTGTCCCCGTAAGCGAGTTCAAGCCCTTTTACGACGAGCATATCTCAGCCTCCTTACCGCCGCGGCGACGGCAGTCACCGCAAGTTCCGCTATCGCGCCGAGCACTACCGCTATCAACGTCCAGGCAAGGAGCCTGTCCGTCTGCAACATACTCTGAGCCTGCTGCATACCCACGCCTATACTGTCGCGCGTCTGCGCGAGCACTTCCGCCGCGATCGTGATCTTCAAAGTCAGCGACAGCGTGGAACGGGCGCTCTCGAATATCTGAGGCAGCACGCTAGGCAGATACAGTCTGATGACCCGCGTCCCGAGCGGGACACGATATATCGCCGCCATCTGCACGGCTTTGCGATCCACGCCGTCCGCCGCCGCGATGAACGACGAATATATCACGGGGAAGACGGTCATGAACACGACGATGAGCGGAGTGACCGCGCCCGTCGCCCAGAGCAAAGAGAGCATTATCACCGACATGGTCGGCACGGAACGCATGATCGCCATGAACGGCGCGAACAGCTTCCTGCACGGCGCCCAGACGACCGCCGGCGCGGCGAACAAAAGCGCCGCCGCAAAAGCGAGCGCGAAACCTTCCAGAGAGCGCAGCACCGTCCCGCCTATCGCGGCGTATGTAGCGCTCTCCCCGAGCATCTCCCACAGCCCCGCAAACGTCTCCCCCACGGACGGGACGAGTAGTTCGTTTCCTGCGGCGGCGGCTGTGACAGCCCACAGCGCGACGGTAAACGCCGCCGCGCCTATCGGATACAATACCGAGCTCGCCGCCGCGAGCTTTTTTTTCGCGTCCGCGCCGATCATCAGCCCCCGTAATAGAAATCGACGTCGGGCAGCTTGCCGCCTATCGCCTGAGGATTGATATCCCTTATCGCGTTCAGCATCGTTTCGTACGCCTGTCTGCCGTCCGCGGCGGATACGAAGCCGCAGTTACAGCGTTCCAACGTGGCTGTTCCGAACGTCTGTCCCGCGAACGAACTCTGCGGATATGCCGCGGCGATGATCTCCGCCACTCTTTCGCTGTTTTCGATGACGAAATCGCCGTTGGCTTCGAGCGCCGATATCAGGGCGCTCATCACAGCCTCGTCCTCGGCTACTTTGCTCTTGACGATCAGTACCGCCTGCGAGTATCCTTTGACCTCGCCTCCCGACGCTTTCTGCCACAGGGCTTGAAGATCGAACAGCTCGCTGAGTCCCTTGGCTTTCGCGTTGGTCACCGCAGGCTCGGCGAGAACGCCTATAAGAACGGAACCGGAATCCTTCGCCTGTATGAGCTGTTGCACGACTTCGGAGCCGTTGGCGAAATATCTTACGGTGACCTTTCCCGCCTGCGCGGCGTCGCCCGTCGCGTATTCCAGACCTGCGTCCGCAAGCAGTTTGCGGAAAACAAAGTCGGGCACGCTGTTCTGACCTATCGAACAGACGAGTTTTCCTTCCAGATCGGACAGCTGCGCGACATCGTCGGCATTCGCGCCGAGCACGTACAGGTTGCCGTGCGTAAGCGTTCCGACCAGCTTCACGTCCTGTCCCTGATTGTACAGATTTGCCGCGAGATTTGCGGGCACGACCGCGATATCCGCCTGCACCGCGCGGGTGGATATGGTATTCGACGGCACTATTTCGGGCTTCTCTACCCCGTCTATCGCCGTTCCGTCCAAAATGTTGACTACTCCCAGCGCGGGAGCCCCGTCGGGTACGACGAAAGTGTATCCGTCCGTATCCGTGTCGCAGCCCGCCGCAAACGCGAGCGTGAACAATACCGCCGCCGCGACTGCCAGCGCGAATATTTTTCTTTTCATATATTATACCTCCGTAGACTGTCTGCCGTTGTCCGTGCCTTGCGCGTCGGTCCGTCTTTCGGCGTCCACCGCGACCACCGCGGATTTGACGCGCACGCTGTCTATCTTGCCCAGTTTGCCGCACAGAGCGGATATGCTCTCGTTCTCGCCGCGCACGATCAGCGCGATCGTATTGACGCCGCTCTCTCTGTCGGGCACGCCCATTCTTCCCACGATGATGTCGGCGAATTCGGAAAGCAGAGCGTTTATCCTGCGCACGTTCTCTCCGCCGGGTCTTACCACTATGCCGACCACTCCCGTCTTTGCCATAATGCCTCCATTGTCCCGATACCGATAAAAAAGCTCCGCGCAAAGCGGAGCGAAAGTAAAACCGTCGTTCAGTCTGCCCGTCTCTCCGACATTCATCGATAGGGGATAGCGTTTTCGAGCAGTCGGAGGAATGAATCCCTCCGCTTGCACCGGATATTATATACGCCGCCGAGCGTTTTGTCAACGCCCGGAACGGCATTGCCGCGGATCAGTCCGCCATAAGCTCCGCCGCGCGGAGGATACGCTCGTCAAAGCCGTAATCCCTGACCTCGGTCGCGCGTATCGCATTGTCGTCGGCGGGAGAAATACCCACGTTGTGTATAGACGTGGTCCACGTCACCTCCGAACCGTTCCGTACGGGAAGATAGTACCTCCCGTTGGTGATGAGGAGCTCGTACTTTCCGTTTTCGAGCGTGAACACCGTCTGGGCTACGCCTTTGCCGTAAGTCGTTCCTCCTACCGTCGGGACGCCGTTTTCGCTGTAAAAATCCAGAGCCCACGTCAGAAGTTCCGCGCTCGAAGCCGTGCCTCCGTCCGTCAACACCACGCATTCGAAGCCTTCCCTTTCGTCGTAAAAATTAAACGAACGCAGTATCGAGGACGGATCCTTCGCGCTCTCTATGCTCGTCTGAGAATAGAACCAGGCTTCGCCGTCGCCCGCTCCCGTATTGTAGACGTATCTTGCGAGCGGCACTCTGTCCGAACCGCCGTCGGCACCTTTCACGAAATACGAGGCGATGAAGCCGAGGATATCGCTGCCGCCTCCGCCGTTGCCGCGCAGATCGAGTATGAGTTTGGTCGGGGCGGACGGATCGTCTATGAACGCCTGTGCCGCGGCTGCAAAATCGTCTACCGAAGTGTCGCCGAACTCGGCGAGATAGATATATCCGTGATCCGCTCCGAGACCGATATCGTCGCCGTCGACGTAGAAAGCGGTGTCGGTGTGGAGCAGCTCCTTGGTCAGGGTAAACCATATCACGTATTCGAGCGTCCTCTCTCCGCTCTCGTAGCCGTATCTGTACACCATGAATTCTGCGGTGTCCCCCGCCGAAACGTACGACGACAGTACCGACGCGGAAGCGTTCTGAACGCGGACGTAGCCGTCCTGTCCCTCCGTCTTGATGCCGTAGATCATATCTCCGCGGCGCAGTCCCGCCCCTCCGAGTATCTTCTCGGCGCTGGAAGGATCGTCGTATGTCACGTTTTTCCGAACGTCCACGACTCTGTCGGGCACGGCTGTCGCGGCGGGCGAACCCTGCTGTACGCGGTCGATGAAATGTTCGTTGTAAGCGTTGGAAGATATCGTGACCCCGAACTGCGCGCTCAAAGCGTTCACGGGAGAAAGTTCTATAAGCCCGGTATAGGGATCGACGCCCGAAGCGATCGCTTCGGCGAGGGAATACTGAAACGTCTCCCAGTCTATATCTTCGTAATAGTATCTGTCGATGAGGTCGAGCACCGTCTGCGCGAAAGGCGCTTTCTCTTCCAGCGAACCGCTGCTGCCTATGTTTATCCCCAACAACAGAGCTCCTATGACAAGACAAACGACTATCACCGCTACTATCACGGCGGTGACGCGGGTGGAAACGCGGCGTTTGGGCGGCGCGGGAGGATACCCTCCTCCGTCGTAAACGCCGCGGGCTCTTTCTTCGTCTTCGAACATATCCATGGTATTCTCCGATGCGCCCGAAAGGACGCGCTTATATATTATGCGCAGGAGGCGGAAGTTTATCTGCCCCTCTGCGCACGTTCAGCAGTTTATCTTGAACTCGCTTATCTTGTCGAAATAATTGCCGACCGCCTTTATCTCCGCGTCCGCACGTTCTCCCTCGGCAAGATCGGGATCCTGCACGAATACGACCCCGTCTTCCCTGACAAGCCTGACGATCCTGCCGTCCTTCGTGCTGACGGAACGGTCCGCGACCCATGCGCCCGCGTCCGATCTTTTCGCCTCGACGTCGTTCGGATAAACGCAGAAAAGTACCTGTTTGTTGACGTATGTGTCCGAAATGGGCGCGGGCGCCGCGACGCTCTTTTCTCCGAACAGCGACGCGCGGTATCCTCTTTCGTCCTTTTTCAGAAGTCCGGGAACTATGCCGACGTGATCGTCCAGTCCCTCGACGACCGCCAGCGAAAGCGGATCGCGGTAAAGACGGTAATATTCGTCTATCTGCCTCGGCATACCCGCATACACGACGGATATCTTGCCTCCGAACTCTCTCGCTTCGTACATCCTGTCGGTGGCGTATATGACCGCGCCGCCGCATTTTCCCGCCGCTCTCGTCAACGCCTCGAACGCTTCTCTGCGCCTGTCTCTTATACACATATCCGAGCCCACGAGACTGCAGC
>ERZ1090880.544-NODE-544-length-20546-cov-5.287638_pt1 | contig 20546 bp, 18 predicted proteins | sample MGYA00478471_ERZ1090880 | MGnify/ENA primary metagenome ERZ1090880 (study PRJEB33644, sample SAMEA5815734) | chicken gut metagenome | biome: Chicken; feature: Gastrointestinal Tract; material: Caecum | place: Ireland | collected 2019-01-01 | study: A study of the... | reverse complement strand
TTAAAAGGCCATCGGCAAACTGATCGACATCCGCAATAACACGACTGACGATTTCTCCCGTACCATGCGAATCTAAATAAGAAAGCGGCAAAATTTCAATCCGCGAAATGGCGTCCTGGCGCATGTCGCGGGAAACGGAATAGGTGATCCGGTTATTGCAAAGATTCATCACCCACTGCGCAAAGGCTGTTATTCCCATTAAAATACCTATTTGCAGCAAAATGGGCCACAACGCGGCATATCCAACTTCGCCGGGCCCAATCAAAAGATCGATTGCTTCACCGGTCAAGATCGGGATATATAGGCTTAGCACGACCGAAATGACAGCACAAAGCAACGACAGCAGAATGAAAAAACGATATCTTTTTATATATCGCATGACCTTTTTCAGCGTATCTTTTCTCGCATTCATCACGCATCCCCTCCTGTCTTTGCAGATTGCATTTCTTCTGGTTTTTTAAACTGGGACCAATAAATTTCGCTGTAAACCGGACATTCTTTCAGCAATTCATCGTGCCGTCCCATACCGACCGGTCGGCCTTCATCCAATACAATGATCAGATCTGCATATTGGATGGAAGAAGCGCGCTGCGATACAATAAAAGTGGTTGGGGCGTCCGGCAATGTGCGAATTGCTTTTCTCAAGGCCGCATCCGTTGCAAAATCGAGTGCAGAAGCGGAATCATCCAAAATCAAAATTTCCGGCCGCCTTACCAGAGCGCGCGCTATTGTCAGCCTCTGCCTCTGTCCGCCAGAAAAATTCCGGCCCCCCTGATCCACCAGTTCATCCAATCCTTTGCTTTTTCCCCGCACAACATCGGCCGCCTGCGCCGTTTCTAACGCAGCCCAGAGCGCCGCATCATCCGCTTCCTCATTTCCCCATTTTAAATTTTCCCGAACTGTCCCTTGAAATAAAACAGCCTTTTGCGGGACAATTCCTATTTTTTGACGCAAGACGCCCAAATCATACTGCCGAACATCCTGCCCGTCGACCAAAACAGTCCCGCTCGTGGCATCGTAAAAACGCGGAATCAAAGAAACAAGACTTGTCTTTCCACTGCCGGTACCACCGATAATGCCGATGGTTTGTCCGCGGCGCACAGAAAACGTCAGCCCGGACAGGCTTTCTTCTCCGGCACCGGCATACCGCAATGAAACATTACGGAATGCAACGCTGCCAAAACCGCTCCCCTCTGATGGCGATGCTGAAACAGTCATACTGTTTTGCAGTTCCATAACATTTTGGACACGGCCGGCACAAGCCAGCGCTTTCGCAACAGAAACAATGAGGTTTGCGAGTTTCACAAGTTCGACTAAAATCTGGCTCATATAATTGACAAGTGCAATTACTTGGCCCTGCCGCAGCATCCCGATATCCACACGCAGTGCACCGACATAAATCAGAGCAATAATCGCACCGTTGATCAAAACAAATGTCAGGGGGTTTAAAAGCCCTGAAACACGTCCTACCAGAAGCTGAAGTCGTGTAAGATGGACGTTTTCGTCCATAAAGCGCTGCTTTTCATCTTCCTGTTTATTAAAAGCACGGATCACACGTACTCCCGTCAAGTTCTCTCTTGTTATACGGAGGACTGTATCAAGCCGTCCCTGCACCTTTTTATAGCGCGGCATAGTCCATGCCATTATGCCAAATACCACTAAGGAAAGAAGCGGGATTGTCACGACAAAAATTAACGCCGCCTTCCAGTCAATCGTGAAAGCCATAATCATTGCGCCAAAAACCACAAACGGTGAACGCAGAAATAGACGCAGGAATAAGTTCAAGCCATTTTGCACCTGATTGATATCGCTGGTCATTCGTGTGATAAGCGTCGCAGTACCCTGTGTATCCATTTCCGTAAAAGAAAGCGATTGGATATGTGCAAACAGTGCGCTGCGAAGCCGGGTAGAAAACCCGACGGCTGCTTTTGCCGCAAAAAATTGAGCGGTAATGCTGCACAGCAGCCCGACAAGCGCCAACGCCACTAAAATACCGCACATGCTGATGATATAACCTGTGTCGTTATTCTGAATACCCGTATCAATCACGGCGGCTACCACTAACGGGACAAGCAGGTCAAAGCAAGCTTCAAGCATTTTAAAAAGAGGCGCCAAAATACATTCTTTTCGATAGGTCTTTAAATAAGGCAGGAGTTTTTTCACTTTCGATTCATCCTCAATTCTGATATATAGGGGATATTCCTCTTTCTGTGCCGTACAAAGCCTTCTCATTGCCGCTCAAGCTTCCTCGGCCCACGCATTTAAGCAGTCACTATTATACCACACTTCTTTATGAAAAGAAAACGGTACTTTATCCACCGATCCGCTGCTTTTCGCAGATAGAAGAAAGGCCGCCGCTCCCTCCCTTCGTCCCATGCCCGCAGCGCATAAAGCGGTTTTCAAACCGCTCTTACATTCTGTTTTATCGCGCAATCCGGATTGCCCTGTGCCGCGTGTTTCTAAAATGCAGCCGCCAGACGAACAGGTTAGCTGACGTATGACGGCTGCTGTCTTGATTTATCTTTCCCGGCTTTCCTTGAAAAACTTCGTGCAATACAATAGGAAATGTGCTATATTATAAAGCAAGAAAACAACCCGCTACACGGTGGAAAGGAGCCTTCATGTATATAGATACACATACGCATTCCGACTTTTCTTATGATGCGGATTATCCTCTTGAAGTTATGATAAAAGCCGCAGAAGATGCAGGATTATCCGTTTTGGCTGTAACCGATCACTGCGACATTGAACGGCTGCATATCGATCACCTCTATGAAAGCATGCCCAAAGCGGCGCAAACGCTCCTTCAGTTTCGTGGAAGCACAAACCTTACTCTGCTGTGCGGAATAGAGGTAGGAGAATTTTGTTGGAACATTCCGGCCGTGCGCCGCATCCTCTCGGCCAGCCCATATGACATGGTGATCGGTTCTGTACACGTCCTACATGGCGGCGATGATTTTTATGTATTGGATTACAGCACGCTTGATGACAATGCTCTGTTTGATCTATTTTCCCGTTATTATAACGAGGCGCTTGAACTTGCGAGGTTTGGGGAATTTGATACATTTGCTCATTTAATCTATCCTTACCGGTATTTCAATCTATACGAACGCGGCGGAATGGCATTTGCAGAGCAATTTGACAAGCAAGCGAATGAACTTTTCCATATCCTTGCAGAGAGTGGAAAAGCATTTGAATTCAATACAGCTTCTTATTCGCGCGGCGGGGCCGAGCTTGCATTGTATCTTCGGTATTTATCAATGTTCCGCGAAGCTGGCGGAGAATACGTGACAGTCGGAAGCGATGCGCATTTTCCTGAGCATGTCGGCCGATATATGAAAGAAGCATATTTTGCACTTAAAGCGGCGGGATTTTGCACGGTTACTTATTTTAAAGAACGTACGCCCGTTCAGATCCCGCTGTGCACGGATTGAAAGGAGAATTTATATGCAAAAGGTATTAAAGCTATTAGAAGAAAACGCGCGGTATACTAACGAGGAAATTGCCGTTATGACGCAAAAAACTCCAGAAGAGGTAGCTGAAATAATAGACCGCCTTGAAAAAGACGGTGTGATCCGTGGTTATAAGCCGATTATTGACCGAGACAAGATTTCGGACAGCCGCGTATTTGCCATGATTGAATTGCGCGTTACACCGAAGCGGGATTTAGGCTTTGACGAAATTGCAGAAAAAATCGCAGAATACCCGGAAGTGGAAGATGTATATCTTATGTCCGGCGGATACGACCTCTCTCTAACTGTAACCGGAAAAACATTCAAAGATATCGCAGCTTTTGTCTCGCGCCGCTTGTCTGCATTGGACTCCGTCTTATCTACGGCGACACATTTCATCCTTTCAAGCTATAAAGAAAAAGGCGTAATTTTACACGGTGAACATGAAGATGAAAGAGGGGGTATCTGGTTTTAATGGATTACGGAAAAATCCTGTCTAAACGCGTGCAGGAACTAAAGCCCTCCGGCATTCGCAAATTCTTTGATATTGCAGCCAACATGGAAAATGTCATTTCCCTTTCTATCGGCGAACCCGACTTTAAAACACCATGGGCCGTTCGTGCCGCAGCAATCGAAACGCTTGAAAAAGGCCGCACGACTTATACTGCAAATAGCGGTCTTGCTAACCTACGTTTGGAAATTACACGATATATGGCGCGGAAATTCGGTCTTTCCTATCATCCGGAGGATGAAACGCTTGTAACGGTCGGCGGTTCCGAAGCCATAGATCTTTGTATCCGCGCCATGATTGAGCCTGGGGACGAAGTACTGGTTGTAGAGCCTTGCTTTGTGGCGTATGCACCCATTATCGAGATGATGCACGGCATACCAGTATCGGTTGAGACTGTTGCAGAAGAGGGATTTCGGCTGACAGCTGCACGTCTGCGCGCAAAACTTACACCTAAAACCAAACTTTTGGTCCTGCCTTATCCCAATAATCCAACTGGGGCAATTATGCGAAGGGAACACCTTGAAGAGATAGCGGAAGTTTTGCGCAGTACCAACATTATGGTTTTATCCGACGAAATTTATGCTGAACTCACGTATACCGGACGCCATGTTTCCATTGCTTCGCTTCCCGGCATGCGGGAACGCACAGTGGTGGTAAACGGATTTTCCAAAGCTTTTTCTATGACTGGGTGGCGTCTTGGGTTTGCATGCGGGCCAGCCCCTGTTATGAAGCAAATGATCAAAATTCACCAATATGCCATTATGTGCGCACCGACAACCAGCCAATATGCCGCGATTGAGGCTTTACGCTGCTGCGAAGAGGATATTCAAAATATGGTAGAGGAATACGATATGCGCCGCCGCTTCATTGTAGACGCTTTCAACAAAATCGGCCTTACTTGTTTTGAACCGGAAGGTGCTTTTTATATTTTTCCCTGCATTCGTTCAACAAGGCTCTCTTCTGAAGATTTCTGCGAACGGCTTTTGTTCTCAAAGCAGGTTGCCGTTGTTCCGGGAAGCGCATTTGGAAACTGCGGAGAAGGATATATCCGGGTATCTTATGCCTATTCTATTAAACATATCACAGAGGCTGTTAAACGCATATCCTCCTTTTTATCAGAACTGAAAGGCGGAAACCCGTAATGAAAGACAATCCGGTAGTTAGCGTAACTCATACAGATAATTATCAGCTAGAACAAGTGTATGCGGATATGCACACACATTTTGAACGGCTTGGTCTTTCCCAGTATCTGCGTCCCGGTATGCATGTATTGATTAAACCCAATCTTGTGCTGAAGCGATCCCCGGAAGAGGCGACGACAACGCATCCCGTAATTGTAGAGGCAATTGTGCGATGTGTACAAGAATACGGTGTCACCGATATTACAATTGCGGACAGTCCGGGCGGCCCGTTTACAGAAAGCGCTCTGCATGGGATATATGCGATGTCCGGTATGTCCGGTGTTGCAGAACGCACAGGTGCAAAATTGAATTATGACACCGGAAGTTTCGTTCGCAAAAGAATGGAAAATAAGTTGGTGCACCGTTTTACCTTGATCCAACCTATACAAAATGCCGATTTCATTATCAACGCAGTAAAAGTCAAAACGCACGGCATGACCATGCTTTCCGGCGGGGTAAAAAATCTGTTTGGTACGGTTCCGGGACTGATGAAGCCAGAATTTCATTGGCGCTTTCCGGATAAAAGCCAATTCTGCGAGATGCTGGTTGATTTATGTGAAACGATAGCGCCTAACCTAACTATTGCAGATGCTGTTGTTTCCATGGAAGGAGACGGGCCGACAGGCGGTGTGCCCAAACAAACAGGTTTTTTGTTGTCATCCCTTTCTCCATATGCGCTTGATATGGCGCTATGCAAAATGATAGGCCTTTCTTTCGGGGAAGTATATACGGTAAAACATGCTGTTGAACGCGGCTTATGCCCAAAAGACATTTCGGATATACGGATTGTAGGCGATGAACTCATCCGTATTCCGGATTTTCATATGCCAAAGTCGAAAAGCATTGCTTTCTCTGAAAAAATACCGCGCGTTTTCCGCCCCATTACAGACAAGCTGTTAACCTCAAAGCCCGTAATTCGCAAAAAAGATTGTGTTGGTTGCGGAAAATGTGCAGAGAGCTGTCCAGCCAAAACCATTCGTATCATAGACAAAAAAGCGCATATCCAATATAAAAAATGTATACGGTGCTTTTGCTGTCATGAAATGTGTCCAATTAGGGCTATTGATATCAAACGGTTTAAGCTGTTTGACTGGTAAAAGGAGGAATATATGAGCTTTGTACGGGCTGAAGCATGTGCCAAAATCAATCTTTCACTTGATATTGTCGGAAAACGGAATGACGGTTATCATTTTATGGATATGGTAATGCAGAGCGTCAATTTATGCGATACGCTGGAACTTAAACAGCTTAAGGCAGGGATTGACTTTTTCTGTTCTGATCAAAGCCTTCCCAAAGGAAAAGATAATCTTGCCGTTCGCGCGGCGTCTGCTTTTTTTGAAGCAGCAGGGATATCTGGCGGCGTATCTATCCGTCTCAAAAAAAGGATTCCATCCGGCGCGGGAATGGCTGGCGGCAGCGCAGATGCAGCGGCCGTTTTAGCCGGGTTGAACGCCTTATACAATACGCCTCTGCCGCATGAAGCACTGTGCGAACTGGGATTAAAACTCGGCGCAGATGTCCCCTTCTGTCTAATTGGAGGCACGGCCCGAGTAACCGGTATTGGTGAGAAAATCGAACCATTGCCGGCATTGGATTCTTGTTTTTTCGCAGCGCTCAAGCCTGATTTTTCGATTTATACAAAAGAAGCCTTTTCCAAATTCGATCAAGCCAAAGCTGTTCAGCATCCGGATACGGTTTGCGTGTGCCGTGCCGTAAAAGAATCAAATCTTGTTTTACTTGGTGCAAGCATGTATAACGTATTTGAGCAAACTGTCGAACCAGCTTTGCTGCATAAGATAAAAAGAGCATTCCTTACCCATGGTGCATGCGGTGCGGCAATGACAGGAAGCGGTTCTGTCATTTACGGAATATTCGAGGATCGCCAAACGGCTATGGCGGCAGCGGCGGCGGTCCGTCCGCTTGGTAAAGAAAGTTTTGTGTTTGAACCGGTGCCATACGGTATTTCGATAGCTTTGATTTCATAAAGAAAATGCAAATTCTTTCGCCTTCAAAAAGCTCAATTGAATAAAAAAGAAACAAGACGTTCATACTCCTTACAAACGCCAACAAGGAAAGGACGTCTTGTACTTTATGAAACAGAAAGAAAAAAGAGAACGGCTAATCGCCCTTGCCGCACTTTCTATCGGATTGGTTTTAACTCTGTTGATCTCCTCCGCCGTCTCATTTGCTGAGACATGCGCCCCAATTAGAAGCGAAGTTTTACGCCTGCATATCTTAGCTAATTCTGACAGCGATCAAGATCAGAAACTCAAACTTGCTGTGCGCGACCGTATCTTAAAGTTAGACCTGTTTTCTTCTGAAAGTACTTCATCTAAGGAAGAAACAGAACAAGAAGCTGCGGCTGCCCTTTCAGAAATCGAAGCTGCCGCACGGGAGGAGTTGCGCATACAAGGATGCTCAGATGACGTAAAGGCTGAACTTGTCCGGATGTATTTTACGACGCGGGTTTATGAAAATGTAACACTGCCGGCAGGATATTATGATGCTGTGCGCATAACGATTGGAAAAGGCGCTGGACATAACTGGTGGTGCGTACTATATCCGCCGCTTTGTATTCCAGCGGCCGAAGCAGAGCAGCCGCTTGATGTTTTTACACCGGAAGAAGAAGAAATCATTACCGGGCAAGAAGAATATGAAATTCGTTTTTTTGTAGTGGAGTTATACGAATCGATTTGCAACTTTTTATTCGGCGAAGAAGAAAACGCGATTGCGCCAGAGTAGTTGTTTAACTGGAATGATGCATTCCATCCTTTTTCTTCAAACAGGCTTTTTTCTTGAATCGCCTCCCTAAGAGCTAATAGCGACTGCCTGACAATATTAATTTAGTCAAAAAGAAGAACCATGGTTTACATTTCAAACAAAATGTAAACCATGGTTCTTTCTATTATCTCCCGCTTAAAAATGTTTTAACTTTAGCTGCATTGGCTTTTCCGTCCAAATAGCCGATTTGATAAAGAGAACGTATTTTTTCCGGGTTTCGCTCCATTCGCCCCACCGTTACCGGTTGTATCGGACGGATCAAAAAAACTTTCCCAGCCTTTTCCTGTTGAGCAGCATAATCCAACTGCATATTATATGTATCACGACGTCTGCGCAGCGCCTCTACCAGTTTGGGGTATTTCTTGTGATATGCCAATTGAATCAGCAACTGAGCATGGCTTTTTTTCTTCCGATAGGAGGGATCCTGCGTAAGAATAGCTACAATATGCGTACAGCCATCCTCCTCTGCACGGCGGATAGGAATGGAATCCGCCACGCCGCCATCTACCAAAGCGTTCCCTTTATAGAAAACGACCGGGGACACAAGCGGAAGCGAGCTGGAGGCCTCAACCAGTTTCCACTGTGTTTTTAGGTCAGAGATTACATCATAACGCGCTGAACCTGTAGTGCAATCTGTGGTAACTGCAGTGAAAGGACAGGTGCGGGTTCCATCTTGATAAGCATCAAAATCCAAAGGGACCAACTCATTTGTAATATCATCGAAAATAAAGCGGTTGCCAAGATAATGGCCGGTTTTAAACAAGCAGCGTATCCCCATATAACGTGGATCGCGAAGATATTCTGTATTGGCGCGGATATAGCGGCCTTTTTGTCTCCCAATATAAGAAAGTGCATTACAAGCTCCTGCCGATACGCCAATACAATAATCAAAGGAAATGCCCTCTTCAATAAAAGCGTCCAATACACCGGCTGTATAACCGCCCCGCATACCGCCTCCTTCTAAAACAAGCCCGTTTTTGGTCATTTTATCTTCTCCTTTTGGATCCTGATTTTTTATTTGCTGAATTTTTTTGATTTGATTATAACACAGCTTTTCATTCTGTTTCAAGCCGTGCCACAACAATACAGCAAAACGATATCAGCCGGAATATCGAATATTGCAAAACGCCTGCACAAAAATAAATCTAAAACAGAGGTGGTTTTCCGACGGCTGTTCCGTTGTTTAAATTCGCTCTCCTTCCCTTTCCGTTCTGCTGGTAGAAAAATTTATGAATCTGTCTGCGTCAGATACATAGAGGCATAACGCCCGCCAAGCTTCATCAATTCTTCATGCGTACCTTGTTCGGCAATTTTACCATCCTCAATCAACACAATCAAATCAGAATCCCGTATAGTCGACAGCCGGTGTGCAATAATAAAAGAAGTGCGTCCTTCGGTAATTGCCAGCATCGCCCGGCGTATTTTTTGTTCTGTAACCGTATCTACAGAACTGGTTGCTTCATCTAAAATCAGAATCGGTGCGTTTGCCAGAACAGCACGTGCAATTGTTAAAAGCTGCCTTTCCCCTTGGCTCAATTCAGCACCCCCCTGTGCCAATACCGTCTGATAACCTTTCGGAAGGCGGCAAATAAAGGAATCTGCCCCTGCAATTTGCGCTGCCTGTTCCACTTCTTTTCGTGAAGCATCCCTTCTCCCGTATTTTATATTGTCTTCCACTGATTCCGCAAAAAGCGCGGTATCTTGCAGTACAACACCAAAACAGCGCCGCAAGTCCTGCATATGGTAATCTCGCAGATCATGCCCGTCAAGTAAGATGCTTCCCTTATCTACATCATAAAACCGTGTGAGCAGATTAATAATTGTTGTCTTTCCTGCACCCGTTGGCCCGACGATCGCCGTTTTTGTGCCAGATGGGACCCGAAGAGAGAGATCTTTTAATATTGGGGAATGGGGTGTATATCCAAATGTAACATGGCGAAATTCGATATCACCTTTAGGGGATTCAAGCGGTAGTGCATCCTGCTTGTCTTTGGGCTCGGGTTGTTCATCTAATATTTCAAAAATACGTTCCGCTCCGGCCACAGCTGTTTGAAAATTATTATATATGTTTGCGATATCTACAAATGGACGCGAAAACTGCCGTGTATAAAGCAAAAAACTCGATATCATTCCAATTGAAATTAGCCCGTTCAACGCTAAAATCCCACTCACAACAGAGATCGCAACATAACTAAGATTATTAATGACGTTGGTAAGCGGCATCAGATATCCCGACCAAATAAGAGCACGAGTCGCCACTTTTTGAAAATCATTGTTATTCTGATCGAATTGCCGGTTCATCTGTTCTTCTTGGCAAAAGGCCTTGACAACTGTTAAGCCTGATATGCTTTCTTCAAGCTGTCCATCCAATTCCCCCAATATTTTCTGCTGCTGTGTAAACAATTTGCGGGTATGTTTTGTTACAATCCGCGTAAGCAGAAAAATAAAGCCAACGCCTATTAGGGACACTGCCGTAAGCAATGGGCTTAAAAACAGCATAATGATAAAAATGCCGATAATGGTAAATCCATATGTTAACAACTGCGTTAATGAGTTTGAAATTGTATTGCTGATATTATCGACATCATTCGTCAGGCGGCTCATCAATTCTCCGTGCTGTTTCCGGTCAAAAAAGGCAAGCGGCAGTGTTTTCATAGCCTCAAACAGAGCCACTCGAATATGATGTATCATTTTCTGTCCAATGGAAGCCATAAAAAACTGCTGTAAAAAGCGTACAATCCAGTCACACAGATATAAGCTTAATAATAAAAGCAAAAGTGAAACAGCCGGAAGACGCTTGTCAACCGCATTAACTGCATCTCCAATTACCAGCGGAGAGAGAATCGCAGAGGCAGAAGAACAGGCGGACAGCAATAAAATCCAGCCAAGACCTTTACGGTTTCCGCTTGTCAAAATCCATAGCCGTGATAATGTCCCTTTGAGATCTTTGGGTTTCACCACAGGCCTTCCGCGCATGGGGCCTCTTCCCCCCATTCCTTGAATAGAAGCCACATTCGAAGCATTACGCATTTTGCATACCCCCGATCTGTGAATCATAAATCGCCTGATAAGACGGACAGGAATGCATCAGTTCGCTGTGCGTGCCGATCCCTTGAATTCTACCGTTTTCCATACATAAGATGCGGTCCGTTTTCATAACGGTAGAAATACGCTGGCTAATCAGTAAAATTGTCATCTGCCCCGACAAACGGCGCAACCCATTTAACACAGTGGCTTCGGTATCCGCATCCAAAGCACTGGTACAGTCATCCAAAATCAAAATACGCGGGTTCCCAACTAAAGCGCGGGCTAAAGCCAATCGTTGTTTTTGACCTCCGGACAGATTTACCCCTCCTTGCGAAAGGTGGGTTTCGTATCCTTTTTCGGTCTCTTGCACAAAAGAATCAGCACATGCAATTTTTGCCGCACGGCGTACCTCTTCAACTGTCGCGTCCGCTTTTCCCCAACGGAGATTTTCCAAAATAGTTCCGGAAAACAGCAAGGCTTTCTGCGGCACTACTGCTACCGCCCGACGCAGCGTCTTCTCATCAATCTGTGTCACATCGTATCCGTCAACCCGCACCGTCCCCTCTGTTGCATCGTAAAATCGAGGAACCAAATTGACCAGTGTTGTTTTCCCGGAACCCGTCGGACCGATAATCCCAATTGTCTCACCGGGGTTTATGCAGATCGTAATTCCTTCCAAAGAAGCCCTGCCAGCCCCGGCATATGCAAATGATACATTTTCAAATGAAACACCTCCTTGTATCGATGGGAAAAGCGGTTCCTTTGGAGGGAGTTGTGCCGGTGTTTCCTGCAGAATTTCATTTACGCGCCGTGAAGACGCCATTGCACGGGCCGCTGTATTCAAAATGTTTGAAACCATCCCAATCGCAAATAAAATCTGCGTCATATAATTGACTGCCGCCATTAATTTTCCAATCTCAGTACTACTGTCATTCTGTGAAATCCACAGCATGACTACAATGCCGAAATTGACTGTAAAATTGATTAGCGGCGCAAATACTGCCATAACCCGCATCGCAGAAACACCTGCATCTGCAAGCCCTTCTGACGCAATACGGAATTTTTCTTTTTCTTTTTCCTCAGCATGAAAGGCTTTTACCACACGAACTGAATTTAAGAATTCCCGGCTGACATTATTGAGTTGATCCAGCCTTTTTTGCAGCCGCTCAAACCGTGGATATCCACATTTCATATTGGCAAAAATGAAAACCGCAGATATTATGAGAACAGCTGCCATCATGGGAATCTGCCGGGGTGTTTCAATAACAATTAAAGCAATAGCGCCAATACAAGTAATCGGCGCTTTTATCATGATCCGCATACAGCCGTTGATAAAATCTTGTATCTGCGTCACATCATTCGTTATGCGTGTGATGATAGAAGCAGGCTTTAGTCGATCAATATTTTCGAGGGAAAGCGTCTGCACTTTATGATACATCTCCCCCCGCAGCTCTTTTCCAATCGCCTGCGACGTTCGGCTTGCAAACATATTCCGCATAACCGCCCCCAATGCTCCCAATGCCGCGATGCCCAGCATAATCGCTCCATAGTAAAGAACCGTCCTGACATCTGCGTTTTTGACCCCTTCATCTACAATATATGACATGAAGGTGGGCTGTAAAAGATCAGCCATCGCTTCCACACTCAAAAAGAGCAATCCTGCTAAAAAAGTGCTGATATGCTGTTTGATACAATGTAAAATTAGCCTCACTGCCCATTTCTCCCCTCTCTTTTAAGTCTTTTTTCTGATGCATTCCATTTTTTATTGCCGCATCAAAAGTAAAAAGAGCTGTTGTTTTTCTTCTTGCAATACGTCGCCTTCTCTGCTCCAGCGCCGCTTTCTTGGCCGCCTGTTTTCCTCCTTCCGTCAAGACGACATCTATATTCTGTCTATCTAAAATGCTTTTCTGTCTGACGATATAGCCTGCACGCTCGAAGGCTTCAAGCTGCTCGCTTCATGTTATAAACCACCGCCTTGTAAACACCATCAGCTTCCACTGTGTCATCGGCCTTTTTTCATCCAATAAAATTAAAATCCGTTCCTGTCCACAATATTTCCACCTTGATACAGTCGATGTGCACATAGGTAAAACAGGCTGAGAAGCGCAAGATGGCAGATCTTTTCTATCCACGAATCTCTTTTCGTGCATTTAATGAATATTTAATGAATACATTGTATTCTTTTTATTATAAATTTGCAAGGAACCTAAAGATTTTACTTCAGAAAAAATGCAAGCGGGAAGTGATGATACGCTTCCCGCCCATTTTTATATTCTTGTGGTTTTGGATGAATACATGATAATCCGCTCAATAGATTTCTGAATAAACTGAAACGCCAGGATTAACACTCCGGTCCGCCCGACATCGGTCTGCTTGTCGAAATCCGCCGAAGAGAATATGCACCGGTTTTATTCCGATAAATATTGAGTGCACTTGGAATCAATGCAGCGTATGTAAAGAGAAGGCCGACGGCAGTGTCCAGCCAAAAAGCAGACGCAATCTCTTGATAAGCAAGGAACGCAGGTACCGCCATAATACAATCGAAAATCGTAACCCCTTCCGATTGATAAACGCTATAAATTTCAATGCCCAAAGAAATTACATTCGCCAATATCAGAACAACGCCTACTATCACACAACAAGTGACAATAGATGCTACATTAATTTTACCGCCCAAAAGCTCAAAACCTTTTATGGTAAGCACGCCCATAATCAAGCCGACTACCGCTGCTATATAACCGAACTGCGCAACAATCACCCATAACACGGCGCCAAGCAGTGCGCCGAGAAGCGCGCCGATCAGGCCGGTAAAGAAATTCCCTTTCTTTTGGCTTTTCTCCTGCCGATTCTGCTCCAAAGCAGCTTCAATTTGAGCGGTACACGGTTCGCAGAGGCACCGTGCAACACCACCTACTTCAGCAAAAGCCAGTTCCGGTGACGAACAGTTTTCACAAGAAGGCTGCCATCTGTTGTTTGCAAGAAAAGCAGTCATGCAGTCCAGCAAATATCGGATGTCTGTCATCTGTTTTTCGCCCAGACGGCTTAATCCATAAACAATCTCCATGCGGTTGCCTTTCATCACAGCTGAGCGGACATTCTTTATTTGCCCGCGTATTCCGGAAAACAGCATCTCCGGCGGCTGTGTCACTTCCAGAGCAGCAGCCGAAGCGGAAACCATCATGCACCGCGCAGAAGAAAGCCATGTCAGCGCAACAGGATATCCGTGATACAATCCTGTCAGCATCGGCTGTTTTCCATCATAATACAACCCCGTTTCTTCGGCAAGGCGTTTTAACATAGATGAAGCCATAATAACATATCCCTCCTATTCTATATCGCTCTTTTCTTTTTGTGCCTGCATTTTTTCATTTTTTCGACGAGCAAGAAAACTTTCCAGTATAATCGTCGCAGCCACCTGATCAATAATCTCTTTGCGTTTAGCACCGCGGACATTTGTTTCATTTAAATAATTGGCTGCCTGCATAGTTGTTTGCCTCTCATCCCAAAGCGCTACCGGGAGTCCCGTCAACTTCATTAGTGTATCAGCCAGCCGCTTACACTTCTCCGCTTTTTCGCCATGGGAACCATCCATATTAACCGGAAGCCCTACCACAACGGCTTCCGCTCCGTATTCCCGAATAGTATAAACAATTTTTGTAACCAGCTTCGCAAAGTCTCGCTCCTCCAAGGTTCCAAGCGGCGAGGCTAAAAATTCTGTCCGATCACATATCGCCAAACCAGTGCGGGCTTCGCCGTAATCAATAGCCAAAATTTTCATTGTCATCCCTCCGTTTTGCCGTCTCTAACAGCTTATCAAATATTTCTAAAAACAGAAACCAGTCTTTCTTTTCAGAAAATCGGTTACCGCTTTCCTTCCCAGTAAACGGGGCGCGGCAGCTCAATTCCATCAAGATGCGCCGTATCATTTATAAAGGCAATATGCGGATTTTCCTGCTCGTCTATTTCAATTCGGCTGATCGAAGTATTTTCCACCCATGGCACATCCATAATACGCTCCAACGCAAATCCGCTTGCCCAGCACAATAAATTTTTAATTGCACAACCATGTGAAACCACAGCGACAATTTGCCCTTTATGCCTTTTCGCAATGGAAAGAGCTGCGCACCGCATTCTGTCATAAACTGCGGCGCAGCTCTCCCCGCCCGGTGCATGAAAACGGCCAAGATCGTCGCGCCACAGCGCAAATTCCACAGGATAAAGTTGCGGCAGGACGTCCCAGCGCCGCCCTTCAAATTTCCCAGCATTGATCTCCATCAAGCGGTCATCAAGCATAACAGGGACAGGTTGTGCCACAGCGATAGCCTTTGCTGTTTTTACTGCACGCGGAAGCGGGCTGGTATAAATCGCATGAATCGTCATCGTTTTAAAACGATTTGTCAATAGCTCCAATTGGCATTTTCCCGCTTCACTCAATTCCCGGTCAATCTGCCCTTGAAAAATGCGGGCCAAATTTCCATCTGTCTGCGCATGCCGTACAACCAATAATGTTGTTGTCACCATGGCTGAACACTTCCGATAATTTCACGTACAGAAGAAATATTCTGTTCATCAAGCCAATGATTCATACCATCGATAATCTCAACCGGCGCCATCGGGTTTTGGAACATCGCCGCACCAACCTGTACTGTTGTAGCGCCGGCCATCATCATTTCTATCGCATCCTGAAAATTGGTAACTCCACCGATGCCTGATACCGGGATTTTCACTGCATTTGCTACCTGCCAAACCATACGGACGGCAAGCGGGAAAATTGCCGGGCCGCTCATTCCGCCAATGTTGTTATGCAGTACCGGACGCCGCGTACGAATATCAATTCGCATCCCTATCGGCGTGTTGATAAGTGAAACTGCGTCCGCTCCTTCTGCTTCCACCGCACGAGCAATTTCGGATATATCTGTAACATTGGGGGAGAGCTTAACCATCAGTGGCTTACTGGTCGCTTTGCGAACGGCCTTTGTTGCTTCCCCGGCAGAAGTGCAGTTTGATCCAAGTGCCGCACCGCCCATTTTAACATTCGGGCATGAGATATTCAGTTCAATCATATCAACTGCGCTGCCTTCAAGCTTTCGTACGCTTTCGACATAATCTTCGATTGCAGACCCGGCAATATTTGCAATAATAACCGTATCCTCATCCGCAACTTTCGGTAACTCATGAGAAAGAAAATAATCAACACCCGGATTTTGCAGACCAACGGAATTTATCATTCCCATCGGTGCTTCTGCAATCCGCGGCGGGGGGTTGCCTGCACGACGGTGAAGGGTTGTTCCCTTTAAGGACATCCCCCCTAAAACGGAAACCGGATAATAATCAAGATACTCCCTTCCAAATCCAAATGTACCGGAAGCGGGAATTATCGGGTTTTTAAAAGAAATGCCAGCCATGCTGACCGATAAATCTGCCATTACAGTGTAACCTCCTCTGCTTTAAATACCGGACCGTCCTTACAAACGCGCGCATAATACTCTTCTCCGTCCTTAACGGACTTGCAAGCACAGACAAGGCATGCGCCAACGCCGCATCCCATACGCTCCTCAAGAGAAACTTCACATGGCACTTTAAATTCCTTTGCAAGGGAAACCACGCCTTTGAGCATCCCGTTTGGCCCGCAGGCACACACCATGTCTATTCCGCCTCTCTCCAAAACCCGACGCAACGGATCTGTCACAAAACCTTTTTCTCCCGCTGTGCCGTCATCTGTACAGAGCAACGTTTCTGCCCCGGTACGCTTAAAGTCATCCTGCAAAATAACGGCAGAGGCACTGCGAAAACCGGTAATCACAACAGCCGCCTTACCATAAAATTTTGCACACTCAAGCATGGGCGGCGTACCGATCCCACCGCCCACCAGAATCACTTTTTTCTCCGGAAGGAGGGAAAAACCATTTCCCAACGGTGCGAGCATGTCTACCGTATCGCCTTCACGCAGTTCAGAAAGCGCTTTGGTTCCCTCTCCGCGCACTTCAAATACAAGTGTTACCGTCCCAGCTTCACGATCAATCTCGCAAATGGAAATCGGGCGGCGAAGGAAAAAGCCATCTGCGCGTACGTGTGCAAACTGCCCTGCCTGTGCTTTTTTGGCAATGTCCGGGCATCGAATGACAAAGCGAAAGCACTCTTTTGCAAGCGTTTCTTTCCGGACAATCCGGTATTTTTCAAGCCGTTTGTTCTGATCCATAACCAAACTCTCCATTCCGCCGTAGAACCGGCTCTATATTTTCAATTAAGCGATTGTGCTTATCCTATCATAGAATACACTTTTACTGCTTCCTTATCACATCGGATAAAAACTTTTTAGACGACGTCTGCTTCATCGTATCTCACCCGTATTCCATGAAGCTTAATACGGTAACGGATTGACACAGCAACCAATGCAAATAGGCAGACCACAGGTATAAAAAGACCAAACCCCTGCATTTGCTTTGCCGTATTCAACATATCAAGCTGTAAAAAGCCGAGACCTACTGTCCAAAGCATCATAGCAGCCGTCCGATAATCCCGCGAAAGCTTCTTCTGCTTTAAAACCACTGCCTCATGTTTTGCCTTACGCACGCCGATCAGCACAGTGTTGCTATGAATCCGAAAGATCCAGAATAGAAAAACTATCATCATAACAGCGAGCAGGATCAATAAACAATACTTGCTTTGGAGGCCGATCAGCCGAAACGGCACAGTCCATGGCAGATAAAAAAGGCTTGTAACCGTATACAGCAGAAATAAACCGGTCACCGCTGCAGCTAAACCGGAAAACAGTCGCTGCGGGCTGCGGACCGTCCAAATCTGTTTTATCACGGAGGTATCCCTCTTTTCGGTTCCTTTTGTCTTTAGTATAACACAAGAAAAAGACAAAAGGAACAGGTAATTGCAGTTTGACAACCGCCATATAAAAACCGTACAATAATAAGCGGTAACTGTGTGGTTGTCCTGCTGCAAGTTTTGACCAGAAAACTGTTGGGCTGTTAATAGATAAGGAGAAATTTATGGAGACGCCAGTATTTGATTTTTTAAACCGTTATATTGAAAGCGGCACTGTACGGCTGCATATGCCGGGACACAAAGGCAGGTTGCCCTATGACGTATTAAAAAAAATCTCACAATATGATATAACAGAAATAGCGGGAGCAGACTCCCTTTTCGAGGCAGACGGCATTTTATCACGAGCCGAAGACAATACCGCTGCGCTTTATGATACTGGTTCCACCTGCTTCCTTGCCGGGGGCTCCACCGCGGGCATTCAGGCTATGCTTGCCTGTACCTGCTCACCCGGCGATACTATACTTGCTGCACGCAATGCGCATAAGGCCTTTGTCAACACCTGTGCTTTGTTGGATTTAAATGTACAATGGATCCTTCCTTCCTCCCGCGATTCTTTCGGCGTAAGCGGCACAGTGGATGCAGAGCAAATAGCTTCGCTTCTCCCCGGTAGCAATATTAAGGCGGTCTACATCACTTCCCCCGACTACTTGGGCTATATGAGCGATATCGGCGCAATCGCTGCTATATGCAGACAGCATGGCGTCCCCTTGCTTGTGGATAACGCACACGGCGCACATTTGAAATTTGGGGCAACAGACCGTCATCCCATTACACTGGGAGCCTCTATGTGCTGCGATTCTGCGCATAAAACACTGCCTGTGCTTACCGGAGGCGCTTATCTGCATATTGCAAAAGATTTTCCGGTTTCCAAAGAAACAGCAAAAGAAAAAACCGCTTTGTTTTCTTCAACTAGTCCATCCTATTTAATCCTGCTGTCGCTTGATTTGTGCAATGCATATCTCGCGGAACATGGGAAAAACGATTTCACCGCGCTTCATTCCTTATCACAGCAGCTTCGCGCAGCTGCAAAAAGTGCTGGGTTTTCTGAACAGAAAGGTATTTGCGACGATACAAAGCTTACCTTAGACGGTGCAGACCACGGATTAACCGGTGAAGAGCTTGCCGGCTATTTTAGAAAAATGGGAATCGAATGTGAATATGCCGGGGAACGCCATGTTGTCTTCATGCTTTCTCCCCAAAATACTGAAGAAGATATTGCGCGCCTGATAACGGCAATATCTCATGCTCCATATGGCCATACCCGCTTTCCATCTCCCACCTTTTCTCTCCCCGTACCTGTCAAATCGATTCGGCAGGCCTCTTTTTCACCGTATATCCGCATTAGAACAGAAGACGCCTGCGGCCGGATTGCTGCGCAGACCAAAATTACTTGTCCGCCCGGCGTCCCGCTTGTCGTTGCAGGAGAACGAATTGATAAGATTATATTAAAATTCTTGAAAAACAGTGGCATTTCTTTTATAAACGTGGTAAAATGAGTTCATGGATAAAAAAGAAGCGTAACGATGATTCTGCTTTTATGGATTTTGCATAAGAATAATAAGAAAGCAGTTTATTTTCGCTTCTCAATCAACGACAGGAGGGTTCTCTATGAAACTGATTTATGCGATCGTCAGCAATGATGACAGTTCGGCCGTTTCTTCTTCTTTAACAAAGGTTGGCTTTTTCGTAACAAAGCTTTCGTCTACCGGCGGTTTTTTGATGGCCGGCAATACGACTTTTATGATTTGTACTGAAGATGAAAAAGTTGACGAAGCGATCTCAATCATTTCACAGAAGAGCAGAAAACGTACACAAATGGTCCCGTCTCCAGCCGCTTATGGTATGGGCGGTTATACCCCGTACCCGGTTGAGGTAACAGTTGGCGGTGCTACAATCTTTGTAACAAATGTTGAGAGGTTTGAAAAGATTTAAGTGGAACCTTTTCTTCCGAATCGGCAATATGGGAATGAAACGCTGTACCGGATGCTCACTGCCGCTGCAGGCAGTGAGCATTTGTGTCATGCGTATTTGCTGCACGGCCCTGCTGGAACCGGCAAGCGTACACTTGCCAAATGGCTTGCCGCTGCCGTCCTTTGTACTAGAAGCAACCGTCCCTGCGGTGTATGTCCTTCCTGTATCAAATTAATGCACGGCAGCCATCCTGATTATTACTTTCATGAGGGGAAACGCGGTGTCAATGCAATTCACATTGATTTCATCCGATGGATGCGTCAAGATGCTTTTATTAAACCAAACGACGGCCTTTTCAAAGTCTATTTGATCCCTTATGCAGAAGATTTTTCCATTCAAGCCGCCAATGCGCTTTTAAAAGTATTAGAAGAACCGCCTTCTCACGCAGTCTTCATTTTAACGGCAGATCAACGGGAGCGTGTACTTGAAACGATACGGTCCCGGTGTATTCAGCTTGCTGTTTATCCTACAGATGAGGAGACGCTTTGCTCTTTTATCCGGGAAAAAAAGCCGGATATCAGTGAGACTGACTGCCGCCGGATTGCCGTGCTTTCCGCTGGCAGCATGGGACGTGCCGTATCTCTTTTATCAGGAGAAGAAGGCGAAGTACCGGCGCTTGTTATGCAAATCGTTGACGCTTATGCTAAACATCAGGAATATATTCTTTTAACGGCCTTCCAGAAAGCGGCTTCTACAAAAGAGCATTTTCGAGCGGTGCTTGATCACTTAGCATCTGCTCTTCGGGATATGTTGCTGAATTATACGGTCGATGTGCGCGGTGCACCA
>ERZ1090880.542-NODE-542-length-20626-cov-13.614117_pt1 | contig 20626 bp, 21 predicted proteins | sample MGYA00478471_ERZ1090880 | MGnify/ENA primary metagenome ERZ1090880 (study PRJEB33644, sample SAMEA5815734) | chicken gut metagenome | biome: Chicken; feature: Gastrointestinal Tract; material: Caecum | place: Ireland | collected 2019-01-01 | study: A study of the... | reverse complement strand
CCCTTTTACTCCCCAATTTCTCCCCAATCGCCGGTTTTCAGCCAAAATCGGGCGAAGGGGCAATGTATAAAAATAAAAAATATGCACGATTTTGTGCTGTTTATTCACAAAATCGTGCATAAATTGGCTGGGGTAGCTGGATTCGAACCAACGAATGACGGAGTCAGAGTCCGTTGCCTTACCGCTTGGCGACACCCCAATATTCAAATTACTACGATATTTTAGCAAAGTTTGCTTATAAAGGCAAGCGTTTTTGCCCCGTATCACAAAATTTTTTGCATATTCCTTCTGATCGGGCGCGCTTTTCCGGCGCTGCGGCCGTACAGCCGCAGCGCCGTTCCGCGTCTTTTCCAAAACAGATCAGTTTTCCACGGGGATCCACTCCCCCTCCCGTCCGGCGGCCTTCAGGATGGCGTCGCGCACGCGCATCGCCTCAAACGTCTGCTCTTCGGGGAAGCTGACCTCGCCCGTCTCGTAAAAGCGCAAAATATCCGCCATCAGTCCCTTGAAAAAGTCTGAAGCGATGGGCAGATATGCCTCTCCGCCCTCCTTTTTCTCCGCGTAAGCGAAGTTCGGCATTTCGGCCGCGAACAATAAACTCCCCTCTCTGCCCTCGCCGTAATCTATGCGGCAAAAGCACTGCGCACCGGACTTCTCCGCTTTTACCCGCCGCGCGCCGGTACCCATCATCTTTACGAGCATCTCCACGGGATGGATCAGATACTCGGCAAAATTTACGCCGCCGCCCGTGACGAGCACGGACTTCGCCTCCGTATAGGGCGCAAGTTCTTCCGCGTAGCGCAGCGCCGAAGTGCTGAAAATTTTCGTGCCGTATTTTTCGGCGATCGCGTAGATTTCCTTCGCCGTCTTGTAATCGGGCGCGAACGTTTTGTCGATATAGGTATTCTTGCCGTATTTGAGGGCGACTTTCGCGTACCCGAGATGCTTTTCCGGGTCGGAGGGCGCGAGGATGAGGATATAATCGCTCTTTTCGCACACCTCTTCGATGCTGTTGCAGCGGGCGACGCCGAACTGCGCGCACCAGTCGTCCGTCGTCTTTCCGTAGACGGGGGAAACCTCTTTTTCCGCCCACGCATAGGCTATTTCCATCTCCTTCCCTTCCTTTTTGCAGATCTCGCGGATCCAGCCGGGATAGTTGTTCGCGTGCCACTCGCTCAGATAATAGTCGATAAAGCCGATCTTTTTCATAAATCCTCCTCGCGCCCCTTTACAGAACGACCTCCCTGCGCTTCGCCGCGGATTCATACAGCGCGTCGAGCAGCCTTGCCGTGGGCAGGATGTTGTCTATATAGCTCCTCCCCTTTTCGCCCGTCGAGATCGCCCTGACGAACGCCTCGTTTTCGGTGAGGTACTGATTGTTCTTTTCCACCTCCGGCACGATGCTCCCGAGGGTGGCGCCGTCGTACAGCACGAAGGACTCCCCGTAGGTGAGCCGCGCGCCCGCCTTGTCGCCGAGGAAGTCTATGAAATCTTCGTCCTTGTCGATGTTCTGCGCCCACGCCCCGACGAACGTGATGCTCGCCTTTTCTGTGCGGATATGCCCGGCGATATAATCGTCCACGTCGTTGGTGCCGTTCAGGTCTTTGGTGTTTTCCGCCCACATTCCGCGGTACTTATACGACTTCATATCCTTCGCCATCTCGCAGTACGCGTCGCAGCTGGCGGTCTCGATCTTCGGGTTCCCGAGCACATACAGGATCAGGTCGAGGTAATGCACGCCCCAGTCTATGAGCACGCCGCCGCCCGACTGCGCTTTTGTCGTGAACGGGCCGCCCAGCCCGGGGATGCTGCGGAATGCGCGGAAAGAACAGAACACGTTGTAAATATCCCCGAATTTCTTTTCGCGGTTGTACCGTTCGAGGAGGGCGACCGCATTGCTGAAGCGGTTGCACACGCCGATATTGAGCAGTTTTCCCTGCCGGCGCGCCTCTTCCGCCATCTCCTGCGAAAGTTTATAGTTGACCGTGATGGGCTTCTCGCAGAAAACGTGCTTGCCCGCCTTCAGCGCGTCCATCGTGATGGTATAATGCGCGTAATTGGGGGTAAGGACGTACACGGCGTCCACTTCGGGATCGGCGAGCACTTCTTTATAATCGGCGACGGTGCGCTCGATCTTCGGGTATTTCTTTTTCATGGCTTCGGCTTTTTCGGGGATGATGTCGCACCCGTACTTGATCCTGACGCCTTCGATCTGCGAGAGAGTGGGGAAATGCGCTATATCGGATATTCTTCCGCACCCGATCACACCGATAACTTTTTGCATAAAACTACTCCTTTGAAATAAAATTTTTGAAAATATGATCCGTTACGCCGCGAAAAGATTTTTCCCGCGGGGTATTGACAAATTTTGCTCCCCATTGTAAAATAGAGAGGATAAGGAGCACGATAACATGAACAGGATAGATTTCGACCTCGGCAGGCAGACGGCCCCGCGCGCGGAATGGCGGCAGACGACGGATTTCCACATCAGCAACGACTATCTCGCGCAGCCGCTCTCCTTCCTCGGCATCGACCTGTATCAGGTAGGCAGGCTGTATTGCCGCACCTCGACGGTGGTGCCGACGCACGCGCACATCAACCTGTTCGAGCTGACCATCATCACGGGCGGCGAAGGTACGGTCTACACCAACGGCAAGCCCGTGCCCGTGAAGCAGGGCGACATCTATCTCTCCTTCCCCTGCGACCTGCACAAGATAACCTCGAGCGCCAACCCGCTGAAATACGACTTCATCGCCTTCAACACGAAGATCGAGCCCTATCGCACCGAGCTTGAAACCATCGTCGAGCGGTTCATGCCGGCGGACAAGCGCATCGTGTCCGATGAGATCATACGCTATCTCGTATCCAACGTCATCAACGAATTCGGCAACCGCCGCGAATACGCCGAAGAGCTCATCGCCGCGGCGCTGCGGCAGATCATCGTGTATCTGATCCGCGATTTCAAAGAACTGACGCCGCACGTCAAGCACACGGACAACGTATCGCAGCAGGAAATGCTCTGCTATCAGCTGATGAACTACATCGACACGCACATCTACACGCTGCGCCGCCTCGAAGACATCACGCAGTTTGCCAGCTACAATTACAGCTATCTCTCCGACCTCTTCAAAAAGACGACGCAGAGCACCCTTTCGGAATACTACCACACCCGCAAGCTGGAGGTCGCGCGCCTTCTCATCGAAGAGCGCAAACTGACCATCTCCAAAATCTCGCAGCTTCTGAACTATTCCTCCGTGAACGCGTTCAGCAACGCTTTCAAAAAGAAATACGGCGTTTCTCCCAAAGCCTACGGAAAGGGCCTCAACGGAGCGGGCGGCAGCTGAAGCCGCCCGCTTTTTTACTTTTTCATGGAAGAAGTATCCCAGTGCAGCTGCACGCCGTTCTCTTCGAGCAGTTTCTGGAAAGGCTTCACGTCGCCGAGCACCTGCGCGGGCCGGATGCCCTTTCCGATGCAGTAGGCGGCGAGGTGCCCCGCCGTTTCCCCTATGTTCCACTCGGTGGGGTGCTCGCGGAAGCAGCCGTTCGTCAGGTGCGTCGTGCCTATGTTTTTGCAGGCGGGGATGAGGTTTTTCAGCCGCACGGGCACCATCGCCGAGAGCGGTATCTCGAAGGGGTGCGCCGGCACGAACAGCGACGTATGCGTCTTGATCGTGGAATGCAGGTCTATATGATAGTGACCGACCCCGACCGAATCTTCCAGGCGCAGCGGCTTGTCGCTCACCGACGCCGCGAGATCCTGCTCGACGATCTGCCTTTTCGCGACGATGCGGCGCGATTCGCGGATATACGGCGCCTTTGCGATGCCGTCCTCCGTATCCGTCACGTCGCCGCGCGGGCGCACGGGGAAGCCGACGGTGCCGATCTCGTTCGGCGCCTCGTTCTGCAGCCAGTAAATGAGCGAGCGTGTCAGCTCCTTTGCGAGCGCGCGGTGCTTTTCCCGGCCCGGTTCCTCGAAAATGTTGCCGAGGCAGTAATCGTTCTGCGGCCAGTTTATCAGCGACACGTCCTCGTCGATATCGGTATAATTGTCCTTATCGACGATGCGGCGGTACGTCCAGAACCCGAGCGAGCCCGGCGCGAGCTGGTCGTCGAACATCGCCCACTCGCGGGCGTGCGTCTCGTCGCTCTGCGTGGCGGAAAACCAGCTTAAAACCGACTTGTCCGTGAACGGGATACGCACCGACTTGAAGTACTCATACGTTTCCGGCTTTTTGATCTTGTACTCGTCCGAAAACTTTTCGCGCGGCATCAGCCCGAGCGCAGCCACATATGTGACGGGCTGCATATCGTAAGGGTCTGCCTTCTCCGGCGCGTCCGGCTCTCCCGTCTCCGCGCGGCTCTCCGCGCCCGTGCGGTACTCCGCCCCGACGAGGGGGAGGAGGTCGCCGCAGTCCGTCGCGTCCAGATAATATTTCGCCGTAACAGTGCGCGTTTCGCCCGTTTTCACGTTTCTGACGGTGACGGAGCGTATCTCGTCCCCTTCCGTCCGCGCAGAGACGGGGACGGTGAAGTACAGAAGTTCGAGCTGCCCGTTTTTTTGGTACGGCGCGAGGTAGCCCTGCAGGATGGCGAGCGCCACCTTCGGCTCGTGCGCCACGCGGGAGACCCAGCCGTTGCCGGGGTTCAGCTCGCGCAGCGGCTTGTTCTTCATCTTATCCGAGGCGTCGGGCAGGTTTTTGTAATGCTCGCGCACCGCCTTGCGGAACTGCGCGTAGCTTTGCGTCCTGCCCTGCTCCTCTATCCAGGGATGCTCGTCGGGCGGCACCGCCTGCGAGGTGAGCTGCCCGCCGATCCAGTCGGTCTCCTCGGTGAGGATGACCTTCATCCCGTGCGAGAGCGCCGCCTTTGCCGCGAGCACGCCGCCGAGGCTGCCGCCGGCGATCAGAATATCGGTATCCATGATAACTCCTTTCTTTTTTGTTTAACCCTTGACCGCGCCGATGGTGACGCCTTTGGCGAGGTACTTGAGCACGAAGGGATACAGGCAGAGGATGGGCACGATGGAGATGAGGATGTACGACATCTGGATGCTCGTCCAGTGCGTCAGGACATTCGGGTCGCCCTGCGCGAGCGTTTCCGCCGTCATGTTCATGCGGTTGCGGATGAACAGCGCCAGCGTCACGAAACTGTCGTTGCCGATGATGTAGTACAGCGAATTGTACAGGTTGTTCCAGAATCCGACGACCGAAAACATGATGACGGTCGCCATCATGGGCACGGCGACGGGCACGATGATGCTCAAAAGGATACGGTAATTGTTCGCGCCGTCCAGCTTGGCAGATTCCTCCAGTTCGGGCGGCACGCCCGCGAACACGCCGACCATCAGCAGCATATTGAACACGTTGACGACGGACGGGAAGATCAGCGCCCAGAAAGTATTCAGCAGGTTGAGCGCGTTCATTAAGATCATCTTGGGTGCGAGGCCGCCGCTGAACAGCATGATGATCATGAAGAAGATCATCATCGTCTTGCGCAGCGGGATATCCCTCTTTGACAGCGGGTACGCCGCCATCGCCATGATCACCGTCGATATGACCGTGCCGGCGACCGTGGAAGCCGCCGTGATGAGGATGGAACGCCAGAAAGACGTATCGCGGAACACATAATTCATCGAATAGGTCGTCCATCCCTTCGGCCACAGGTTGATGGAGTTCGCGGGCCTCGAAAAAGAAACCGCGATCACGTTCAGGAAGGGCAGAAGGAAGAACAGGAACAGGACGACGAAGATAATATTGACGATGATGTTGTACACCGTCTCGTCGTTGAAGCGGCGCAGCACGTTGGGCGCCTTCATAAATACGGCGAGCACGTTCAGCGCAGAGATCACGGCGCTGCGGAAAAACACGAACATCAGGATCCCCAGCACCAGCTGCATCGCCGTGTACAGCGGCTCCGCCTTGTTGAACTCGAAATATTTTTTGACCGTCTCTTTGCCGCCCGCGATCATCTTTCTCCAACGGAACGCATACTCCGCGAGGAAGAACAGGTACGCCGCGGCGACGAAAATGTTGCACGCGATGAACAGCCCGTCCGCCATGCCCTGCCAGAGGAGCTGCATGGCGGCGATGACGATGTTCGCCAGCAGCACGAAGAGCAGCGCCACGTCCTGCGGGCGCGTGACGAATGTCAGCTTTACGTTCTTTCCCCACTTGGCGATCCGTTCGCGCGGGGTCATTACAAATTCGTTTCTCATTGCATTCCCCTCCTTACCAGATGCTGCGGTGGAAAAATCTCTTGCTGAGGGCGTTGCCCCCGATCGTGAGGATGAAGCCCACGAGCGAGTTGAACAGTCCGATCGCCGTAGAAAGTCCGTACTCCGGCTTTACGGTGCCTATCAGCAAATTATAGGAATACAGGCCGAGGATGTAACCGGAATCCTGCACATAGCCGGAATAGACGACGTAGATCTGCTCGAAGCCCGCGTCCAGCAGCGAAGCGAAACGCAGGATGAACATGACGGCGACGGTATCCATGATGCCCGGCAGCACGACGTGCGTGATCTGCTGCACCTTCGACGCGCCGTCTATGCGCGCCGCCTCCACCGTCGCGGTATCCAGCCCCGCGATGGCGGCGACGTAGACGATCGCGCTCCAGCCGACGTCCTTCCAGATCTGCATGATGACGAGCGTCCAGCGGAAGGATGCGTTGCTCTGCAGCCAGGGGTACCTGCTGACCCCGAGGGCGGCAAGCATATTGTTGAAAAAGCCCGTGTCGCTCTTGAGTATGGTGATGAAGATGCCGCCGACGATGGACCAGGAGAGGAAGTACGGGATGTACATGACGAACTCCAGCGGCTTTTTCATGTAGCAGTGCGCCGTTTCGGTGAGCAGCAGAGCGAGGATGATGGGCAGCGGGAAGGTGATGACGATCTTCATCAGGCTGATGATCAGCGTATTTTTCAGTGCGGTGATGAATTCCGGATAGGCGAAGATCTCTTTGAAATTCTCCAGCCCCACCCAGTCTGCGTGCAGCACCGCCTGAATGGGCGGCTCGGCGATGAGGCTGGGATTTTCTTTGAACGCCAGGATGATGCCGGCGAGCGGGATATAGGAAAAGATGATGGTAAAAACGGCAGCGGGTATGTAAAAGGGGAAGAGGTTGCCGTATCTCTTCATGTCCCTCTTGAATTTCGTAACTTTGGTCATCGTTTTCTCCCGAAGGGTTATTTTTGCGGCGGCCGCCGCTGAAAAGAAGGTCTCCCGACAATTTCGAGAGACCTTCTCCAATCGTATGCGTTAAAGCTCTCAGGAAGAGACGTTATCAGTTGAGCCCCAGGTCGGCAAACTTCTGGTTGACGTTCCTCGCGGAATGGGTAAAGTCTGCGTTGGACTCTATCCATGTTGTGTACCAGCTGTTGACGTCTGCAATGATCTCTGCGCCCGTGGCGTCCGTGCCCGCAACGCGTTCGGTCATATACTGCGCCTTCACCGATTCGATCTGCGCGTCCGTGATCAGGCCCGTCGGCGTCAGAGGATACATGAGGGCGATCATGTCGAGCTGTACTTCGGCGACGATCAGCGTCTGATTTGCGTCATATACTTCGCTCTGCCCGCGGAAAGTCGTGGGATCCTTCATGCCCGTGATATCGTCGACGTTGTACGCCGCGACGCTGAACTGCTTCCACTGCCCCGCCGTCTTGCGGACGCGGCACATCCAGTAATCGGCGACGTCCTCTTCGCGCAGGGCGATGACCAGCTTGTCTGCGTTGGTCGCCCAGGCATTGAACTGATCCGTCGGCCAGTATTCGCCGTCCTCGTCCACCGTATAGTTCACGTCTTTCTCGCCGATATAGGTGGTGCGGAACACGTCGGGATCCAGCAATTCGTCGATGAGGTTCATGATGCGGTCAACTTTTCCTTCGGGGATGAACGCGGGGATCGCCCAGACGCCGCCGTAAGACTCGGAAGAGAACACGCGGACTGCGTTGGCGCGCATTTCGTCGTCGGTCATGCCGGCCACGTCCTCATCGGACGCATAGTTGTCGGGGATGAGGGCAGTGATATAGGCATATTCGTCGTTTGCCTCCGTCGTGCTCGTGCCTTCGTACGGGGTGGTCGACCAATGCGCCACGACGCCCATCGCCGTGCCCGCGTCGCCCTGCGTGGCGTCGCTCGCGTTCTCGGTGATAACGAGGGCGTTTGCCACCGTGTTCGCGGTGTCTACGTCATAATAGAAGTACCCTTTGTTGGTCATATAGTTCATGTACTTCATGTAATCGGCAAAACCGGTCTGCTCGGTCAGATATTCGACGTCGCCGTCGTTGTCCGAATCCGCCCAGTTCTGATAGACGCCGAACGCCGTAGCGATGTTTTCGACGACGTTGGTATTCGCCGCGATCATGAAGGCATGGTCGACGCTGTGCGAATCATAACCGGAGTCTTCCACCGTGCAGCTGTCGATGGTAAGGTTTTCGCTGATCCAGATGACGAGGTCTGTAAAGTCGGAAACGGTCATGGAATAGCCGTTGTCTTCATCCGGCACGGGGATCGGGTCGCTCGAATGCGCCGCATTGTATGCTTCAAAATAATCCACGCGGTACGCGATGGCGTTGTTGCTGACCTGACGCGCGCTCTTTACGGGGATGCCGTAGATGCCGCCGTCGACCGTGACCATATCCCAGCCGAGGTCGCTGATGAGCTCGCGCGGATCGTTTTCCATCGTGTCGAAATAGCTCGAAATATCGCAGAAAGCGCCCTGCGCAAGGTATGTGAGATAGGCGTCCTTGCTGATATACAGCAGGTCATATCCCGTCAGACGGTTGACGAGCACGTTCTGAAGGATCGTCGTGCTGTCGTTTGCAGACGTAGGCTGGTTGATCCAGTGAATATCTTCGCCCGTCGTTTCGCGGATATATTCTGCGACGGGGTCGGCATTGAGAGCATCGTCCGATAAGCCGGAAGCGATCGTGAAGATATTGATGGGGCCGGTCTTGCCGTCGTCCCCTCCGCCGCCGCAGGCGACGCCGCCGACGAGCAATGCGGCAGCCAGCACGGACGTACCGATCATAGTGAATACTTTTTTAAGCATTATGAATTTTTCCTCCTCGATTTTTCCGGAAGAGCGGGCCTGCTGCCCCTCTTCCGCTTGCCTGTAACTGTTTTCAGGCTGAAAAGCGATGATTTTCCCGTCTGACGACGGGAAAATATGTCCGGACATATTTTTTTCGCTTCACGCCTCATCTGTTCTTATGGTATCACAGAAATATGCCTCTGTCAATATGCTTTTTCCATTTTTCCTGTACATTTCTTTTGTAAAAAGTTAATATTTTTTTGGAAATGGCAATTTCCCGCCTTTTTTGCCGTTTTTGGGCAGTTGAAAAATTGTGTCAGCCATCTTTTTGAAATGCACAGAACGTCGCGTTTTTAAGTGTAAAAAGGTATCATGGAATGTTATATTTTTTATAATTTGCACTTATGAGGCGCAGCGGACAAAAGAAAAGCGCATCCCGTGTACAGAGATGCGCTTTCATATTTTTTTGTACGCCCGTCAGAGCCCGGCGGCGGCCTTCTCGTCGCACACGAGCGTGACGTCCGCATGGCGCTGCAACACGCTCGCGGGAACGGCTTCCGTCACCTCGCCCTTCACCATCTTGTACACGGCGTCCGCCTTGTTTTCGCCGTTGGCGACGACGACGATGCTCTTCGCGTTCATGATATTGGCGATGCCCATCGTGATCGCCCGCGTCGGCACTTCGCCGATGTCCGCAAACAGGCGCGAGTTGTCGCGGATGGTGCTCTCGGTCAGGCGCACGATATGCGTGAGGGAGTCGAAAGCGGTGCCCGGCTCGTTGAACCCGATATGCCCGTTGGAGCCGATGCCCAGCACCTGCACGTCCTGTTTCATCCCTTCGAGCAGGGCGTTGTAGCGGCGGCACTCCGCGTCGAGGTCGGCGGCGGAGCCGTCGGGCAGGTTGGTGTTCGCGGGGTCGATATCGACATGGCCGAACAGGTTTTCGCGCATGAAGTAGTGGTAGCTCTGCACATGATCCGCTTTCAGCCCGACGTATTCGTCGAGATTGACGCTGCGCACCCCCTTGAAGGAAAGTTCGCCGCGCTCATACGCCGCGGTCAGTTCTCTGTACAGCCCGATGGGGCTGGAACCGGTGGCGAGCCCGAGCACGCACGCGGGGTTATCGAGGATGACCGCGCGCACGAGTTCGTACGCCTTTTTGCTCATTTCGTCGTAATCTTTCGTGATGATGACCTTCATATACAGACCTCTCTTTATATTTTTTACTTTTTGTAGATATACGCCCCGCCGCGGATGGCAGCCAGCACGGACAGATCTTCGCCGAGCACGGCAAAATCTGCCCGCTTGCCCGCCGCGATGCTGCCGATCTCCCCGTCCAGCCCCAAATTCTTCGCGGGGTTGAGCGAGGCGCAGTCGAGCGCGGCTTCCAGCGGCACGCCCACCTTTTCGTGCAGGTTTTTCACGGCGACGTTCATGGGCAGCACGCTCCCGGCGAGCGTTCCGTCGGGCAGGCGCGCCTGCCCGTCTTTGACGCTGAACCGCTGCCCGCCCAGCTCGTAGAACTCCCCGTCCCTGCACGCGCCCTTCGCGCGCAGGGCGTCGGTGACGAGCGTCAGCTTGCCGCGCGGCTTGTTTTTCGCGAGCAGCCGCATCGCGGGCACGCAGACGTGCACCGTGTCGCAGATGAGTTCGCAGTTGAGCTCGTCGAGCAGCAGCGCCGCGCCGACGACGCCCGTCTCCCTGTGGTGCAGCGGCCGCTGCGCATTGTAGGTATGCGTCACGTTTCCCGCGCCCAGCGCTGCGGCTTCCCGTACCTGCGCAAAGGTCGCCGCGCTGTGTCCTATCGAGGCGACGATGCCCTCTTTTTTCAGATATTCTATCAGCTGCGCCGCGCCTTCCTCTTCGGGCGCGACGGTCACGAGGCGGATATGCCCGCCCGCGGCGGCATTGAACCGGCGGAACGTTTCGACCGAAGGGGGAAGAATGCAGTCCTCCTTCTGCGCCCCGCGGAACTGCGCGGAAATGAACGGCCCTTCGAGGTGGATGCCGACGATTGCGGCGCCGTCCTTATGTTCCGCCCGTATGTATTCGTCGGCGGCGCGCAGCGCCGCGCAGATATTTTCCTCCGTCTGCGTCATCGTCGTGGCGAGGAAGGAAGTCGTCCCCTCCTTCGCGAGGGTGTTTGCGATGGTAGAGAGCGCTTCCTGCGTCGCGTCCATCGCGTCCGCACCGCCCGCGCCGTGTATGTGCTGGTCGATGAATCCCGGAGAAACGAGCGCGCTCTCCGGTATTTCGTATATCTCTTCGCCCTCGGCGGTGCCCGCCTCCGCGATCTGCGCGATCCTGCCCTCCCGCACGAGGATATCCGCGCGGCGGATGCCCTCGCCCGCGATGTAGGCGCGCACGTTTTTCAGAACAGCCATTGCATTTGCCTCCCTTCTCTTTTTCCGGTCTTATTCTATCACAAAAGAACGCGCATTGCAAGGCCCTGCGCGCCCGCGTGCAAGATTTTTGCCCCGTATTTACACCATCCGCCCGCCCGTTTCGTCGTTGATCCCGAGCAGGTAATCCGCGCTCACTTCCAGAACTTTGCAAAGCTGCACCAGCATTTCGAGGTTGGGCTGTAACGCTCCCCTCTCATATTTCCCTACGGTACTCTGCGTGACGGAAAGGCGCGCGGCAAGCTGCGCCTGCGTCAGGCCCTTTTCCGCGCGGCACTCGCGCAGCCTTTCTCCGAACGAAACCTTTTCCATGCCTCCATTATAGTCTATAACGGAATAATTTGCTTGACAAAGTCCATTATGGACTTTATAATTGAAAATAAAAACCGATACAAAGGAGAAAAGATATGCAATCGGAGCAGACCTGCAAAAATTGCGGGCATTTCGTCCGCCGCTACCGTTTCGGCGCGGACACGGGGTTCGTCCCGCTGGACACGGGGCACTGCTGCGTGCGCCGTGTGCAGGAGAAGGAGATCCGCCGCCTGTTCGTCGCCGGCGGCTGCCCGCAGTGGAAAGAAAGCGCGCGCCCCGTACAGAGGCGCGCGGAAATCGCCGATATCCTGCGCGGCATGGAAAAGCACCTTTCCCACATCGCGGCGTGGCTGCGCGGCGGAGATTAAGGTCGGACGAGCCGCTTGCACGTCCACTCCGATACCTCGACCTTTACCACCGCCGTCAGAGAGAGGGCGCGCGCGTCGAAGGAAGCGTCCGGAAATTCTTCCTGCGCATAGTGCTCCATAAGAACGCGCAGGCCGTGCAGGCGTTCTTCCTCCGAAGAGAGCACCTCCGCCCTGCCGCTGCCGCACACGCTCTCGTAATCCGTCGTATATCCGCAGGGCGCGATGCCCTTGTTGAACACGCGCATCATGTTCGCCGCGCAGAAAGACACGTCCGCGCATTTTTGCAGCAGATCGAGCTTCGTCCCCTCCCGCGCGCAGTGAAAATACAGCGTCAGCCGCTCCCCCGCAAGTTCCGCCCCGAAGTTGAGCGGCACGAGGTAGGGCGCCCCTTCCCCGCGGGCGGCGGCGAGCGTCATATACCCGCAGCGCAGCAGCGCGGCAAACTTTTCCGCCGCGTCTTTCACTTCGCGTTCGCTTTTGCGCATAACGTTCCCTCCGTTTCAGGCGCCGCGGCGGCTCTTGTAGTCCTCTATCGCCGCCTTGATCGCCTGCTCGGCGAGCACCGAACAGTGTATCTTCTGCGGCGGCAGGCCGCCTAAAACTTCTATGACCTTTTTATTCGTGACTTCGAGCGCCTCGTCCACCGTCATGCCCTTGATCATCTCGGTGGCGGTGGAAGAGGTGGCGATGGCGGCGGCGCATCCGAAGGTCTTGAACTTCGCGTCCGTTATCACGCCGTTTTCCACCTTGATGAACACCTGCATGATATCCCCGCACGCCTCGCTGCCGATCATGCCCATGCCGTCGTAATCCTCCATTTCGCCCACGTTTTTGGGGTTTTGGAAGGCCTCCATCACTTTCTGCGTATACATTTATTTCACCTCCTGCGGGAATACTTCGTTTTTCAGCTCTTTGGGGAAGAGCGGCGAGAGCGCGCGCAGCCGCACGACGATCTCTTTGAGCCTGTCCACGGCGTAATCGACCTCTCCGGCGGTGTTTTCCCTGCCGAAGGAGAAGCGGATGCTGCCGTGCGCGAGCCCCTCGGGCACGCCCATCGCGAGGAGGACGTGCGACGGCTCGAGGGAGCCGGAAGAGCACGCCGACCCGCTGGAAACGGCGATGCCCGCGAGGTCGAGGCTGAACAGAAGCGACTCGCCCTCGATATACCGGAAGGAAAAATTCGCGTTGCCGGGCAGCCTGTTTTCGGGGTGCCCGTTATATTTCACAAAGGGGATCTCCTTCTGTACGCGGGCGACGAAACGATCGCGCAGACCCGCAACGTATGCGGCATTTTCGTGCAGATGCTCCTGCGAGAGGCGCAGCGCCTCCGCCAGGCCGACGATGCCGGGCACGTTGGTCGTGCCGCCGCGCATCCCGCGTTCCTGATGCCCGCCCGCCACGAGGCGGGCAAGTTTCAGTCCCGAACGGACGTACAGCACGCCCACCCCTTTCGGCCCGTAAAACTTGTGCCCCGAGAGGGAGAGCATATCCGCGCCGAGCTCCTTCACGTTCACTTCCAGCGTGCCCGCCGCCTGCACCGCGTCGGTGAAGAAGGCGATGCCGCGCGCTTTGGCGAGGGCGGCGATCTCCTTTACGGGCTGGAGGGTACCGACCTCGTTGTTCGCCGCCATCACGCCGATGAACACGGTATCGGGGCGGATCGCCTCCTCCAGCTTTGCGAGATCTGCGACGCCGTACCCGTCGACGGGAGCGAGCGTCACCTCGAACCCCTCGCGCTGCAATTCCTTCGCGGCGGAGAGCATGGCGGGGTGTTCGACGGCGCTGATGATGAGGTGCTTTCCCCTGTTTGCGAGTGCGTGCGCCGCCCCGCGCATCGCCCAGTTATCCGACTCCGTTCCGCCCGAAGTGAAGTAGATCTCCGACGGCTTCGCGCCGATGCACTTTGCTACGGTATCGCGCGCCTCGTCGACGGCAGTCACCGCCCGCCGCCCGAAGGCGTGCTGCGAATTCGGGTTGCCGAAATTATCCGTAAAATAGGGCAGCATTTTTTCAAGCACCCGCGGGTCGACGGGGGTCGTCGCCGCGTGGTCAAAGTAGATATTCTGCATTCTTCCCTCCGTCAGACCGCCTCGCAGCGGCACTCTTCCCTGCAGCGGCAGTCGCGCTCGCGGTCTGCCGTGTTGCACTTGCACACGCCCACCTCGCTGTGGTCGTCGAGCATGGACTGCAGCGTCATGGAATCGAGCACGGCGTTGATGCCCGCGTACAGTTTGCGCCATACCGCGCCCGTGGCGCACTTGTCGCAGGCCGCCGTGATGCAGTCCGCGATCTCCATATTGTCCTCGAGGGCGCGGGCGACGTCCCCTATGGTGATCTCTCCGGGCGCGCGGGTGAGTTTATATCCCCCCGCAACGCCGCGCTCGGCGGTGACGATGCCCGCCCCCGAGAGCATGCGCATGATCTTTTCGATATACTTTGCGGAGACGGCGATCTCCTTTTCCAGCATGCTCGCACTGATGCAGCGCGACGGATAATTCTGCGCGAGGATGAAACAGGCCTTCAGCCCGTACTGTGATTTTGAAGAAAGGCGCATGATTTTTTCTCCTTCCGCGGCCTCCCCTTGCGCGGGAAGGCCGCCCCTTTAATTGCAACTATTTTAGTAGTATTTATTATAGCGGATAATCGTCCTTCCGTCAAACATTTTGCGCCGCTTTTGAAAAATTTTATTTTGAAATGAAAAAAGGCACCCCTTGCTTTGGGGCGCCTCCCGTATATTTATTGATTTTGTCCCTTTTCTGCGGGCGATCGCTTTGTCCAATCGGAGAAGATGCAGCCGCAGTAATTCTGGCGGTACAACCCGTATTCGCGGGCGAGCTGCGTCGAACGCAGGTAGCCGCCGCGCTTTTTGAAGTCGTTGTGCAGCCACAAAACGCCGTATTCTTCCTGCAATTTTTCCCCGATCTCGTTGAGCCACGCCGCGTTTTTGTGCGGGCTGACGGAGAGGGTGGAACAGAAGTACGCATAGCCGCCCTCCTTCGCCGCGCGGGCTGTGCGGGAAAGGCGCAGCACAAAGCAGGCGCGGCAGCGCGCGCCGCCCTCCGGCTCCCCTTCCAGCCCCTTTGCGGCGGCAAAGAACCCGGCGGGGTCGTAGTCGCAGTCGAGGCTGTCCGCCCAGCCCGTTTCGCGCAGCAGGCGCAGCTGCTCCGCCTTGCGGTGCGCGTACTCGGCGGGGTCGGTGATGTTGGGGTTATAGTAAAATACGGTGACGCGGAACTTTTCTTTCAGCTCCTCGATGCAGCGGGAGGAACACGGCCCACAGCAGCTGTGCAGCAGCAGGCGCGCCCCGTCCGGCGCGGCCTTCATCTCCGCGCGCATCATCTCGTCGAAATTCGGCTTGTTCATGCGCCTATTGTAGCACAAAACCGCGGGAAAGGCAATGCTTTTCCCCGCCGCGCCGCAATGCGTGCGGCGCAAAACCGCCTTTATTCCCCGCTCGCCCCGTAGTTGGAGAGCACGCGCGCGGAAGGGTCTTTGACCTTGCACCCCTCCCAGTGCCTGTTCGGCATCCAGAAGCCTTTGACCATGCCCGCCTGCCCGGGGTAATACTTTTCAAAGATCTCGCGGTAGAGGAGGCTCTCCTTCGTGAACGGCTTTGCGTGATAAGCGTACTTTGCGGCGATCTCTTTCCAGTCGGGGCCGTACTGCTTCTCCGCATATTCCCTGATGTCGTCCGCCATAGAATGCCCCACCGCGTCGGAAAAGGCGGCCTTTTCCCGCCACAGGATGTTCTCGGGCAGGTAATCTCCCTCGAACGCCTTCCGCAGCAGATACTTGCCCTTCCCGTATGTGTTCAGCTTGAGGGCGGGGTCAACGTGCATGACGTACTTCACGAAATCGAGGTCGCCGAAGGGCACGCGCGCCTCCATGCTGTTGACGGAGATGCAGCGGTCCGCGCGCAGAACGTCGTACATATGCAGCTCGCGCACGCGCTTGCACGCCTCTTTCCGGAACGCCTCGGCAGAGGGCGCGAAGTCGGTGTATTTGTACCCGAACAGCTCGTCGGAGATCTCCCCCGTCAGCAGGACGCGCACGTCCGAGATCTCGTGTATCTTTTTGCAGACGAGGTACATGCCGACGGAGGCGCGCACGGTGGTGATGTCGAAGGTGCCGATGGCGGCGATGACCTGATCGAGGGAGGCGAGCACCTCCCCGCGCGTCATGATGACCTCGGTATGCACCGAGCCGATGTAGTCCGCGACCTCGCGGGCGTACTTCAGGTCGATCGCGTCCTTGTCCATGCCGATGGCAAAGGTTCTGATCGGCCGCTGCAGGATGCGGGAGGCGACGGCGCACACGAGGGAAGAATCCAGCCCGCCCGAGAGGAGAAAGCCGACGGGCGCATCGGCGTCCAGCCGCTTGCGGATGCCCTCGGTGAGTTTGATGCGGATATTGCGGCAGACCGCCTCCACCCCGTCCGGCAGGTACTGCTTTGCCCCGGCGATGTCGCAATAGGTGTGGAACCTGCCCTTATAATAGTACTTTCCGGGCGGGAAGGGACGGATCTCCCCCGCCGCGAGCCCGACGAGGTTTTTCGGCTCGCTCGCGAAGAGGACGGCGCCGTTTTCGAGATAGCCGTAATACAGCGGGCGGATGCCGATGGGGTCGCGCGCGGCGATATATTCGTCCTTTTCCCCGTCGTAGAGCACGAGCGCGAACTCGGCGTCGAGCATGGAAAACATTTTCAGCCCGTATTCGCGGTAGAGGGGGAGAAGGATCTCGCAGTCGCTGTCCGACGCGAAGGTATACCCCAGCTCCTCGAGGTGCCGCTTTACGGGGCGGAAGCCGTACAGCTCGCCGTTGCACACGACTTTGTCTTTGCCCATCGAAAAGGGCTGCATCCCCGCGGCGTTCAGCCCCATGACGGCGAGGCGGTGGAACGCCATATAGCCGGAGGGCGTCTTTTCGATGCGGCTCATGTCCGGCCCGCGCGAAACGGTGCGGTAAAACCCTTCGAGCATCTTTTTATGATCGACCTCTTTGGTCGTGCAGCAGAATATCGAACACATGATCTCATACCTCGCAAAAAAGAAAAAAGCCCCGGCAGGAACGTTCCCGTTCCTGCCGGGGCGAAACTTTGTCCGCGGTGCCACCCGGCTGTGCGCGCGGCTTTTCCGCCGCGGCGCCTCTTTCCGCCTTCTTCCAAAGGCTTCCGCTGTAACGGGCGGGCCCGTCGGAGACTAATCGCGTACCCTTTCGCCTCCGCCGCTCTCGGGCGTTTTTCGCGCGGGCGTGAAGGCGGAACTTTCAGCAACGTCCGCTCTCTGTGCTCCCCTGCCCCGCGCTACTCCTCCCGGTCGTCGCGCTTCAAAGATTGCGCAGATTATACCACGCGGCAGGCAAGGCTGTCAACTCCCCGCGGCATATCCCGGGTATCGCCATTTTGAAAGGCGGGTATTCAAAAAAGTTATACCTTCCGCAGCGTGCGCAGGGCGCGCTCCAGCGGGAGATAGAGCACCGCGCAGCTCGCGGCGGCAAAGGCGGGCTGCACGGCGAGCACGGCGAGGGACGCGTAAAAATAGGGCGCGAAGCGCATGCCGAGGATGAGCGGGGAAACGAGGTCGTCGATAAGGGTAAAGCAGACTGTCATGAAGGCTGCGGCGACCGCCGTGCAGACGAGCCTGCGCGGCGGAGAGAGGGCGCGCAGCGCCCTGCCCAAAAGCCCGAAAACGAGGGCGAACAGATTATAATAGATGAGGTAAAGCGCGATAACGTTCACGGCAAAACCCCACAGGAGGCAGCGCAGCAGCGAAAAGCAGGTCGCGACCATGCACCCCCGCCTGACCCCGAACACCGTGCAGAAGGGCAGAAAGAGCGCCGTTACCAGCTCGATGCCCGCCACGGCGGCGAGCGCGTACTGCGCCGCGATGAGCAGAGCCGTCATCACCGCGACGTATGCGACTTCCCGCGCCGAAGAAAAGAGCGCGCCCCTTCCCCCTTTCACCATGTGCTTTCCGTTATGTAGACGACCGCGCCGTCTGCAAGGTGCATGGAGGAAATGCCGACGGACGACGTTTCCAGCGTGAGGGGGCCGTAGGTCATGGGCATGCCGCCGAAATCCGCCTCCACGCTCGTATAGAGGGCGATGAAGGCGTGCGACGCGTCGTCCGCGCGCAGCGCCATGTTCTCCTCCCCGTTCTCCACCCATCCGAAGGCGGTAAACATGAACCCGTACGCGCTTTCGCTGCCCTCATAACAGATCTTTCCCTGCTCTTTCAGCCTCTGCACGAGGGTATAGGCGGTGTCGCCCTCCGAAAAATCGGAATAAGGGAGCTGAAAATATACGTCCGCGCCGTCGGTCGCGGGGTCGTCCGCGACGAGGGTGACGAAGCCCTCAAAGCTCTCGGGCACGCCCGAGGAGATGACGGCGCCTCCCCGCGCGCAGCCGGCAAAGAGCGCGGCGGAAAGGATGAGAACGGCGGAAAACAACGACAGTTTTTTCATTGAACGATACTCCTTTTTTGTAAAAAAAACGGCGCCCTCCGCGCACGGCGAAGGGCGCCCGCGTTTCCGCGTGCGTCGCTCTGCCCCTTCTTCCGTGCCCGAAAAAGCATGACATTCCGACGGCGCGCGGCAGGTTACCCGGCTCGCCGCAAAGCTGCGGCACACGGTAATGACCGTTGCGGCGGATTCGCACCGCCTTCCCCTGCTCTCTGCAAAGGCAACTCGCGCGCCCCTGAAATTTTTCTTATTATATCAGAAAAAGAGCGGGCGTGCAAGCGCTTTTCCGCTCCTTTGCCGTTCACACGGCATATTCGTAGATATAGTCGTCCATCGCGTACCCGCCGCCGATATCGGTGACGGTGCTGTCCGTGCGCACGAACCCGAACTTTTCGTAGGCGCGTATCGCGCGGGCGTTGCCCTTGTTGACGGTGAGCCATACCCGCGGGAAGGCAAGGCGCTTTGCGATGGCGCACACCTGCGCGAGGGCGCGCTGCCCCACGCCCCTGCCGCGGCACTCCTCTTCCAGATACAGCTTCGACAGAAAGAGCGAATCTTCGAGCGGCCGCACGGCGCAGTAGCCGATCTCCCTGTTCCCGTCCGCGATAAAGAAATAGATATAATTCTCCTTTTCCGTCTGCTCCTTTATCGCCGCCGCACTCTGGAATTTCTGCGTCATGTATTCCACCTGCGCCTCGCCCAGCAGCCCGTCGTACGCCGAATGCCACAGCCGCGCTATGTACGCCGCCAGCCGCCCGTACTCCTCGGGGCGGGCGAGGCGGAACATCTTCTCTTCCATTTCCGTCTGCTCCTTTGTCTTTCTTCCCCTGCATTATAGAACTTTGCGGCGGAATTGTCAACGCGCGGAGGCTTTCGGCACGAAAATGCAAAAAACGACGCCTTTTTCTCCCGCGCGCGGTCATTGCGCGCGCGGCGCCCGCATAGAGTGATTGCAAAGAGCAAAACGAGGTGAACGTATGCAGGAATATGCGAGCGACTTTATCGGCAAACCCCTCTTCACGCGCGGCGGAGAGCGCGCGGGCTATGTGAAAAACGTGCAGACGGACGCGCGGCTTTCGGCGCTGCGCAACCTCGAATGCTGCGACGACGAAGAAGAGGAGTTCATCCTCCCCCTCTCCGCCCTCGCGCAGGCGGGGAAAGACGCGCTCATCGTGCGCAGCCTGACGGCGCAGCCGTGCAAAAACTGCCGCCCCGCGCCCTTCGGCGCGCAGGTCTACGGCGAAGACGGCGCCCTGCTCGGCACCGCGTCAGACTTCCTGCGCGAAGGGAAGACGCTGACGGGCATCCTCCTCTCGGACGGCAGCACCCTGCCCGCCGACCGCCTCGCGGGCGTGCGCGACGCGGCGATGGTCAGCCTCTCCTCTCCCGCAAGGCGCGTCCCCCGCCCCAAAAAGGCAAAAACGGCAAAGGAGGAGGGCGACGCCGCCGTGAAAACCTCCCCCGACGAAGGCGGCACCGCGATGCGCGCCGCGCAGAGCGTGGCGGAAACGAAGCAAGAGCGGCCGCAGCCTCCCGTGCGCAGGGCGGCGGGAACGCGCGCGGGCAGCGCGCTGCTGACGGGAAAGATCCTGCCCCCCGACCTGACGGACGTGCTCGGTAACCTGCTCGCCGCTGCGGTCACGGTCGTGACGGCGGAGGTCATCTCCCGCGCGATGGCGCACGGCAAGCTGTTTGCGCTGACCCTGCTCTGCTGCGGGAACGGCTACGGAAGATAGCCGTCCTTCCGGCAAAAGAACGGGGGGCGCCGCACGGAATATCCTTTCCGCGCGGCGCCCCTCTTTTCTTTGCGAAGCGGAACGTTTCCCCGGAAACGGCGGCTTCACCCCTCATATTTCGCCAGCATTTTCAGAAGCGAAGCGAGCACGTCGTTGAGCGCGCGCGCCTCTTCGGCGGAAAGTTCCCCCTTGCCGCGGTAGACGGAGAGCAGGTCTTCCGCCTTCTGCGCTTCCAGCCTGTCGCCCGCGCCGAGCGGGAGCGAGAGCAGCCGTTCCAGCACGGAAAAGGCGTGGCCGAGCCGCACGTCCTCCCCCACGA
>ERZ1090880.539-NODE-539-length-20651-cov-22.006360_pt1 | contig 20651 bp, 16 predicted proteins | sample MGYA00478471_ERZ1090880 | MGnify/ENA primary metagenome ERZ1090880 (study PRJEB33644, sample SAMEA5815734) | chicken gut metagenome | biome: Chicken; feature: Gastrointestinal Tract; material: Caecum | place: Ireland | collected 2019-01-01 | study: A study of the... | reverse complement strand
CTCCTTCCTTCTGTGAATCATAGATCTGCCGGTAGATCTCATTTCTCTCCAGCAGGGCTTCATGGGTTCCTATATCATTTACCTTTCCATCATCCAGGATAAGAATCTGGTCTGCATGGCGCACAGAAGAAATCCTCTGAGCAATGATGATCTTTGTCATATCCGGCAGATATGTTTTCATTCTTTCACGGATTTTCCCCTCTGTAGCCGTGTCAACAGCACTGGTGGAATCGTCCAGTATCAGCACTCTGGGGCTCTTCAGCAGAGCTCTGGCAATACATAGTCTCTGCTTCTGCCCTCCGGAGACGTTTACTCCGCCCTGCCCCATTTCTGTCTCATAACCCTGGGGCAGCCTGGAAATAAATTCATCTGCACAGGCAATCCTGCAGGCCAGTTCCACTTCCTCCTGGGACGCATTTTCATTTCCCCATTTCAGATTTGAGAGAAGGCTTCCGGAAAACAGAGTGTTCTTCTGAAGCACCATGGCAATGGCATCTCTTAAATGTTCCATAGGATACTCCTCTACTGGTATCCCATCTACCCGGACGGTTCCTTCCTCTGCCTCATAAAGCCTGGGGATCAGCTGGACCAGAGTTGTCTTGGCAGAGCCTGTCTGCCCGATGAGCCCCAGGGTCTGTCCCGGCTCTATATGGAAGGAAATGTCGGAAAGTACATACTCTTCAGCATCCTTTTTATATTTAAACCATACATGGTCAAATTCAATTTCTCCCCGTTCTACCTGAATGTTCCTGGACTTTTCATCTGTAATATCTACTTTCTCATCAATCACTTCCATAATCCGGACTCCTGAAGCAATAGAGCGGGTCATCATCAGAAATACATTTGAAATCATCATCAGAGAATTCAAAATCTGGAGTACATAGCTGAGAAATCCCGTCAGCTCCCCTACTTCCATTTTTCCTGTGTTGATCAGTCCTCCGCCAAACCAGAGGATACTCAGGATCGTCCCGTACATGACGAACTGCATGGCAGGCATATTCAAAGCCGCCAGCCGGAAGGCCCTTTCCGACTGTTCCTTCAGGTTCTCATTTCCTTCCTCAAACTTGGCATTTTCGTAATCTCCTCTTACATAAGCCTTTACCACACGAACTGCCGCCAGGTTTTCCTGTATGATCCGGTTCACATTATCAATGGCCTCCTGCATGACACCATAAAGAGGGCGGACCTTCATAGTGATACAAAACAGCAGACAGGCCAGAACAGGAAGGGCTACCAGAAACACCACCGCCAGTTCCCGGTTGATGGAAAAGGCCACGGCTGTAGCCGCCACCAACATCACCGGCCCTCTGCAGAAAGGCCGCATTCCTGTGGAAACGGTATTCTGAATATTAGTCACATCGCTTGTCAGCCTGGTGACAAGGGAAGATACCCGAAAATGGTCAATATTGGAAAAGGAATATTTCTGAAGCTTCTCATATTCTGCCCGGCGGAGCTCCGCACCCAATCCCTGTCCTGCCAGGGCCGCAAACCTGGCGCTTCCCACACCCAGGATCAGGGCAATGATACCGCAGATAACCATCTCCAGACCTTTTCTGAAAATATACTCTTTGTCCCCTGCAGCCACTCCAATATCTACCAGGTCCGCCATAATAAGGGGAACGATCAGCTCAAAAACAGACTCTGCACTGATACAGATAAGAGCCAGCAGCGCATATTTTTTATACTGATGCATATAGGAAAAAAGCCTTCGAAGCATAGTTGCACCTCCAATTATTGTATATACAACTATTGTATGTCTCAATTAAATCCATGTCAATCTTTACCTCTTCTCAATCTCAAGGAGCTTGAGGACTTTGTGTGCAGCAGCTCCTATAGAATAAAACGGAGCTATTGCATTAATGAAAACCGGGAATATTAATGCAATAGCTCCGTAATCTGTAATTTATTTTTCCTGAGTCCTGGTACACTAGTGTACTGACACGATCATTTTCAAACTAATGACGCTGGATGGATCTTTCAGTCTCCAAGGCGGCGGAAGGAAGCCACTGCTGCCGCAATGGACAATGCTGGAGAATAAAATGGAATCAGCGTAGACTGAAAAGCATGATACAAATCTGATTTTCCCGGCCATACAGTACCGATCACCTGGTTGTGTTCGTCCAGCTGATGGAACCAGGAACCATTGACATGATCCATGACCGTCTCGTCCAGATACTTCATAAACTCTGCGTAATACTGGCCATACTCCGCTTTTCCTGTAACGTGGTACAGCACAGAGGAGGTATTGATCGCCTCTGCCAGAGTCCAGTGCATACGGTCATGGACTACCGGTTTGCCTTCCCAATCTGTAGTATAAACAATACCGGGAGCTCCATCTGCGTTCCATGCGTCTTTCACTGCACGGTTAAAGAGATTTTCTGCTGCTTCTATGTACCTGGCAGCTCCCTGAGTGTCTTCCTTATATGTAGACAGAGCCCACTGTGTGATCAATCTTGCCCATTCAATACCGTGTCCCGGAGTAGCCCCGTATGGCTTAAACTGATCTGCCGGCTGATCCTTATTACATTCCAGATCCGGTGTCCAGTCTTTGGTGAAATGCTCCGGAATCCTCCACTGGTTATCTGAAGCCCATCCCAGTACATGGTCAATGATCCTGCCCGATCTCACTCTGTATTCTTCCTTTCCGGCAGCATCAGCTACCGCCAGAAAAGCCTCTACTGTATGCATATTGGCGTTCAGTCCCCGATAGTCATCCAATACCGTGAATTCTGTATTCCAAGTATCACAGGAAAGTCCTTCTTCCTCATTCCAGAACCGAAGATCATAGAGCTTCAGGGCATCCTCTAAAAGGTCCTCTGCTCCCGGTCTTCCTGCCAGAAGTGCCGATGTTGCTGCCAGGATCACAAAGGCATGGGCGTAACACTGTTTATTTGGAAGGATCTGGTCCTCTGCTGTAAGGCCTGCATACCAGCCTCCGTTTTCGGTATCGTGAAGTTCTTCACGAAGACCTTTCAACCCTGCATCCGCCAGCTCCTCGCTGCCCGGGTGTCCCAGAAAAGTGCCGATACTATATACATGGGTCATCCTGGAAGTGATCCAGGTCTCACGGTTTCTTTCCTTCCAAGGGGTTCCGTCATCTCCCAGATAATAGGAACTGCCCTTGGGAGACGGAAATCTGTGTCCGAAGTTCAAAAGGTTTTCCCGGATCTCCTCCTGAAATTTTTTGTTTTCTTCTGTGTCAATCTGATATTTTTTCAATATCTCGCTCATTTTCATTACCTCGCTGCTTTCTTCATATTTTAACGGGTCCCAGAGCCGTATCTGCTTTTGCAGGTGATCCTGGGTCGGCTTTCCAGCTTTTTCGCCCTGATATCCTGATGTTCTTTTATTATACTATCCCAGCAGCAAGGCTTCAATTGAATTCTTTCTCGAAACAGTGAAAAAAAAACGGGGATGTCACATTACAGCCACGCTTTATACAATTCTTCAATGGAGCGGAATATATAATCCGGCCCGTATTCACAGGCTTCTCCTTCCTCTCTTGTGGCCTCTCCTGTAAGGACCAGAGCGGTTTCCACACCGGCGTTATGGCCGCAGAGGATATCTGTGTAAAGCCGGTCCCCCACTACCAGGGTTTCCTCTCTGGAGAAATGGTTCAGCTTCAGGGCATAATCTACCATGGCAGTGCCCGGTTTTCCAAGATAGATTGGTTTTCTCTTCACCGCATGTTCCAGCATCTGGCAGATGGCCCCGCAGTCCGGCACATAGCCGAATTCGATAGGGCACACATAGTCCAGATTAGTAGCCAGGTAATCTACCTTACAGGTGCTCAGGACCTGACAGGTGTCCTGTATCTTTTCATAGGTCAGCTGGTTGTCATAGGAAACCAGGACACAGGCAATATCCTCATCCATACAGTCTGTTGTTACATGGATCTTATTCTTTTTCAACTCCCGGATCAAAGATTTGGTTCCCATCACATAGATCAGCTTTCCGTCATAGTGCTTTTTCAGATACTGGACCGTGGCAAAAGAGGCGGTGACAAAATTGGTATAGTCTGTCATCACTCCCAGTTTCTGGAAAGACAGGATATAATCTTCTATACTTCTTGTAGAATTATTGGTAATAAAGACAAACTGTCCGCCGCTGTTCTTCACTGCCTTCAGAAATTCTCTGGTGCCGTCGATCAGCCGCTGTCCAATGCACACCGTGCCGTCAATATCCAGGAGGAAGAGGCGCTTATCTTTTATAAATCCATTATCCTGCAGCATTTTCCACCTGCCTTCTCACAGTAAGGGCAGTATCCGGATAATTGGTGATCACGGCTTCCAGATCTTCCTCTATGAATTTTTTCATATCCTTTTCACGGTTTACCGTCCATACCCGGACTTTCAGGCCGCTTGCCTTATATTTTTCCAGAAAGTCCGCCATATACAGATGAAAAACTGCCGGGTGCAATCCACATACCCCTGTATTCTGAGCATACTTTTCCACATCCAGCATCACATCGCTGTATAAATAAGCGGTTTCCGCTTTCTCGTCCAGGCTCCGTACCTTCTGCACGCTGTAGTGGTTAAAAGAAGAATAGATCACCCGGTCTTCCATGCCTGCTTCCTTTACGATCTTCATAGTCTTTTCTTCAATATCCGGATACCAGAAGATTCCGGTCTTCAGTTCAATATTCACTTCCATCTTTCCCGGCTTTACCAGTTCCAGCACTTCCCTTAAAGTAGGGATCTTTACCCCTTTATATTTTTCCATATGATTATGGAAAGAAAATTTTTTCAGTTCTGCCAGGGTATAGTCTCTTACATAGCCTTTGCCCGTGCTGGTCCGGTCAATGGTCTCATCGTGGATCACCACCACTTCCCCGTCTTTTGTAAGCTGGACATCCAGTTCGATCCCGTCTGCTCCCTGCTCCTGGGCCAGATGAAAAGCCTGAAGCGTATTTTCCGGCGCATATCCGCTGGCGCCTCTGTGTGCAAATACTTTTGTCATAATTCCTTTTCCTTCTTTCCGATATTTTGTCTGACTGCTTATCCTTCCAAGTCTGAGGTACAAAGAAGACCGCCCGTAAAGGGGCGGCCCTCATTTACCTGTCTACGGCTATTATAACATGATGTTTCCAATGTGCAAGGTTGGGAAATTCTTTATAAAGATCCCCCGTCACTGCTCAGCGGCTTCTCTTTCTCAGCCATTTACCAGATTGTATTCCTCAATGGACTTGTTAATGGTATCGGCCATATTGGATACAGCTTCATCTACATCCACCTCGCCGTTTAACATACTCTCAATCTCTGACTCCACAGTTGCCCTTGCCTCAGAGAAGACGCTTAACAGTGCTCCTACATACTCCGGTGAAGAATCATGGAGCTGGTCGATAGCTGTCTGGAACTGAGGATACTGAGCAATGTTATCTTTGAATACCTGCTCTTCCTGAGCTGCAACAGTTACAGGGAAATATCCGGTCTGTGCATTCCAGTAAGCCTGAGACTCCGGAGAGATCATAAATTTCACAAACTCCCAGGTAGCTCTTAATTTCTTAGGATCGTTGTTGTTCAGTGCCCACAGAGAAGCGCCGCCGATAGATACGCCGCCCTGGTCTTCATCTGTAATAGATGGGAAGTAAGCGGTACCTACTTCAAATTTTCCGTTTACATCCTGAAGGATCTGTTTCAGAGAAGCTGTAGATGCCAGAGTAATGGCAGATTTTCCTGCGGAGAAATCTGCAAGACCTGCATCTCCACCTTTACCAACGATAGGCGCATATCCTGCGTCAGAAAGATCTTTCCATGCGTTCAGGATATTTGCGGCCCCGCCGTTCTCATCAAAAGCAACTGCTGTAGCAGCCTCTTCTCTTCCGTTTCCATTGTTTGCATAATCAAGGCCCTGTTTTCCCAGGAACTGTTCAAAGAACCATCCATAGATAGACAGAGACATAACTTCTCCGGCACCGCCTTCATTCAGCAACTGATCACCGATCTCCAGAATTCCTTCCAGGCTGGTAGGAATCTCTGTGATCCCTGCCTGTTCAAACATATCTACATTATAATACATAAGAGGAGTAGAGGAATTAAAAGGCATGGAATAAAGCTGATCGTCAATAGTATAGTAAGCTGCCAGGTTCGGCTCGATCTGGGAAATATCATATCCATCCTCATCGATCATCTCCTGCATAGGGATGATCCAGCCGGAATCGATCATGAATCTTGTACCGATCTCATATACCTGTACCAGGTCAGCTCCCATGTTTCCGATCTGGGCGCTTCTCAGTTTATTCAGGGCGTCATCATATTCACCCTGATACTCAGATACAACAGTGATGCCCAGTTCGTTCTCTTCGTTGAACCGATTTACCAGTTCATCAATAGCCTGGCCGTTTACACCGCCCATAGAATGCCAGAAGGTGATCTCTGTACCGTCTACCTCATCGGCTGCCGCCATTGTCACTGTTTCTTCAGCGGCTTCGCCCTCTGCAGAATCTGCAGTGGTATCACCTGCCGCCTGCTGATCAGCAATGCTCTGTCCGCCGCAGCCAGCCAGTGCGCCTGCTGCCATAACGCCTGTCAATAATAAAGATACGATTTTTTTCTTCATTCTTACTCTCCTTTTTTCAATTAACCTTTTACCGCACCGGAGAACATACCCCGGATCAGCTGTTTCTGTCCCACAATAAAGATAGAAATTGAGGGAATAATAACAATTACCACACCTGCCACCATCATAGTCAGTGACTGGGAATCCACACTGTTCAGCATACTGATACCGATCTGAACGGTTCTCATCTCATTAGAACCGGTTACCAGCAAAGGCCACATATACATATTCCATGCATTGATGAAGGTGTATACAGCCATTGCTCCGATAGCAGATTTTGTCAGCGGGATCAGGATCCGCACAATAAATTTCAGATTGCTGCATCCGTCCAGTTTCGCTGATTCATACAGAGAAATCGGGAAGGACATATAAAACTGACGGAACAGGAAAATTCCCATTGCTGATGTCAGGTAAGGCACGATCAATACAGGATAAGTATCCAGCATTCCCAGATTACCTACAGTCAGATAGTTTGATACTATTGTTGCTTCCCCGGGAACCATCATAGTCGCCAAAACGATCATAAACAGTACATTCCTTCCCTTAAACTCCAAAAAGGAGAAAGCAAAAGCTGCAAGAGAACAGGTAATGATCTGCCCGATAGTAATGGAACCTGCCATAACAAAGGAGTTAACAATAAATCTCAGCAAAGGTACATTTACAAATGCATCTTGAAAGTTCTGCAAAGTAGGATGCTTCGGAAGAAGATTCAGCTCAGTGGTAAACAGTTCTCCTGAAGGCATAAATGCAATGCTGACTGCATAAAGCAAAGGAAGCAGGATCAAAAGTGCAAATATAATGTTTCCTGCCAGAAGGCCCCCTGTACGGATTCTTCTCTTAGTCAGTGCCTTGGCATTCATTTCCTTTTTTAAAGCCAGAAGCTGCTCTCTGCTGATAGTTTTCTGGCCGCTGATGGTAGCTGCATTACTAGACTGACTCATTAGTAGCTTACTCCTTTCTTTTCAAGTCTGAACATAATCAGTGTAATGATCATGATAATAATAAACAGGATCACGGACTGAGCTGCGGCACTTCCGAAACGGTAGTTAAAGAAAGCGTCACGGTAAATGGAATACACGATAACATTTGTCGCCTCGTCCGGGCCTCCTTCGGTCAGGATCTTGATCTGTCCAAAGGACTGAAATGCCTGGATAATATTTACAACCAGTGTGTAGAACATGATGGGAGAAAGTCCCGGCAGAGTCAGGCTGAAGAACTGCTGTACGCTGCTTGCTCCGTCTACGGAAGCTCTCTCATAGATGGTCTCATCAATATTGCCCAGTCCTGCTGAGAAATACAGGAAATTAATACCGCTGTTCAGCCAGGCAGTCAGGATTGCCACACAGACCAGGGCAGTGTCGGGATCATTCAGCCAGTTAATGTCCAGCCCTGTAAGTTTGTTCACAATACCAACCGTAGGGTGCAGCATGATCTGGAAGATCATTGCTGCAGAACTGGAAGCAATAGCCATAGGCAGGGCATATGCGGTACTGAAAGCCCGGATTCCCGGGAAAGCCTTGTTGCACAGAACCGCTGCGATCAGGCCCAGGAGCATGCCCCCGATAACTACGATCACAACAAAGATCAAAGTTACCTTCAGACTGTTTCTGAATGATTCAGAAGTAAGAAGGTCTATATAGTTCTGCATCCCTACAAAAATCTTAGCCTGTCCCATTCTGTCTGTCAGGAAAAGGCTGAGATAAATGGTCTTGAAAAAGGGATAGAACAGGAATATGGCGAACACCAGCATACATGGGATCAGATAGCAGTATGGGGTCCAGTTTAATTTTTTCTTTTTCCCTGTGTTCATTACCGAATCTCCTCTCTGTAATAAATGTTTTCTTCTGTATCTTTATCAAAGATGTGGATCCTGTCCGTGTCAAAGTAAAAGTCCGCTTTCTCTCCGGTCTGGGTCTGATTCTCCGGACTTAACCTTACCGCATGGGTTTTGCCCTGGGCGTCAAAGTAAAGAATAACCTCAGCTCCCAGCATTTCTCTGGCAGAGACAGTTTCTTCCAGCCCCTGGGTGTCCATGTGGATGCCTCTTTCCTTTGCCTCTTTGTAATCATAGACGTCTTCCGGACGGATTCCCAGGACTACCTTTTTGTTCATCTCTCTCTGTCTTGCGACTTCCGCTTTCTCGCCTCTTAAGAAGACTTTCTTTCCAAGCTCGCTGCCGCCCAGATAGACCACAACTTTTCCCTCTTCCTCTCCTACATAGGCGTCGAAGAAGTTCATGGAAGGAGAGCCGATAAAACCTGCCACAAAAAGGTTTGCCGGATTGTTGTAAAGCTGGATAGGGGCTTCTACCTGCTGCACTACACCGTCTTTCATAACCACGATCCTGGTTCCCAGGGTCATGGCCTCGGTCTGGTCATGAGTTACATATATAATCGTCGTTTCCAGTTCTTCATGAAGCTTTGCCAGTTCTACACGCATCTGGGCTCTCAGTTTGGCATCCAGGTTGGACAGGGGTTCATCCATAAGGAAGGCCTTTGGTTTCCGGATAATAGCGCTTCCGATAGCCACTCTCTGTTTCTGACCTCCGGAAAGGGCAGCCGGTTTTCTGTCCAGAAGATGTTCGATCTCCAGGGTCTTGGCCACTTTATGTACTCTCTCATCAATTTCCTTTTTTGGAACCTTACGGATTTTCAGAGCATAGGCCAGGTTTCCATACACGGTCATGTTGGGATACAGAGCATAGTTCTGAAATACCATGGACAGCCCCCTGTCCTTTGGTTCATAATAATTGCAAAGGTCTCCATCGATCCATAGTTCTCCATCGCTGATATCCTCCAGTCCTGCGATCATGCGCAGCGTGGTGGACTTGCCGCAGCCGGAGGGGCCAACAAAGATGATGAATTCCTTGTCCTGGATATCCAGGTTAAAGTCTTTCACTGCAAAGTGCCCTTTGTCATACTCTTTACATACATTTCTTAATGTAATCTCTGACACGGCGTTTTCTCCTTCCTTCTTTTAAATCTTGTAAATTTTCTACACGCATTTTTTTACTCGAACAGTTGATATTTTAAGCAGTAAATTATTTTTAAACTATCGCATTTGTAGAAAAACTACGTAAAATCTCTGTAAAAGCCTCCCGCCCGGAGAGCTTTTTACCCTATGGTCTCAAAGGGGTGCTCGACAAATTCGCATAAAATGTATAAATGTTCCTGACATACGATCAATGCAACAGCTCCATAGAGTCAAAGACCCTCGCGGCAGTCGCCAAATGGACATGCGAGCATGCCCGCTTGGGGCTCGTTGCTCGCGGGAATAAAAAAGCGGATATTTTTACATCCTTTCCTTTCTGCTCTGTACATCTGGAAGGAATGTAAAAATATCCGCACTTGGGGACAAATATGAAAACTCTTATTTTACATCATATATATTACTTTCTCTATTATTCAAATCTATAGTACCGGTTAATATGAAAGTAATATTCTTCATGGCGGTCTGTGATTCCTGAAGGTGAAATTCTGGACATATCCATCATATAGTCATGAAGTTTCTCTTTGAATGTTCTTCTCTCTTTCTTTTCTTCTCTCTTATTGCTCATAAGTCAATGCCTCTTTCCTTTTATTCATTCATCTTTTTCAGCTGAATCTTAGCACCAATTCAGGGAGACTTCAATAGGTTTCCATGGAATTCTCCCTTTTGCTCTTTTCTGCTTTATTATGGTAATCTGTTCAAAATCATATCTGCTCTTATCAGCGGATGTTTCATACATTTTTTATGCACTTTGTTTCTTCTTTCCCTCTCCCACCGTTTATATGACCAGACATCTCCAAATTTTTTTGTATTTTTTTCGTGTCGATGCATGTCACATATTGCCATATTTTAAAAAAGCTTTATAATAATAAAAGATAAATTTTATCTGCCGGAGATTCTTCCGGAAATCCCGACTGAATTTTGAAGCATAAATAAATAGTATAATAATATAGAAGTAAAACGAGGGGACATATATAATGCAGAAAAGGAAAAAATATCCGCTTTCCCGGCGGATACGGAGATTTTTCAAAAAACAGTTCCGAAATCCTCGAAAACGGCTATTCCTGGAATTGGCCGCCGTGGCAGTGATCATCGGAATTGTTATTTTTATTGCCCTGTCAGGGCAAAATATTGCAACAGATGATGTTAAAGAGGGAGTTGCTTACATAGAAGGACTGGAGGCCACTGACACTGCTTCCATTGAAGAAGAGTTGAGGCAGCTGCGCAGAGCTGAACGTAAAGCAGCTCTGGAAAGCGGCGACCTGGACGTGTGGGCGCAGTTCACTGATATAGCCATTATGGGCGATTCCAGAGCTATGGGATTCTCTTCTTATAATCTGGTAGATGAAAGCCATGTTTTTGCTGCTTTAGGAGGAACTATCCGGGACATTGACACTTATACTGACCAGCTGGTCAGTTTAAACCCCTCCAATATCATTCTTTGTTATGGTCTTAATGATGTTGGATATTGGAGCAGCGTAAATGACTATCTCTCAGATTTGGACAAGACCATTGAAGAACTGCAGACCCTTCTTCCTCAGGCTATAGTTTATGTAAACTCAATTATCCCTGTTACCTCCTCTGCTCTTGAAAGCTATAGTAAGGAAGTTTCTGAAAGGATACAGGATATCCCAGATTGGAACGAGGCCATCAGCCAGCATTGTGAGGATAACAGTATTCCTTATATCGATATTACAGAAGAAGTAGAAACCCACAGAGATCTCTATGATGTGGACGGAATCCATATGCAGAAAGCCTTTTATGAATACTGGGCTATTGATATGATCACGGAGGTGACTGAAAATGAATAATAAGTCTATCTCTGTATTAACAATCATCCGCATCGCCATGGTTGCGGCTCTTCTGGTCTTTGTTATTGTCCTCCAGGCTGGAGATAAAAGCAGCAGCGCCTCTTTGGAAGCTGTTACAGAAAGTGTAGTAGATACTCTGGATCTGGAGGGAATGCAGGAAAGCAATAACCGGATGTTCCAGAAATTTTATGGACTGAACCCTGAAGATTATGAAGGTGTTACCCTGTACTCCCCTGCCAGTAATATGGATGCTCAGGAACTTTTGATCATTAAATTAAAAGACAACTCTCAGGCAGAAGCTGTAACCGAAGCCATTAACACACGGCTGGAAACCCAGATGAACAGCTTTGAGGGGTATGGGATTGAACAGTATGCCATGCTGGAAGACCATGTTCTGGATGTACAGGGAAATTTCATCCTCTATATCGTACATCCCGATGCCGGACAGGCTGATGAAGCCTTCCGGAACAGTTTATGATAAAAATAATCAGAAAGGATATTAAAATATGATATTCAGCAGCATTTTCTTTCTTTTCGTCTTCCTGCCCATAACTCTGCTTTTGTACTTTCTGGTGCCCTGGAAGCTGAAAAATGCAGTTCTTCTCATTGTCAGTCTGATTTTCTACGCCTGGGGAGAACCTGTATATGTATTTCTGATGCTTTTCAGCATTGTCTTTAACTATATAAGCGGAATTGAAATCCATAAATATCGTGAGGATGATAACCAGAAATTTCTGCGTTTTAGCTTCTGGTTTACAGTAGCAGTCAACCTGGCTATTCTCGGATTCTTTAAATACTATGGATTCCTGCTGGACAATATAAATGCCATCCTTCCTGTGGATATTCCCTACCGGGAGCTGGCGCTTCCCGTAGGTATTTCCTTTTATACCTTCCAGACCCTTTCCTATATCATCGATGTATATAAAGGGGAGGTTCCGGTGCAGAAAAACTTTATAAATTTCGGCACTTACGTTACCATGTTTCCTCAGCTCATTGCCGGTCCTATTGTCCGCTATGCAGATATCGATGCTCAGCTTGTCCAGAGGCAACTGAGTCTCTACAAATTTGGTCAGGGCGTTGCCTGGTTCCTGAGAGGTCTTGGGAAAAAAGTCCTTCTGGCAAACAATATCGGTATGACTTTCGACGCCATTGTGGCTATTGCCCCTGATCAGCGTTCTGTTCTCACTGCCTGGATCGGGTGCCTTGCTTACGCCATGCAGATCTATTTTGACTTCAGCGGTTATTCTGATATGGCAGTAGGACTTGGAAAAATGTTTGGCTTTGAGTTCGTACGAAACTTCAATTATCCATACATATCCAAAAGTATTACGGATTTCTGGAGAAGATGGCATATCTCTCTGAGCACCTGGTTCCGGGAGTATGTATATATTCCCCTTGGAGGCAACCGGGTATCCAGACTGAAACATGTACGGAATATCCTGGTGGTATGGATGCTCACAGGTTTCTGGCACGGAGCTGCCTGGAACTTTATGTTCTGGGGTCTTTACTATGGTCTGCTCCTTCTTCTGGAAAAATATTTCCTGGCGCCTAAACTTCAGAAACTGCCGGATATAGTCCAGCAGATTTATTCCTTTGTGCTGGTGTTATTGGGCTGGGTACTGTTTTTCTCTTCTTCCCTGACAGACGCTTTGGCGTACCTGGGAAATATGTTTGGCATCGGCGGCCATGGGGTCATTGATTCTACCGGTCTGTACTACCTTGCAGGAAATCTGATTCTTCTGGTAATCTGCTTTTTCTGCGCCACTCCCTTTGTGTGGAAGAAATTCCGAAAGTTGGCTCTGAAGCCGGGAAATTCTCCTTCCATAGGGGCTGTTGTAGTCTACACTGCCATATTTGTTTTTTCTATCGCCTACCTGGTGAACGCAACTTACAATCCTTTCCTTTACTTCCGATTCTAGGATTAAGGGAAATACTTTTATAGAAGGAAGCATTCAGTTATTATGAAAAAAAAGCGATTAACCCCTGAAGAAAGGCAAAAAAAGAGGGCCAGGATATATCGGCAGAGAACTGGAAAAATTTATTTCAGGATTACCTGTATTTTCCTTCTTTTCATGGTCCTTGCTATAGTTCTTAACATCTTTATGCCGGACAAAGAATATTCGGAATCTGAAAACCGCATGCTGGCTCAGGCTCCGGAATTCTCTCTGACCAATCTGGCCAGCGGCAAATTTATGACGGATATGGAAGATTATGTCACCGACCAGTTCGTTTTCCGGGACCAGTGGATCAATCTGAAGGTCCTGGAGGATATGGCCCTGGGAAAAAGAGAGTCTAACGGTGTCTATATAGGAAAGCAGGGATATCTTATGCAGGTTCCTGAAAATAATATAGATGATGATTCTGTAAACGATAACTTAAATGCCATCCGGGAATTCGCCCAGCGCCATGAAGACGTGAATACGGTTATGAGTCTGGTTCCCAATGCTGCCTATATTCTGGAACAGCTGACGCCTGCCAATGCGCCTGTCCGGGATCAATCCCAGGATATTGCCCTGGCAGAGGAAACTGTAGGTGATGTTCTTACCTTTGTGGATCTGACAGAAACCATGTCCTCTCATCGGGACGAGGCTATTTATTACAAAACAGACCACCATTGGACCAGTCTGGGGGCCCGATATGCCTTTGACACCATTTACAGCGCCCTTGGGATTTCAGAGCCGGCACAGGACTATACCGTTTACCCTGTATCTCATACCTTTTCCGGAACCCTGGCCTCCAAAAGCGGATATGACAGATCTCGGGACACCATTGACATCTATGTTCCCCAGGATGTAAGCACCGAATATGTAGTAAACTATGTGGAAGAGGGCGAAAAAACTGCTTCCATGTACGAGAGCAGTGCTTTGGAGCAAAAAGATCAGTATGAGGTCTTCTTTGGAGGAAACCACAGCCGGATCGACATCACCACACCTGTGGAGGAAAACAAAAACCTCCTGATTTTTAAAGACTCTTACGCAAACTGCTTTATCCCTTTTCTCCAGCCCTACTTCCGCAGTATTATTGTCATAGATCCCCGTTATTACTATGACGATGTGGATCGGCTGGTGACAGACAACAGCATCACAGATATTCTCTTCCTTTATAATGTGGATACTTTTATGACAGATACATCTCTGGCAGACAGCCTGGAGCCCATGCCGGAGTCCCAGACAGACAGCACAGCAAACGTAAGTGATACAGAAGATGCGGGTGCTGCGGAAGATACAAACGGTACGACAGATACAAGCGATACGGAGAATGGACAGGCAGAAGGCGCAGATTCTAATGGTACTGATGCAGATGAGGAAGCGATCATTCCATAAAATCAGGAATTTTACTGCAAAAACGCCCGGCAGGTATTCTCTCATATTGGCATATAACAGTCTCTCGCCGGAAATATCAAAAAAGAACGGTTAAAATCTGATTTGCGTGATCTTAACCGTTCTTTTTTCTGCTCTATGCGGTTGAAATTGGAGTTTTTGAAAATTTAACCGTATTATTGGCACCTGGTTTTACAGACTCCTCTCACACTCGAACCCACACAGCCATTTCCCCTGGCGTGCGGTTGGTCCATGCATAGTAAGGAATAAATTTCAATTCTGCATCTTCGAACTGTTTTCCTGTATAAGTCCTGTACAGTCCTTCACCTTCCCATCCATGAGAAGAAACACGTTTGCCTTCCGCCTTGATGGTCACTACTCCTTTCAGCAGTTCCGGCTGGAATTCTGTGCAAAATTTCGGTTCTTCCTTCAGATAAATCTGCTGGAGCTGAGGCCCATTGTCTGCTTCTTCCAGACAATAGACCAGAGGTCCTCTCATAACCACCGCCTTTCCAATATCTTCTCTGACTTTCGGGTTGGCTTCTACCAGTCGAACCGGCATATCCATTTCCAAAAGAATATTATCTTCATTTTTCCATACTTTGTTCAGCAGAACATAGCCTTTTTCCGGAACAGCTTCCACTTCTTCTCCGTTAATCTTCAGGCTGCAGCTGCTGCACCAGCCGGGAATCCTCAGGGCCAGAGTAAACTCTGTATCCTCCTGATTTTCTATAGTAATCTTTACCTGACCATTCCAGGGGTAATCTGTCTCAAAAGTAATCTGATTTTCTCTGCCGTTCTTTCTTGTATTCAGGACTCCTCCCGTATACAAGTTTACATAAAGTTCATGTTCATTTTCCTCAAAAGCATATCCTGCCAGAGATGACAACAGTCTGGCAATGTTTGGCGGACAGCAGGCACAGCCAAACCATTTCTGTCTTACAGGTTTCACATGGCGCTTATGGTAATCCTTCTCACAGGCCTCTGGAACAACCTCCAGGGGATTCACATAGAAAAAGCTCTTTCCATCCAGAGACATGCCGCTGATCACCCCATTATACAGGGCTCTTTCCATCACGTCTGCATATTTTCCATCTTTGGTGATCTCAAACATTCTTCTGGCAAAGAAGATCAGACCAATAGCCGCGCAGGTCTCTCCGTAAACAGTATCATTAGGCAGATCATAGTCAAAGGTAAAAGCCTCTCCATGCTCTGTAGCTCCAATGGCTCCTGTCACATACATCTGACGGTTCACAATGTTCTCCCACAGCTTTTCACAGGCTGCAAAAAGTTCCTGGTCTTCTGTTCTGGCAGCCACCTCTGCCATTCCGGAATACAGATATACGGCTCTTACTGCATGGCCTTCTGCCTTATCCTGGTCCCGCACTGGCTTTCCTGCCTGATAATACTGCTTTTGCATATAAGTATCATCCCAGAAGCATTTATTCCCATTCTTTTCACACTCCTGGTCAAAAAACAAAGGCTGCTGACCTCTCTGGTCAATAAAATATTTTGCCAGCTTCAGATGCTTCTCATCTTTCGTGATATCATGCAGGGCGCAGAGAGCCATCTCTGCTACCTCATGGCCTGGATACCCGGGGATCTTGCCGTCTTCCATGCCAAGATGGTCATAGACGCAGTCTGCATAGCCGATAGCAATATCCAGGAATCGCCTTTTTCCTGTAGCCTTATAATATGCTACTGCCGCCTCGGTCATATGCCCCAGACAGTACAGCTCATGATGATCCATAAGATTGGTAAATCTTTTTTCCAGACCATTGATAATATAGTAGGTGTCCAGATATCCGTCAGGCTGCTGGGCCTTTCCAATCAGCTCAATCGTCTCGTCTGCAGTTTTCTCCAGTTCCTCATCTGGGTGCCACATCAGGGAATATGCCACTGCTTCCAGCCACTTATAAACATCACTGTCCTGGAAGACCATGCCCTGGAAAGTTCCTTTCTCAAGCCCCGCAGCTACCCGGAAGTTCTGGATGCAATAACTAGGTTCCGCATTTTCAATCCGGTCATTTAGAGCCTCCCACTGATACGGGATCACATGATTTCTGATAAGTTCCATATATTCTTTCCAGAAGCGGTCCTGGATTTTCATATGGTCTGGCGCTACAGGTTTTAATTTTTTCTCAAACATTTTCCTTCTCCTTTCTTTTAAGGTGGACATTTTACCTTGTCCTGTTTTTTCACTAATGGTATTATAGTTTATATAAAACCTTTAAAACAACTGACATTCTTAAAGAAAGGGTGGACAAATCCAAGATGTTATATTGTACTGCAAAAGCTTCTTTTCCTGCTGAATTTCTCTCCTGCGGCAATCTGGTAAGTGACGGAGGCTTTCTCCACCAACGCCGGTGTATCGACGCCTTTGTACTGATCCTGGTCTGCCGGGGAACACTCCATATAAATCAGAGCGGCAGGAACATAGATGTTCACGAAAATGAAACCCTGCTTCTTTTCCCCTGCCAGATCCACTACGGTTATGCCCCCAGTGAAGGAAAGCTTTCCTATTATTGGGTGCATTTTCATATGACAGATCCGGAAAGCCGGATCATTTCCAAAAAAGAGCTGTTAAACTTCCGTAAAGACCGGTCCAATCCCCTTTTATCTCCTTTTTCTCCTTCCGCAGAAGCTTTTATCCTTCCTGAATCCGGAAGGCTCTCTATGGAAAAACGGAGCCATCTTCTCTTTGTCCAGCTCCTGGATATTGCAAAGAGAGAAAACTACCAATCTTCCTGGAAGACCAGATACGCTTTGAATCTGCTTTTGCTGGAGCTCTCCTCCGAAAGCCTTTCTCTGGACCGCATCCTGGAAGACCAGGCTCCCGGAAAGCTCCTGGATATAATCGAATGGATCCGCAGCCATTATGACCAGCCGGTTACTGTAGAGGAACTTGCGGCCCGCTGTCATTATCATCCCACCTATCTTACTTCTCTTATGAAAAAATATACCGGCTATTCTGTTAATACTTATGTAAATCACATAAGACTGTCCGCCGCCAAGAATCTTCTCTGTCAGGGAGAATTCCTGTCTGTATCCGCCATTGCCCATACCTGTGGTTTTCCAGATGAGAAATACTTCATGCGTCTGTTTAAAAAACAGGAAGGAATGACCCCAGGCCAGTACCGTCAGGCTTTCCGCCAGAAAAGTATTAATGCAAGATAGTCTGAATTTTCTTGTATCTCCCTCGCTTTAATGTTATAATTTATTAATACATTAAATTAAACACTTCTTAGACAAAGGGGGACTGTTATTATGAGTATTGAAAAGGAACAGGTTCTTCAGGCTCTGGAAAAACATTACCACAAAGCCGTAGCTCTCAGTCTAGACCTTTCGGATCATCCGGAGCTGCCCTATGAAGAATATGAATCCAGCCGAAAAATCGCTGAAATCCTGAAAGAAGCTGGCTTCCAGGTAACCTATCCCTATGCAGGGTATGATACAGCTTTTTGTGGTTATCTGGACAACGGCCAAGGGCCCTCCGCTGCTTTATTAGTAGAGTATGACGCTCTTCCCGGAATCGGTCACGGCTGCGGCCATAATCTCCACGGAGCCTTGTCTGTTCTGTCTGGTCTCGGACTTATGGAGCTGAAAGATTCTTTTAAGGGAAAGCTCTATGTCATCGGAACTCCCGCCGAAGAAGAAAACGGGGCCAAAATTGGGATGGCTGAGCAGGGAATTTTTGACGGCATGTCTCTGGCAGCCATGATGCACAGTACAGCAGGAGGACTCTCTGTTCCGGATATGGACGAGCTCAGCCTCCGTTGCTATGTGGTAGATTTCCATGGAAAAACTGCTCACGCAGTAGGGGCTCCCTGGGAGGGAAAAAGCGCCCTGGCTGCTGGAAGAAAATTTCTGGACCTTATTGATGCCAGACGTGAATGCTTCACCCCAGATGTCCATGTAAACTCTGTGATACTGGATGGAGGCAAAGCACCGAATATCATCCCTGACTTCTGCCAGATTCGCATGGAATTCCGCACAGATTCCATGAAAAAACTGGAGGTCATGGACGAAGCTATCCGCAAGTGCGCCAACGCTGCTGCTATGGCTTTGGACTGTACGGTCACTCTGACTCCAGGGCTTTCTGATTTCTTTGACATGGTGCGCACTGTTCCTCTGGAAAATACTGTGGCCCAGCTTCTGGAAAAATACGGTGAAAAAGTAGGACCTATAGAAGCCCCTTCCGGCTCCTCAGACGTGGGAAATGTCAGCTACCGCTGTCCGGCAATCCAGCCTCTCATTGCAGTCACGGAAGAAACAATGGCTCTTCACACCACAGAATTCCGTAATGCCTGCCGTACAGAGGCCGCTCATCAGGCTATGCTTTCAGGGGCAGCCGTGCTGACGGAGCTTTTCCTCAAAATTTATAATGAGCCGGAATTCTGTGAAAAAGTAAAAGAATCCTGGGAAGCCGCCCTTAGTCGAAAGAAAGGGTAAAAGCTGAAGAAAATCAAAAAAGATCGGAGTATTATTCATATGGAAAGAAAAGCAAAAAAGAAATTTCACCTGCCTCACATCTATGTGCTGCTGGTGAGCTTTATCATTGTATGTGCTGTAGCCACCTGGATTCTTCCTGCCGGGGAATTTGACCGGGAGGCAAATGAATCTGGAACAGAACTGGTAGTTCCGGGAACCTATCATGAAGTTGAACAATCTCCTGTTGGGCCTTTTGAAGCCGTAAAATCTATCTACGAAGGCATGGTAGCAGGAGCAGATGTTGTTTTCTTCGTATTCGTGGCCTACGCTTCTATCGGATTAATCATTGCCTCAGGGGCCTTTAATGGCCTTGTAGCCTGGATGCTGCGGATTCTAAAGGGAAATGCCCGAGTCATTATCATTCCTATTTTTATTACCCTTATCGGAGCCGCTTCTTCCAGTATCGCCGTATTTGAAGAAATGTTTCCCTTCATCCCTATATTCGTAGGAATTGCCATTGCCATGGGATATGACGCCATTGTAGGTCTGGCCATTGTGGCTCTGGGTACTGGTCTTGGGTACAGCGGCTCTATTATGAATCCTTTCACCGTAGGCATGGCCCAGGAAATTGCCGGAGTTCCCCAGCTTTCCGGTTCCGGCTACCGGCTGATCTGCCATCTGGCTATGATCGTGGTGGCTTCTATATTTACTATCCGCTATGCTTTAAAGATCCAGAAAGATCCTACTAAGAGTCTGGTCTACGGCGATGATTTCAGTCATCTTGCCATGTCAGAAGATGATGTACATAAGCATCCCTTCGGTATCCGTGAAAAAGGCGTTCTGGCTGTTCTGGTAGCCGGTATCGTGGTGATCGTCTGGGGTGTAAAAGTCCAGGGCTGGGGCTTCGGAGATATTGCAACCACCTTCCTGATCATGGGCGTCATAAGTTCCTTTATCATGGGCTGGGGACCTAATACCATTGCAGAGAAAATGGCCAACGGCTTTAAAGATATTGCCGTAGCCTGCCTGATGATCGGTATTGCCCGGGGTATCCTGGTGATCCTTCAGTCCGGTCATATTATCGATACTGTAGTATACGGACTGTCCATCCCTCTGACCAACCTTCCAGGCTGGCTTTCTTCCATAGCCATGCTGATCGTTCAGACTCTGATCAATTTCCTGATCCCTTCCGGCTCCGGACAGGCAGTGACCAGTATGCCCATTATGGCGCCTCTGGCTGACCTGGTAGGTATTTCCCGTCAGACCTCTATCCTGGCGTTCCAGTTCGGCGACGGATTGTCCAACGTCCTCTGGCCTACGGCTTCTGCTCCGATCATCTGCGGTATTGCTGGAGTAAAAATCGAAAAATGGTGGAAATGGTTTGTTCCCCTTTTCCTGTTAATCCTCCTTACCCAGGCAGTCCTGGTGGCAGTTTCAACTGTTGTTTGGCCTGTATGATATGAAAGGGGCTGTCGCATTAGTCATATGTCTCATAAAATACAAAAATATTCCTGATATATGACTAATGGGGCAGTTTCTTATT
>ERZ1090880.536-NODE-536-length-20747-cov-9.590180_pt1 | contig 20747 bp, 15 predicted proteins | sample MGYA00478471_ERZ1090880 | MGnify/ENA primary metagenome ERZ1090880 (study PRJEB33644, sample SAMEA5815734) | chicken gut metagenome | biome: Chicken; feature: Gastrointestinal Tract; material: Caecum | place: Ireland | collected 2019-01-01 | study: A study of the... | reverse complement strand
GATACGTCCACGGCGGCTGTTCGCCGCTCGGCATGAAGAAGGCGTTCCCGACCTTCGTTCACCGCACCGCCGAGGGGCAGACGATCTTTTTCAGCGGCGGAAAGGTCGGCGTGCAGATCGAGGCGGCGTTTTCCGAACTTGCCAGGGCGCTGCCCGTCACGCTGAGCGACCTCGTGCGGGACTGAACGGGGCACCCGTGTCCGCATCTTTGCGCTATTTTGTAAAAAACGAAGGGGGCATGTCCGTATCGGACATGCCCCTCTGTATTGCGGTATAAGATCATGCGGCGGCGGTGAGCTTTACGGCGAGCACGGTCATGTCGTCGTCCGTTCCCTTTGCAAGCGAGAGCGCGCTTTGCAGCACGTTTTCGGCGAGCGCCTGTGGGTTGACGGGATGCAATCCGCTCAGATACGCGCAGAGATCGGCTGAGGAGCCGAACGCTGCGGTGATGCCGTCGCTCATGAATACGAGAAAGTCGTCCTCTTTGAGAGAAACGCGCATGGTGGCGGGGTGTACCGCCTCCAGCATGCCGATGGGCAGCGATTCCCCTTCCAGAATTTTCAGCTCGTCGCCCGAGATGAGGAACCCCGCGGGCGAGCCGATCTTCACCACGTCCGCGCAGCCCGTGTCCAGGTTGACGGCGGCGAGGTCGAGGCAGGAGAAGGTCTCCTCCGCCGAGAATGCGATGAGGCTGTTCACGGTGGAGAGCACCGTCTCGGAGGGCATCTTCGCCTTGTAAAAACTCTCCAGAAGGGAGAGCGTGCGGGCGGATATGTCGCGCGCGCTGTCGCCGCTGCCCATGCCGTCTGAGAGGGCGACGAGAAAGCGGCGCTCGTCGATGCGCAGGATGGAGTGTGTGTCGCCGCTCTTTGCCTCGCCCTGTTTGGGGCGCGCGGCGATCCCGAACGCCGCGTCGAAGCGCGGTTTGCGGCGGAACACGAAGCACGCCCGCGCCGCGGTGAGCGGGATCTTTTCGGCGAGCGCAAGAGGAACGCCCAGCGCCTCGCTCGCCACGCGGCACACCGCCTTGGCGTCCGCGCGTTCCTCGAGCGTCATGCTCACGGTGTAATCTTCTCCCTCGCCGTATGTAAAGATCTCCGAACTGAGGATCCCGCTCTCCTGGAGCGCGCGCGAAAGTTCGTTTTCCTCGCGCGAGAAGGTGTACGCCTCGCTCTGGGTGAGAGCGATATCCCTGAGGATCTCGCTCACGCCGTGCGCCTGTTCGGCGAGCAGCCGCCGTCCTTCGCGCGCCGCCGCCATCTGCGCGGCATAGCGGCAGTAGTCGGCAAGCTCCTTGTTGAGCGCAAACAGCAGCCCCGCGGCGTTCCCGCACGCCTTGGCGAGCTCCGCGGGCAGGTCGATGAGGTTGACTTTTCCCTTTGCCTTGCCCACGCGGATGAGGCGGTCGAAACTCTCGTATACGCCGTTTTCGCGGCATGATCCGGCGTTGCGGCAGTTTTTGCAGAGGGTGCCGGTGAGCTTTTCGCGGATGCGCCGTTCGGAATCGTCCTCCCCCTCGCCGGCGAGGAACGCCGATTCGATCTCGCGGAAGAGCGCGGAGACCTCGTACAGCTGTTCGCCGACGGCGCGGCGGTTGCGGTTGATGGCGATGCGCGGCAGGGCGCGTTCGCGGTAATAAAGCAGGCTCTCCTGCGCGCGCCGCACGATGCCGTCCGGCAGTACGCACACCACGAGCGACGGCAGAAAACAGGCGAGCAGCGTAAGCGCGATGGTGAGCGCGTCCTGCGCGTACAGTCCCAGAAACCATTGCTGCGCGAGAAATGCGGCAAAGAGGGCGAGCGACGAGGCGACTCTGCCGTAGGGGGCGAACAGCAGGGCGAGGCAGGCGAAGGCGGCGTATGCGGCAACGGGGAGCGCGCTCACGTCGGCGGCGCAGAGGGGCAGGGCGAGCACCACGGCGAACGGCACGGCGGAGGCGCGCCGCACGAGCGCCACGGCGGCAAGGATCGCGGGGACGGCGATCGCGGTGAAGGCGATCTTCCCGAGCGCGTTCACGATCCCGAGCCCCAGGAGCAGCCAGCAGAATCCCAGCGCGGCAAATTCCGCGCCCGAAAGGCGGCAGCGGAAAACGCGCGTGAGGAGGGCGCGCAGCGCGCACTCCGTCAGGACGCAGGCGACGACGACCGCCGCGGCGAGGAGCGCCTTCTGTGCCGTCACGGGCATCGGGAAGAGAGCGTAACCCGCATTCGGGAAGAGAAAGACGAATGGAAGCTGCGCGACGGCGGCATACGCCACCCGTTCGTATCCCATACGGCGGCGCAGGCGCGCGTATACGGCGAAGACGAGCAGCATGAACGCCGCCTGTACGGCGCAGCAGAGCGACGCATCGGGCGAGAGGAACGCCGCCGACGCCAGAAGATACGCGGCGGAGGCGGCAAAGGGATTGCGCCCGCAGGCGAGGGCGGCGTACAGCACGGCGAAGGAAGCGGGCTCCCTTTGCGGGAGCGCAAAGTTGAAAAAGAACATGCTCCCCGCGAGGGCGGCGAAAAAGAGCGCCGCCTTTGCGGAGGGCAGGCGGAAGGGGATCGGGCGCATGGCGGATACCTCACTTTTTTTCCACCATTATACCCGCGCGCGCCGCGCCCGCGCGCACGAATAAAGCAGAATTATGGGCGGAAAACGCGAAGGGGGCGTTCGGGGAGGTTTCCCGCCCCGAAAAAATTTTTGGAAAAAGTTTTCCGAAAACTATTGACAAGTCCGAAAGACGTGCTATAATAAGGGTACAAAAAGAAAATAACTTTCATGAAATGTTATTCTCAAACAAGGAAGGACGGTCCGATGAACAGGTAAGTGCCGAGGAGGCAAATCAACCGAGATGCGCGGATGGGAAAATCCGCAGATCATAGGGAGACAAATCCAATTCATCAAGGTCTCCGAAAAATTCAATACGGGAGGTGCGGTATGTACAGGTTCATTTCCCAAGGATTGAAGATTTCGTAGAAGGAGGTCAGACCAATGTACAATTCCACCCGAGGGGCGGAGAACTAAATCGACTTCTGATCATTCGCGGCATCGTACGCTTGCCGCACGGGTAATCAACCCAGCATATATAGTGGAGTCGAGATGATCCCTCACCCCGTCAATCAATCTTCGTCAAACGGAGAACGTGCTCTGAGGAACGGAAAGCAACGGCGTGCGGACCGGTAGCGCCTGAGCGGAACGGAAATCGGCAGCTTTGCGGGAGGATGCAACCGGTGGCATCGGAACGCAGGGAGGCAGGAGCGCGCCGCGCGCCGGAGTGCGGGCGACGGTCGGATAGCAGGGACTCTGCCCGACACACAACTGAATACCAGACCACGAAAACAATTCCCCCGTGCGGTTGCGCGGGGGATGACTTTTTTATATGCGGTTTTCCGCGCCGCGGTCAGCGCAGCCCCTCTACCGAAACGGATATTTCCACGGCAAAGGCGGAAAGGGGGGTATCTTTCCATTTCCCGTAGTCGGCGCGGGAACGGCGGTACAGCTCGCGGTACAGGAAAAACAGGTCGCAGCCCGTCTCCGCGCAGCGCGTCCAAAGCGAGCGCATCGCCTCTTCGAGCGCTTTTTCCGCGGCTGCACGTTCCTCTGCCGTCACGGCGCCTTTGGCAACGTCCGAGGGCGCGGCGGGGGTGCTGCGGTTCACGAGCCGCACTTTGAGCGAAATATTCAGCGCTGCGGAGATGCCGTCCTCGGCGGAAACCGTTACCGATCCGTCGTTTCTGAGTACGGAGAGGGTCGCTCCCTCTGCGGGCAGCGTTCCGCCGTACACGTTGCCGCCGAGCAGGCTGAATGCGAGCGTTTCCGCCTCGTTCAGGATGCCCGCCATCTTCCCTTCCGTGAAGATGGCGGTCTGCTCTGCGGAAAAAATCATTTCCTGTTCGTTCTGTTCGCTGCCCTGTCCGCCGTTTTGCGCGCCTGCGCCGCCTTGGGCGCCCTGTGCGCCCTGCTGCGGCTGCATGCGTACATAGGGCATGGATCCGCTTGCGCTCACGCCGTAATAGCCGATGGCGAATTCGCGGAGGTTCGTCGTCATCACCCGCCCCGATTTTTTCGCGGCGTCCGAGAACAGCTTTTCCAGTGCGAGAGAGGAGGCGTCGTCTACGGCGCTCTTTGCGCCCAGTGCGTCGGCGGCGCGCCCTTCGCATACGGCAAGCAAGCAGGAATCGGGCGCGTATTCGTTGCGCAGGAAGAAGTCGAGCGCGTCGAACGCGCCCGCCCGCGCGGCGTCCTCGCCGAGCAAAATCAGGTCGCAGAACACGAATTTCGGCACCCAGCCCGTTTTGGCATAGATCTGCGAAACGCAGTCGGAGACCGTCGCGCCCTGTCCGCCGATCTCCATGCTCGAGGTGCCGCCCGTCGTGCGGTCGCTGCCCTTGGGTACGGCGATCTGCGCCGTCAGTTCAAACCCTTCCTCCGTGCGGTCGATGCCCGCGGCGAGGATGATCGCCGTCTTCTGTATGTCCACCAGCCCGAAATCGTTGGAAAAAAAGGTGAGCACGAGGATCGCCGCGAGCAGGAGCCACAGCTTTAAGGGCAGTGAGTGCAGGAACTTATTTTTTCGCATGCGTTTTCCTCCCGATGAGCCTCCCGATCCCGACCGCAGTCCACAGCAGCAGGGGCGCGCCTGCCGTGAACAGAGGGAAGATCCAGAAGAGCCGCCGCGTCACCGCGGCGATCGTCTCCGACGGCGCAAAGTTGAATACGAGCATAACGGCGAAGAGCGCCGCGTTGAACAGGACGGAGAGGGAGACCGCGAGCGGCTTCGTCCTGCCGAACGCGTCCGTCAGCGCGTCAGCCGCCGCCTGAACGGGCATTGCCGCACAGAACGTCATCACAAAGGCGATGGCGAAGATGAACAGATAGTCGATGCGCCCCAGGGCGGTGATGCCCGAAAAGTACTTGCTCATGTGGGCGAAGGCGAACAGCTGCGTCACCGCGATCTCCTGGAAGATGCCGTAGTAGGTGGCGAGGAAGAACAGGATGAGCGCCCCGCCCAGCAGGGAGCAGAGCGCGCCCTTCCACGCGAGCCCCTTTTTGTATTCGAATTTTCCTGCGAGGGGCAGAAGGAGCGCGGCGTCGTAGAACCAGCCCGTCGTTTCGGCGAGCCCGCGGCCGAACCCCTCGGCGCCCGCGTTCCCCACGGGCGCAAGCGCGCCGTAGTCCGCGCTGCCGACCGAGAGGAGCAGGATGCCGGCGAGCCCTGTCAGAAAGAGGAGCGCGAGCACGTCCCATACCCGCCCCAGGGCGGCGAGCGGCTTTGCGCACAGGAACGCCGAAAAAAGGAAGAAGGGCGCGAATGCCACATAGGAGGGCAGCGTGTCGTAAAAGAGGCTCTGCACGAGGAGTTTCTGCTCCACGAGCGGCACGAAGGAGGCGAACAGCAGGAACGCCGCAAACACGATGCACGCCGTTCTGGCGATCAATCCCCCCGCCATGTCCGCGATCATCGCGTACACGGTGCGCCCGTCCCGTGCGAGCAGGAGCACGGTGAACACGAGCGCCGCCTGCACGGCGATCTGCGCCAGCGCGGGGAAGAGCAGGTCGTTCCCCGTCCGCGCGGCGAGCACGGAGGGCATGAGCACGAGTTTCCCCGCGGGCGCCACGGCGGCGAGGAAAAAGCAGATCTGTCTTGCCGAAAGTTTCATTTCTGCCTCCTTTTGTTGGGGCTCCCGATCGTCTGCGAACGCTCTTTCAGGGAAATGAGGTTATATTTCATGAGCGCGTCTCTGAGGTCGCGGCGGATAAAGGGTGCGAAGGGCGCGGCGAGCGGAACGCCGTAGTTCTCCGTCGAAACGAGGTAAATGAGCACGAACGCCGAGAGGAGGATGATCCCGTAGGTGCCGACACTCCCCGCCGCGAGGAGCATCATCAGGCGCAGAACGCTCGTCTCCTCGATGAGGTTGGGGACGGCGTACAGCCCGATGCCGCTGAACGCGATGATGATAATGGCGGGCGTCGAGACGAACCCCGCGCTCACGGCAGTCTCTCCGAGCACCAGCGCGCCCACCACCGAGAGCGCCATGCCCACATATTTCGGCATGCGGATGCTCGCCTCGTTGAGCACTTCCAGCACGAGCAGCACGAGCAGCATTTCCAGTGAGGGCGAGAGGGGGATATCCCGTATGCTCCCCGCGATCGTGAGGAGTAATTTCACGGGCAGGAGCTGCAGCTTGAAGAGCTGCGAGGCGATATAGAATGCGGGCAGATAGATGGCGACGAGCAGCGCAAAGAGCCGCAAAAACCGCGTGAACGTGGCGCGGGCGGCGGGTACGAAGTAGTCCTCGCCCGACTGAAAGTCCTCGATCAGCATATAGGGCAGCGTGAGCGCGATGGGGGAGCCGTCCGCGAGCACGCCCACCCGTCCTTCGGCGATCTTTGCACAGAAGATATCGGGCTTTTCCGTCGTTCCCACCTGTTTTACGAGCGAATATGGCCTGCCGGAAAGGAATCGGGCGAGGTACGAGGAATCGGGTACGGCGTCGATGTCGATCGCGGAGAGTTTGCTCCTGATCTCGTCCACGGTGCTCTGCACGCTCGTCCCGTCCAGCCAGCACAGCGCCACGCTCGTCTGCGATCGCCTGCCGACCGTCAGAAATTCGATCCGCAGTTCCCCCGTTTTCAGGCGTTTCCGCACGAGCGCCGTGTTGAGTTTCACGTCCTCCACGAACCCTTCGCGCGGACCTTTTATCGCCACGTCGGTGGGCGGTTCGGTCACGGCGCGCGCAGGCACCTTTTTTGTCCCGACGACGAGCCCCTCGTCCATGCCTTCCCAAACGAGCACGGGGTTGCCCGCAAGTACCTCCGCCGCAAGTTTTTCAAGGGCGCGCGCCGTGCGCACCTCCGGCGCGGTCACATGCGCCGCGACCTGCTTTGCCTTCTCTCCGCCCGTATACTGCATGAGGGGGCGGAACACCTGTTCCCCCAGCAGATCCTTATCCGTCACGGCGTCCGCAAAGAGGCATATCATCCTTCGCCCCGTGCCGTCCGTAAAGCAGAATTGCAGAATGTCGTCCGCGGGGAGCAGCTTTTTCAGTGCCGCGGCGCTCTCGTCAACGTTTGCGTTCACTTGTTTCATACACGGGCAGTATGCGGAAAAGCGGGGAATATTTTTCTCGGATGAGAAAAATTCCGTAAAAAAAGAGCCCGTCCTTGCGGACGGACCCCCTGCGGGAAAATCAGCCTCCTGTGGCGCCCGCGATTGCCGACGCGAGTACTGCGCGTTCCTCCTCTCTGGCGGCGGGCATATACCGCGCCAGCGTCTCCCGCACAAAGTCGGCAAACGCCTCCCGCGCAAGTTCCGCCCGCCCCGCAAGGATATCTGCCGCCGCGTCCTTTGCCGCGCCGGCGGATATGAACGGCTCCAGAAGCGCCGCGAGCGTCCGGGCGTCGGCGCTGTCCGTGGGTACCATGTCCGCGTTGCCGGCTGTGTGCGCCGTTTCCGCGGGCACCGTGTCCGCACCGCCCGCGCTCTGCTTCACGCGGAGGAACTGTTCGTATACCACATAGTACAGCGTCGCGGCGCAGCCGCAGGCGAACCCGCCCTCGAACGTGGCTGCGGCGTCGCTCGTCAGCGGCGCCGCAGAGAGCTCCGCGAGGCACCTGTACGCCGCAAACAAAAGCGTCCCGAGTACGAACGGAGCAAACACGAACAGCTTTTTGGAGGCGTTTTTCAGCACCGTCTTTTTGAGTACGGATACGATGATGGTCACCGCCAGCCCCAGCACGAGCACGTCGCCGCCGAACAGACGGAACGCGCTCAGGTATTGTAAGATCGTCATGCATCACTTCCTTTTCCCGTCGCCTTTTCACCATATCACGCGCCTTATGCCCGCGGGGTGCTCTCTGCCGTAATTTTGCCGCTTTCACGAAATTGTCATAAATTTTGTTGACATTTTGAAACCGACATGTTATAATACGCGGGGTCAATCATAAAGTGAGCGCATGCGCCGCTGCACGACGCGGCGGCAGACAGGAGAGACGATGATGGAAGAAAAGACCAAAAGGCGGACGCCCAGATGGGTGAAGATCCTTGCGATCGTGCTGTGCGCGATCCTGATTTTGCTGTGCGCGCTTGTCGGCGCCGCGGCGATCGTATGGCGGAACGAGCTCGCCACGCTTTCGAGCTTCCGCAAGATCGTGGATCGGGATCCCACGCATCAGGACGGCGCCGTGTACCGCATGGACATCTCGGGCGATTTTTATTTCGACGATTTTCTTGAACAGGGCGGCGCGTCGGGCGACGAGGAGCTCATCACGTTCATCACGAACAGCATCACGCGCGGGCTCATCGATATGACGATCAAGCAGAGCGAGATCGCCTGTTCCGCTTTCACGGCAGTCACGCCCGAAGGCGACGTACTCTTCGGCCGCAACTACGATTTCTCGCAGACGAACACGGCGCTGGTGTTCACGGACCCCGGGAACGGCCGCTACGCTTCGGTCAGCACGGTCGATCTGCAATTTTTGGGCATGAAGATCGACCGCGACGTCGAGGGGCTCCTCAACAAGATCACCTGCCTCGCCGCGCCCTACGCCCCGCTCGACGGCGTCAACGAAAAGGGGCTCAGCTGCGGGATATTCATGAGCTATCAGGGCGCGGAGACGGTCGCCACCGATCAGCAGACGGACAATCCCGACATCACTTCCACCACGATGATGCGCATGATCCTCGATTACTGCGCCACGGTGGAGGAAGCGATCGAAATGATCGAAGGGTACGATATGCACGATTCGGCGCAGACGTCCTTCCATTACATGATCGCGGACGCCACGGGCGCGAGCGCCATCCTCGAATGGACGAACGGCACAGATTCCACCGATAACGACGGATCCGCGCGCGAGCTGCACATCATCCGCAACACCGACGAGGATTTTTACGCCGATTCCGGCAGAACGGCGGAGTATCAGTGGATCACCAACTTCATTCTGCAGCCCGGTTATTACGAAGAGGGCGACGAGATGCCCGGCTCCGACCGTTACGAGCACATCGGCAACCAGCTTGCCGCGGTGAACGGCGTCGTAGAGGATGAGCAGGCGGCAATGGACATCCTCGCCTCCGTCGGCAGAAGGAACTGGAACAACGACGACAGCAACGGCATCACCGTACACTCCGTTGTGTACAATCTCACCGATCAAACCGTCATGTGGGTCGCCAACGAACACTACGGCAGCGAAGAACACACCTTTACGTTCTCGCTTGCGGATAAGTTCTGATATTATTGCAGATAGCATGCATTGTCCGTACACATGCCTGACCCAAACAAGCACAACGAAAGCTGAAGAAAAAATCTCTCCGGAAGGGGAGATTTTTTCTTGTTTTGTGTTACGGAAACACAGAGACGGTGTATTCTTTCTGCTACGGCGTCGACGTGCCCGAGATCACGCTGCCCCAGGTATAAGGCGGGAACGGGCGGTTTCTGCCCAGCCCGCACTGCCGCACAAAACCGGTCAAAATCGTTTGACAAGCGCATTTCAAACGCCTATAATAGAGATACAGGCAATCAAGCGGAAGAGACGCGCAAGAGATCGTTCCCGCAGAGAGAGGGCGCCGCAGGCTGAAAGCCCCTCGGAAGGATGCGCGCGGTATTCCCCCGCCAGCCGCCCGCCGAACAGAACTTCAAGCGGAGCCGTATCCCGCGTTAAGGGGCAATGAGGCGCGCGTATCGCGCGCGAAAATAGGTGGTACCGCGGTATATTCCGCCCTATGCAGCAGCATAGGGCGTTTTTGTTTGGATAAAACGCGGCGGAAGACAACGATATTTCAAAGAAGGAACAAGGAGCAGGAAATGGATAAGAGTCTGGAAGAGCTTTTGCAGGAGGCCGTGGCGGCGATCGCCGCGGCGATGGACACCCGTGCGCTCTACGAGGCGAAGATGCGCTTTCTCGGGCGCATGGGACGCATCGCGGCGCTGTATAAAAAGCTGAAGGAGCTCCCGCCCGAGGAGCGCCCCGTATTCGGGCAGCAGATCAACGATCTCAAACGCATCATCGAGGAACGCGCCGCGGAGATCGACGAAAAACTCCGTGCAAGCGAACTCAACGCGCGCCTCGCCGGGGAGAAAGTCGATGTGACGATGCCCGGGCGGCGCATGCGGAAGGGCGCCCTGCACCCCGTCACACGCGTAAAAAATCAGCTCATCGATATTTTTGCCGGCATGGGGTTCGAGATCTTCGAGGGGCCCGAGATCGAGAACGAATACTATAACTTCACGGCGCTCAACACGCCCGCCGATCACCCCGCCCGCGATATGCAGGATACTTTCTATGTGACGGACGGATTTCTTCTCCGCACGCAGACGAGCGCGGGACAGATCAGGCTCATGGAAAAGAAAAAGCCGCCCATCAAGATGCTCTGCCCCGGGCGCGTGTTCCGCTCGGACGACGACGCGACGCACTCGCCCATGTTCCACCAGATGGAGGGGCTCGTCGTCGATAAGCACATCACGCTGTGCGATCTGCAGGGCATGCTCGATGAGTTTGCGCGCGTCATGTTCTCCGAAACGAGCAAAACGCGCCTGCGCCCGTCCTATTTCCCCTTCACGGAGCCTTCCGTCGAGGTGGACGTCTCCTGCCACGCCTGCGGCGGGAAGGGGTGCCCGCTCTGCAAGGGCACGGGTTGGATCGAAGTTTTGGGCGCGGGCATGGTCAACCGCCGCGTGCTGGAAAACTGCGGCATCGATCCCGACGAATACACCGGCTTTGCGTTCGGTATGGGCATCGAGCGCATCGCCATGCTCAAATACGGCATCAACAACATCAAACTGCTCACCGAGAACGACGTGCGCTTTTTGGAACAATTTAAATGAGTAAGTTCACACTTTTTCTTTCAAACTGATGAAAGAAAAAGTCGTGAGTTTGAATGACAACCCGCGGGCGCGCCTGCGGCTGACCGCGTGTTTTCTCTCGGCGGCGAGGAAAACCGGACACAAAGCGCAAGCGGCTGTTGGGTTTTCCTGAATCTCACGGAATTCTCATACCGCAGCACTCGCAAAAAAGATTCCATAGAAAGATTTTTTGCGAAGAGGAGCGGCGAGCGTTTTAAGCGTGGTGTTCGGCTACGCCGAACCACCCGCAGATTGCGCTCCGCCGCGACGATGTCTGTTCAAAAAGAAATTCGTGAAAAACATAGAGGAGTTTATTATGGTAGTACCTTTCAGCTGGTTAAAAGACTATGTGGACATCGATATTTCTGCCGAAGAATTGCAGGAAAAACTCTTTTCCTGCGGGTTCGAGGTGGAGAGCCTCACCTATCTCGGAAAGGACGTGACGAACGTCGTCACGGGGCGCATCACAAAGACGGAAAAGCATCCCGATGCGGACAGGCTCACCGTCTGTACGGTGGACTGCGGCGCGCACGGGGTCAAACAGATCTGCACGGCGGCGACCAACGTCTTTGAGGGCGCGATCGTGCCCTGCGCGCTCGACGGCGCGACCGTCCTGCACGAGGGCGGCATCCAGAAGATCAAAACGGGCAAGCTGCGCGGCGTCGTGAGCGAGGGCATGTTCTGCTCGGGCGAGGAGCTCGGCATCACCGACGATTATTACGAGGGCGCGGAGGTGTACGGCATCCTCATCCTCGACGAGGATACCCCCGTGGGTGTGGATATCCGTCCCGTCGTCGGCATCGACGATTATCTCTTCGATATCGCCGTCACCGCCAACCGCCCCGATTGTCAGAGCGTGTTCGGCATGGCGCGCGAAGTCGCCGCCATCTTGAAAAAGCCGCTTAAAATGCCCGCAACGGACTACACGGCTGCCGAAACGGACGTGTGCATTCCCGTCACGGTGGAAGAGCCCGCGCTCTGCCCGCGCTATGTGGGGCACTACGTGGCGGATGTGAAAATCGGCACTTCTCCGCGCTGGATGCGCCGCCGCCTCGCGCTTTGCGGGCTGCGCTCCGTCTCCGACGTGGTGGATATCACCAACTTCGTTCTTCTCGAACTCGGGCAGCCCATGCACGCGTTCGACCGCGATTATCTTGCGGGCGGCAGGATCGTCGTACGCCGCGCGCGGGCGGGCGAGAAGATCGTCACGCTCGACGAAAAGGAGTTCACCCTCACGCCCGAGAACCTGCTCATCTGCGACGGCGAGAAGGGCGTCGCGCTTGCGGGCATCATGGGCGGGCTGAACAGCGAGATCAAGCCCGATACCAAGGCGGTGTTCTTCGAGGCGGCGAAGTTCGCGCGCGACAGCGTGCGCAAGACTTCCCGCGCGCTCGGGCAGCGCTCCGATTCCTCCGCGCGCTTCGAAAAGGGCGTCGACGCCTATACCTGCGCGTTTGCCATGGACAGGGCGCTCCACCTCGTGCAGGAGCTCGGCTGCGGCACACCGACCCGTTACCGCGCCGACGCGAACGCCGAGAGCCTTGAATCCAAGACCATCGAAACGACCTATCGTAAGATCGACGACCTGCTCGGCATCGGCGTCCCGCACGATGAGATGCGCGCCATCCTGGAGCGTCTCGGTTTCGGCGTGACGGAAAAAGAGGGGGGCATGTCCGTGACCGTACCCCTTTGGCGCGACGATGTGGACGGCTATCCCGACCTCGCCGAGGAGATCATCCGCTCCTACGGATACGAGCACATCGTGCCCACCTTCCTCGCGGCGGCAACGGTCACGCGCGGTGGGCTCACGGAGGCGCAGAAGCAGGAGGCGAAGTGCAAGAGCGTCCTTGCGGGCGAGGGGTACATGGAGGCGTGCAATTATTCCTTCTATTCCCCCAAAGATCTCGACCTTCTCCGCCTTCCCGCCGACGCGCCCGAGCGCGGCGCGATCAGGATCCTCAACCCCATTGGCGAAGATCTCTCCGTCATGCGTACCGTCCTCGCGCCGAGCATGATCGCCAACGTCGTGCGCAACGTGCGCCGCGGCAACGACGGCGGCAGGCTGTTCGAGCTCGCAAACGTATATCTTCCCAAAGAACTTCCCTTAAAGGAACTTCCCGATGAAAGGAAGCACCTCGTGCTCGCGCTGTGGGGGGAGGGCGACTTCTTCGATATCAAGGGCGCGATCGAGGCGCTTGCCGAGGCGTTCGGACTGAAACTCTCCTTCGAGCGCGGCGAAAAGCCCTTCCTGCATCCCGGCATCACCGCCGTGGTCAAGCTGGGCGAAAAGGAGGTGGGCTGGCTGGGCGAACTGCATCCCGCCATCGCCGCGGAGCTGGCGCTCGAAAAGCGGGTGTGCCTTGCCGAGCTCGACTATGCCGCCATGGAGCGCAAGTTCGCGCGCGATATCGTCTATAAGCCCGTTCCCAAATTCCCCGCGGCGGTGCGCGATCTCGCCGTCGTCGTCGGCGAGGACGTGACCTGCGCGCAGATGACGGAGTGCATTCTGCGTTCGTGCAAGGCGGCGAAGAAGGCGGAGCTGTTCGACGTGTTCCGCGGACCCCGCCTCGGCGTTGGCAAAAAGAGCATGGCGTTCCACATCACCTTCGTGCCGGAAGGGGATAAGCCCCTCACGCCCGAAAACGTCGACGCATTCTTCAAAAAGATCGTCGCGGCGCTCGGCAAAAACTGCAATGCGGAACTGAGATAAGTTTTTGCGCCCCGCGTCGCGGGGCGCTTTTTTTCTGACGGTGGCAGATATCAACCGCCGGTTGATAAAAAATCAACGCACGGTTTGCGGAAATCAACGCCTTGTCGCTGGAAACCGTCCGCGGACAGCGGTAAAATAGGGGCGCAAAACAAGGGCGCCGCACAGGCGGCGAAAGGAGATAAAGTATGAATACTCTCGGTCAGCGCATTGCATATTATCGCAAGGCGGCAAACCTCACGCAGGCGGAGCTCGCGGAGGCGTGCTCGGTCACCGCGCAGGCGGTCAGCAAATGGGAGAACGACCTCACCGCGCCCGATATCTCCCTTCTTCCGAAACTCGCGGAACTTTTCCATATTACAACGGACGAGCTTTTGGGCGCGCAGAGGCAGACGGTCTCCGCCGTCGATCCCGCGGCGCTGGATATGGATAAACTGCTTCTCAAGGTGCGGATTTTGAGTGCGGAGGGGGATAAGGTGAGCGTCAACCTGCCCGTCGCGCTTGCGGAGCTCGTTTTGGAGAACGGGCAGGGCGCGGGCGCCCTGTTCAGCTCGGACAAGGGCGGCGACGCTGCAAAGAAGATCGATTGGAAGCAGATCCTCGCACTCGTGAAACAGGGCGTCGTCGGCAAGCTTGTCGAGATCGAGAGTTCCGACGGCGACAGAGTGGAGGTCTTCGTCGAATGAAGATCTCCGTCCGCGACGGAAAATTCCGCCTTTCTCTCCGCCTTCCGCTCGGTATCTGTCTGCGGGGGGCGGCAACGGGGGCCCGGGGGGGGGCCCCGGCCCTGTTTGGGCGCACCCCCCGCGCGGCGGCCGGGCCCCCCCGGCGCGCGGCGCCCGGCGTACACGGCGCGCCGGAGCTCGTACGCGTCGAGGGCGCCGACGGGAGCACGGTTATCGTCACGCTGTGAGCCTCCTGCCGCGCAGCTTGTGGAAGGGGAGGAATTTTATACCAAATATTGTGTTCACTTTGTTTTCTAAACACAATATTTGGTATTTTCGGAAAAATTAATTTCGACTTTTTGCGTCTGTATCCTTGACAAGGCACGCAAGCTGTGATATGATAGAGGCGCTCTTGAAGCAATCCCCCTGCGGCAACTGACGAAGCGCGGAGCACCGCATGGAACCGCAGGGAATAAAAGCCGTTCGTCTGGGCAGTTTTTATCGGCAGGTAAAAACTGCCCTTTATTCCCCCGTCCGGCGGGGGAGAAGGGGAAATATGGAAGGCAGGATCCATTCCTTTGAATCATTCGGCACGGTCGACGGCCCCGGCATCCGCTTTGTCGTCTTTGTGCAGGGCTGTCCGATGCGGTGCAGGTACTGCCACAATCCCGATACCTGGGCGGCGGACGGCGGACAGATTTACACAGCGGAGGAGGTCGCCGCCGAGGCGCTCAAATACAGGAGTTATTTTACGGGAAAGGGCGGCGTGACCGTCTCGGGCGGGGAACCGCTCATGCAGCTCGATTTTCTCATTGAGCTGTTTACCCTTCTCAAACGGAAAAATATCCACACCTGCGTGGATACTTCCGGGATCTGTTTCGACGGGATCGATCCGCGCTACGAAGCGCTGCTCGCGCTCACCGATCTGTTCCTGCTCGATATCAAGCATATCGACGACGGCGCGCACCGCGCGCTCACGGGCAGGAGCAACGAAATGCCGCTCGCCTTTGCAAGGTATCTCAGCGCGCATAAAAAGCCCGTGTGGATCCGTCACGTTCTCGTTCCCGGCATCACGGACGACGACGCCGCGCTCCTCCGCCTGCGGGGATTTCTCGATACGCTGGATACGGTGGAACGCGTCGAGGTGCTGCCCTATCATACGATGGGGGTGCAGAAGTATCGCGCGCTGGGGCTTGAATATCCGCTCGACGGCACAGAGCCCCCCGCAAAGGAGCGGGTGGAGAACGCCAAACGCATCCTCGGCGCGGGCAGATACGCCGCGCAGGGGTAAGGAGGGCAAATGAAGTACGAACTTGTGGAAGTGAGCGGCGAATCGTGCGCCAACTGCCTCACGCTGCTGCCCGTCGTCAACCGCCTTGCGGCGGCGCGCGGGATCCCCGTGCGGCATGTCGAGGTCACGGAGTCTGCCGCCGCCGAAGTGCAGAAGCTGCAGATCGGGCGCGTTCCCACGCTCATCGTGTTCAAAGAGGGGCGCGAGATCGCGCGCTGTACGGGCTATCAGCCCGAAGAGATCCTCGAAGTCTGGCTCGACGCCAAGCTGGAGGAATAACGGCGGTTACATACGGAAAAAACATCAGGAGAGAAAACATGGAAAACAGAGCATGGCGCGGGTTTGAAAGCGGAAAATGGTGTTCCGATATCGACGTGCGCGACTTCATTCAACGCAACTACACGCCCTACGAGGGCGACGATGCCTTCCTCGCTCCCGCGACGGAGGCGACCAAGGCGCTCTGGGCGCAGGTGATGGAGCTCACCAAGGAGGAGCACGACCGCGGCGGCGTGTACGACGCGGATACCGAGATCGTCTCGCAGGTCGCAAGTCACAAGGCGGGCTATTTCAACAAGGATCTCGAAAAGATCGTGGGGCTCCAGACGGACAAGCCCTTCAAGCGCTCTCTGCAGCCCTTCGGCGGCATCCGCATGGCGGAGGAGGCGCTCAAAATGTACGGCTATGAGCTGAGTCCGCGCGTCAGGGAGATCTTCACCAAGTACCGCAAAACGCATAACGACGGCGTATTCGACGCATACACGCCCGAGATGCGCCTTGCCCGCCACGCGCACATCCTCACGGGGCTGCCCGACACCTACGGCCGCGGGCGCATCGTGGGCGACTACCGCCGCGTCGCGCTGTACGGCGTGGATTTCCTCATAAAAAAGAAGGAGGAGGACAAGAGCCTTCTCGACGGCGACATGCTGCCCGACAAGATCCGCGACCGCGAGGAGATCGCCGAGCAGATCAAGGCGCTCAAAGCGCTCAAAGCCATGGCGGCGGAGTACGGGTTCGATATCTCCCGCCCCGCGGAAACGGCGCAGGAGGCGATCCAGTGGCTGTATTTCGGCTATCTCGGCGCCATCAAAGATCAGAACGGCGCGGCAATGAGCATCGGCAGGAACTCCACCTTCCTCGATATCTATATCCAGCGCGATCTCGACGAGGGCACGCTCACCGAAGAGGCGGCGCAGGAGCTCATCGATCACTTCGTCATGAAGCTGCGCGTCGTCAAATTCATGCGCATCCGCGAGTATAACGAGCTGTTCAGCGGCGATCCCACCTGGGTCACCGAATCCATCGGCGGCATGGGGACGGACGGCAGAACGCTCGTCACCAAAAACAGTTTCCGCATCCTGCACACGCTCGTCAATCTCGGCCCCGCGCCCGAGCCCAACCTCACGGTGCTCTGGTCGAAGCGCCTGCCCGCGAACTTCAAGCGCTTCTGCGCGGAGATCTCCATCCGGACGTCCGCCATCCAGTACGAGTCCGACGATCTGATGCGCCCCGAAATGGGGGACGATTACTGCATCGCGTGCTGCGTTTCGAGCATGCGCGTGGGCAAGGATATGCAGTTCTTCGGCGCGCGCGCCAACCTCGCCAAGTGCCTTCTGTACGCCATCAACGGCGGCAAGGACGAGCTCGCAAAGGATAAGAACGGCAAGCCGTTGCAGGTCTCGCCGCATTTCGCGCCCGTCCTCGGCGACGGCCCGCTCGACTACAACGAGGTCGTGGAAAAGTTTACCGAGATGATGCGCTGGCTCGCGGGGCTGTACGTGAACACGCTCAACGTCATTCACTACATGCACGATAAATACTCCTACGAGGCGCTCGAGATGGCGCTGCACGACAGTCACGTGCGCCGGTTCTTCGCCACGGGCATCGCGGGGCTCTCCTGCGCGGCAGACAGCCTCTCCGCCATCAGATACGCCAAGGTGTATCCCGTCCGCAGCGAAGACGGCATCGTCACCGATTTCAGGATCGAGGGCGACTATCCCAAGTACGGCAACAACGACGACCGTGCCGACGAGATCGCCGTCTGGCTCGTCAAAACGTTCATGAACATGATCAAGTCGCACACGACCTACCGTGAATCTGTGCCCACCATGTCTATCCTCACCATCACGTCCAACGTCGTTTACGGCAAAAAGACGGGCAACACGCCCGACGGCCGCCGCGCAGGTCAGCCGCTCGCGCCGGGCGCCAACCCCATGCACGGACGCGACAGTCACGGCGCGCTCGCCTCGCTCGAATCGGTCGCAAAACTTCCCTACGACTACGCCCGCGACGGCATCTCCAACACCTTCTCCGTCACGCCGCAGTCGCTGGGGAAGGAGGAGTAAAGGGTTCACACTTATTCACGAATTTTCTCGCGCAAAGGCGCGACAAAATTCCGTGATCTGAGCAGGAGGTTGCGGGTACGCGCCCGCCCCTTGCCTTCCCCCTCGGGGGAAGGTGTCTGCGAAGCAGACGGATGAGGGGATAGGGCGTGCGCTAACCGCACCTCCCGCTCTGCGGGCGAACCCTTAGGGGCTTACAATTATAGTTCGCCCGCATTCACACCCACCTGAAAGCCGCGTGAGCGGCAAATTGAGGCATACTGCGGAAGGAGACCTTCCTTGTATCTGTAATTTATAGCTATAAATCATTTGCGCAAGGAGGGTTTCCCTCCGCCCGCGCCCTCAATTTGCGCATACCTGCGCTTATGGGAAAAGATTGAAGGCGGCGAGGCTATATTGTTGCTAATTCGCCGCCGAAAGAAAAACCGCGGTCAGCCGCAGGCGTGCCCGCGGGTTGTCTTTGAAAAATCTGTGAATAATTATAATAAGGAGAGAAAGAATATGTCGAAACAGCAAGCCGAAAATCTGGTCAATTTGCTCGATGCCTATGTGAGCGACGGGGGATATCACCTCAACGTCAACGTGTTCAACCGCGATACGCTGCTCGACGCTCAGAAGCATCCCGAGAAGTACCCGCAGCTCACCGTCCGCGTGAGCGGATACGCCGTCAACTTCAACAAGCTCACCAAGGAGCAGCAGGACGACGTCATCGCCCGCACCATCCACGGGAGCATGTGAACATTTCCCCGCATATCCCCGCATATTTCGCAAAATGTCGCGTTTTTGTAAAAAAGCGTGCCGAAAATGCGTATAAATGCAGAAAAAACAGGCAACTCTACTCACGGTAGAGTTGCTTTTTCTTTGCGTAGAGAGGGGGCTTTTCCGGGTGGAACGCACGTTCTGCGGGGTAGAAGGCGCCGGATCCGGAGTAGGCGTATCCGTGCAAACGGTAGGTTGCCTTTTCGCCGCGTTTTGCATATACTCAAAGCGTAAGGGCGCTGCGGGCGCCCGGAGAAAAAATACGAACGGTTCGGAGGTCGGAACATGCAGGCTGTAACTTTGGGCGGCGCGGCGGCTGCCAACGGAAAGAAGGGCGGATTTTTATCCTTTTATACCAAGGGCGAAGAGATCTTCAACGCCGTATCCCACATCGTGGGCGGCGGACTGGGGCTCATATTCTGGGCGGTGCTCCTCGTGCTCAGCTATCCCGATCCCGCGTCCATGATCGCCGTATCCCTGTTCGGGTTCGGCGCGGTCACGCTGTACACGATGAGCGCGCTCTATCACTTCCTGCCCGACGGCAGAGCAAAGGGCGTGTTCCGCGTCTTCGATCACTGCACCATCTTCCTGCTCATTGCGGGAACGTATTCGCCGTACTGTCTCATCGCGCTCGGCGGCACCGCGGCGGGGTGGATCGTGTTCGGCATCGAATGGGCGTGCGCCGTCGCGGGGATCACGATGAACGCCATCGCCATGAACAATAAGGTCGTCAAGGCGGTCTGCATGGCGCTCTACTGCGTCGCGGGCTGGATGGCGCTCGCGGTGTTCCCGCAGCTCCTGGCGGCGCTCACCGCCGCGGAATTTGCGCTGCTCCTCGCGGGCGGGATCGCCTATACCGTCGGCATCGTCTTTTTCGCGCTCGGCAAGAGGGTGCGCTGGTTCCACTCCGTATGGCACCTCTTCGATATCGCCGGCACAGCGCTGCAATTTGCGAGCATCCTGCTTATCCTGCTGTAAAAAGGGGCGGCGTACATAATTTTTTACAAGTTTTTTACAAATTTATGCGGACTTTTTTACATATCGGTGGTATAATACAGATACAATCGATCGTGCAGCGAACGCTTACGGGGGAAAACTTGTAACGTTGGTATAGTGCTTCCCGGGCTCGGAGAGAGCTCGGGAAGTTTCTTTTTTTCCGTTTTCTCTTGTTTTTCGGGGCGAAGTATGCTATAATCATAAAGTGTGCGCGCTATGCCGCGCAAATCCCGCAAGGAGAGATGTATGCAGACCATCCCCGAAATCCTCGCCGAAGAGCTCGGTCAGAGGCAAGATCATGTTGAAAACGTCATAACCCTTCTCGACGAGGGGAACACCGTTCCCTTCATCGCGCGCTACCGCAAGGAGATGCACGGCGCGATGGACGATCAGACCATCCGCAATCTCGCCGACCGTCTCGCCTATCTGCGCAATCTCGAGGCGCGCCGTCAGGAAGTCAAAAATTCCATCGAAAATCAGGGAAAGATGACGGAGGAGCTCTCCAAAGCCATCGACGAAGCCAAAACGCTCGCCGAGGTGGAGGATCTCTACCGTCCCTATAAACAGAAGCGCCGCACCCGCGCCACCATCGCGCGCGAAAAGGGGCTCGCGCCGCTTGCGGAACTGCTCTATGCGCAGGAGCCCGACTGCCCCGCGCCCGAAGAGGCGGCGAAGGCGTACGTCGATCCCGAAAAGGGCGTGAACAGCGCGGAGGAGGCGCTCGCAGGCGCGTCCGACATCATCGCCGAGACCATTTCCGACGACGCCGAGGTGCGCAAGGCGCTGCGCGAACTCTATCTGGAGTGGGCGGACGTCGTCTCCGTCGCGGCGAAGAAAGACCCTGAGGACACCGTCTACCGCAACTATTACGCCTTTTCCTCGCCCGTCAACAAGATCCAGGGGCATCAGGTGCTTGCCGTCAACCGCGGCGAGCGCGAGGAGGTGCTCAAGGTCAGCGTGGTCATCAACCGCGACGTCGCCCTCGGCGCCATCCACCGCCGCGTCGTCAGAAAGAAGTGCGCCTCCACCGAGTTTGTGGAGAACGCCGCGGCAGACGCCTACGACCGTCTCATCGCGCCCAGCATGGAGCGCGAGATCAGAGCAACGCTCACCGAAACGGCGAGCGAGGGCGCGATCGGGCAGTTTGCGCTCAATTTAAAGCCGCTT
>ERZ1090880.534-NODE-534-length-20794-cov-17.373210_pt1 | contig 20794 bp, 13 predicted proteins | sample MGYA00478471_ERZ1090880 | MGnify/ENA primary metagenome ERZ1090880 (study PRJEB33644, sample SAMEA5815734) | chicken gut metagenome | biome: Chicken; feature: Gastrointestinal Tract; material: Caecum | place: Ireland | collected 2019-01-01 | study: A study of the... | reverse complement strand
AAACAGCGTGGTTCAGGGCTTTTTTCGTGCCCGGGCGGCGGGGGTAAATTTGGATTTAGCGGACGGAATATATACCGAAATTCCGGGAGGAATAGGATTTGGGTAAACACACAAATAAGAAGAAAAAGTTTCCGGTCTGGAGCAGGGTGATTTTCATCGTCCTGATTTTATTGACTGTTTTGGCCATCGGCGTTTCTGCCTGGAAGAAATGGTCAGAGAATCCGGCGGAAAATACCGGAAGCGCGGGGACGGAAGGCCAGAAGGAGCAGAATATGAACGGCGGTGATGCCGGTGGAAATAGTAATGCAGTAGAATTTCCCTATATACTGGAAGAAGGAAAGATTTCCATAGATTCTGTTTTTCAATTTACCGGCTTCAATCCGGACAATGGAAACGCGGAAGGAGAGAACATTGCAGCTCTCACCGTGGTCAACCAGTCGGAGCAGCACCTGTCTTCTGCACAGTTCACCGTGAAGCTGGCGGACGGTGCCAGGCTTGCCTTTGAGGTAACGGATCTCCCGGCAGGGCAAAAAGCCATGATATTTGAGAAAGAGAATCAGGTCTATGAGCTGGACGATGTCTGCCAGGAGATTACCGATACGGCGGAGTTTGAGGACGTCTCCCCGGTGATGGCGGACAGGCTCTCTGCCGAGGTTCAGGAGACGACCGTGACTCTGACCAACAATTCGGAAGAAGATTTAAGCAATCTGCTTCTCCACTGCCATTGTGTGATCGACGACGCATACTTTGGTGGTCTCACATATACATATCCTATCGCAAGTATTCCGGCGGGACAGAGCGCATCTGTCGACGCAGTGGACTGCTATCTGGGACAGGCGGCAGTTGTCCGGGTAAGCCGGGACAGCGGAGAAGAATAGTACAGACATGAAAGTCTGGGAAAAGGAGGAGGTAGAAAAAGGATGAAGGTTTATGAAAAGCCCCGCATCACCATCGAGCAGTTTACGCTGTCTCAGCATGTGGCTGACTGCGGCTGGGAACTGCAGGCCGGTAATGAGGACAGTTGCATTGCGAATCCGGATCCGGAATGGAACCTTGGAGTGCCGGACGGAACAAAAATGTTTTTAGGTGGTCACTGTGAGTTTATTCCGGAGAGCTACTGCTATACAGATGCCGACGGGGCATTCGGACTGTTCCGCTCCTGAAAATGAGAAACAGGAAATTAGAAATTACTTTTTCAGGTATTACATTTGAGATGCTGTTTGACGGAGAAGTCCGAATCACGGATTCCTTTCTGCCGTTTGTACATAACCGGGGCGAAGTCACTTATCAGTGTGTGTTTCAGTGTGTCGAGCAGCTTCAGGTGTTAAAGGGGCAGGTTGTTGAACAGAATATAGAATATCAGATCATACAGGATGAGAGCGGGGAATACAGACAGTTTATCGATCATTTTAACGGAGACAGGCCATACTCCGTCACATCCTATGATTGGAAAAACAGGCGGCTTTATGTCTTTTATTTGCCGGAAGTGAGAGAACGCTTCAGCGATACGAGGCTCGCGTTTTTTCATTTGGGCTGGGAGAAAGTCCTGCTGAGAGAGGGGCGGATGCTCCTGCATGCGTCCTGCGTTGATACGTCTTACGGCGGGCTCCTTTTTTCCGGTCCGTCGGGAAGCGGAAAATCCACCCAGGCGGATCTTTGGTGCAGGTATGCTAATGCTGTGCAGATCAACGGCGACCGTCCGGTGCTGAAAAAAGAACAGGAGAGCTGGAGCGCATGGGGATCGCCCTATGCCGGGTCCTCCGGGTATCACGTAGATCAGAGCTGCCGGATCCGGGCCGTGTTTGTTCTGGAACAGAGCCGGGAAAACCGTGCAGAGAGGCTGGGGCCGTCAGAGGCTTTTGCCGAACTGTACAGGGAAACGATCGTAAACAGCTGGGATGCGGCGTATGTATCGGATTTAAGCGCCTTGATCGGGGGGGTTGTAAAAGAGGTCCCTGTGTACCGGCTTTGGTGCACGGCGGAGGTGTCTGCTGTGGACTATGTAAGAGAAATGCTGGAAGAAGGAGAGACCGATGCGGGATTTTGAGCGATATGTGGAACCGAAAATTACGGATCTGCTGTTTTCTAAAGCGGCAAGAAAAAAGGTGCCTTTAAGCGGTACCTTTGAGCTGTCTCCTCTGTGCAATTTTTCCTGCCGGATGTGCTATGTCCGCAAAACGGCGGAAGAAGTGAGGAATCAGGGGAGGCCGATGGTATCGGCTGAGAAATGGCTGGAGATCGCAGAAGCTGCCGGCAGGGAGGGGATGCTCTACCTGCTGCTGACCGGTGGGGAACCGTTCCTCTATCCGGATTTCTGGAAGCTATATGAAGCGCTGAACCGGATGGGATTTGTGATTTCCATCAATACGAATGGCTCCATGATCGATGAGGCTGTTGTGGAACGGCTGCGGGAGCGCCCTCCTATGAAGATCAATCTTACGCTCTACGGGGCAAAGGACAGCACCTATGAATCGCTCTGCGGAGTGAAAGGCGTATTTTCCAGAGTGGACCGTGCCATTACCATGCTGCGGGAAGCGGGAATTGCCGTGAAACTGAACGGCGCTCTGACGCCGGACAATATCTGTGATCTGAAAGAATGTGTCCGATATGCACAGGAACGCGGGCTGATCTATGAGGTCAATACCTATATGTTCCCGCCGGTGCGCAGGGATCCGTCCATGGCTGGGGTGAACCGCAGATTTACCCCCAAGGAGGCTGCCAGGTACAATCTGGAAAGTTACCGGCTCCTGTCCGGGGAAGAACTCTACTGGAAGAGACTGGAGGCTATTGAGAGCGGCAGCATACCGCCGCCGGGGCTGGATGAGAACTGTATCGACCCGACAGACGGGAAGGTGCGGTGCCGGGCAGGCAAAGCGTCCTTTTGGATCACCTGGGATGGCTGGATGACCCCCTGCGGCATGATGCCGGAGCCAAAGGTGGATGTTACCCGGGGAACATTTGCGGAGCAGTGGAAGGAACTGACGGAAGTCAGCGGACAGCTTCGGGTGTCCGGAATCTGCAGTAAATGTCCGAACCAGCTATTGTGCCATTCCTGCGCCGCTATGGCGGAAGCGGAGACCGGTTCCACAGAAAAGGTGCCGGTGTATCTGTGTGAAATGGTGAATGAAATGAAAAAGTATGCAAAATTTCAGTTAGAACAGAGAAAATCATAAGGAGGATTAAAGGAAATGAAACGACTTAAGAAAGTCCTGTCATTGGTGCTTTCAGTCTGCATGATCCTGGGCATGACAATGACTGTCAGCGCAGAAGGCCCTGGACAACAGGCATCCGGGGCAGGCGACGACTACCGTCGGATCGTCCACCTGGACGCAGGTAGGAAGTATTTCAGCGTGGATCAGATCAAGGACATCATTGATACTATGGCCGAGTCCAACTATAATGCGTTGGAACTGGCAGTAGGAAATGACGGTTTGAGATTCTTGCTAGATGATATGTCAGTCACAGTTGGCGATACGACCTATGACAGCGCAAAGGTAACAGAAGGCATTCAGCAGGCAAACACTGCGTACAGTCATGCAGGAGAGCTGTCGCAGAGTGATATGGATACCATTCTCCAGTATGCCAACGAAAAGGGAATTGAGATCATCCCGCTGCTGAACACACCGGGACATATGGATGCTATCGTGGATGCTATGGAGCACGTAGGCATTGAGAACGCGGCATATGGCGAGAATTATCAGAAATCCGCACGTACACTGAATATCATGAATGAGACGGCGGTTGGATTTACCCAGCAGCTGGTAAAGAAATACGTAGATTATTTCAGCGGCAAGGGATGCTCCATTTTCAACATGGGCTGTGATGAGTTTGCCAATGATATTTATGCAAGCAGAAACGGTATGGGATTCGGCGCGCTGCAGGACAACAGTCAGTACGATGATTACATTGCCTATGTAAACAGCCTTGCCCAGATTGTGAAGGACGGCGGCATGACGCCTATGGCGTTTAATGACGGCTTCTATTACAACGGCGTAACGAATCAGGGAACCTTTGATTCCAGCATCATGATCGCTTACTGGACCACGGGCTGGGGCAGCAATTACCTGGGAGTTCAGTCTGCGGCTACGCTGGCAGGTAAGGGGCACTCAATCATCAATACTAACAGCGCGTGGTACTATGTGCTGGGAGCCACATCCGGCAGCTTCCCGCTGTCGCACGCGCAGAACGGTGTTGCCAATACGAAGTATAATGACGTGCCCGGCGACAACGATCCGGCGGCCACAGGTTCTATGATCTGCTTCTGGTGCGATGATCCGAGTGTTGATTATAATACCTATAGCGGTAACGTGAAAGAGCTGATCCAGAGTTTTGCTGCAAATAATCAGGATGTATTTGGCTCTTCCGAGGAAGGCACGGATAAACCGGGTACGGTTACACCGGATGAGGAAAAGGTAGAGAAGACCATCACCGTGGCTGAGGGTGAAACCATAGAAGATATCATCAGCGGGGGTGATTTCACCGGAAATGTAAACAGAGATGAGCTGGATGCATCTATTGCGGATGTTTCTGTAGAGTATGTGAATGTTCCTGGGGAGATGACGGCAACTCAGTGGACACAGAGCAATCTTCCGGACGGAAAATATCTGATCGAGACGAACCGTGGAAAGACGGTGCTTACAGATTCAACGGCGACAGGAAATAAACTTCAGCTTTCCGGCACAGTGTCGGAAGCAGGCGAGTCTGATCTCTGGACTATTACTCATGCAAGCGGAAAAAGCTATTATGTGCAGAATGCAGAGGGGCAGTATCTGAATATCGGAGATGAGAGTGCATCCCTGTCCGGGAATCAGAATACGGTGACTATTTCATATAACAATGGAATGTGGAGATTTTCGGAGAGCGAGAGTCGATGGTATCCATTCGTCGGAAATATAACTACAACATATTATCTGAATCAGTTGGGCGGGAATACAGCTACGGTAGCAGGCGGCTATGACGGTTCTGCTTCCGATACCGGCAGCCAATGGAATCTCTATACCCTGTCCTCCTCTGAACCGGTAGCCGGAACGAAGGTGACCTTTACAGGAAAGCAGGCAGGTACTACCTATGTAACGGTCGGCAATGTACACTACACCATCAACGTTACACCGAAGGATCTCTCCAATGTGGAAGATCTGAACATCAACCTGTTCATTTCCACATCACCGGTGTGGGATGTGAATGACAAGACTCATAATAGCGATATTGCTTTAAGCGCAGCAGATGCCTATTCTGAAAAAGGCGTGAACATCGCGGATCTGGTACCGGCGGTCGGCTGGTGGGAGTGGGCCAGCAATGAGACCCAGACTGTCTTCTGGAAGGGCACGGTTCTTCCTCAGGGACTGCATCAGACCGGAGACACAACGAATGACAGAAGTATGTCCGGAACAGACTATACTTTTCTCCGTTACTGGAATGACCAGTGGGAGTATTCCGCTGACGGCAGTGACTGGACGGCGATTCAGAACAGCGATGAGGTGAATGCTTACTACCTGCAGAAGACAACGGTAACGGATGAGGTAGACACCTACGTAAAAGACTGGGCGTTTACCACCAGTAATTCACAGAACCAGAGCGGTGATGTATACCAGAAAGCCCTGTCCTTTGCGGTTGTATATCCCAACGGAAATATGAACCCAACTACCGAAGATGGGATTTATGCAGACTCCACCCTGATCTACTGGGAGAACCTGGCAAACCTTGGTTTCATCCGTGTGGGGGTAAACGAGGTCTACGAGGTGGAGAAGATCACCTATACGATGGGTGAAAGAGCAAATCATGACAGTCAGAGCAACTGGGGGCCCAATGACTCCATTGATTGGGAGAAGAAACGGGTGGATTACCAGAACTACTGGTATGACGAGACTATCTGCTGGGATGAGTCTTATGGCACGGAGCCAGTGATCAACGGCCAGGATCTGCAGGATGAGATTTATGCAAGAAATAGGAATTACCAGGGAAGATACAATGGTACATGGGGCTTTAACGATGCGGTTCTGATCCTGATCTACTTAAAACCGGTAGAGTCGGAAGATTCCCTGACCGTACAGTACTGGGACGACAGCGCAGACAGTCTGATCTATGATTATCCCATCAACGTGACAAACGTGTCCACAGAGGATCCGGGAACCTTCCTGAACAGACTGATGCCGGAGAATGTTCGTCCGGACGGGCCAGGAGAATTTGAACTGAGTGATGATGCTTATATTGTAAACGCAAAAAATGAAGAAGAAACCTTCCAGAAGGATCTGACGAAGATCCCGTCGCTGTTCGGCAAGTACACCAGCGGACTGTATGAGTATACGGGGGCAGATATATCCGAGGACGGAAAGACACTGACCCTCCATTATAACCTGAACGAGTCCAAACTCTCCGCTTCCTATGTGGTGGACTTTGGGCTGCCGGTGACCATCTCTATGGATGAGATCGTGGAGAATCCAGCGAATATCCAGTCTGTAATGATTGGAGCTACCCGTTACGGTACTGCGACAGTGAATGGAACGGAGAGCATTACCTACACTCCATCCAAAGTGCTGAGCGGAAGTGAGACACTTGGTGTAACGGTTACGTATGGCGGAGACGAGATAATGACCCACAGTATCGCCATCATACCGGCTACCACTACATACTATGAAGAAGGGTTCGCAGAGTATACGGATGGCGACTGGTCTGGCAATATCAGCAAGGGCAGCGGTGAACAGGCTGCGGAGGCTGCCGGCCACAAGACCAATGTCTACGGTGCGGACGACAAGTACAAAGGAGAAGCAGCGGGCCCAAGCAACAGCACCCAGGCGACCAGCACCGAATATAAAGGCAACGCTACCTTTACCTTCCGCGGTACAGGCGTGGACATCTATGCGAACTGTACACCGGAGACTGGAAAGCTGAGTATCAGCGTGACTAATGCGGCGGGAAGTCTTGTGAAGTTTATGCAGGTTGACACCGCTCTGAAGAACGGTACAACAGATGCCACCAGCGGACAGGAAGTAACCGGATACAATGTCCCGGTGGCAAGCCTGGATCTGGGAACCACAGGCACCTACACGGTGAAGATTTCACACATGAAGCCTAACGCAACTGCCACAGGCGACACGGTCAACCTTGACGGATTCCGTGTATACGGTACGTTGGACGGCGGCAATGAAGCTTATGTATCAGATGGAGAGGCAAACCCGTCCTTCATCGAACTTCGCGACCAGGTGCTGAAAGGGCTGAACGTGCAGTCTGAGACCAGCGCGCAGTATGCAGAGCAGATCGCAAAGACACTTTCACAGGTATATTCCACAGCAGGAGCCGGTGAGGGTGCGGCAGTGATCACAGACGCAAATCTGAATACAACGACAGCGAACGTGCAGGATCTTCTGGACAAGGGCCCGAAGAACGAGCTGTACCTGAGAGAGAATCAGGCGGTTACCTTCAAGGTAGATCGGGATGTCCAGATCGGTCTGAAAGCGCTGAACGGCGCGGTTACATACAGCATGAACAACGGAGAGGATCAGACTCTTAGCTCCAGCACGGATATGTTCTATGAAGCCGGAAGAGGAACCATCACCATCACCAACAAGAGCACAGGAGATGCGATCCTGTCTGTGACAAAGGTGAAAGCGGCCGGTGCGGCAGCAGATGCATTCAATGGCATCCAGCTGTGCAGCCTGACAGAGTCCGATTTTATGCCGGCCCTCCTGAGCCTTGGCTTTGAGTCAGAGGCCGAGGAACCGGTATATGCTGACGCCACAGCCAATATCAGCCTGATCGATGCTGCCGGAAGCGAGATCGCTTCCACAGCCCTGACGGCAAACGGCGTGGCAGGCGAGACACATACCTTCGCAGCAGCCGACATTCAGGCGGCAGCCGAGGGCATCCTGCCGGAAGGCTATGAGCTGACCGGAGAAGCTTCCGATGTGGAAGTGGCATACGGTGAATCCGAGACTGTGGAACTTCAGGCGGAGAAAGCGGAGGAGGAAGCGCCGGATGAGGATACTGACGACAACGGCGGCAGCTTCTTCGAGAAAATCGGAAACGCCGTGAAGAATGCCTGGAATACAGTGGTGGACGCCGTGACAGGATTCTTTGGTTCCCTGTTCAGAGGATAATAATAAGATATGTCCGGCGAATAGCCGGGAGATAACAGAATACTGACCTTGTGCCTCCCTTTCGGATGTAGTAAAATGAAACTACATTCGGAAGGGAGGCTTTTCTATGGGAATCTACTTAAATCCGGGCAATGAAGCGTTTCAGGAGTCTGTAAATTCCAAAATTTATGTAGATAAGACAGGGCTTTTAGCGTTTACAAATAGTGTGATCGAGACAGAGGATAAATTTATCTGTGTCAGCCGTCCGCGCCGCTTCGGAAAGTCCATGGCTGTGAAGATGCTGGCGGCTTATTATGACAGAACCTGTGATTCGCATGCTCTGTTTGACGGACTCAAAATTGCTGAAACAGAAGAATATGAGAAGCGCATGAATCATTCGGATGTTATTTGCCTGGATATTTCCTGGTTCCGGGTAAATGCTGGAAAGGCGGAACTGGTGGTTCCGATGCTTCAGGATGCTGTGATCCGGGAAGTGCGTGAAAGATATCCGGACTGCATCGCTCCAGATGAAAAGTCCCTTCCGGTTGCTCTTGCGGAAGTAAACGAACAGACAGGCGCCCGGTTTGTCATTATCATAGATGAGTGGGACTGCTTGTTCCGTGAAGATAAAATGGATAAGAAATCACAGGAAAATTATATAGAATTGCTTCGGGGCTTGTTTAAAGGAGGACCGGCACAGCGCTTTATCAGTCTTGCCTATCTTACCGGTATTCTTCCGATCAAAAAATACGGCACGCAGTCGGCATTAAACAATTTCAAGGAATATACCATGGTAAGGCCTAAAGTGCTCGCTAAGTATGTGGGATTTACAGAGCCGGAAGTACAGAAGCTGTGTGAAAGGTACGGGATGGACTTTGAGGAGACCAGGCGGTGGTATGACGGATACTGCTTCAGCGGCGTCTCGTCTGTGTACAGCCCCAATTCCGTGGTAGAAGCGATGAACAACAGGGAATTTGGCAATTACTGGACGGAGACAGAGACATACGAAGACCTGAAAACTTATATAGAAATGGATTTTGACGGGCTGAAGAGAAGTATCCTCACGATGCTCGGAGGCGGAAAATGCAGAGTCAATACGCGCCGTTTCCAGAATGATCTGACAGAGATCAACAGCAGAGATGACGTCCTGACACTGCTGGTACATCTGGGATATCTTGCCTATGATCCTGAGAAAGCAGAGGTATTTATACCCAATCAGGAAGTGGCGGATGAATTTGAAAATGCCATCGAGGATGGGAACTGGGCGGAAATTGCCGCAACGCTTCATGATTCGGAAGAGCTTCTGCAGGCAACACTGGCTGGGGACGCGGAAACGGTAGCGCAAAAAATTGATGAAGCCCACATAGCCAATGCGTCTGTCCTTGCTTATCACAATGAACTTTCCCTGAGTTGTGTGATTACGATCGCATATTACAGCGCAAGAAGACATTATCAGCTGATACGGGAATTTCCATCCGGAAAAGGATTCGCGGATATTGCGTTTATTCCGCACCGGCATTCGGATTATCCGGCAATGCTTGTAGAATTGAAATGGGATCAGGATGCTGATGGAGCAATCGCCCAGATAAAGGAACGAAAATATACAGGAGCTTTGAAAGAGTATGCAAAGACAGGGAGACTGCTAATGGTGGGAATAAGTTATGACAAGAAGGATAAAGTACACCATTGTGTGATAAAAAGGAGTGAACAAATCAGCTAAATTTCGATTTATTTGCCCTTGGAGCAGTATATAAATTCAAAAAAAGCGCACAAAAACCACACATTATTAGAGAAGATGAATATATATACAAATTAATGAATAAAAATTAACAGATGTATTTTCGATGCGAGAGTTTTACGTTCGTCTCATTTACAAGCGCGTAGTGCAGCGTTGTATTGATCTGGGTATGCCCCAGCAGCTTCTGAAGCTGTTCAATGGGCATGCCCTTTTCGATTGCCATAGTAGCCATAGTCCGGCGGAATTTATGTGGATGTACGTGCCTTACCCGGGAGGCGGTTCCCAGCCGTGTGAGAAAACGTTCTACACCGGAAACAGAAAGGCGTTGCCAGGGTGTATGCAGGCTGACAAAAAGGGCCGGATTTTCATCACGGCGGGTTGCCAGATACTGCTGAAGATGGACTTTGGTCTTGGCGTCAAAATAGACGCGGCGTTCCTTATCTCCTTTCCCCAGAACAATGCATTCTCTTTCGGTAAAATTAATATCAGAACGGTTGAGATTTACCAATTCGCCTACCCGGACTCCGGTGGAAATCAGAAGATCTATCATGGCGAGATCCCGGGGATGCCCGCACCGATCCCGCAGACATTCCAGATTTTCATCGGTGAGAGTCTCTTTTACCAGCTGAGTCGTCTTGACTTTATGAATCCGGCGGACGGGACTCTTCATTATATAGTCCTCATCCTCCAGCCAGGAAAAGAAAGAAGACATGATACGCCGTATATTGTCAACTGTGACTTTGCTGGATTGATGGATTTCCTGATAACGCGCCAGGTAAAAACGAATATCATCGGTTTCTATTTCACAGATTTTTTTCTGAATAAAATTGATCATATTGAGCAGGGTGGCGGAGTAATACTTAATGGTGTTTTCTGAGCAGCCCTCAATTTTTTTCGCGGCCAGAAAAAGATTCAGCAGCCGTGCATTGGCGTGCTGGTCCTGGTCGGAAATCTGCTCTGAATAATCAGGAATATTAAATTGACGGAACACTCGCTGCAGGGTTCTTTCCAGCTGCTTAGCTTGAGCGGCGGTCAGGTGGCTGTTCATCTGCTGGCAGATTTCATAAATTAATGTAGCTTTCATGTAATACCTCCTCTAAATCTTTAAACTGTATAATTACCCATATTAACCTTACTTCAAATCATCCGAATTGGACAGTAAAACATAAAAATAGTGAAATCAGCCTGAGCGCCCAGACACAAAATAAAAAATAGGATAATTTCTAATACTTTTGTATGAGGCAGTAAAATTCTCAAGTGGTATAATTATTAAGATTCCAAAAACATGCAGCAGCCAGGAAGCGGATCCAGGTAAATTTGGATTTAGCGGACGGAGTGCATGCGTATGGACATACCCCAAGTAAAGAAGGAGGAGAAAAATATGAAAACACGAAGTCGGTTTTCAAAATTATTGACAGCTTCTCTGGCAGTACTGCTGCTGACAGGAATGTCGCCGGCAGATGCATCAGCAGCCCCCAGAGAAGCAGAAGAGACCGAGCCTGGTTCCAACTTATTCCTGGACAAGACAGCCACTCTTCAGGACGACGGTACTTATACGATTCAGATGGAGGCTTTTTCCACCGGTGAGTCTACAACGGTTATGACGCAGACGCCTACGGATATCGTACTGGTGCTGGACGTTTCCGGTTCGATGGAAGAAGATTTTACCTATGTCAGCGGACAGCAATGGACATCTGTCAAAGACAAGGTATACCATACGCCAGAAGACGCATATCATCATTGCCCTGACGGCAGTTACAGTCCGATCACCTGGACAGAGACAGGAACGGCGGGAATGGGCAGATATCGTTATGTCTGCGACAACTGCCATGCAAGCCGAAAATGGGATTCTCCAACGATATTTAATGATATCCCTGGTGAAGGAGATGATGACTCCTGGAATCTCTGGCGTTATACCGATATTGAGAGAACCGAGGAGAAAATGGTCGCCCTGAAGGAAGCGGTTAATTCATTCCTGTCGGGCGTGGCTGAGAGAAATACAGATATCGGCGCGGCAGATCAGCAGCACCGTGTCGCGATTGTAAAATTTGCATCGGAAAGAACAAATAATACAATCGGAAATGATACATATAATGACGGGTGGTATCAGTATAATTATACGCAGACAATTGCTGGTATGACCACGGTTACGGACGACTCCTTAGGTTCTCTTACCGGAGCGGTTGATGCATTAACTTCCGGTGGTGCCACTGCTGCGGATAAAGGCATGGAAATGGCGCAGGGGATTTTGAATAGCACTGACAGCAGCCGCAACAAGGCAGTAGTCTTCTTTACGGACGGCGAACCGACCTATGGCAATTCGTTTGAACAAAATGTTGCCAACAGCGCTGTCGGGACAGCGAAGGAGTTAAAAGACAGCGGCACCACCATTTACTCTATAGGTTTGTTTTCCGGAGCAGATCCTTCTGATACCAGCGGCCGGTCAAATGCCTATATGAATGGTGTTTCAAGCAACTATCCGAATGCCACCAGCTATACAAATCTTGGAACCGGAGGCAATAACGGATATTACAAAACTGTCAGCGCTGCCAACAGTCTTGTGGATATTTTTGAAGAGATTGAGGAGAGCATAAATACAACCACAGTTACCCTGACCGGTGATGCAGAACTTAGAGACATCCTAAATACAGGATTTGTACTGACTGACGATTCAGAGGTGACTGTTCAAACGGACAAATATTCCGGGCGTGACAGAGCCGGCAATCGCGTATTTGCCGGAAATCCGCAGACTTATAATGCTGCGGTAACAACAGATAATAATACCATAAAAGTCTCCGGCTTTGATTTCAGCAAGGAGTACCTTATTGATGGAGATACTCCGGATGAGAGTGATTTTACAGCTGCAGAGCAGGGAAGAAAGCTGATTGTTACTATTACAAACGTAGAAGCTACGGATAATGCTGTGACAAATAATCTGATTTCAACCAATAACTCATTATCAGGTGTTTATGAGAATAAAAATGCAAGGACGCCTTTTGCCGTTTTCAAGCAGCCTCAGACTCAATTGTCCAGCAAGGCATATGTAGTTGATTATGCAAAAGAAATCTCCACAGCAGATCTTCCGAACAGTGTGGTCAATTTAAGTGTGGACGGCATGAAGAAGTTTACGGATGCAGCAACAACCCTGCACAAAGGAGAAAACAGCTTATCATACGGGACAGCAACAGCAGACAGCTATACGCCAGCAACTACGAACTGGAACGGATATGATACATATTATGCATTCGGACAGTGGAAAACGGTTCCGGAAGGTGTAACGACAGGAAACAACACCTGGACAAAAGTATCCGTCATCCCGGCCAACAACGTCTATTATGAAGACGACTTTATAACAGATGAGTCAACCGGTAAAGTGGGCATTGAATACACGGGAACATGGGAGACTGGCGGAACCGCATCCGGAAATAAAGAGACAGCGAACACTCCGACCCATGGCGGATGGGAGAATACAGATCTTGCGGATGACGCAGCATACAGCGACGGCACTGCCCATTATGCAGACGCCAACGAAGGCGCAGCGAAAGCATCCTTTACCTTTACTGGTACAGGCGTTGACATTTACAGCCGCACCAACATGGAGACCGGATATGTGGGCATGAAGGTATATAAATATGTGGACGCGGACGGAAATCCCACAGAGGATCCGATCCTGACACAGTCTCTGCTGATTGACAACAAGGCAGTGTCCGGTGACTACTATCAGATTCCGACAGCATCATTTACAGCAGATGAGTACGGAAAATACAAAGTGGAGCTGACAGTTGTCTCTACATCTGACGGCAGAAGTACGTATTATCTGGACGGCATCCGCGTTTACAATCCTCTTTCCGCAGAGCAGGAGGCAGACAGTACGGTAGCCGGCGCATATGGAGATGAAGTGGGAGCAACATTCCAGGAAGTGCGTGATATCCTGCTTACAACAGCGAATACAGATGGTGATACAGCATCGCTGAGCGGAATGGTCTTCCTTGATAAATACGGAAAAGACGGTAATGAAGGCACATATGACCTGGGAGAATATCTGAACGACGGTCCGAAGAACGAGGTATATCTGAAGCCGGGGCAGGGCGTTCTGGTAAAAATGGAAACCGCGGATAAGCTTTCCGTCGGACTGAAAGCGCCCAATGGTCAGGTGACTGCCAATGTTACCAATGCAAATGGAAGGACAGAGATTCCGATTAATACTGCATCTGATCTTTACTACCCTGTAACAGTAAATGACGGCGGTTTTGTAATGATTCAAAATGATGCAGAGAGTACAAATATGCTTGCAGTCACGAAAATTAAAACAAGCGGTTCCGCTGAGTTTGCATCCTACACGCTGGCAGACGCGCTTGTCTATGCAAATGCCTTTGAAGCTCTTCCGGTTGTAGATTATACAGAATCGCCGTCAGATGGAAACGTTACTGACACAGAAGAACCGGCACAGCCGTCTGATGAGGAAGGCGATGTAGTGATTGAAAATCCGGACGAGACTCCTGATCAGGAAGAACAGCCGGAACAGAACAATCCGATCCGGAACTGGTTTGACAGTCTGGTCAACGGTATTCTGAATCTGTTCGGACGCTGGTAAGAGGGGGTGTAAGAAATGAAAAAGGTATATACAAAACCAACGGTATTAATTGAAAGTTTTGTCCTGAACCAGAGTATTGCCGTATCCTGCGGGTATACAGATGACAAATTTGTCGGATTCCCGACTCAGACGGATAAAGCAAGCTGCGGCTGGAATGACGGATGGAGCGGAGCTGTTTACTGGCATACCGGTGTGGGAAGCAATTGCACGCAAGAGACGGATGATAACGCTGTGATCGGTGAGGTATGCTACAACGAACCAAATGGCGCGCCAATGATTTTTGCATCCTGATCCTGTAACAAAATAGCAGAATTTCAGACAGATGGTCACAGAGAGAGGCTGCCATGCACTGCAGTGCGGCAGCCTCTTCCCTGTTATCTGCCGACTCTGTAAAAGAGAATTGAACAGAATACGGCAAAAGTAAAAGAAATAAAAATATCGAGGAGAGATAAGACCAATGAAGAGAAAGAAATTACTCAGCGGCATTCTGGCTCTGAGCTGTGCGCTTACTTTGCTGCCGGCGGCGCCGGTCTCGGCAGCGGAGCCTCGGACCGGAACATTTACAGCGGTATCCATGAATGTGGACGGACTCCCGACAGACCTTCTGGGATTTATCAATATCAATGAAGGCGGGCCGGGACCGGATGGAACCCGCGCCATCGGACAGAAGATGGCAGAGTATGGCTGGGATATTATCGGTGTTTCCGAGGATTTTAATTACAATGATGAACTGATGGAGGCGCTGTCTGAAGATTATAACGCGGGAACTCACAGAGGCGGAGTGTCCTGGCTGACGAACGATACGGACGGACTGAACCTGCTCTGGAAGAAATCCCTTTCCGTGACTGGGGAAAGCTGGACAAAATGGAATACTCAGTACAGCACCGGATTTGCCAATACCGGCAACGGCGCGGACGGTATGATCAATAAAGGATTCCGTTATTATGAGGCGGAAGTAGCTGACGGTGTGTATGTCGACTTCTACATCCTCCATATGGACGCGGATTCCGATCAGGGGGATATCGACGCCCGGCATGCTCAGCTGACCCAGCTGGCTGACGCCATCAAGGCAAGTGATAGTGAGAATCCGATCATCGTTATGGGCGATACCAACTGCCGTTATACCAGGGAGGATATCCGTGCCTGGTTCATGGATCCGATCAATGCGGATGAACGGTTTGAGATTAAGGACGCATGGGTAGAGGATGCGTGGAACGGAACCTATCCGAATGTAGGAGAGGATGCTCTGATGGCAGTAGATAAGGGCGGCAATTATCAGTATCCTCAGGCTGAGATCGTGGATAAGATCTTCTATATCAACAATACAGACAGCCAGGTAAAGCTTACACTGGACAGTTATGATGTCGCGACTGATTTTACCAGCAGCAGCGGAGCAGCTCTGGCAGACCACTGGCCGATCATAGGTACATTTACCTATACCGTGGAGCAGGAAGAAGGGGAACATGTCCACAGTTATGTGATGACAGAAGAGAGCCCTGCCACCTGTACAGAAGAAGGTTATACAATCTATACATGCGCATGCGGGGAAAGTTATGAAGAGCCGCTGGCTGCTCTGGGACATGATTATCAGATATCTTCCCGGACAGAGGCCACATGTACAGAACCAGGAGAGATTGTTTATACCTGCGGCAGATGCGGCGACAGCTACCTGGAGATGATTCCGGCAGCAGGGCACAACTATCAGGACGGAGTGTGCACAAACTGTGGTGTACAGGAGCCTTCGGCAGGATCTGAGAATGTATTCGGAGAGACAGCCGGGGAGATCGAGCCCGGCAGCAGGTACGCGCTGGTCACATCATCTTCCACACAGAACTTTGCTCTGACCTGTGAAGAAGACGGTACGGTCAGCTGGGCGGAAACGGAGACGGCAGCCGGAACAGGAGCAGCAGACGGCATGGCGTGGACAGTGGAGGAGTCAGGCAGCGGTTATACGATTTCCACAGAGATCAACGGCATGAAAAAATATCTCGCGCGCACGAATTCCTTTGTAGGGTACGGATACAAGGTCGCCCTCCAGGACAGCCCGTTTGTCTGGAATATGCAATATAAGAGCGCCACAGACGGATTCCGTGTGAGTACAAAAATATTATTCAAAAATTATGCGCTCCGTTATTATAATTCCAAAACAGGCTGGATCGTAACAACGAAAGGTATGGATATCCGGCTCTATAACCTGACAGAACAGACAGGACAATAAAATGTATGATTATCAGTATTTTATCGCAGGGATGAGGATCCGATGCCGGATCCCCTTCCCTGTTGTGATTCAGGAAGAAGCGGCAGGATTTTTGTTTCCTTGTGATCAGAGGGAACAGAAGGAAAATGAGTCAGGAGAGGAAGACGTGTTTGCTGAATTTCTGCCGGCGGAAAGTCTGCCGGAGGTTCCAGGGAACGCTGTATTTCGGTCGGATCATTTTTATTCCAGAGATGAGGCGGACAGATATCAGGTCCATTACTGCCCTTCTCCGGGGAAGCCGCCTTACGCCTGTGCCATTTGGGAAAAGGATCCTGAAGGCAGACCGGCGCTTACCTGTTCCTACCTTCCGGGGAATGAATTCCGTTTCGGGTATTCCCGGATGATATCCGACCATATCGGTATGGAGACGCTGTTCCTTCGAAAGAACTGCCTGATGCTTCACGCCGCATTGATCAGATGGCAGGGAAAAGGCATCCTTTTTACAGCCCCATCCGGAACGGGAAAGTCTACGCAGGCAGGGCTGTGGGAAAAATACGAAGAGGCGGATATACTGAACGGAGACCGGGCAGCAGTAAGAAAAGACAAAAATGGATGCTGGCAGGCATACGGGCTTCCCTATGCAGGTTCATCAGGGATTTACCGCAATGAGAAGGCACCTGTATCAGCAATAATTGTTTTAAGGCAGGCGTACGAGAATCGGATCCAGAGGCTGGGGATGCTGGAGATCATACAGAAACTTTATCCTGAGACGACAGTGCATCAGTGGGAATCGGTTTTTGTTGAAAAGGCGCTGACGCTTCTGACAGAGCTTGCGGGAGAAGTATCGGTTTATCTTCTGGAATGCAGGCCGGACAAAGATGCGGTGGAAGCGGTGAAACATGTGTTGATTGGAGGAGAAAACTTATGATGAGAAGACCAGTGGAACCGATGCTCACAGAGTATCTTCATACAAAAGCGTCCAGGCTTGGTATACCGCTCAACGGAACATTCGAGCTGACTCCCCTGTGCAATATGAACTGCCGGATGTGCTATGTGCGCATGGATCGGGAGCAGCAGGAGGCAATCGCGCCGATGCGCACGGCGGAGGAGTGGCTGGAGCTTGGCCGGACGGCGAAAGAACGCGGTATGACCTACCTGCTCCTGACCGGGGGCGAGCCGTTTCTGCGGCCAGATTTCCGTCAGATCATGCAGGGGCTGCACAGGATGGGATTTGTCATGAGTATCAACTCCAACGGGACTCTGATCGATGAGAGTACAGTGGAGTGGCTGAAAGAGACCCCGCCGGTCCGCATCAACATCACGCTGTACGGAGCTTCTGATGAAACCTATGGAAGACTCTGCCGGAATCCCCGGGGATTTACCCAGGTGACGAAAGCAATCCGGCTGCTGAAAGAGGCGGGGATCCTGGTGAAGCTGAACTGCAGTGTGACTCCTTATAATGCGGGTGACCTGGAACAGATCTTTGCGTTCGCAGATAAGGAGGGGCTGGTGGTGCAGGCGACTTCTTATATGTTCCCTCCCCTTCGAAGGGACGCCTCCAAAGTGGGATGGAACGATCGGTTCTCTCCGGAGGAATCCGCCCGGCAGGAGGCATGGATCAGTGTATATCAGCATGGAAAAGAGGCGTGGCTTGAGCATATGGAGTCAGATGAAATGACGGCATTGTCCGGAGATATAGAAGAAGACTGTATGCCTCTGGAAGAAGAATCTTCCCCAAAAGACAGCAATACCGGAGAAGCAGAAGGGGAGAGGATCCGATGCCGCGCGGGAAGGTGCAGCTTCTGGGTAACCTGGGATGGATGTGTCCTTCCCTGCGGTATGCTCCCCGGGGAGCATGCGTTGAATGTGTTTGAGACAGGTTTTGACGCGGCGTGGGAAAGGGCAAGGGCTGAAGCGGCGGCAATCCGGCTGCCGGTGAAGTGCAGTACCTGTTCCCTGAAAGAAAAATGCAGGGCGTGCGCGGCTATGGTGTACACGGAAAGCGGAAATTATCATGATGTGCCGGAATATCGATGCCGGCTGGCACATTGCTATGCTTCAGCATGCAGACAGGTAGAAGCCGAGATCAGACGGGAGGCGAGGAACCAAAGATGAAGAGAAGAGAAAAGAGCAGAAATAAAAGAAGAAAAAACCAGGTTGGTAAGAAGCTGTCCCGCAGGCGGCTCCTGCTGATCTGCTGCGGCGTCCTGGTAATCGCGGCAGCGGTAATCACCGGAGTATGGTCCCTGCGCCCCGGGAAAGAGCAGCCGGCATCCGGAAAAACAGCGGCTCAGGATATACATGCAGATCCTGCAGCTGAAGATGGGAGAACCGGAGAGGAGCAGGATCAGACGGAAGGAACAGCCGAAGCTGGTGAAAGCAGCGGGGACGACAGGGATCAGGACAGCAGCGGTCAGAACAATAAGAGTCAGGGAAGCGGTAAACAGGGAGATGGCCCGGAGAACAGCGGCGGATCCGAAGCGGTTCTTCAGGAAGGAGTCCGGGGCATTACACTGCCGTACCAGATTCCAGGAAGCAGTTTGGTTGTCTCAGGCATTGCGTCCTATGACGGGATCTACCTGGAAGATGGAAGCGATACGGAGATTTCCGGCGTGACGGTTCTGCTGCTGCGGAATGACGGGGATACAGATATCGAATATGCCAGCGTTTCTGTGGGTATGGACGGGACAGAGCTGCAGTTTGACCTCTCTGACCTGCCGGCGGGAGGCACGGCGGTTGTGCAGGAGAAGAATAAAACATTGTTCCGGGAAGGAAACTATACAGAATGCGCGGCGACTGTGGCGGAGGTACCGGGATTTGAAATGTCAGAGGAGCAGGTGCAGGTACAGGAAAACGGGGACCAAAGCCTCACAGTGTCCAATCTGACCAATGAAGATATACCGGCGGTCCGGATTTTCTATAAATTTTATATGGAAGAGGAAGAAACTTATGTAGGGGGCATTACATACACGGCGAAGCTTACAGATCTGAAAGCGGGAGAGTCAAGAAAGATCACGCCTTCCCATTATGTAAGCGGATACAGCCGTGTGATGATGGTGCGGACTTACGATACGGCAGAGTAAGAACCCGGGCGGAAAATTGCCAGGGGACAGAATACTTCTCTTGTGCCTCCTTTTTGGATGTAGTAAAATGAAACTACATTCGGAAGGGAGGCGTTTTTATGAGCTGGACACCATTGCCCATCGGAGTAGAGAATTTTGAAGAACTGCGCAGTAAAAGGTATTACTACGTAGATAAAACCCTTTTTATTAAAGAACTGCTGGATATGATGGGTAAAGTAAATCTCTTTACCCGCCCCAGGCGCTTCGGGAAGACGTTGAACATGAGCATGCTCCGGTATTTTTTTGAAAAAAGCGAAAAGGATCCTGCTGAATTGTTTCAGGGACTGAAGATCATGGACGCCGGAGAGAGATATCTGGCCCATATGGGAAAATATCCGGTGATCAGTGTTTCGCTGAAGTCCATGAAGCAGTACTCCTATGAGCTTGCGTTTGACATGCTGAAAAAAGCAGTGGAAGGTGAGTTTACAAGGCACTGGAAAGAGATAGAGGAAAGCGGCAAATTGACCGGCGAAAAACTGGAACGCTATATCAGGATCCGGGATCTGAAGGGGGAAGAAAACGATTACGCGGACTCTCTGAAATTTCTCTCCGAGTGCCTGTATACCTGTACCGGACAGAGGTCCGTCATTCTCATTGACGAGTATGACGTCCCCCTGGAGAACGCATATTTCAGCGGATTCTACGACAGGATGGTGTCTCTGATCCGCTCCCTTTTCGAGTCTGCCCTGAAGACCAACGATAACCTGGAGTTCGCCGTGGTGACCGGCTGCCTGCGGATCAGCAAGGAGTCCATTTTCACCGGGCTGAACAACCTGAATGTAGTGTCTATTACGAATAAAACCTTTGCGGAACATTTTGGTTTTACGCAGGAAGAAGTAGACCAGATGCTCCGGGATTACGGTCTGGAGGAAAATCTGGAGACAGTCCGACAGTGGTATGACGGCTACCAGTTCGGTGAAACAGAGGTCTATAACCCATGGAGCGTGATCAACTATGTAAATTCCTGTTACAAAAATAAAAAGGAATTCGCGAAGCCCTACTGGTCCAACACCAGTTCCAACAGCATTGTGAGAAATCTGGTGGAGCACGCGGATCTTTCCGTGAAGCAGG
>ERZ1090880.530-NODE-530-length-20919-cov-13.702023_pt1 | contig 20919 bp, 9 predicted proteins | sample MGYA00478471_ERZ1090880 | MGnify/ENA primary metagenome ERZ1090880 (study PRJEB33644, sample SAMEA5815734) | chicken gut metagenome | biome: Chicken; feature: Gastrointestinal Tract; material: Caecum | place: Ireland | collected 2019-01-01 | study: A study of the... | reverse complement strand
ACGTGGAATACACGGGCTGTACGGTAAATTTCAAGACCTATAAGAAGTCGTATAAGTCTAAAAAGCGTATAGAGGCTCCAAAAGAAGATAGGCTCGTATTCGAGAACACGCAAGAAGCCATCATCGACAGACAGACCTTCGACACCGTGCAGAAGATACGGCAATGTAAACGGAGGCCGACGCCGATGGGCGAGATGAATGCGCTTTCGGGTATGCTCTACTGTGCGGACTGCGGCAAGAAGATGTATTTGTGCCGCTGCACTACGATGAAACAGGCAGAATACTTCAACTGCTCTACCTACCGGAAAAAGAAGAAAAATCTCTGTACTTCGCATCAGATCACCGTGAAAGCCGTGGAAACTTTGCTTTTAGACGATTTGAGACGGACGCTGCGGTTTGCGCAATCGCAAAAGGAAGAGTTTTTGCGGATGTTGGAGGAAAATTCCGAGGTCAAGACGAAACAGGAAATAAAGGAAAACCTGCGGGAACTCTCTGCTGCGGAAGAGCGCATAAAGGCGTTGGATAAAATCATTCAAAGCCTTTATGAGGACAAAGTCGCGGGGAAACTGTCGGAAGAGAGGTATCTGAAACTGAGCGACACCTACGAAACCGAACAGGCGGAGCTGACAGAGAAAGCGCAAACGCTGAAAGCGGAAATCGAGAAGGACAAAAAAGAGAAAGACGAAATACTCGATTTTCTGTGTTTGGTGGAGAAGTACAGCAGCATCGAAGAACTGACGCCCGAAATCATACGCTCGTTTGTGGACAGGATAATCGTACACGAAAAGCGGAAAGAGAACGGGCATTACAGGCAGGAAGTCGAAATCGTGTATAACTTTATAGGCGCGGTGGAGATACCCGACTTTCTCGACGACGATGAGTACGACGGTTTGAGCTATTAAAAATAGCCCGCTGATGCGGGCATAACATAGGACATGAGAAAAGGCGTGGCTTTCACGCCACGCCTGCTCTCTTTTTCAAAGGGCAGCCTTTACCAAAATTCCCTATCAGAATTGCGGTAAAGCGGGGCCTGCCTTTGTTTTATGCAACCGGAGGAGTCAGTTGCCGAATACGCTCATGTCGGGTTTTATCACCCATACCGCCATATTTTCAGAGCCTGACCACTTGGAAAGGGAGACATAGATGACACCGTCTACCACGCATATGCACTGCGCGTTATAGCTGGTTCCTACCCCCGGGCCGAGGCCGATATCGGCGCCGCCCTCACCCTTTACGGTCATCTCGTAAACCAGATTAAGAGACCAGTCATAGACACGGACGGGTATCGACTTCTGACCGTTTATGCAGTACGATACATAGATATAATTGTCGTCACAAGTAACGCTTGAAGTACCAAACCCGGATATTTCGGGATGAACCGATGCGAGGCTTTCACCTTCTTCGTTTACGACATACAGCCATCTGCCCGTATTGAGCACGACAAACTTTTGGTTTGCTTCGTTCCACGCCGCACTGAAAGGAGCGCCCGACTCATCGAAAGGAAGGCTGTCATCTTCGGTAAATTCGCAGCCCTGTTTGAAATCTTCAAGCCTTATCGAATATACGGGGCCCTGGGTTACCTTTGTGGCCTCATCGCCCTCGCCGACAGTCCTTTCCCATACGCGGCCTATAGCGTACAGCGTGCCGTCCTTTATGAACAGACGGGCATTGTCGCCGTCCACATTGCTCACGTCAAATGTTGCGCTGTTTGCCACAATGGTACCGTCCGGGGTAGCCTTGTAAACGACTATCTGCTTGTTGCCGCTGGTGTTTAAGCCGTAGTAGACGTACTCGCCGTCGAACGCTATGCCCATGTTATAGCCGCCGTTGCTCGAAATGGAGCCATACTGCCCCTTGAGCGGCGATGCCACGAGGTTGGGCTGTGCCACGCCGTTATCAACGCAGGCATTGAAGTATTCGGTGAGGGACAGCTCGAAATCGATATCTTCGGACACTTCCGGCATGGACGCCTTTACTATTTTGAAGCCGTCGCCTCGGCCATCCTGCCCCCACGAAACGAGGGCGATGTACACGTCGTTGCCGCGCACGCACACGCCCTGAACGCTCGACTTCGAGGTATTCGTATCGGTGAGCGCGACAGAGGTGTCTATCGTTATCTTGCCTATGAAGTTGCCCTGCCAGTCGGCAATGTAGAGGTTGGCATTATAGATGCCGTCGCCCGAAGTAAGCACGTATATGTACTTATCGGTGGCAGTCATCCTCTTTACCTTGCCTTCGTCCGTCGATATGGATATATCGTTCACAAAATTCTTTTCGGCATCGAACAGCTTTACGTTAGAGCCGGTAAGAACCGCAAACATATTGTTTTCCGCGCTGTAGCCTACGTCCTTGAGCGGCACGCCTCCGAGATCCTCAAAGTCAAAATCCTTATACGTCCAGAATGCCGCCGAAGAAGTGCCGTCCACAAAATTCGAAGCTGCGGTAAAATAGGCGCCGCCGGCGTCGTCGAAGATTATGATGTTGCCGTCGTAATACGTTATGCCGGCGTAATCTTCCGTCGTCATGCCCACGGGCGTGCGCTGCGAGGTGGCAAGGATTTCGCCCGTTGCGGGGTCTATCTTAGCCACGACGGCGCGGCGAAGGCTGTCGCTGTAGCTGGTGCTTACCATATAAATGTAAGTACCGTCCGTGCACATTCCGTGGCCGTAGGCACCAAGGGTAGTTTTGCCGTCTTCAAGCGAGGTCACCACGCCCCAGTTGCGCAGGGACACGGAGTTGAGTGCGGGAGTGGTGCCCGCCGCGGCATTTTCCGCAAGCAAGTCGTCAACAGAAGAGTAGAACTTGCCGGTGTAGCCCGTCTCGAGACTGATCCTGTCGATGAACACGCCGGTCGCGCCGTCGCGCACGGTGAGCTTTACGCTGTTTGGTGCGGTTTTGTTGAGCACTACCGACGGAAGCGCGCACTGTTCGAACTGATACCCTGCGCTTTCCGCCGCAGGCATGGCATAGCCGTGCAGCACTGCACTTTCGGGTATATCAACGGCACGGCCGTTTACTTCGAGCGAGAAGATGTCGGCAAGTTTTATATCCTGCGCGACGACATTTTCGCCCTCGGTCACAAGCGACCTGTTGGAAAGATTTAATACGAATTCGGGCTTGGAGACAGTTTCGCTTGAAACGGTGAAGTCGAGCACGTCGCCCGCATTCAGCGCCACGCCGCTCACCTTGCCCTCGGTTATCCATTCGCCGTCCTGTTCGGAAACACTGTCGACCTCGGTTGCGGAACCCGAAAAATCTTCGAGCGCCTCCGCCTCCATTCCGCTGCTCACCCTTGCGGCGAACCTGCACCATGCAAGCGGATTGCTGTTTGCCGTTACCGTGAGTATGCAGTTTTTATTGAAAGAAGCCCTTTCGACATTGCCCTTAACGGTGTAATCTTCGGCAGAAATGGGCAGCCTGTTGCCGTTTTCATATACGGCGCGTATTTTAGGCTGCGCTTCGGCAAGCAGCTCGCCCTGTTCAAGGTAGAAGGGGCCGTCCTGCGCGAGCGACACCACCTTGCCGTCGGTATAGTCCGCCGAAACGCTTACCGGCACCGCCGCGGTCAGCTCTTCGCCGCCGTTTTGCCAGGTCACGTCCACGCTGTTCACTCCCTCCGCAAGGGTGGTGACCGTAGTGGTGAGGTCTTTTGCCGTTACCGCCAGCACGGAGCCGTCGTTATAGCCGACCTCACCCGAAATACCGCTCATATCGAAAGTGGCGCCCGCGGCGTATGCCACGCGGTAGGGCAGTTCGGTTATGCTGAGGCTTACGGGCAGCACGTCCGAAAGAGTGACGGCAACCTCGGCCGTCTTTACTATGGGCTGAGGTTCCTCATCGCCCTCCGCTTCGGGCGTATAGCTGTAGGATACCGTTATGTTGCCGCCGCTCTGCGCAAAGCTGTCGGGATAGCTTATTTCGAAGTCGCCGGAGCGCAACACCTCGTCGAAATCCTTGCCCTTTTCGGTGAAGTGCGCTATTACGCGCAGATCCTCGTTTTCGGGCGCAGCCTTGCCGTTCTTGTAATATTCAACGCCGTCGGCAAGCGTGGCGGATATGCCCAAAAATTCAAAGGGCAGGCTGTTCAGGTACTTCTGTTCTTCACGTTCGGCAATGGCCGCGTCGTAGTACTCTTTCCAATCATAATAAGAGGGGATCATTATGTCGATCGCCGTTACCGCGGCCACCAGAACGGCAACGCCCGTGCACGCCCACATTACGCCGCGTTTGAATTTTCTCGTTCTCATTGTTCGCCTCCTTCACCGTCGCGTTCAACGGCAACTGCATTTTCCGCCTTCTTTTTAGGCGGCGTATGCATGCCTACGCTGATGAGCAGCAGAATCACCCAGAGCGCGCAGCCTATGCCCACCACCGCGTCGATGGTATAGAGCATCGGCTTCCACCATATCCACGAAGTTATGGAGTTGGAGGATATAAACGTTTCGTTATCGCTGTCGGGGTTGGCAAGATACTGCTGTTCGTTATAGTCTGCACGCAGGTACATATACAGTATCTGATGCACCGCGTCGCGCATTCTGTGCTGCAACCTTATAGGCGAGCTTTCGCTGTAAGTTACGCCCGCAACATTGTTTATGCGCGCGCCCATGCTGAAGTTGCCGCCGCAGCGCAGCAGGCTGTCGCCGTAGGCGTTATTGTCGATATAGTCGGTGGTTATCGCGCCTTTGAAGTCCCATTCGCCGCGAAGCACGCCCACAAGCAACGCTTCGGTCGTTTCGGAATGTTCTGCGCCCACGCCCTGGTAGGTGGTCATCATGCCGAGCGCGCCGCCGTCTACCACCGCGTCGTGGAAGGGGCGCAGATAATTTTCGCGCAGGGCCTGCTCGGTAGTCCAGATGTTGTCGCCGCCGTAGCCGTAGAGCGCAAAGTGTTTAAGGAAGCAATACCTGCCCCTTGTGTTGAGGCCCTTGACCGCGTTGGTGACTATTACCGATGCAAGCGTTGCATCCTCGGAAGGAGATTCGTGATTGCGGCCGAAGAACGCCGTCCTGTGCGTGTCTATCGCCCAGCCCCATACGCCGAATACGCCCAGAGCCTTCATGTCGTCGCCGTACGCCTTGCCGAATTCATATGCAAGGTTGGGGTTCCACGTTGCGGCTATGACTACCATTGTGGGGAAGCCCGTGCCGCGCGGCGCATAGTTGAAACCCTTTATCTGCGAAGGCCCGTCGAAGTCTGCAAGGTAGGGTTTGCCGACGGAATTCATTGCGGCGCTGCCGTAGTAACCGTTTACGCTAACAAATTCGGAGACGGTTACCTGATTGAGCAGCTGCTCCCATTCGGGCGCGTCGTAGTCGGCGCCCAGCTTTTTACCGAGGTCGGTTATAACGCCGTTTTCGGCAATTTTAAGGTTGCCCGAAGCGCCCCACGTTACGGGTGTGGTGTCTACGGGGTTGCCGAACGCGTCCGTCGTGGCGTTGTCCCACGCAAGCAGCCTTTCGGCGGTAGCGCGGTCGTCCACCTTGGCGGAAGGGGTAGCCGCACGCGGCTTATAGTTTGCCGCAAAGTCCTCGGGCTTCATGAAGTTTTCGCGAGTGAACCAAGGGATATCCGCAACAAAGTCGCCGTCGTTGGCGTCTATCGGGGTTATGTCTACGGCGTCGTCGCCCGTGAACAGGTTGCCCACTTCCTTGCCCGTAACCTTGTCCGTCTTGATGAGTATTGTCTCGTCTACATTGTATTTGAACTCGCCGGGCATCGTTTCGCCGCCGTAAGTAACTTCCTTTACGGTGTGGCTGTCGGTCTGCAGCTTTATGGAATATTCGCCCGCTTCAAGCTCGTAGCCGCAGTTGTCGTTTTTGTTCCTGTCGTAGCAGTCGTAAGAGGCGAAATCGTCCGCGTCCACCTCTATAGTCACCTGCTGCGTAGTGCCCGGGTCTATAATGTTGGTCTTGTTGAATGCCGCAAGCACTACCGAGGACTTTTCTATCCCGCCCTTGGTATAGGGCGCGGTGTAGTAGATTTCAACCACGTCGCGGCCGGGATATTCGCCGTTGTTGGTCACCGAAACGGTGAAAGTTATCTTGGTATTGTCGTCTATCGACGAGCCGGGCTCCACCGAGATTTCGTCCACATTCCAGCTGTATGTGTTGTAAGATTCGCCGTAGCCGAAGGGGAACTGAACAACGCCCTCGTAACCTGTGCCGAAGTCGTTTTTCACATCGGCCCAGACGCCTTCCGTATCCGCCGTTTCGTACCACTTGTAGCCTATGTAGATATTTTCGACGTTGTCGGAATATGAGCGGTTATAATCGGTATAGTTAAGCCCGCCGAGGAACACGTTCGCGGGGTTGGTGAACAGGTCGTACGCAAACGTATCCACCGTTCTGCCCGAGGGCGAAACTTCGCCGTAGAGCAGCTTGGGTATGGCGGAAGCCGCGCGCGTGCCCGTAAAGCCTATGTAAAGGCAGGAATCTATGCCGGGGATAGTTTCAAGGAAGCCGCATTCGAAGGCGTTTGCCACGTTGAGCAGCACGATGACGTTTTCGAACGTTTCGCCGCAATATCTGAGCAGAGCCTCTTCCTCGGTGGAAATTTCAAGATAGTGGCGGGTATTGTCGTCGGTGACGCCGGCGCCCTCCTTCTGCTGCGTGGTGGTGTTGGCGTTCATGCCCTCGCCCGCCATTCTTCCTATCACGACGATCGCCGTATCCGAAAAGTTTTCGGTATATGTAAGCAGGTCGTCGGTGTAGTATGCCCTGTCGGTTATTTTGGGTTCGCGCAGCGATATCAGCGTGGATATATGCACCGCTTTAAGGTTTGCGCTCTGGTGGTCGGGCTTTACGTACCTGTAATACATATCGTAAAGCTGCTGGTTATATTCAATGCCGTATTTATTGAGCGCCTTGTATATGTCCACATTCTTTTCGAAGTCGTCGTCCTCGGGCGCAACGCCGCCGGAAGCGTTCCAACCCTCGCTGCCGTAGATCCAGTCCACCGAGCGCCAGCCGAACACGTTTACCTTTTTGACGGTATTGTAATCGAGCGGCAAAGTGTTATCTTTGTTCTGCAGCAGAACGGCTCCCTCCTCCATGATGCGCGCCGACATCTCCTGTCCCGCGCTGCTCGACAGCTGCACGGCCTCTTCGTCGACTATAGGCGGTGCGAGCAGCGTGTTTATTTCGCCCTCATAGCGGAACGCGATGCTGTTGCCCACGGCAACGCCCACCACGATGATGACTATGAGCACGAAATTGACGATCAGTTTTGCTACTTTGTTCATCGTTTACCTCCTGTTATATTCTGCAAGGCGACAATAAGGCTTCCCCTGCGCGTATCATTATGACACAACATTTCAAAAAGTGTTAAAATTTTTAATAAACCTATCGTTTGAGCGCATAACTCGATAGCCCGCCCCGGGACATGCAAAATATTGCGTGCTTTTTTGCGCTTGCCCGCGGCTGAGCATGGCGGGAAAAAAGGCGCCGCTCAGGCGGCGCCGGGATGCCGTGTTACTGCATGAACACTATTTTTACGGTGAACACACCGTTGTCGTCGTTCAGGATAAGCTCGGCGTCGTATTTTTTGCAGATGAGCCGCACGCTCTTCATGCCGTAGCCGTGCACCGACTTATCCTGCTTGGTTGTGGCAGGCAGGCCGTCGCGGAAATCCAGCGGGCGGCTGTGACAGTTGCTCATGCTAAGCGTGGCAAAGCCGTTTATCTTTTTTATGGAAAGGTTTATAAAGCGGCGGTCGCCTTCGAGTTCCTCCACGGCCTCTATGGCGTTATCGAGCAGGTTGCCGAACAGCGCGTACAGGTCGGAATCGGCGATGAACGAGAGCAGCGCGCCGTCGGCTATGCAATAGAGCCTTATGCCGTGCCTGTTACAATAAAGGCTTTTTTCGGCAAGGATGATATCCAGCGCCTCGTTGCCTGTGCGTATGGCGGAGTCGTACACCTGAATGAGATCTTCGATTTCGCCGAGCGCCGCGCTGTCCGCCGCGGGGGAAGAGCGGATCAGGCGGATCTGATGCTTAAGGTCGTGGCACTTCATGTTGATAAGCTCGATGTTTTCCTTGGTGAGGGCGTATCGCTCCTCAGACTGTTTAAGCATACGGGCGGCGGTGACGTAATCGCGCTCGTACTGCTTGCGGAAGATCACCTCGAACATGAGGAACATGGTAAAAATGCAGCAGGCGATGTTATACAGCGAAAGCAGCGGAACATACAGGATATCGTTATGCCCCTCGCTGTAATAGGTCACCACCGAAGAGATCACCACGTTGAATAACACAAAGCAGCCCACGAATATGAGCAGCGATGAATTCCTGAGCTCGAATTTGTCGCTGTTTTTAAGCAGGGGCGAAACAAACCTGTAACTAAGCGTATAAGTGATTATGTAGACGATGAAATAGGCAGAATACGCGAACAGCGAAAGAAAGGCATACATCATAGGCGAGGAAGAAAGAATGTCGCCGCTGACGCCGTATACGATTATGAGGAACAGTTCGGAAGCGCTGCCGTCGCCGTATACGCCGCCCGCAAAGTTGTTGCCGCCGAACATCAGCCCCACAAAGAACATTATAAACGCAAACGCCTGGTAGGCTATGTGCTGCACGGTGTATGCCGCCATTGCGCGGAATACTACCGAGGTCATGTTGTCGGCATAGCACCACTTTATGGCGGGCAGGGTAGCGGCAAACATCACCAAAAACGCCGCCGAACAGTACAGCGCGTTATAGGCAAGCACGGGCAGGGCAAAGGCAATGCCTATGCACAGCACGCAGCACAGCGCAAAGCGCAGCGCGAACAGCGGGCGGCGCTTCATTCCGATGCACATCAGAAATTCGGCGACGAGCAGCTCCGCCATGAATACGGCCTTATACAGGTACAGCGCCGTAAACTCATACATATCAGATAAGCCCCCCGAGGTATTCCGCCACCGCCATGCGGTATTCCTTGCGCCGCGCGTAAGAAATTTTAAGCTCGTCGCCGCCCACGACGGTGGTGAGCTTGTTTATTGACTGAACATAGCGCGGATTCACCAGGTAACAGCTGTTGCAGCGCACGAATCTGGCCTTGGAAAGCATCTGCTCTATCTTATACAGGCTGCCGGAAGATTCCACGTTGCCGTCCGTGGTGTGATAGACCAGCCTGTGGCCCATCACCTCCACGTATTTAAGCCGGGAAGCGGGCACCGAAACAAAACCGTCGGCCGTCTTTACCGGCAGCACCACGTCCCCCGCAAGCCCCGTGCGGCTGAGCGCACGGCCGAGCTTCAGTCTGAACTGTTCCCAGATTATAGGCTTTACTATGAAATCGAGCGCGTCCACCTCGTAGCCGTTCACGGCAAACTGCGCCATATTGGTGACGAACATCAGCGACACCGAGGTATCGGTTTCGCGCAGCCTTTTTGCCGCCTCCATGCCGTTCATGCCGGGCAGCTCTATGTCCATAAAGATGACGTCGGCGTCGGCGCGGTAACTTTCCAGAAAGGCATACGCATCGCCGTAGACGGCCGTCCTGAACTGCACGCCGTTCTCCGCGGAATACCTTGCCAGCATGTTGCTCAGAACCGACGCGTCGGCGGGATTATCTTCCACAATGATAACGTTCACCACTATTCCCATATTCCCCTGTAAGCCCCCTTTTGCGCCGCAGCGCCGTTTTATTGCACATTAAATACTAAGTCATCGGAGGCAAATTGTCAAGTGCCAATTTTTGCCCGCCACCAGAAACGCAAAATATCCGCACGGCAGACCGCCGTGCGGATATCGGTTATGGCCATATACGTTTATGCAAGGAAGCCGCTGACGTTTTCCGTTTTGGGAGTCCGGGTAAGGTTTGCGTCGGTAGATACCTTGATGCTGTCGATAAGAGGCCCGCCCCGGGAATTGCCGCCCCTTATGGTGTTGGCGTTAACGCGCAGCTGAATGGTATTGGAGCCCTGTTTAAGCGTAAAGCCCTCGGCCACGGCCTTATCATAGAATTTTGCAACGTTGATGTCGCTGTTGGCAATATACATACCGGAATATTCAAGTTCTTCGCCGTTCACGATGACGCTGAACGACTTGCTGTCCAACGTTATGTCGCCTATCTCGGAAACGAGGTGCAGAATGAGCTTGGCTTCCGCGGCGCCCCGCCTTTCCCGTTATACGGGCAACATTGCCCGATATATCACGGAATTATTCAGTTCTTTTTCTTCAGCTTGTTGAACGGCGTGTTGTGCACGTCGGGGAAGATTATGAACCAGATGCAGACTGCAAGGCCGAGCGCGAGCACTACGTTGAGTATTACCCACAGCGCCGAGAACAGTGCCGAGTGAGGAGCCGGCGTTACAGGCGTAACTTCGTTTACCGTCGCTACGTAGGTATAAAGGATGCTCTTTACAGCACGGCGCGCCGCTACTGCGGTTGCAGGGTCATCGAGGTTGATGTTGGCCGACGCATTGCCGGTACCCGCAAGCCAGAGGTCGTTGCCGCCCTTGAGGCCCCATGTATAATCCATGTAGCCCTGCTGCCAGTCGGTGATCACGGTACCTTTGAAGCCCCATTCGTCGCGGAGCACGTCTACGCACATCGCAGAGTTTGCGCCCGCCCATACGGCGCCCACGCGGTTGAACGCGCTCATCATGCCGTTTGCGCCGCCATCCTTAACGCATGCTTCGAAAGGCTTAAAGTAAACTTCGCGCAGCGCCTGCTCGGTGCACCACGTCATCTTGTTGTTGGGGTTGGCGCCCGCTTCGCTGAGGGCAAAGTGCTTAACATAGCAGTAAAGGTTGTTATCCTTTGCGCCCTTTACTATCTGAGCTGCAAGGTCTGCGGTAAGAGTTGCGTCTTCAGAGAAGTATTCGTAATTGCGGGTATTGTAGTTGCTGCGGTGCAGGTTTACGCCGGGGGCATACCAGCCGCCGAGGCCGGTCGCCTGAGCCACCTGACCCTGAGCAGCGCCCATATCGTACATCAGTTCGGTGTTCCAGCAGCAGGCTATCGTGCTTTCGGTGGGGAAACCTGTCCACATGGTATTGGTATCGGGGTTGCTCACGCCCATATTGAAGCCCGCAGGGCCGTCGCGGTCAACCACGCGGGGCTTGCCCACGCTCTCGATGGCCTCGGTCTGGAACCCGCCCTTACCGATGAGATCCTTAACGTCCTGCTGCGAAAGCTGGTTGAGGAAGGTATTCCATGTTTCCTCGTCGTCGTAGTTGATGAGCAGGTCGGCAAGCTCTTCGTTGAGCACGAGATCTGCTTCCTCGGTACCGTTGAGCTGCGCGAGCGTAGCTTTTACGAGTATATGAGGAGCCTCTTCGCCCTCTTCAAGTTCTTCACCCTCTTCAAGAGGAGCCTCTTCGCCTGTATCGACCATTACGAGATACATTTCGGAGTCTTCGCCGTACTTTATGTCGGAAGCATCCGCATCATCGTACATATCGCTGGTGTAGTTATCTACATTGGCGGCAGCTGCCGCGCGGGCCTTGGGATAATTTGCAAAAGCATCGGCGCGCGAAAGATATTCAACGCCGCCGGCTATGTTGTCGGAGCCGTTGATGTCCTGACCGGAATAGGCGTTGTCGCCCGTGAAGCGGTTTTCAACGGGGTTACCCGTATCGGGATCGGTGTTCCAGACTATATCCTCTGCGGCATACAGAGTGAGCTGGTTGGAACCCGCCGTCATGACGGGGGCGTCGTGTGCGTTGGCCATTACGCTGAGCACATATTCGCCCTCTTCGGCTACCCACCAGCCGTCTTCGCGCTCGTCCCACGAAGCGAGGTCGTAGGCATCGAAGGTGAGAGTTACGTCCTGATAACCGCCGTTGGGTTCAACTTCGGGCGTCTTGACAAATGCGATGAGGTTCATCGAAGCCTTTTCGATGCCGCCGGGGGTATATTCGGGGGTGGAATACAGCTGGACTACATCCTTGCCGGCAACGTCACCGTTGTTGGTAACTCGTACGGTTATGGTGTATTCGGTGTCCTTGCTCATATCCGCGCCGTCATCGAACGAGCTGTCGATTATCTCCCAGCTGAAATCGGTATAGGAGAGGCCGTAACCGAAGGGGAACTGAACCACTTCGTCGTAGGTCGTGCCCTGAGCGGTGAAGTAGCCGGCGTCGTCGGCAGTCTCGTACCACTTATAGCCGAAGTATATGCCCTCCTGATATACCATGCTGTCTTTTTCGTACATGTTGTTCACATAGGAGGGATTGTGAGTCTGATAGTCGTAAGCGAGCGTATCGGCAAGCCTGCCCGAAGGATTTACATCGCCCTTTAAGATACGGGGAACGGCAAGCGCGCCCGACTGTCCGAGAATGCCTATCTGAAGGGCAGCCTTTATGTTGTCGTACTCCTCCAGAAAGCCCATCTCGATATAGTTGGTGGTGTTGAAGAGCACTACCACGTCGAAGTTGTACTCTTCGAGCGCGTCGAGCATGGCCTTTTCGTTCTTTGTGAGTTCAAGATAGGTGCCGTTATTGTAGCCGCCCACATTCACAAGTTCGGTCTGGCTGGCGTTTTCGCCAGAGAAACGGCTGAGCACAACCACAGCGGTGTTCGAGAAGTTCTTGGCCTGCGTCATGAGTCCGTCCGAATCGTCGTAGAAATCGGCATCGGGGTTGGTGAGCGCGTCTGTGGAAACGGGGTTGTTGCCGTTCCTGTCGGCGTCGACGGAGCTTATCGCGCTGTAGCTTTCAAGCAGCGCCTCGTTATAGGGGAGCTTCTCTTCCTTAAACGCCTTGGTGAGGGTGACTTTGTTTTCTTTGGCAATTACCGTACCGCCGGAGCCGCCGCCCACTACTATGAAGCCCTGGTCGGTGGCTGCCCAGCCGAACAGGTTCACGCCCTTGGATACCTGCTCTTCGGAGAGGGGCAGGAAGTTATCCTCGTTTTTGAGGAGCACTACGCTCTCTTCGCCGAGGCGCTGAACGACTTCGTCGCCCTGAACAAGTTCGTCTTCGGCGTCGCTGTAGTCGGTCGTATCGCCCGAGAAGAACTGATGGATTATATATGCCGTGTTATTGAGCACGATATTGCCGGCTATCAAAGCGGCAATGATTATGACCGCAACAACGCTGCAGATAATCCTTACGATGGTTGATTTTGACAACTTTATTGTCCTCCTTGTAAAATTAAAATTATTATAAAAAATAATTTTTTCCTTACATGAATTTCAGGCCCCGCCGCCGCAGGGGCGGCGGAACCTGTTCATTTGCCGCAAATTGCGGTTTGATCTTTAAGTTATGCCTGGACTTCGGTGAAAGAAATATTGCTGAGCGTTACGGTTACTGCATTCTGCCCAAACGCAGAGCCGCTGCCGCCGGCATCGGGATTCGTGCCAAGCTGTATGCCTACATTGGTTCCTCCCGTTATAGTTACAGTTACTTCCTTGGCAACATTTGCTTCAAGCTCCACAGCCTGCCCCTGTACGGTTATAGTACCGTCAAGCGTAGAAGTGATTGTAAGTTTAAGCGTGTAATTGGTTCCCGCAACAAGCCCCGTATTCTTATAGAATAACTGAAGGCTGTACCAGTTGCCGCCCGCGTCGGTAGAGTTGAGCGTTACCGTGCCATTTTCATAACGCCCGGTAGCCGTGTTGTATTCACTCCAGAAAATCCACGTATCGTTAGGGATATTCGCTTCGGTCGTATTGACCATGTCGTAAGCTATCTCATGATCTGCGACAACAAAAGTAACATCATTTGCAGAAGACCATGCAGAATTGGTGTATGCCGCACTTTCACCAACAGCCATAGCCCTTACATAATAAGTTGCGCCTTCGACCATAGAAGTATCTATAGCATAGTTTTCCATTTCATTCAACGCGACCGTGAAAGAATACTTGGGCGAACTTGCTTCTGCAGATTCAAAAAGCCCGATCAGGTAACTGCCTACGCCCTCGGTATTATTATCGTCCGTTATTGTTGCTTCCCCGTCCTCAACGACCACGACGGGAGCATCAAGCGCGGTAACTTCGGCAACTTCCCATTTAAGGTTAGATATGGTAACATCTGCTGCCGAGATCATGTGGCCCTTACCTTCGGCATCAAGATAACCCATCTGAAGGTCGAACCACGAGGAATCTTCGGTGTTAGTGCTGTCGGCGTCATACACGAATATTGCCTCGACTGCGTTTTCACCTTCGGTGAGAGCGATCTGATTACCATTGAGCGTAACAGTACCGGCAACGTCGATATCTATTGTTGCAGTGAGCTCATATGTACCGTCGGCCTTGGAAGTGTCGTTATAGAATATCTGCATACCGAACCAACTGGTGCCGATAGAGGTGTATGCAAAATGTATGGAACCGGCTTCGGAATCTTCGGAATCGCCGAAGTATTCGGGACGGCCTTCAAGCGTTACCTGAGAGCCTGTCCAGTTCTGGTCATTCCAATAGTACCATATCTTGTTTCCTTTTTCACCGCGGGAAACAGACTCTTCGCCGAACGTCATCTCGTACCAGCTGCCCTCTGCTCCTGCGGGAGCCGTTACGGTGAGCGTGCATTCCGCTCTGCCACCGCTCTCGGTAGTGGCAATTATAGTGGTTTCTCCGGGGAACACGCCCGTTACAACGCCTTCATCAGTTACGGTGGCGATAGTAGTATCGCCGGAAGCCCACTCTATCGCGGAGCTGTCGGAAGCCGTTGCAGTGAGGGTTATGGTCTGTCCCCTTTCGACAGTTGCGGTCTCCTGAAGGCCGCTTATCGTGATGACGGGTTTAGCTTTTACCGTTACTTTGCAGGTTGCGGTGGCCTCGCCGCTGGTGGCGGTGATCGTTGCCTCGCCTGCGCCCATTGCCGTTACGCGGCCGCGGGAGTTTACGTCGGCTATGGTTTTATCCGAAGTCGACCATGTAACGCTTGAATCGTCGGAAGTTTCGGCTTCCAGGGTTTCGGTATCGCCTACCGTCATGGTGAGGGTGGTTTCGCTGAGAGTTATGGTAACGTTACCCCCCCCCTCGCCACATGCAACGAGACCTACGGCCATGCATACGGCCAGAACGACCGAAACAATGGCAATTGCAATTTTTCTCATGTTTCCTCCTTTATATAATGAGATATATCGGCTGCCGAGCCCTGCGCACGGCAGTTTCGACCGGATATAGGCTTAAATGCTTGCAGATTTTTTTATCGGTTTTACTTACTGATACACCCTTACGTAGTCCACTTCCATATCGCCCGAAGTAAAGCTGTCGGGAGGCTGGACCCCGCCGTCGTAGTTGCCGCCCACGGCAAGGTTGAACAGAATGTAAAAATCTACGTCGAACGGCGCGTTGTCGTCGTCGGGGGCGGACGACGACCAGTAAACATCGCTTGTAAGGCGGAACGCCTCTGTTCCGTCAACATACCACGCTATATGATCTTCCGTCCACTCCAGCCCGTAGGTATGCCAGTCGGATATAGTACTGTTTTCAAAAATATGTTTGTTTGTCCGGTAAGTGCTTGACCAGCTGCCGCTGCTGTAATGGAGGGTATTGTCTATCCTGTCCGGCTCCCTGCCTCGCGCCTCCATTATGTCTATCTCGCCGCTGTTGGGCCAGCCGCCGTATTCATTGTTGCTGTTGGCGGTGCTGCTCGGCTGGGGAAGCATCCAGAAGGCGGGCCACAGTCCGCTGACTGCAGGCAGTTTTATGCGCGCCTCGATATAGCCGTACGTAAAACTGTAATTATCGCGCGTAACTATGCGCGAAGAGGAGAACGTTGCGCCGTCGGGCATGGCCTCGCGCTGCGCCGTTATCTTCATCGTGCCGTCCGACACGGTTACATTGTCGCCCTCGGTGTAATACTGAAGTTCATTGTTGCCCCACGCCCACGGGCCTGTGGAAGAACCGTAGTGGTCCTGCCTGCCCGTCTGATACGCCCATTTCGTCATGTCGAGCGAAGTACCGTCGAATTCGTCGCTCCACACCAGCTCCCGGTCGCCCCAGGGGCCGCCCTCGGGAGTTTCGGGCTCGTCCGGGTCACCCTCATCGGGAAGATCGGGGTCTACGGGATCATCGGGCGCGGGATCATTGCCGCCCGGGGTATCGCCGGGGTCGTCCCCGCCCGGAACAGTCGCCTCGTCGTCGGCAACGACGGTAACGTCGCACCTTGCCGTGGCGCCGTTATATTCCGCCGAGATGGTCGCCTCGCCCACCGCTACCGCGGTGACAAGCCCGTCCTCTACGGTGGCGACCGACTCGTCGGAGCTTGACCATGCGATGCTGCCGGACACGTTGGCGGCAAGCCTGAAAGTATCGCCCTCTATAAGCTCGATGCTCTTCTGCGAAAGCTTGATGTCGGGCGAAAGCAGGCTGCACGCGCTTGTGAATACAAACAGCGCGGCAGCGAGAACCGTCAGCGCGGCAAGCGCTGCTCTGTGCCTTAATTTACTCATATTTTTCATACCTTATATATTACATACAGGGAATACCCGCGTCCCGGAAACTTTACAGAAGAAATCAGCGCCGTAAATGGCGCCGTCACTTAAATTCGTGCCTCAAAACCTGCAGGTTGTGCCGCTGTTGTGCATAAATTATAGCATGGTTCGCAAAGCATGTCAATAGGTTTCATAAAATGTTTTGTGTATTCAAAAATGAAATTTTTATGACGGCCGAGAGCGGAGCAATGGAAGAAAAAACGCGTTGAATCGGGCATATAATGCCTCCAAATATTGTTTTCATGCTGTCAAAACGGGCGCACGCACAGCCGCCGGAAACGCGATATCTTCAAAATCCTGCATGATATACCACAAAAACCGCAGTATTTTTGCAATATACGACAACTTGACGCAAAAGCGCAATTCCCATAGGGAGTAAAATTAAAATTAAATTTTAATAGGAATTGCACTTTCAAGCGAGAAAAGAGAGCGAACTATCGAAAACGATAGTTCGCTTTTTTTATTGTCGGAGATTTTTTGAAATACCTGTTTTCATTCTTGCCATTTTTTTGGGTTTATGCTATACTGTAATCGCCACTTAAACTTCATAATTCCTTATAACGGATACGAACAGGCATTTCGTATCTCTATTTTCCGTTATAAGGGAAGTTTGAGTGGCATCAATCGGAGATACTGATGCAGGGGCGTGTCTTCGGTTGAAGGCACGCTTTTTTAATTTAGAGCAAAGCCCCTTTGAATATATTTATTATATTTTGCAGGAGGCAGAAATGAAACGGAAACTGTTATTGGCAGCGATGACCGTTTTAATGGTCGTTGCGTGTGCGGTAGGTTTTACGGCTTGCGGCGATAACGGCGGAACGAGCGTTGACGGTACATACTATCTGTATGTGAACGATACACTCGATAAAACGCAATTCATCACGCTGGACGATAAGACCTGGACGGACGACGAGGGTGAAACGGGCGAGTACAGCCTGTCCGGCAACAGCATTACCCTGTACGCGGAACTTTTGGGCGAACAAGAGGAATTTGCGAGCGGAACCGTGAAAGACGGCGTACTGACATTGGATATAATGGGCGTACACATCGTCTATTGCAAAGAGGGCGTAACGCCGCCTTCCGACAGCGGTGAAACTCCGCAGGAAAAATATACCGTTACCTACGATGCGAACGGCGGCGTGTTCGAGAACGACGAAACAACTTTCGCGCAGAACGATATTCCCGCAGGCTCCTTGTTGACGGCTCCGACCTCCCCCATGCGGGACGGCTATTCCTTTGCAGGTTGGGCGAAAAAGAAGAACGGCTCCGAACTTTGGATGTTCGATACCGATAAAGTGAGCGGAAACACAACGCTCTATGCCGTTTGGACGCAGAAATCGGGCATTATCGTGAGCGTTGACGGCGCGAGCATTGACGGAACCAATATTTTTATGCTGGTCGAACCGTCTGCCGACAGCGTTTCCCTTTCTTCTAAGGTCATTTGCAGTGACGACAGCACCTGGAAACTCTATTACGACAAACTCGGGCAGGTCGAAATTCCGACCAAAATCGCAGCGGGGCAGTCGGGCGTTCTGGAAAACGGAAACAATATTTTTTATATCGTCGTAACGTCGGGCGACGGTACGCAGGTGAATACCTATCAGCTTACCGTTCACAGGAGCTACGCGGTTGATGTCCGTTATTACAACGGCGAGGAAATTCTGAAAACGGAAAGCGTTTATACGGGCAATAAATTTACGGCGGATTATGTTCCTCAAATTAAGGGTTATACGTTCAACGGCTGGAAGACCAGCGACGGAGAAGCGTTTACCGAAGCGACCGTAATGGGTGCGTTTTCGCTGTACGCGGATAAAACCGCGCTTTCGTATGAAGTAACGCTCGACGTAAACGGCGGCGACGAACTGTCGAAAGATACCGTAACGGTAACGTTCGATTCAAGCTATTCATTCCCCGTACCCACCCGCGAGGGCTATACTTTCCTCGGTTGGTATGACGAGGGAACGCGCCTTACCGATGAAGACGGCGAAAGCGTTTACGCTTGGTCTTACGATTTGGATATGACCGTAACGGCGAAATGGGAAGCCAACGAATATACCGTAACTTTGAATCGGAACGATATCGAGGCGGGAACGGTCAGCGGCGGCGGCGAACACGCCTACGACAGCGAAGTTACGATAACGGCAAGAACGAACGACGGATATACCTGGCTCGGCTGGTACGACGGAAACGACGAACTTGTAACGGAAGATACAAGTTATACCTTTATCACAAAACAGAATGTTTCCTATACGGCGAAATGGACGTATTATACTTTGTCATCGAATGCGACGGGCAAAGGTACGGCATCGAACTATAAAGATAAAAAAATAACTGCCGGTGAAGAAGTTACGTTAAAAGCCGAAAATAAAGAAGGCGGCACTTTCGTAGGTTGGTTTAAGGGCGAAACGCTTTTAACGAAGGAATTTACCTATGTCTTTAATATGCCCGAGGAAAACATATCCTGCACGGCAAAATTTATAGAATGTCCCATTACAGTCAAGGTAAGCGGTTATTATCAAAACGGATATGTCGGAAAAGCAATTTTACCTTCCGATACAGTACTTGGCAAAGATGTAACGCTCAGCACAGAACTTCTTAAATTGGGATATGTGTTTGAAGGTTGGTATAAAAACGACGAGCTCGTTTCAAACGAGAGCAACTACACCTTTACGCTCACCGAGGAAGAGGCGGAATATGTTGCACGCTTCGGACTCGCAGACGGCATGGAGTATTTTGAGTTTACGTCAACCTCCTCTACATGTACAATAACCGATGTCAAAGAAGATGCCGTGGATGTTGCCGAAATTACCATACCTGACTGCGTAACCAACATAAAGGACTTTGGTAACGATATTCCCTTTATAGCAATAACAATACCCGAAAGCGTTACTAGTATAGAATACAGGGCTTTTTACGACAATACCGATAGTATCGTCATTTATTGTGAGGCCGCGAAAAAACCTGCTGGTTGGCAAACTTCTTGGGAAACAGGGGCTAATGTAGTTTGGAACTGCAAAAACAACAGGGTGGCTGACGATGGCAATATGTACGAATATGTGGACGGCATACGTTACCGGCTTGACAAGCAAGAACAGACTGCAGTCGTATACATTCAGCCGTTTACAATAAGCGGTGATATAGTGATTCCGGCAAGCGTAACTTTTAACGGAACAAATTATTCTGTAAGCGGCTTATATAGCCGTTTCGGTTATAGCAATACGGCCTTTGGCGGTTGCAACAAATTGACAAGCATAGTCCTTCCCGAAGGAATAGAAGAAATCGGGAATTGGATGTTTAACGATTGTAGCTCACTTGAAAGCGTGACTATTCCCAAAAGTATAAAAGAGATGAATAGCTATGCATTCTCATCCTGTGATGCGCTAAAGAGTGTATATATCAGCGATTTGGAGGCCTGGTTAAAGATTGTTTTCCAAGATAATGGCAACCCGTTAAGCAATGGCGCAGATTTATATTTAAATGGTGAAAAAGTTACCGAGTTAATTATCCCCGCTGGCGTAACGAGCATCGGAGATTATGCGTTTGATGGCTGTAAGTCGCTTACGAGTATAACGATCCCCGAAGGCGTGACAAGCATCGGAGAGTATGCGTTTGATGGCTGTAGGTCGCTTACAAGTGTTACACTTCCGGACAGTATGACGAGCATAGGCGATTATGCATTCAATTATTGCACTTCGCTTACGAGTATAACCATTCCCGCCAGCGTGACAAGTATCGGTGAGTTTGTATTTGTTGGCAGCGAAGCACTTACTATATATTGTGAAGCCGAAAGTAAACCGAGCGGCTGGGTTGGTTCTTGGAATAGTGACTACAATAATTCAAATTATCCTGTTGTATGGGATTGCAACAGTAATGACACGGCAGAAGACGGATATATTTATGCTATAATAGACGGCATTCGTTATGCATTAAAGAATGGAAAAGCTATGGTTGCAGGTCAACTCTCATCTTTAAAGGGTGATATAGTAATACCCCAAAGTGTTACTTTTAAAGATATTTCTTACAGCGTAACGAGTATCGAAGAAAGTGCGTTCAGTGGTTGTGGTTTGATTACAAGCGTTATAATTCCCGACAGCGTGACGAGCATCGGAAAGACAATTTTCTTTAATTGCAGTTCGCTTACGAAAGTTGTAATTCCTGTCAGCGTCAAGCGTATCGACGAATATGCGTTTAGATATTGCAGTGCGCTCACGGATATAACATATAACGGTATAAAAGAGCAGTGGGATGCGATTACGAAACATTACAGGTGGGATGAAGCAACCGGCGACTATACAATTCACTGCACAGACGGAGATATATCTAAAAGCTGACCGATTAAACTAAATATTTCAAAGCCGCCCTTTATGGGCGGCTTTGTTTGTTTAAGCACTTCCTTTTATAGTAATGAAAATTTTTCAAGATAAAAATATAAACATTTGTTCGTATTTTATTGACAAAACAGAATTGATGTGATATAATGCAAGAGTACAGGTGTGAAAGTTGCCTGTACTCTTTTGCCGTACATTGAATTTAGTACGGCGTACTCCCCTT
>ERZ1090880.529-NODE-529-length-20941-cov-15.933065_pt1 | contig 20941 bp, 24 predicted proteins | sample MGYA00478471_ERZ1090880 | MGnify/ENA primary metagenome ERZ1090880 (study PRJEB33644, sample SAMEA5815734) | chicken gut metagenome | biome: Chicken; feature: Gastrointestinal Tract; material: Caecum | place: Ireland | collected 2019-01-01 | study: A study of the... | reverse complement strand
GACACTGCGAAAGGCGTCTATTTGTAATATATTACAAAGATGTAATCTTTTTTCAGGGCGTTTTCTGTATAGAATTCTTACCTTATCTGATAAAGTATCTTCAGTTTTTGGCTGAAGTCTGACAAGCTGCAGCGAACTCTTGCCGCTTCACTAATTTCTCGGTCATTTCTCCCGCAGTCTTATCGTCAATTCCCATGATCGACATAAGTTCCTGTATCTGTATCAGATTTACTCCCATGAGCATCTGATAAAACATATGGGATTCGTCTACGTGAAGGACCTCAAGGAACTGCCGGGCATACTCTGTATATCTTTCGTCTTCCAGAAAATCTTTAAAGGCGTCTGTCATACCCAAAGGCAGCCGCACCTCATCCTTTGAAAGAAATGTAACCGTATCTTCCAGCCGAATATCCTGACTAGAGGTTCCTGCCAGGATGTCAAATTCCCCGGATTCTACTGCAAAGCGTTCAAGATGGGGCACATAATAGGAGAAAGCGTCTTCATCCAGCTCCAGTACAAGGGTTTTGGTTTCACCTGGCTCCAGTTCCACTTTTGCAAATGCCTTCAGTTCTTTTTCCGGGCGGAAAAGATAAGACTTTTTATCCCGGACATAAATCTGTACGACTTCTTTTCCCTTCATTTTTCCTGTGTTTTTCACATCAAGTGTAACTGTCAGCTTGTCCCCCTTCTTCCGTATGTATCATAGGAAGCCATATCTTCCTCATCAAAAGACAGGGTAAGAGTCTGGGAAGTGCCCGGCTCCAGTATGTCTGTCTTGTCAAAGGCAATGAGATTTACACTGGATTTTTCAATCCCTCCGTTAGTATAAGGTGGTGTGTAATATAACTGTACCACATCTTTGCCAGGGGTGTCTCCGGTGTTAGTCACCGTCACATCTACGGTAATAGCGCCTTCTGTTACATTCAGGTCTCCCATGGTCTGTTCAAAGGTAGTATAACTCATTCCATAGCCGAAAGGATACATAACGGTGTCTTCATAATTGATCAGTCCTTCTTCGGCTGCAGTCTCATAGAAACGGTAGCCGGTATAGATTCCTTCGTTATAATTTACAAAGGATACAATGCCGTCTGCCTGGGCCGCTGCGGCCACGTCCTCTGTATTGGTATAGGCAAAATGGCCGATATTGTTATAATAAGGTGTCTGGGTCAGATCTCTCACCCAGGTATCTGCAGTTCTTCCGGAAGGATTTACCTCTCCTGAAATGATATTTCCAAGGGCGTTAAATCCGGTGGCTCCTGCTCCTGCACAGAGCAGGACACTTTTGATCTGGTCATAATTTTCTGTCCAGCCAAGCTCCATGGTGTTGGCGCCGTTGTATACCACAATGACATTATCAAACTGGCTGCACACCATATCTACCAGGTCAGCTTCTGTACGGCTCAGTTCCAGATAAGACTGTCCAGCTTCAAAGTCTGCATATTCGTCAGAATTATTGGTATAAGAGCCTCTTAAATACTTGGTTCCCACGTCCATGGTAGAGCCGTCCATGATACTGCCCATGTCATGGGGAAGATCTGCGCCTTCACCGCCTGTACGTGACAGAACAATGAGAGCTGTGTCGGAAAAAGCTTTGGCATTTTCCATAATTGTGTCTGAATAGTCTGCAACGGGAACCTCCGGAAGGGTCCAGTCCTGTCCGTCGTTGATACTGATAGCCGGACGGTCTTCCCTGTATTCCCTGTACATATCCGACAGTTCTGTGTTGGTCTCAAATCCGGCGTTTTCCAGGCCTTCCAGGATTCCTACCGCCGTGCTGGCGTCTACAGTTCCGGAGCCTGTGCCTCCGTAAATAGGATTGGTGGAAGCCCAGCCGAATACATTGATCTTCTGAGGTTCAATCGGCAGAAAATCCTCGTCATTTTTGGTCATTACTACGCCTTCATTAGTGATTTCCTCGATCACCTGTCTGGAATTATCTGCATTTTCCTGAGACAATTCTCCTCTGTCTGCAAGGACTACGTTCAGCGTGTTGTTCAGTGCTCCTATCAGCATCACATTGACAACAATGACAGTGATCAAAAGAAATCCAATAAACGACTGCCAGCGGATAAAGCCTCTTAATGGCTTTGCCCATCTTCTTGCCAGGACCATAAGCAGGATCATGCACACCAGGGCCGCACCGATAACGATCAGGTGGGTCCGCACCATCTGGATAACACTGATCACGTCCTCCCATGCAACTGTTACATTACCCATTTTCTTTCCTCCGTTTCCTTCTTTGATAGTCCTACCATAGCACAAAAAAGAAAAAAGGAATTTTTCTGGTGTATTTGGTCATCAGGAAGGTAAAATTGGCAGAAAGAAAAAGCCGGGTTTTCACCCGGCATAAAAAAGTATGTCTACCAAAAATCTTTCTTCCTCTGCCCGCATCAGCATATCCCCCCGGTATTTTTCCACAAGATACCGGATACTCCTTACGCCGAAGCCGTGGAAGTTCTTGTCCTCTTTGGTAGTCACAGGAAGTCCGTCTGCAAACTCCACCTTATCCTTACAGTAGTTTTCTATATGAATGTGATATCCCTGCGGCTCTCTGGCGATTTTCACGCTGATCACCCGTTTCTCTTCATCTTCCTCTTTCATCACACTTTCGATGGCATTGTCCATAAGATTTCCGAAAAGAGCGTAGACATCTGTGGTGTTCATAAAGTTCAGCACCTTTCCGTCGATCATGCTGCTGAGTTTGATCTTGTACTCATCACAGAGAAGGCTTTTTTCTGTAAGCACCAGATCCAGGGCGTCGTTCCCTGTCTGGAAAATGTTGTCATAAATTGCCACTGCCCTTTTAATCTCTTCAATGTAATCCTTCTGGTCCTGGGCATCCTCAATCCTCTGGATCTTGGAAATACGGTATTTCAGGTCATGGCACTTAACGTTGATGATATTAATGCTTTCCTGGGAAAGTTTCTGCTGCTCCCGCATACTGTGAAGCATATTTTCCATCATCTCTTTTTCGTGAAGGATCCGGTTCTGTCTGGAAAGATTAAAAGCGATAAGGATGGCCATCATGCTGCAGAAGGCTCCATAGATCTTACAGAGAACATTTCTGAGAAGCCCGGAGTCATTTTCAAAATACCGGCTGTCTACAAACACGCTTAAAAAGATCACCACCGTAAGGATTGCCAGGGCCAGCAGGATCATGCGGATATCCCGTTCTCTCAGTTCCCTTTGCCCTTCATACCGCCTGATCAGCAGCAAATAAACCAGGATATCAATAAACAGGTAAGGCAGGATCCGGAAGAAAAGAAAATCCCAGATTCCCGTAAGGCTCCAGCCCCCTACCTCCTGTATGATCATGGAAAGGGCAAAACCCATATGCTGAAGAGCATATCCGCAGACTCCCCCGAAAAGAATCTCCTTTCCACGGATTTCAAAACAGATTCCCAGAACGCCAAGAGACAGGGCGAAAAGGCTCATATAATATGCTGTATAAACAATGGGCATATTCCCGGGAATACTGGAAAAAAGAAGAAACGCAAGGCCTGAACAAAGGACATAGCCTGCCAGACTTCCTGCCAGACGCAGTGGAAAATGGTGTCTTTTTTCCCATTCAAAAGTAAAAAATGCCTCAGCCATAAAAAGCTGTATGGAAAATCGGATACAGGAAATAAATTCCATACCCTCCATCAGTACCCACCTCCCATGTATCTCATCAGGTCTTCCTTAAACCCGTTTCTCCGCTGCCTGCTGATAGGCAGTGTTATATCAGAAAGCCATACGGTGTCTTTAGAAGCTTTTGTCACATACTTCAGATTTACCAGGCACCCGCTGATACATTTGGAAAAACCCTCTTTCCGGAAAGCCTCTTCCACATCGGCAATGGTTCCCCAGATCCGGTATATCTGATCTCCGGTATGATATTCCAGGTAATTTTTGCTTTTTTCAATATAGAGGATCTGAGAAACCGGTATTTTGACCACAGTATCTCCAGTCTGGATCAGAACCTCTCTCTCCCGGTTCCGCTGCAGAGCCCACACTTCTCCAAAGCATAAAGGGCCGCTCCTGCAGCTCCCACGATTTCCGGTTCCTCACAGATATAAAGACTGGCGCCAATCTTCTCTTCCACAGCCCGGACCACACCAGGGTTCTTAGCTACGCCTCCTGTCATCATGAAGTCCGGCTCCATGCCTACCCGGCGCAAAAGCCCGAAGGCTTTGTTGGCAATGGCGTGGCAGACTCCCTCTGCGATGTCCGCCTTCTCTTTATTGTTGGCAATCAGGGAGATTACCTCAGATTCTGCAAAAACAGAACACATACTTGTAATCTCAATCTTCTCTGTGGAAGTCAGGGCAATCGCTCCCAGCTCATCCAGAGAAACTTCCAGGGTACGAGCGATCATTTCCAGAAAGCGACCTGTTCCTGCGGCACACTTGTCATTCATGACAAAGTCCTTTACCTCTCCCTTTTCGTTCAGATGGATAGCCTTGCTGTCCTGTCCGCCGATATCCAGGATAGTGCGGATCTTTGGGTTAAAGTAGTGGGCACCTTTACCATGGCAGCTGATCTCTGTTACATTTTCGTCTGCAAAGTCAATGCTGACCCGTCCGTATCCGGTGGAAACGATCCAGGAAATATCTTCTCTGGAAAGGCCTGCTTTCTCCAGAACCTCCTCTAAGGCTTTCTGGGCGCTGACTCCTGATTTTGCCCCGGTACGCACTACAGAAAATGCCTTGATCTTTCTGTCCTGGTCCATGATCACCGCATTGGTAGAGGTGGAACCGCTGTCTATTCCCATTACATACATTGTCTTGTCTCCCTTTCCTGTTTTTTTCGGCTGTGGTATATCCGGAGTCAGAGACTCCAGAAAAGCTTCAATCCTGGTGCGGATCTGTCCGCTGCTCTGACGGGTATAGTCTGTCTCCAGCAGGAGCATGGGGCGGTCCAGCCATTCCTTCACCCAGGCATATTCATAGGCATAATTGTCACAGAACTGCACTGTATGGTAGATAATACCGTCCACACTTCCTGCAAACCGACGGATCAGCTCATCCCGGTTAGATGCCTGCTCCATCCGCATACAGGGGAACTGGCTTAAAAGTCCCCGGACATAGCCGCCCAGGATTTCTTTTTTATCTGCCAGAATCTTTCTTCCAAGTCCGGTACAGGTCAGATCAAAGGCCACATTGGCCCCCTTCTCTTCCAGGATTTTTTTAATGCTTTCGTTGGCTCTGGCACCGATAATACCGATATTGACAGAATTGTTTTTTATAGCGTACTGCTGTTCTTCCTGCCGCTCTTTCAGATATTCCAGAAACTTGTCTTCCTGGAATTTTTTCCCGGAAAATTTTTCATACTCCTGGATCATCACCCGGATCCGCTGCTCATAAAGAGCAATTCCCGCCTCTTTGGTAATCCTGGGGGTATCCAGCATATAGATAAACTTCTCAGGGAATTCTTCTCTCAGCACATCATACAGGCGGCGGATACTGTCGCAGCAGGTAGTGAGGATAACGCCTTCATAGTCTTTTTTCATGACCTCTTCCAGAACTCCCTTGGCAAAGCTGCAGATATTAGGGTGCATTCGGATCTCCGCCTGGTTAAAATTTGCCACATCGGGCTCAATCCGCTCCATTTCCACTCCCATAGCCTGAAAAATCTCCACAGGAGCATACTTACAAATATATCCTAGCATATTTTCTTCTCTTCCTTCTCAACTGTCTCTTCTGTATCTCCAGCTCCAAGCATTTCCAGAAATGCCTCCAGCCTGGTCTTGATCTGTCCGTCATGACTGTTCCTCCGGTCAATTCCATCTCCATCCAGGATCAGCATAGGAATGTCCATCTCCTGCAGCTTTTCTTTCAGAAGCACACTGCCTCCGGAAGACTGCTTGCATCCCCAGTGGCAGAACTGGATCACGGCATCTGGCTGGAGAGTCCGGGCCAGTTCCCCTACCATTTCTGCTTTATGAGAATAGGAACCATTATAAAGATTCCGTATAATCTTCTTAGCCAGGGCGTGAAACGGTTTTGTTTCGTCCATTTCTTCCATAGAATCCATAATAATGTCGCTGGCAATGATCTGATATTTCCGGCTGGAATTAAAGTAGCTCTGAAGAGTTTCCTGATAGAAGGGCAGCAGATGTATCCACAGGATCTTCTTTCCCTCAAACTTAGGATAGTTTTTAATATCCTGGATCATAAATCGGATCAGATCCAGAAATTCCTGTCTGCCAATGAGAAGATGCATGCCCATCATCATATAAAGATGGCTGATCAGTTCTCCGGGATAGTATCTCTCGCTCTGGAGCTTAAAGAATTCCATCAGGGCTCTTCTGGTCTCATTCTCAATCCTTATGACCTCCCGGAGCTTTTCTTCCTCGAATTTTCTGCCGAAGCGGCTTTCCAGCTCCCTGGCAAAATCTTTTAACTGCTCTGCCAGATAGTCTGCAGATTCCGGATCGTCTCTGTAGGGAACATCCAGAAAAGTAAAGGGGACGCCTTTCTTCTTCTCCAGATACCGGAAAGTATTCAGGTTTCCGTCACAGGAAAGAGAAGTGGTCACTGCATACTCCGGAACCGGAACTGCCCCACTGTCAATGGCCCCTACAAAAGTTTTGTGATAAGAGCACAGAGTCGGGGCAATCCCTGTATTCTGGGCATAGTCTATAAAAAAGTCTTCCAGATGATAACCGCTGAAATAGCAGGAAAGGCACTCGATAGAAAGTGTATTAAGGCCGAAACATCCAATCAGTTCAGAGGGAGCAAAAATATTTCCCCATACATAACTGTCCGGCTTTCCTAAAGAATCCGCCACAAAAGACATCATCATGGCCTCCAGTTTCTGATAGCCTTTGGAGATACCTTTTTTAGGAAGGAGCTTTGTGCGGAGCTTGTTTGCCTTAAATCCAAGAAGCATCTTTTCCCAGCTTTCCCCGGGATGTTCCATTGTCTGTTCTTTTACATGGTCAATGTATTTGTCTGCAATCCACATCCTATATCCTCCAGTCTTCAAATAGTCCATAGTCTTTGCAGCAGCAGGCCAGGCCTCCCTGTCTGTTGGGATAGCTTGGAACAGCTATTCTCCTGCCTGCAAAGAAAAATCTTACAGAATAATGGTATACCACATTTTTGCCGAAATTTCCAGGGGCATGTTCTGCCGCCCCTCTGAATGGAGTGGCTCGTATAGCTCATGTAAGTCACACTGGGCCGCAGTTGCCTGGCATTTTCTGCCTCCTCCCCCAAGATTTCCTCATTCCAGGCCGCAGTTATCAAAAATCCCTTAGCAGGACTGTCAAAAACAGCTCGTCCAACTAAGGGATTCTTATTCTCTCATCTATCAGGGACTAAAATGGCTTTCTCCCACGGCCCCTGCTGTGCTAAAATCTTTTAATTTTTCTTGTGGTGGTCTTTTCAAACTCTGTGTCTCTGACAATGAGACTGTAAATCTTTTTCTGAGGAGCCGCCGTCCTGTTGTACTCATCAATCACTTCCTGAAGACTTGCCTTTACGTCTTTGATCCGTTTTTTCTTCACATAATCCTGATCCGGATAGATTTCTGCCTCGATCACACCATTATGCTCACGGACAAGAACCTCTCCTACCAGGCGGTTAGTGCTGAGGGCATTTTCCAGCTCTTCAGGAGAAACATTTTCGCCGTTTTTCGTGATAATGAGGTTTTTCTTTCTTCCAGTGAGATAGACAAAACCATCCTCGTCTACATAGCCCAGGTCGCCGGTCTTCAGCCAGCCGTCCTCCAGGGTCTCTGCTGTTTCCTCCGGCATCTTATAATATCCCTGCATAACGCTGCTGCCTTTTACCCAGAGTTCTCCGTCTACAGTCTTTGCCTGACAGTTGGGCAGCAGCTGTCCCACTGCATCTTTTCGGATATTCCATTTCTGAGTAGTGCTGATCACCGGAGAACACTCAGTCATACCGTAGCCCTGCTGGATAATAATATCATATTTCGCAAATAAATCTATATAGGAAGGATCCAGGTAAGCGCCGCCGCTGCAGATGGTATGGAACTGTTTTCCAAAGACCTGATTCTTTACGATCTTTGCAGGAAGAAGGGCGGCCTCCTCCAGCTTCTTTGCCATGGTCTCGATCATCAGAGGCACCATGAGGATCATCTCCGGCTTAAACAACTTGATATTCTTCGCCACACGCATGAGAGAATCATTGATGCAGATCACAGCTCCCAGAGATACCCCTTTCAGAATGTCCATACTCAGACAGTATGCGTGATGAATAGGAAGCACCGTCATAATAACGATCCTCTCAGGGATCTTCATGTCCAGACAGGTAGCATTTTCCGCTACATTTCTGTGGGTCAGCATAACCCCTTTGCTCTTTCCGGTAGTTCCTGAAGTGAACATAATGGTACAAAGCTGATCAGGGTCCGGCATATAGTCAAAGCTTCCCCTGTGCTCTTCCAGCAGCTTCCAAAAAGCATAGGCCTGCTCATTATGGTCCTGCTGCTGCATAGAGATCAGGATTTTCAGCTGTGGACACCGCTCTTTTGCTATAGCTGCCACATCTTTTCTTGCCTCGTCATAGACCAGAACGGTGGAATCCGACCTGTGTATCAGGTCGCATACATCTTCTGCAGGAAGGTTTACATCCAGAGGCACCACCACGCTTCCGCTGTTCACTGTACCGAAATAAGCAGTCAGCCAGGGGTAAGAAGTGGTTCCGATGACTGCTATATGTTTTCCCTGCTCTCCCAGATCCCTGAGAACACAGGAAAAGCTTTCGCTGTCTTCTCTGAGCTGGGTATAGGTTTTCGATTCTATTTCATTTTTGCTTATTTTATAACGTATGGCATCTTCCGGCCCGTATTTTTGCTCTGTATTGACCAGAATCTGGCGGACAGTACTGCAAAGCATATTTCTTTCCATCCTTTCTCCGGGCAGGGTTAATTCCCGGCAGTGAGTTTTTCAAGATAATCTGCGGCTTCCTGTACAGTACGGATATTCATAGCGTCTGCCTGCTCTACCTCTACATCAAATTCATCCTCAATTTCTCCCAGCATGCTCATAAAATCATAGGAAGTAAATCCCAGATCCTCCATGAACCGGGATTCTGGACGGATGTTATCTTTTTCCACTTCTACATAACTGCAGATAATATCAACTAATTTTTCAAACATGAGCTTTTCTCCTTCTCAATTTATTTTATATCAGCTTAATGATCTCACCAATAGTCAGATCCGGGTTCTCTGTTCCTTTGAACATGATCTTGCACAGATAATAATAGAGATATTCCAGTTCTTCTCTGGACACTGCCTTGATCTGATGTTCAAAATTAAAGTCCAGTCCGTTGTCTTCCGGACGGTGCATAACCGTCAGATACATTCCCTGAGGGCAGGTTCCATTGGGATACCATTTTGTTTTATAGCGGATATCCCCCAGCTCTGTAAGGCCATTTTCCTGAAGGGTCATCGGCTGATAAGTAAGGGAGATCGGTTCATAGGTCAGGCCTGCATGAGGCTGGGGATAGATTTTGGAACGGTAAGCAAAGTATGCCGTAGGGTCATAATTTGCATGGCGGAAAATCTCATTCTGTTTGTCACGGATAGCATAGACTCCGTCAATAAATTTCATATCTTCGGAAAAGACTGTCCGGATAGGAAAGGAATGGATCCTTGTGCCGCCGGATTTTTTCTCCCGAAGAGTAGCCCGCCTTGCAATGGCATTATTGATAGACACATCTTCAAAACCGTTCATCTTCTGGAAATATGTACGCAGTCCCATAAGGAGCAGACAGGCCAGAGACACATGATATTTTTCACAGAAATCCATAAGTCTCTTAGTAGGATCTGCTTCCAGATGAAAGATGTCCAGGGCAGACTTTGTATCGTCAGAAGCGTTAAATGCAGTGCGCAGTTTCGGGTCCTTAAACATGGCGCGGGCTGCCTCCAGCTTATCTGTCCCATGGATGCCGTTGTAAATAGGCTCTCCTTTTTCTATCTCTCTCTGGAAAAATTCTATATCTCTTAACTGTGCCTTGCTTCCCGCTTCATAGTCAAGATCTTTCTTGAGCTGGTCGATGTAGGAAGCCATATCCTTCGGATAAGGAACTCCTTCATATTTTTCATTACAATAGAGCTCAATAATGTCTTTCATAAAGCAGATCAGAGACTGGGCGTCTGCAATCATATGATGTACCAGGAAATAGATTCCGTTAAATCCGTCAGGCATCTGGATCATAACGATCCGGCTCATCTGGGAATCTTCCATCTTAAAAGGTACTGTAGTCCACTGCTGCATGGTGGATTCAGCCTCTTCCATGGTTCCTTTAGAGAAATCTGCAAACTCAATCTTCATCTCTTCCGGGTCTGCCACATACTGATACCAGTTTCCCTCTTTATCTTTTGCAAAGCGGATCCGCATGCCTTCGCTTCTTGCATAAGCCTTATTAATGGATTTTGCCAGAAGGTCCCAGTCGATCTCGATTTCAATCGTCACGCTGGTACCGATATTCAGCACTGCTGCACTGGGGCAGAAAGGCAGGTAGTACAGATGGAATTTCTGTGCTACAGTCAACGGGTATACTTTGTGTCCTTTTCTTGTTCTCATCATTTCATTATTCCTCCGATAAATGAATCAAGGGCCTTTTCATATGCTGCCGTATCCTTATAATAGCTCTCTCCGTGGCCTGCATCTTTTACAATCAGTTTCGTCTTCGGCGCTGCGCAGTTTTTGTAGATTTCCTCACACATCCAGCAGGGAACAAAAACATCTTTTTCTCCGTGGATAAAAAGGAACGGCGTTTTTGCCCTGCGCACTTCCCTGGCGGCATTACACTCATCCAGGCCGTACCCGGCATTTTTCTTATTCAGCTTATCTGCGATCTGGATCATGGGAAAAGCCGGAAGATGATACATGCTGTGCAGTACATGGGTAAATACATCCTTTGCGGAGGTAAAGGCACAGTCAGAGACAATTCCCTTCACCTGGGACGGAAGTTCCATTCCTCCCATCATGCAGACAGTAGCGCCTCCCATAGAATTTCCGTGAAGAAGGATCTGAGCGTCCTGGCCGATCTCCTGGATCATCCATTTGATCCACTCCATTCCGTCATACCGGTCCATGGTACCAAAGCCAATATATGTTCCCTCACTTTCTCCGTGAGCCCTTTCGTCAATCAGCAGCATCCGGAATCCATGTTTCAGATAATAATAAGAAAGACTGCCGTAGTCATTCAACCCTTTGCTGGTATAGCCATGGAAACAGATGACTGCCTTTGTCCCTCCATCACCTTTGAAATAGGTGCCGTGGAGTTTCAGGCCATCTCTGGATCGGATCCATACCTCCTGATGTGGCTGTTCCATCATCCAGGCGCTTCTCTTGTGCATAATGGGAAAATATTGTTCCCAGTCCACACCGGACATCTTCATGGTACGTTCTGTCTTGGCATTATAGCGTTTCATGGTCCTTCTGTAAAAATATGCGGTGCCGGCTGCTTCTGCCGCCGCCAAAGCTCCCAGAAGTCCTGCTGCTCCTTTCAGTAAATTACCCATTTTCTTCACCTGCTTTTCTGAACATCCTGTTTTCAGTTACTCAATTATTTTTTGCTGTTCTTTTTTTTACTGTTGATCAGATCTTTCAGTTTTAAGGCTTTGTCAATATTGCCTTCCACTTTTAATTTTCCCAGAGTTACCGCAAGGATAGGATCGGCCTTCCCATCTGCGATCTTAAACAGGGTTTCTGCAGAACAGGTAAACATCGCATCTCTGTCAAAATATTCATAAGGTTCCACATACAGCTTTCCCTCTTTTACCTCAGCATAAAAAATCCCTTCTGCCTCGCCTGTGATATTGAACTGATATGCCAGATGTTCCTGAATGTCGCTTACATCTGCGTCCATCAGCATCCCTTTCACCTTTGAAAACATATCTGCGTAGGTCATAGTATCCTCCTTTTCGACCTTTTTCGGCCCGTTTCGACCAACGGTCATATTTCTTTTTATGTTAGATTAACACTTTTTCGGCCAGCGGTCAACTGGCGGTACTTGCAAAATATTCCTAGGTTTCTTTTGTTTTTTTGTAAGTTTTTATGGTTTGTCCTTTTCATCTGTATGTGTTATATTATCTTTATTATTACGGAAACTCAGAAAGGTGATGTATATGCCAAATCCGGTAAAATACCATAAGATCCTGGATGCCCTTCAGACGCTTCTGGAAAACCAGGAATTACAGAATATCTCGGTCAGTGAGATTGCCCACACGGCTGGGATTGGAAAAGGAAGCATCTACTATTACTTTCCGTCAAAAGATGCAATCCTCCAGGCATTGGTAGAACGCAATTATGAAAAGCCTCTTCAGACAGCAAAAGCTCTGGCATATCAAACCGAAATCTCTCCTTTTACAAGAATGGCGATGATATTCCAGGCCTGCAGGAATTCTTCCTCTGAATTTCTAAAATCAGAGGACAGCACAGACTCCAGCACCCAGTCCAAGATATTCCTTCATCAAAAATATGTAAATCACATTATCACTGAGCTGAAGCCTGTACTGGCGGAAATCATCCGGCAGGGCGTGGAGTCAGGAGAAATTCATTTTGATGACCCGGAATCTCTGGCAGAAATCGTGCTGATCGTTCTGACGGTAAAGATGGATAACACACTGGTTCCTTCTTCAAAAGAAGAAATCGAAACTACCATCAGTGCTCTGATCTCTCTTCTGGAACAAGGCACCGGCAATCCGCCAGGTTCCCTGAACTTTCTGAAGAGCTAGGGATAAAAAGAAAGGGCTGCCCTGCTAAACTTTAACTGTTCAGCGGGACAGCCCTTTCTCTATTTTCATATCTTTTTATTCTTCAAAAAGTCCTTTCAGCACTTTCACGCATCCCTCTACACCCAGGGTTGCTGAGTCAAGGACGATATCATAGTTTTTCTTATCATCCCATACTCTTCCTGTGTTTGCCCGAAAATAGGCAGCTCTCTTTTTATTATAATACTTCCTGGTGGAATCTATGTTCTGAGGGTCAATTCCATACTCTTTTTCAATCCTCTTCTTAACTGCCTGCTCATCACTGGAATAAATGAAGACCTTTGCCACACCTCTTTGATTTTTCAGTGCATATGCGGCACAGTGTCCCATAAAAATCCCCGGTCCATTCTGGGCCAGACGTCTGATCTCAAGCTGCTCGTCCAAAAATACTTTTCCCTCTTCCGGCAGCATGTTAGCATCCCCTGCCTGAACACGATTCATAAGGAAAAGAGAATACATCAGGCTTCCTGTAGCCTTCTCCTCATACTGATCAATCCGCTCTACAGAAATACCACGTTTCTGGGCTACAGTTTCAAGGATTTCCCGTCCGTAGCAAGGCACATTGCAGACCTTTGACAGTTCTTTTCCGATAGTCGATCCTCCACTTCCATATTCTCTTTCAATTGTAATATATCGATATTTCATCCTTATACCTCCTCTATCTTCTAACAATTAAGCCACATCCGTTGATTAATTCTCACAAATATAATAATGGCTTCCTGTTGATTGTTCATCACTATAGTATTATAATTTAAAAAAGCGATTACAACAATAGACACAGGTTTTTATTTGTGGCTTATTATACATTTTTCAAAAATTGTGGTATAAAGGAGCAGTGCCAAAAGATGAAACAGCATTCAAAACAGGATCTGCGGTTTATAAAAAACGAAAATCTTATACGTGAAACCTTTCGAAAGATGATCTGCGAAATGGATTATTCCAAAATCTCCATTAAAGAGCTTACCCAGAGAGCTCAGATCAACCGAAAAACTTTTTATCTCCACTATTCTTCTCTGGATCATCTTCTGGCTGTACTGCAGCTTGAAATTATGGACCCTGCTGTCCAGATGATAGCAGAGACAAGTTTTCCGGAAGATATAGAGATCATTATCCGGAGAAGCTTTAAAATCATGGCCTCCCTAGATAATGTGGACAAAATTGTCCTTTCTACAAAAGGAGACTTTCCGGAAAAAAAGAGCCCTTCCGATCTGATCCAGGAGCAGCTGTTCAAAAAATATGACCATATTGCGAAATACGGACCTTTTGAGAGCAGCCTTATCATCACCTATTTTTCTGTCTGTCTGGGTGTGATCTTCCGTCAATGGGAAGCCAATGGCCAGCAGCAGATCCCTATGGAAGATATGATTCCTCTGACTACCAATTTGATCCTTCATGGAATGGAGGGGGTGGGGCTGGTTAGGAAGGATTCTTGATGATTACTGAAGTGTTACGTTTATTGCGCACCATTTTTAAAATGCCGAATTTATTTTATAGTGTAATTTGTGTTTCTTGCTTTTCCATTCTGTTTTAGCAAGTTGTTTTTTACCATTTTTCTGATGACTCTGGTAGCCGTGGATGCACTTACTTCCAGTAATCCGACTACGTCATTTTTGGTAATAATTCCATGTGCTCGGATATATTCTAATATTTTCTTTTCTTCATCACTTAATTGTTTTTCCGACTCTACAAAAGAGTTTCTGCTGATTTTTTCTTGAAGCGCAGATTCACTTTCCAACTATGATAAGTTTGGTGAATACCTCGATTAAAAAAGCAAATAACATAGAGTGTGTTTCGCACTAAAATGGTGTTGAATTTATTTTTTTACTTTAGTTTTTAGCACCTCCAGAATATCCCCGTCAATACAGATAGACCTCTCTGCAATCTCTCTTGGCGCTGCCGCGTCTCCATAATTTATGCAGACATAAACCGCCTTGGGATTCTGTGCCGTCATCTGCCAGAAAGGATACTTGATGATCACCGGGGTGTTATATCCCACCCCCAGCTCCAGAAACAGGATTTTCTTTCCCTGATGTTCTCGGATATACCTGCTGTACCGCTCCGATGCTTGATACCAGCCTTTATCCTGAACAAAGGTATCATCGGAACGAAGGTTCATGGTAAGGGGCTTTCCGCAATGAGGGCAGCGGGGCACCAGTTCCGTGGGAATCCGCATCTGTTTCTGCTGCCGGACCATTTCACTGATGACCTCCTCATTATCCCAGGTCTCCTGGCAGCAGGGCTCTGAGCACTGGAACAGTCCGTAGTCTCCCTGGGTATAAAAAAGCCGTTCTTTCTCAAATCCCGCTTTCTGAAAGCAGTGGTCCACATTGGTTGTCAGGACAAAGTAATCTTTCTCTTTCACCAGCTCCAGCAAGTTTTCATACACCGGCTTGGGCGGGTCCATATACCGGTTCAGATAGATATACCGGCTCCAATAGGCCCAATGTTCCTCCAGGGTTTCATAAGGGTAAAAGCCCCCGGAATACATATCATGAAAACCATACTTTTGAGCAAAATCTGAAAAATATCTCTGGAATCTCTCTCCGGTATAGGAGAATCCCGCAGAGGTAGAAAGCCCTGCTCCTGCACCGATGATCACTGCCTCCGCTTTCTCCAGCGCCTTCCTGAACCTCTGGATTTTCTGAAAATCCGATTCTTCCTGATCTTTTCTTAATATATTTGGAAACATCATTCCCTACCTCCCAGTCTTTTCACTGCAGATACCGGACACTGCTCGAAACAGCTTCCGCAGTGAAGGCAGTGCTCCTGCTGTATCCGGTAAGGCTGCCCGGCCTCTATACATCCCTGAGGACAGTGCTCTATACATGTCCCACAGCCGATACAGTCTTCTGTGATCTGATACCCTTTCAGTGTAACATTACCCTGTCCTATTGTATAGCTTTCCCGGAAGATTGGCCGGACTCCCAGGTTAAAGTACTCTATAGCCCCGTCTCGGATTTCAAATACAATACCTATTTCTCTTGTATTTCCCGGATATACATTGGCTAGATAGGGCTGCTCCTGAAAAATCTTCTCTATCCAATGGTCCTGTTCATCCCGGGGCGCCGGCAGTGCCTTTGCGCTTAAGCGTATCATCTCCTTGTATCTGGTATAAGCCAGTATCTGTACCCTGCCGTCTTCCAGAAGCTCCCGGCAGAAATCTTTTCCCCGGGCAGTGAAAAAATACAGAGCATCTGGTTCATAATGGATGGCGCTGATATTTCTTATCTGAGGATTGCCCTGGGAATCCACTGTGGCAAAAGCCAGGACTCCCACATATTGTAATTTTTTTAAACATATTTCTGCGTTCATTTGTTATCCTCCATATATACAACAATTTTTCCGTTGACTATTCCCATATCCTGGGCCATACAGGCCTCTCTGATCAAAGAAAATGGAAATGTCTTTCCAATGGAAGGTTTCAGCCTATGGGAATCCAGAAAATCAAAGATCTGGTCCATTACTTTTTGGCTGGGCCAATTGCTGTGAAATCCTGTGAGATAAACTCCGTTAGGGATAAATTTAATCGGGTCAAAAAACTTTATGCCGTAAACTCCCCCCAGAACTCCCGTATTGCAGACAATTCCGCCTTTTTCCACACAGTTCATCGTATCTCCAAGAGTCTTGGGCCCCACCAGCTCCAAGGCTTTTGTCACCCCGGTAAGGGTTCCCGCCAGCTTTCCAGTATCTAATACTGCCTGATCTGCCTCTTTCAGAAGATGCAGCTTCTCTTCCCTGTGAGCGGTTGCAATAACCTTACATCCCAGAGCCTTCCCAATCTGTACAGCGGCATAGCCTAAAGCGCAGGTAGCCCCACGAATAAGCAGCGTATCTGAGGGCTTCAGGTCCAGCCCCTGGAAAAGAGAACCCCAGGCGGTAAAATAGGTCTCTGGAACAGCTGCAAGCTCCTTCCAGGAAAGTGAGGAGGAAATGGGAAATACATGATGTGCAGGCAGAAGTGTATACTCTCCATAACTACCGTTAAAGCTCCGGCCCATACCTCCCATTAGGGCTGCAACCTTCTGTCCTTTTTGAAAAGAACTGTCCGAGGGATCTGCAATCTCTCCCACACATTCGATTCCGGGGATTACCGGCTTCTTAATATAATCTGCCTGGATTTCTCCCTGTCTCAAAATCTGCTCCGAATGATTCATTCCAAAAGCCTTTACTTTTACCAGAACCCAGCCTGGACAGACCTTTGGCACCGGACATTTGGCAAGTCTTATATCTTCTCCTTTGGTAGGTTCTGTCAGAACCACCGCCTTCATTGTTTCCGGAATCACTGCTTAGACCTCCTTCCAGCACTGAGGGTCTGCTTCATAGAAATTTCCGTTTCTGCCGCTGGCTACTGCCGGACAGCCTCTGCACCAGGCCAGGAGTTCACATTTGGAACATTTTTCAAATTTTCCATAGTCTCGATAATTCTCCATCTGACAGATCCATACATCGGCAAGACGGTCCTGGAATATATTTCCTACCTTACTGTTCTGCACCCTCCTGCAGGCATAAATATCTCCATCAGGAAGAATGGTCAGATGACAGTTCCCACAGTTGCAGCCTCCATATATCTTTCATTTTTGTGCTTGCACAGTGCCTATTTCACACTCTTTTCTCCACAGCATCAAAGGGACATGCCGCTATACAGTTTCCGCAGTGAAGGCAGTGTTCCTGCTGGATAACAAACGGTTTTGCCGTCATGTCGATACATTTTTGAGGACATTTGGAATAACAGATACTGCATCCGTGACAGCGGTCTGTAATAAAGTATCCCCCTGTCTGCTCAGCTCTCTCCTGTCCCGCCCCAAGGACAAAAGTATCTCGATAAATAGGCTTTACCGACAGGTCAAAAAATTCTCCGGTCCCCTCTGCCACCTGAAACACTTCCAGAGCTGTCCGGCTCTCCTTCTGTGGATAGATTTCCTCCATGTATGGGTTTTGCCTAAAGACCTCTCCCAGTTTTTCTGAACCGATATTTACTGCCTTTCCCTGGATAGAAATCGCTTTCTTATGCATGGTTCCATCCCCGCCGCACATGCCGCTGATGGCCACATATGGATTTTCCATTAACTGGGAATAAAATGCTTTTCCTTTTGCCGTAATGAAATACAGACTGTTTTCATCTGCCAGCATGATGTCGATCACCCTGGCAACTGGTCTGCGTATCTGCCTGCTCCTGTTCCCTCCAAGATTTTTTATTTTATATCTGCTGTTTAGAATTCATAAGGCGGATTTCCGGAGAAATCTGCGATCACCCCGTGGGCATCTTTTATGTAGAACACTTCAAAGATCGGGTTATCTGCTGTTTCATACTGCCCTTTTACGATAGGGTTGTTCATAGCCCCTTCTTTTACGGCCATGTTGTCTTCAAAAACTGCTGTTCCATGGATACGGATCCATGCATAAGTGGGATCCGACACACATACTTCAACTTCAGGATTTGCCTGCATATCTTTGTAAACATCTTTTGTGTTATTCGTGCAAAACCAGAGTTTTCCCTCCTGCTCAAAGAGAAACATAAAAATTCTCCTTTTCTTTTTATTGTAATATTCGTTGTTTCATCTTGCAATATTAAAATAGCATTCTTTTATTGTAATGTCAATGGTTACATTAAGGTTTTTATTATTTTTTGAGCAAATGTATATACCCCCAGTATAAAAAGACCAAATGTCTCTTTATACTGAGGGTATATAATAGATCAGCAATATGCTGACTGTTAATATTTCCTTGAAGAATCCCTTCCAGGCAATAATGGCAATAACATATCACCGTGTCTGTTTTATATTGTCTACAGGTTTCCGAGCCTGCAGTTCAACGAGTCAGTCAAACTGCCGGATCACTCTGCAGGGATTGCCAACTGCAACACTGTTTTCAGGAATGGAACGTGTGACAACGCTGCCGGCTCCAATCACACTGTTTTTTCCAATGGTGACTCCCGGAAGTATAATGCATCCTCCGCCAATCCACACATTATCTTGTATTTCAACAGGACGTGCAAATGTCTTGAAAAAACATTCAGGTCCTGTTGTATTCTCAAAAATCAATCTTTCCTGAGGCAATACCGGGTGAGAAGATGTATAAATCTGTACATTAGAAGCAATTAACACATAGTTGCCTATTGTTATCTCTTTGTTATCTACAAATGTACAATTCATATTGATGATCACATGATTGCCAATATAAATATTCTTCCCATAGTCACAATGAAACGGCGTATCAATGGCAACATTCTCTCCTATGCCGCCTAATAATTCGGCAAGAATAGCCCGTCTTTCCTCTGTATCTTTATAGTCGGTAGAATAATACATTCTAGTTAATTTTCTTGCATTTGCAATACGATTTAAATCTTCCTCTCTTGCGGTATCAACAAAATCTTCTTGTGTGTAATACATAGTCATTCTCCTTTTTTATTTAAAAGTATTTTCGACTACTCCAGGGAGCTGTTTATAAATAGAGCCACCTATTTTTTCTTCAAACAGCATTTTGATTTCTAAGATTTTTTTCCAACGCGCAACGGTGGAAGGGGGCGTTCCGTAGCGGATCGCAACATCCACAAAGCGTTTTTCCAAAAGACAAAATCCAGATGGAAGCGCCAGTGCATCGCACAGCTGTACAAGTCGGTCATAATCATCGTAAACGGCATTTTTTATAAAATGCTTCATAAATAAATAGTCCTGATCAGATACGTCAAATGTTCCAATAGAGGTTTCTATATCCTGTATCATAAAGGCATGGGAAATACAGATCTGTGCCGCCTTTTCCCAGCCCCGTTCCATGCAAAAGTGATATCCGTCTATTAAATGCTTCTCCGAAGTAACTCCGGCATATCTCCCGATGTCATGAAGCAATCCAAAGCAATAGGCCTGATCCGCAGATAAATCTTCACATTGTGCGGCAATATTTTTACAGGCAAGGGCCACAAAACGGGAATGTTCTATCCATTTTCCCGGATTTAATTTCCCTGCCCATTCTAATTCTGTTTCTGCTATTCTACAATTCAGTTCCAATTTCATACTCCTTTCTGGCAACCATCTACCTGTAATCATTATAACGCCTGTGATATATCGTATAATATATTTATTCTGTCTTTTTTTCTCTCTATTCTGCCGTTTTTACCAGACAACGTCCCGATTATACCAGGATTCCCCAGAGCCGGGAATCCTGGTTTACAATGGACCTGTAAAGAAGTTCAGAGTCAGGAACGGAAGAGAGGAGGAAGAAGACCTGGATAAAAATGAAAAAAACAAAAAGAAGCTGTTCTACAGGGAGGCCATAGGTGCCGCAGGGCTTTTGCTGATCCTGGCGGCGGATATTTTTACAAAACTCCATTTTGTAGTACTTTTTTCCATGGCTGCCTGGATTCTCCTGGAACTCTGGATCATCTATGATTACAGAAAAAACAGACAGCAGGTATCTATTGAAATCGTAGATGCAGAGACCTTTAAAAGACAATATGAGAACACAGAAATAAGAAGCTATGAAGGAAGAGAAACAGAGAGGAGGGGATAGATTGAATAACAGAAAAAAATTGGATGCAGTAATGGCGGTTCTGATGATTTGCGCCATGTCTTACCAGGCCACGGGAAACCTGTTCCACGAGGCGGCAGGAGTGATCCTTCTTCTGTTGTTTATCATCCATAATGTACTGAACAGGAAGTGGTACAGGAGCCTTCCCAGAGGAAAATATTCCAGATACCGAAAAGTGCTGCTGGGAGTCAACCTGCTGACCCTTTTGTCTATGCTGGCAGCCATGGGAACAGGAATCTATCTTTCACAGAGTATTTTTGCACCTCTGTGGGGAATGCGGGAAGCCTATCTTCTCAGACCAATCCATGTGGCGGCAGGTTCCTGGGGGACCATTCTGGTAGCTGTCCATGGAGGCATGCACATCCGTTTCCCGGCACAGAGAAAGGCCATTTTGACAGTAGTAGGACTGGCAGTTGGGATTTTGGGGATCTGGGCCTTTGTGGCTTTAGATATGCCTGCCAGACTGTTTTTCCAGGACAGAGGTCTTTACTGGAGTTATCCTGCTCTTGTACTGTTTTTGGCAAACGCAGGAGTCATGGCCCTTTTTGCCGGGCTGGCTTCAGCAGGGGCAGCCTGGTTGAAAAAAGAAAGAAAAGAAAAATCTACGAGGAGTGTATATTCATGAAAAAATCAAAAATCGCAGCAATGCTGCTGGTAACTTTTACAGCCCTTTCTTTAGGTGCCTGCG
>ERZ1090880.514-NODE-514-length-21350-cov-9.450434_pt1 | contig 21350 bp, 17 predicted proteins | sample MGYA00478471_ERZ1090880 | MGnify/ENA primary metagenome ERZ1090880 (study PRJEB33644, sample SAMEA5815734) | chicken gut metagenome | biome: Chicken; feature: Gastrointestinal Tract; material: Caecum | place: Ireland | collected 2019-01-01 | study: A study of the... | reverse complement strand
TCATCAACAAGATCATCGAAGAGACGGGCGTCAAGATCGACATCGACGACGACGGAAAGGTCTGCATCGCGACGTACGGCGAAAATCTCGACAACGCCGAGCGCGCAAAGGCGATCATCCTCTCCATCGCTCGCGACCCCGAAGTGGGGGATATGTTCATCGGCTCCGTCGTGCGCATCCTCTCCAAAGTGGGCGCGTTCGTCGAGCTCGCACCCGGCAAAGACGGCATGATCCACATTTCCAAGATGAGCGACAAGCGCATCAATCAGGTGGAAGACGTGCTGAACATCGGCGACACCGTCAAGGTGGAGATCATCAAGATCGGCGAAAAGGGCATCGACCTCAAGCTGCTCGAAAAGATGGAAGGCTGAATATAACGAAAACAGGCGCCCTCCCGCTGACTGCGGGAGGGCGCTTTCATCATGTTCAGATATGAGATAATTTTGCGGGGATGAGAATTTTTTGCGGCAGCGTCGCCGCATTTGAATTTTTGTCCGTGAGCAATTCCGCCGCTTTTGTTCCGATGGCGTAGGCATCCTGTTCTATATAGTGAAGATTGAATTTCAGCAGCTTGTCTATGTCGTCAAATTCTTTGTCGAAAAAGATGACGTCGTCGGGAGTGATGCCCTTATTGCGCTCCAATATGACGTTCAGCGTCTTGATCCCGGAGTCGAAGTTCAGGGCCAGCACCGCATCGAGTTCCGGGTTCGCATCAAAAAAGCCGTTCAGCTTTTCTTTGTACATCGTATCGTAATGGGTGAGGGTATCGAGCACATATCTTTTTTGTATAAGGATATTGTTTGCGATGAGCGCCGCCTCGTAGCCCGACGTGCGTTTGTTGAGATTGAGGTTATATTTATCGGACTGTTTGATCAGTCCGATATTTTTTTTACCCTTTTTAATGAGATATTCCGTCGCTTTATATGCTGCCGCATAGTTGTCGCTGGAAACGCAGTTTGCGTTGATGCCCTGAAACTCGTTGTCGACGAGCACGATAGGGTAATTTTTCAGGAACAGACGCAGCAGTTCGGTGTTGTATACGTTGCTGTTTACGGGAGAAATGATCATGCCGTAACATAGGCTGACGAGATTTTTAATGATCTCCGTTTCCTGCACCTGATCGAAATCGGTTGTTGCAAGGATGATTTTCCAGGGTTTTCTTCGCAGGGTTTCCGTGATACCTGCGAGCAGATTCATATAATATTTGCTTTTTAGATCGGGGAGTATGACGCAAATCAACTTTGGTTCGGTATGTATGTTAAGTATAGAAGATTGGGTCTCGACATCGTAGCTTGCGTCGATTTTCCCGATCAGTTCGCTTTTCGGAACTTCCCTGTTTATAAAGGAGCCTTTCCCGCGGACTCTCAATACGAAACCTTCTTCGCAGATATCGTCAAGGGCGCGCTTTGCCGTGATCCTGCTGATGTTGAAGTTCTGGCACAAGGCATTTTCCGAAGGAAGGATGTAAGATTCTCTGTCATAATTGTTGAGGATCAGATTGTACAGGTATTGTTTGACCTGCGCGTACAGCGGTTTGCGCTTCGGTTGCTCCATGATATTCCCCCTCGAAGATGTGTTGGATTGCCATCATTATACGTTTTTTGGCTTTTTTTGTCAAATAAATTTTCACATAATGATATATTTATGACATATATTTGCAAATATGATATAAATATATCAATAAATTTAAGACAAGTTTTGAGTTTGATATTGACAAAAGGCTGTTTATGAGGTAACATAGTTGTGCGAAAGCAAAAAAAATTGTGAAATTCTTTATATTTAAGGAGGTTTCTGATGAAAAGGATTTTTAGTACAGCAATCGGTGTTGCCATACTTATATCAAGTATGTTAACGATAGCTGCCTGCGGCGACGGAGGGAAAAAGGACATTGATCTGACGGGCCGCACGGAACTGGTCATAGACGGAGGCGGGCAGAACGCGAACTTTAACTCTTCAAGTTCGATGATCTACGATCCATATGCGAACCCGTATCCGTACAATACGCTGGAAACACTTGCCGACGAATGGAATGCGGAGCATCCGGAGTCTGCTTATTATTTCACTGTGGCGGAATCGAGCATCAACAACGACAGGGAAACTATGGTTCCCGCACTCAATCAGGGGACTGCGCCCGATATCTTATATTATTTGTCCACAGGTTCGGAAGATCTGACAAAGAACTGGTTCGTGGATCTCACGGAGTATTTCGAACAGCCGAATCCGTACAGCAAGGAAGGGGAAGCGGGCAGCGTCAGGTGGAAGGATATTTATTCCCAGGAAGAATTCAGCACTACATATGCTTCCAACGGGAGAAAGTATACGGCGGAGATCGAACTGAACCCTATCGGTATCCTCTATAACAAGACGATTTTCGATGCAGCGGGTATAGAAAAAACGCCCGACACATTCAAAGAGTTTATGGAGGCGCAGGACGCCATCCATGCCTACGGCGTCGAGCAGAAACGTGCGGATCCTGCTGCCGCCAATTATCTTACTCCCTATTATTTTGTCTATCCCTGGTATAACGGAACGATAGAATCCGCCATTTACGGGGAAATGATCCCGTACTACGACGTGATCAGCCCCAACGGCGTCGTCGATGCGGAAGAGTTTGTCCGCGCTTATATGACGAAAGACAATGAGGGAAACAGACTGTATTCTCCCGATGACGACAAGATGTATGAGGTCGCCCGCCTGATCAGGCTCAAGAGCAAATATTTCCCCACGAACTTTGAAAGCTATTATGCCGAACAGCAGTTCGTGCAGGGCAATCTCGCAATGGTAGAGGTCACGGGCGGCGACATCCGTACGATCGTGGATGCCGTGGGCGACGATTTCGAAGTGGGGGTCTTTTCCTATCCCATTATAGAGAACCAACCTGCAGACGAACCGGAAAATGAGTATTATACGACGGAAAACCCGAACAACAACTATGTACGCCGCGGATTTTCCGGATATTCGAGCGGTTGGGCTGTTACCTGCAGCGCGATGAACAAGGGCGACGATGCCGTGGCTGCCTGCATTGATTTCCTGCAATATGTGACCTGCTACGAAAACAATGACAGGCTCATCAACGACAAGGGCTTTTCCATTCCTCTTTCCGGCAATTCCGACTATTCCTTCTTCACCGAACTCGGCGAAGATTATAACGCGGACAAGGAAAACGAGGACTCCCTTGCGTGGGCGGCGGTCAGCGCCGGCGGAAACATGAACAAGGAATATTACGACAGGGTATACCTGACCAATATCGCATTCGTCACCGCGACGGATGAGGAGATCGGAGATCTTCTCACGGGTCTTGTGCAGAATTTCCAGAATGCGGCGAACACGCTGTATACGCAGAATTCCTGGGATGTGACGAAGTGGCCGGAGTATGAAGAGATCGCCGGAAACCTGAGCTGATCTTTTGCGGGGTGAATATGCAAGAAATGGTAAGCGGCGTGCAAAAAGAGCAGGGCGGGCCGCAAAAAAAGAGCGGGAAAGGGAAATTTTTTGACAGGAAAAAGTGGCGCCCGTATTGGGGCGTGGTATGGATACTGCCTGCGTTCGCCATGATGCTCGTATTCAGCTATTACCCTCCCGTATCGGCTCTGTTTCACGCCTTTACGAACTGGGACGGGACGAACGCCACTTTTAGCGGCTTTGCCAACTTTATCGAACTGTTCCGTGATCCTCTTTTCTGGCGTTCCTGCCTAACGATGATCATTACGACGGTAGGATGTATGCTGATCGGCAACGTCATGACCATCCTGCATGCGGAAATGATTTACAGCCTTCGTTCGAGGAGGATGTCCGGATTTTATCGCTTCATGTTTGTCCTGCCCGCACTCGTGCCCGGCATCGTGACGCTCATGCTGTGGGGCAAGGTCATCCTTTCGGGCAGCCCGTCGAGCGTGGCGAATGTCATCCTCGGGCTGTTCGGCGTCGAGCCCATCGGCTGGTTTTATCAGGAAAGCACGGTGATCCTGTCCATCTTCATTTACGGGTTCCCGTGGGTGGGAGGAACGAGCTTTCTGATTTATCTCGCAGGGCTGAACGGTATTTCGGAGGAGGTCATCGAGGCGTCCCGTCTGGACGGCATCTCGACATTCGGCCGGGTGTTTTACATCGACCTTCCCCTTATAAAGGGACAGATAAAGTACTTCATCATCATGGGGCTGATCGGCGGCATACAGAATTATACGATCCAATATGCGATCACGAACGGCGGCCCCGGGCTGGATTATCCTTCGATGGTCCCCGGTTATTATCTGTATATGCAGGCGATGAACAATTCCAGGTACGGATATGCGTGCGCGGTGGGGTTTGTCCTCTTTGTGGCGATCCTCATCATCACGATCATCAACAATAAATTTATCAAGACGGAGGTGGACTGATGCGCTCTGCAGTGCTGAAAGGGAAGAAGTTTCATTTTTCTTCCTGGATAAAGCGCAACTACGGTCAGGTCATTCTCAACGTCGTGCTGATGGTTCTGTTGATTTTGTGCCTGTTCCCGTTCTATATAATGGTCATCGACAGTTTTAAGACGCCGAACGATTATATGAACAATACGATCGGATGGCCGGTCGAGTTCTACACGAATTTTTATCAGTTTGCGTGGCTGTCCGTGCGCAGTTACATACTGAACACGCTCATCGTCGCCGTCTTTGAGATCTTCGGTTCTCTCGCGCTTACTTCTATGGCGGCGTACGGATTCAGCCGCTACAACTTCAAGGGGAAAGAAGCCCTGTTCATGCTCATCCTTGCCCTGATGATGATTCCCGGCATTCTTTCGCTCATCCCGCAATATGCAATGATCAATACGTTCGGACTGATGGGGAATTTTGCGGGAGTCATCCTTCCGACGATCGCCTCATCGCTGCCTTTCGGTATCTTTCTGCTTCGTACGTTTTTCTCGGGCATACCGAGCGACCTGTATGAAGCTGCGGCTTTGGACGGCGCATCCAACCTGCGGAGGTATTTTATCATCGCGTTGCCGTTGAGCATTCCTATTCTCTGTACGATGGGACTGACTTCGCTCATGACCGCATGGAACGACCTGGTCTGGCCCCGCCTTGTCCTGCTGAATGCGGAGGAACTTTATACGATCAGTGTCGGTATCATGGAACTGACGAACAGTTACGGGAATGAATCCCTCGGAATGGGCGTTCCGCTGGCTGCTTATGTGATCGTCAGTATCCCGCTCATCGTCGTATTCTTCTTTACCTCGAAGCAGTTCATCAGCGGACTTACGAGCGGCGCGATCAAAATGTAAATATTTTATAAGGAGGAAAATATGATCAAAAAATTGCTGGCCTGCGGGATCGCCGCAATGCTGTGCGTGTGCGCGCTGTGCGCCTGTTCTCCCGGAACGGAAGACGGCGACGACGTGACGGAGCCGGAGGGGAGGGAGATACTGTCCGATACCTCTTTCAAAAACGGCATCGCCGTTTCCAATCTGGACTCGCGCGACGTGGCGACCACGCAGTGGAAATACAGCGGAAACGTGGAGTCTTCCGTGGCCGCGGCGTGGAGCCTCGGTCAGTACTGCGACCTGTCGACGACCCGCGACGGCTATGACAGTTCGGTAAACGACCTTTCCCTCGGTACGATCTTTGACGATCCGGAGGATATAACGGGGATAGAGAGCGTCGTCAGTGACGGCGTTTACAGTCTGACGAATCATTCGGGCAGCAAAGAGATCGTCGTCGACACAAACGAGGGGAGCGTCGAGCTGAATGCCGACACGTCAAAGGAGTATATCGACGAAAACGGAGATATCCTTCCGCGCCGTGACGGAGAAGACTGGGTACATATGATCCTCGGACAGGCGGCGGGCGGCGTGCGCGTTGCCGATTATTCCGAAGTCCGCGTGCGCATCGAGTTCACGGTAACGGAATGGGAATTGTTTGACCGCACGGGCGGAGCGAGCCAATTCCAGTGGATCTTTTCCATCAAAGACTACGAGAGCGACGTAGGCGATTATTTCTGGTTCAACATGACATTCTTCGACGATCGCTATACGGAAGCAGTCTTCCCCGGAAACGGCCTGTATGACGGCGGCAAGGACGATGCGACGGATAAATACATCTATGCGCCGAGCGGAAGCCACTATTCGGAAGATCCCATCAAAGTCGGGCAGACGTACAAGGTGGACATCGACATCAAACCCCTCGTCAAAGAGGCCTTCGACGATGCAAAGTCAAAAGGTGCGCTCGAGCAGTCCGCGTTTGAAAACATGGGGCTGAACAGCCTGAATATCGGCTGGGAAGTCACCGACGTAGCCAAAGTCGGCGTCAAGATAAAGGGGCTCTCCCTTTGGGTTGTGGAGTAAGTTATGAAGCAGATCATAGCCGACCGTAAATTTGAAAACGGATTTGAACTTCATCATGTCGACAAGCTGGTCACGAACAGGCCGATTGCGATCTTCACGCTGAAAAATACGGCAAAGGCATACCCTTCGTGGCAGCTCGCGCAGTGGTGCTGCAAAAACAATCTTGCCAACGGCAGCGAGAAGGTGCGGCAGGATGCCTCCTATGAGATATCTGACGACAGCAAAAAGGTCATCGTGGATACGGAGCGCGGGTATATTTCCCTTGCCCTCGACGCATCGAACGAATATACGGTTCCGAGACGCGAAGGCGAAGGCTGGCCGCATATTCTCATCGAGCAGGACTTCCCTTATAAACCCAAGATCTTTTCCTGCAAAAAAATCATGCTGGATATAGATTTCTGCATCGACCGGGTGATCGACAAGCACAAGGAAGGGGAGCGGACAGACATCCATACGGCACAGTTTTCCTGGATATTTGCCCTCGCGGACAAAAAGCCCGGGAAGGGATACGACGATTTCGTCTGGTTCGGCTGTCCCATTTATGACGCACGTTGCGATATCCCCGGGTTCTTTGCTGCGCAGGACGGCGGAAAGCCGGAAAATACGGGCAAATATATCTATTTCATCGACGGAAAGAACTATCTTTCCGAAGGCGTGCGCATAGGGAAGCGCACCCGCCTGAAAATAGACGTGACGCAGCATATGCGGGATGCCCTGCAATATGCGAAGGAAAAGCATTTTATCCCGTACAGCGAGCTTTCCGACATCGTGCTCAACAATACCAACCTCGGATGGGAGATCACGGGTACGTTTGACGCCGCGCTCACTATCTATTCGCTTTCGGTGGAGGTGGAAGAATGAAAAAGATCAGGAAAATTTTTGCACTGCTGCTGACGTCGGCTTTCTTTTTAGGGGCGGCGGCGTGCGGCGGCACTGCCGGGGATGACGGAAAGGAGCCGGGCGAAGGCACCGGCGAAACCCCGCCTCCGGAACAGACATGGGAGACCATAGGAGGAGATGATATGCTGATCGAGCGCCCGCGCGTCGATGACGGGAAGACGTATGAACTTTTGCAGGATCTGAATTTTTCCCGCGGGATCTGGGTGACGCAGTTCCATTCCAATTCTTCGGGCGGCGTGCCCGCGGGGTATTTCGACTACGGCGGAAAAAAAGCCGAGGGCGACTACGTTTGGAGCGTTGCGCAGTGGGGCTGCAAGGTGGATTTCCTCTCCGCATTGGAAAAGGAGGGCGGGTTCACCCGCGACGGCAGCAAGATCACCTACGACGACGGCTCGAAGGTGCTCTCCTTCGACGCGGCGAAAACGGGCGAGATCCGCGTCGCCATCAAGGGCAGCCTCGAATACGGGCAGGATGAAGACGGGAACTGGCTCGATCGCCCCGACGTCACATATAACTGGCCGCACAACATCATCGGGCAGGAGATAAACTGCCCCGACATCTCGGACGCGGAAAGGATCATGATGGAGGTGGACTACACCGTCAACGCCTGCGACCGCCTGCCGACGACGCCCGTCGACCCGAATATGCACGCGGCGCAGTTCCAGTGGTTTATCACCTTTACCAACAAAAACCCCGAATCGCCCAGCTATGGAGAATCCATGTGGTTCGGCTTCTCCATGTTCGATACGCGCAGCATCGGCAAAACGCCGTCCGGCATGGCGGCATACGACGGCGGCAAAGAGGACAATACGGGGATGTTCATTTATATGTTCTCCCTGGAAAATGCCGCATACATGGACGGCAACGAGGTGACGCTTCCCACGGCTGTGGTCGGGCAGAAGCGCACGGTAAAGGTGGATATCCTGCCGTTCGTACAGGCAGGACTTGAATCTGCGGCAAAACAGGGAGCATTGGAAGGGGCGCAGATCTCCGACCTGATGATAGGCTCTACGAATATCGGCATCGAGCTGCCCGGCAGTTACGATGTGGACGTGCAGATCCATTCTATGAATATGTACAAAGTTATCAGGCAGAATTGAGAACCGCAAGATCGTTGTGCGTTATCCTCCTGGCGTCCGTGCTCGCGGGGTGTGCGGGCGGGCAGGGAACGCTCCCTCCCGCTTCCGCGCCCGTGCGGGAGCGACCGCGCGCAGACGACGGGATGACGTACGAACTTTTGCAGGATCTGAACTTTTCGCGCGGGTTTGCCGTGTCTGCCTTCCACTCCAACTCATCGGGCGGCGTTCCCGTCGGGTATTTTGATTACGGCGGAGCGAAGGCGGAGGGTGAGCCCGTATGGACGGCTGCCCAGTGGGGCTGTCAGGTCGATTTTCTCTCTGCGCTTGAAAAAGAAGGCGGCTTTGTGCGCGAAGGCGGCAGAATGACGTATGACGACGGCGCAAAACTGCTTTCCGCCGATACGTCGAAGGCAGGGGATGTCCGCCTCTCGATCAAAGGCAGCCTCGAATACGGGCAGGACGAAGACGGAAACCGGCTCGACCGCACCGATCCGGCCTATAATTGGCCGAATCTGCTCATCGGTCAGGAGATAAACTGCCCCGGCGTCTTGGATGCGGAAAAGCTGATTTTTGAGATAGAATATACCGTCAATTCCTGTGACCGTCTGCCGTCGACGCCTGTCGACCCCGATATGCATGCGGCGCAGTTCCAGTGGTTTGTCACCTTTACAAACAAAAATCCCGAATCGCCCGGCTACGGGGAGGCGATGTGGTTTGGCTTTTCCATGTTCGATACGCGCAGCGTCGGCGGAACGCCTGCGGGCTTTGCCGCATATGACGGCGGCAAAGAGGACAATACGGGAATGTTCATCTACACCTTTTCCCTTGAAAGCGCCGCTTACGCGGAGGGCAACGAGGTGACGCTGCCCACCGCGGTGGTCGGGCAGAGGCGCACGGTGAAGGTGGATATCCTGCCCTTCGTGGAGGCGGGGCTCGCCGCGGCGGAAAAGCGGGGCGCGATGAAGGGGACGAAGCTCTCCGACCTGATGATCGGCTCGACGAACATCGGCATCGAACTGCCCGGCAGCTACGACGTGGACGTGCAGATCCATTCCATGAACTTCTATAAAACGTTGAAAATTGCGGGTTCGCCCGTGAAATAAAAATTTGGAGGAATAAGATGAAAAAGAAACTTGGTATCATCGTATTGGCTATGGCTCTTGCGATGAGCTGCATCGGCTTCGCCGCGGTGAGCGCCGCCGAAGTCGGCGAGACCGATCCGTACTGGACGACCTCGGGAACGAGCGGCACGACCGCCGTCGTCGCCGAGGACGGCTATACGACGATAGGCAAACTGCAAACATGGGGAGACCGCGCGGGGTACAACTATCCCGTCGTGCTCGACGGGCTGGAGATCTCCGTCAAAAATTCCACGAGTGACAATTTGGGCAGCGGAGACGGAAACTACCTCGGCATTTCTTTCGGAGCGCGGAACAGTTATGTGGGGGAAGCCGCAACTTCCGCCGTGGCTCTTTCACTTTGGAACCTTTGGGGGCAGGGGAGGATCTTTTTCCAGAATACGCATGACTATAACAGTCAGAAAATGATGATCTACACGGAGAAAGACACCGCGTCCGCGACCGTAGGCAACACGGATGCGAGCATTATACTGAGCCAGCCGACCGACGCTTTTACCTTAAAATTTACTGCAGACGGCGAAGATTGGTATAAAGTCGAACTTGTTTCGGAAGGGATGGAGGCGTTCAAGGATCTGAATGCCGGGTATGTCAGTGCAACGCATACCCTTACCGGTTATACGCCTGTTTCCACGTTTGGTGATTTCCTTTCCGACAACGGGGAAGTGTACCTGACCGCTATCGGCTTCAAACATAAAAACACGACGACGCAGGATCTCGGCTTCGACGTCAAGATCACGGACGACAATTCCCGCGCCTACGAACAGATCCTGGCGACGGCGGAAGAAAAGGTGACCGCTTACGACACGGCCGTCGGCAGCATAGCGGACGAAAGCACGTACGACGCCGCCATTGCCGCGAGGACGGAGGCGATGACCTACGTAGCGCAGAACATACGCTCTTCCGACGTGGCGCAATTTACGACCGCCATCGCCGCCGCCGACGCGAAGATCGCGGGCAACGACACCGCCGAAGCGTTCGCAAAGGCGGAAGTGAACGAGGCGATCGCCGCGGCAAAGACGCTGACGGACGCCTTCGCGACGGAGACGAACATCACGACGGAAGCGCTCGCTTCCGCGCAGGCCGCTGTCGAAGCGGCGCAGGCAAAAGTCGCCGATTACAAAAATCTCGTCAAAGCGGCGACCTTTACAGAACTCGAGACGGCCGTCAATGCCGTCGTCTACGATAACAACAAGGCGAACGTAACGAAATGGTTCATCGACATTGAAGCGCAGATAGACGCTCTCGATACCGAAAGCGAAACGATCGGTGCTGACATTGCCGCTGTCAAAGCGGTGCGTGCGGGCTGGCAGTCTTCTTCCGCCTATACGCTGTACGGCGGGCTGACGGAGACTGACAGACAGGCATTCGATACCCGCCTTGCCGCCGTCGACACCGATATTGCAGCTGCAGAAGAAGGGGCTGATTCGCAAGTCAAGGAAAGTTATCTTGAGGCTTTTGAAGCCGCATTGGAAGAGGATCTCACCGTAAAGGAAAATCTCGACGCCGCGATCGGCGAACTTGAGACTCTGAACGAGAACGTCTCCATCACCGATGCGGACGGAGAGCTGTATACCCGTCTGACCGCGGCGCAGGCGGAACTCACCGCTGCCTGTGAAGCGTTTGTGGCGAGCGCGATCGAGGCCGTAGATGCGGCGCTTGATGCCGAGATCACGAAATATACCGATTATGCGGCGATAGAAGCCGATTATGACGCGATCGACCTCGGGTATATCGACGAAGAGAGCGCGAACTATGCCGGGATCAAGGCAGATTACGACGCGCTCGCAGAGAAACTCGAGGCGAGCGAATGGTTCTATGTCGGCGAAGAGGGCTTGGATGAGATCACCAAGACGGAAGACGGGCTGTATTTTGAGATGAGCCCCGAATTCCCCAACCGTTTCAATTATAACAAGCCCCTCACCATCGACGAAGAAGGGGTGGAAGTCGTTGTGGAGCTTACCGAGATGGCTTACTACAACGGCGACAAAACGGAAGACGGCACTTCTAAAGGTGCGAACAATCTCTCCATCAATTTCCTGCTCGAACCTGATTCTTATAAATCAAGGGCGCGCGGCATCAATATTGTCATCTGGCTGTTTGAAACGGAGTCCAGCGTCGACATCAACGACATGAGCGACCAGCAGCTCGGACACGGCGTTTTGGCGACGCCTATCAGGGGCGGACAGTTGCGTATTACCGTGACGCATGGCGATTATTTCGACTTTGTAGGGCAGGAGACCTACCCCGCATGGCAGATCAAGATTAACAGCACGCTCATCGTCGTACGCGACACCCAGTTCGAGGCGGCGGGTATCAACATTTCAAGCGAAACTCCGCTGTATTTCTCGATCGGTTCTTTTGCCGATTACCGTGAGGATACGAATAATTTCACGATCGTGAGCATTGACGGAGTCAGCTTTGCGGAAGAGACAACGGATCCCGACCCTGATCCCGATCCCGACCCCGATCCCGATCCCGGTACAGACCCCGGCACTGACCCCGGCACCGATCCGGGTACTGACCCCGGCACCGATCCCGAGCCTGCCGGCGGCTGCAATTCTTCCGTCGCGGCAGGGAGCATTGCCGGCGGTATGGCGATACTCGCCGTGGCTTGTATGGCTCTTGTGTCGCTTCGCAGGAAAAAGGAATAAGAGACCGCGCTTGCGCGAGAATCGGAATGGCAAAATGTTGTGGCGCGCGTTCCGCGCGCCACAATTTTACCGCCCGTGCTTCTGCGGGCGAACAAAATAGGTTTTCTTTGGAGAAAGACTGGAATGTATCGACTGAACGGTGCAGGCAATTTTGCGGAAACGGAATACTGCATGAACGATGAACCGTTGCTTGCTGCGCTCTTTACGACGGGCAACGGCTATATGGGCGTGCGCGGGAGTTTTGAAGAATTCGGTTCTCTCCGCGTGCAGGGTGCGTTTGTCCGCGGCTTTATCGACGAGATCACCGAGGTGGTAGAGCCGTTTTGTTCAAACGAATATATGCGCAAGTACTATCTCGATGAACAGAAATTGAAGCGTTTCCAAAAGCAGGATTCCTGCGTGAATATGCCTGACTTTACTCTGGTGCGTATCAATGTCGGCGGAAAAACCTTTTATCCCTGGAACGGGAAACTTCTGCATTGGGAGCGGTGGCTCGATGCTTCCCGCGCCGTATATGTGCGGAGCGCCGATTGGGAGGACGATGAAGGAAACCGCACGCGCTTTACGTTTACGCGGTTCGCTTCTTTTGCAGACGATCATCTGTACTGTCAGAAGGTAGAGATCCGTCCGCTCAATCACAGCCTTCCCGTAGAAATTTATTCGGGCGTCGATACCCTTGTAAAGACGGCCGGGCAGCATATCACGCAAAACGATTCCTGCACGATAGACGGGCCGGATATTTATTACGCATTCCATGCCGTCAACAAATATAAATTTTCGGCGGAATATGCAATTTTTCAGAATTTCCCGAAAGGGAAACTTTCCGGGAAAGACGGCGACGAGAAGGCCGTTCTCTGTCGCTGTGACCCTGCCGAAGAGTATGTTTTTGAGAAACTTACCTATATTTCGACGTCGAGGGACGAACCTTCCCCCCGCCCGAAACTGTCTTTCCGGGAGGCATTCGAGGCGCATATTTCCGCATATGCCGACTATTTTTCGCCGATGGACGTCCGTATAGAGGGGGACGGAGAGGCGGACGGGTACCTTCGCTTTGCAAGTTATCATACCGCGATCTCCGCGCCGCGGCACGATTGTATCCACAGCGCGGCGGCGAAGGGTCTTACGGGCGAGCGGTATAATCAGTTTGTCTGGTGGGACTGTGAGATATATCAGCTCCCGTTCTTTCTCTTTACCGCGCCCGAAACGGCAAAGATGATGCTTCGTTACCGTGAGAGAATGCTGCCCGCCGCAAAGGAAAACGCGCGGGCTTCCGGCGAACGGGGAGCAAAATTCGCCTTCTGTTCTTCGGTGGAAGGCGATGAACGCGTATGGATCTACGCGCGCCATCCTTTTTTGCAGATTCATATCAATTCGGATATACCTTACGGCATCATTCACTATTACTATGTGACGGGCGACGGATCGTTCCTGCGCGAAAGCGGAATGGAGATTATCCGCCAGTGCCTTCTCTTCTGGCTGAACAGGGCGGAGTTTACGGGCGAACGTTATGAGATCCGCAATGTCACGGGGACGGACGAACATCATCCGTATGTCAATAATGATGCTTATACAAATTACAGCGTACATTACATCGCGGCAGAATATCTGAAACTTGTCCGCGAGTTGGGAGTGCCTGCGGATAAAAAGGAGCTGGAAGCGATCGGAAAATTGCGGGATCTTCTTTATCTGCCCGTTACGGCGGAGGGGATGGTTCCTCAATTCGACGGATATTTTGACCTTTCGCGCGGGCTGGAGGTGGAGGGCAGCAGCGCTCTTGCACAATTTCAGATGAAAAAGAGCGGGCTGTACCATAAGAGTCAGGTCATCAAACAGCCGGACGTTCTCATGCTTTACACCTATCTCGACGTCGACATGAGCGCTACGGACTATGCGGCAAATTCCGATTATTATCAGACAATGTGCGAGGCAAGCTCGTCGCTCTCTTATCCGCCGCACGCCATCGCGTGTGCCGATAACGGGCAGACCCTTTCCTTTTATCAGAACTTTCTCAAATCAATAAAGATAGACGTGGACGATATACACGGCGTGGCATGGCAGGGCGTACACAGCGGTTGTCTTGCCGGCGGGTATCTGGCGGTGTTGCGAGGTATTTTCGGCATAAGGGCTTCGGAGAACGGGCTTTGTTTCGCTCCGGTGCGTATGCAGCTCTGGAAAAAAGTTACGGCAAAATGCCGCTATAAGGGAACGCTCCTCGAGGCGGAGCTTGCGGGCACGGATGCATCGCTGCGCGTCCTGGACGGGGCGCCCGTGCGCATCGTGACGCCGGCGGGGGAAGTTATGCTGGAAAAAGAAATTCATTGTAAAGCGGAGGAAAGGAGATGAAGAAAATTCGTTTTTGCGCTGCGGCGCTCGCGCTCGGTATTGCCTGTTCACTGGCGGCCTGCGGCGGAACGGAAGGACAGGAAGAACCGCCGAAGGGAGAGGAAGAGATGAAGCTCGATAACCTTGTCGAAAATTTCTGGGAAACGGATACGATGTACGACGAGACGGTCATGCTGGTCGCCGAAACGGACGCAGACGGCAATATCGTGTCTGCGCCGGAGGGGAAGCTGCTGTTCCCCGTCGAAGAGATCGTGGAAGTCAAGCAGTACTTCCATCAGGACAACAGCGGGATCGTAACTTTTCAGGAAGGGGAAGACTTCACCATAGAAGGAAACAGGATCATTGCAAAGGGAAGCATAGAAGAAAACCTGTTTACGGGAAAGAAAGAGTTCAGAACGGATATGCCGTTCGTGACGGACAAGCAAGTGAGCGGGGAAGACCTGTTCCCCGGGCTTGCCACGCAGGATACGGGGATCCCTTCCACCGATGCGGGACTTCAGCTGCCGTACACGGAAACATATCACATCGTGCAGATGCAGATCTCCGTAACCTATAAGCATGCAGAAGGGCTTTGGCAAAAAGCGACCCCCGCTTATTACGGCGACACCGTGCTCAAACGCACGGCCGATAAACTAAAAGCAAAAGAAAAAGTCGAACTCTTTGTGTTCGGGGACAGCATTTCCACCGGTTCCAATTCGAGCAGCGTGCTCAATATCACGCCGTATTTGGATACATGGCCGGAACTTACGGCAAAAAACCTCGCTTCGTATTACGGTGCGGAAGTCAATCTGACAAACAAGTCGATGGGCGGCTGGACTACGATGCAGGCGGTGAGCGATACAAAGAGCGACGGCTGGGTAGGCGGGCAGCTCATACAGCAGTACGGCATCGGAAAGCTGCTTTCCGACGATATGCCCGATTACAAACCGGACATTGCTCTGGTCGGGTTCGGCATGAACGACGCGACCCTCGGGGTGGATAAAAATCAGTTTGCTAGCAACATTCGCACCATTATCGACACGATACGCGCCCGTAATCCGGAATGCGACATCATCCTTATCGGCACGATGCTCGCAAATCCGAAGGCTCTGAATCAGAACAAAGATCAGATGTCTTATTTTACGGTTCTTGAAATGGTGGCGGAACTCTATGACGGCGTGGCGGCGGTCAATGTCGGGCGTATGCATCAGGATCTGCTCGATTCCGGTAAAGCATATATAGACATGACGGGCAATAACGTCAATCATCCGAACGACTTTATGGCGCGCGTGTATGCTATGAATATGCTTTCCGCCCTTATCGGGTAGGAGGGGATGTATGCTTTTCAGGGGTGCTGTTTTCGACCTTGACGGAGTGATCGTCTGCACGGACAAGTATCATTTTCTCGCATGGAAAGAACTTGCCGATCGGGAAGGTATTTATTTCGACGAAAAGATCAACGAGAGACTGCGCGGCGTGAGCCGTATGCAGAGTCTCGAGATCATTCTCGAGCGGGCCGGCAGGGCCTATACGGAAGAAGAAAAGAATCGTATGGCGGAGGAAAAAAATTCCCGTTACAGAGAGCTGATAGCGGGGATAACCCCTGCGGAATTGCTTCCGGGCGTGCTTTCTCTCTTTGATTTTCTGAAAAAGAAGGGAATAGGCATCGCTCTCGGTTCTTCGAGCAAAAACGCGAAACCAATTCTCGGTTCGCTGGGGATCGCGGACCGCTTCGATGCCGTCGTGGACGGCAACGATATTCAGCGAAGTAAACCCGATCCGCAGGTGTTTTCTCTGGCGGCGGAACGCCTCGGACTTCCTGCGGACGAATGTGTCGTTTTTGAAGATGCCGAAGCGGGGCTTCTCGCGGGGAAACGCGCGGGCATGAAAACTGCGGCGGTCGGGGCGGCAGGGGGCGGCCCGCTGGCCGATTATTCTCTGCGGGATCTCGCCGACGCCCGGGTATACGATATTTTTGCATGAGGGTGGAGAAATGAATACGGATAATTTTTACAAACCTTCGGCGTTTTGGTCATGGAACGGCGAAATAACGCCGGACGGAGTGCGCCGGCAGGTAAAAATGTTTGCACAGGCAGGTATGGGCAGTTTTTTTATCCACGCCAGGGGAGGGCTTAAGATCGGGTACCTCGGAGAGGAGTGGTTTGCCTGTGCGCGTGCGGCGATAGAGCAGGCGGAGGCATGCGGGCTCGACGTATGGCTGTACGACGAAAACGGATGGCCGAGTGGGTTCGGAGGCGGTGCCGTCAACGGGCTGGGCGCAAAGTATCAGATGAAGCGTCTGCGCAGAACGAGCGCGGAATACCCCGATGTACTCGTCCGCTGCGGGGGAATGGACATCTCGATGGTCACGGAACCGGGCTATGTCGACCTGCTCGACCCTGACGTTACGAGGGAGTTTATCCGTTCCACGCATGAGAAGTACAGGCAGCATTTTTCCGGATATTTCGGCCGCGTAATCAAGGGGATATTTACGGACGAACCGCAGCTCGACAATGCGGGGCTTCCGTACAGTGAGACGCTCCCCGATGCGTTTGAAAAGGCATACGGATATCCGCTGCTTCCGTCGCTCTATATGCTGTTCGAGGATGCAGACGGAGCGGAAAAATTCAGATATGATTACTTTTCTCTCGTAAACCGCCTGTTTGTACAAAACTTTACGGGTGCACTTGCCGAATGGTGTTCGGAAAACGGGCTTTTGCTGACGGGGCATTTCCCCTGTGAAGAGGATTTGAGTTATCAGACCTGCGTGACGGGCGGCGTCATGACGCATTATCCCGTCATGGATATGCCGGGGATAGACCATCTCGGAAGGCGCTACGAATCTCCCGTTACGGTAAAACAGCTCACCTCCGTAAAGGAGATTTTCGGAAAGCCCTTCGCTCTTTCGGAAACGTTCGGCGGAGCGGGGCATCCCGTTTCCTTCCGCGAGTTCGCGCATATGTGGGCGTATCAGGCTGTTCTCGGCGTCAATTTTTGCTGTATGCATCTTTCCGCGTATACGCTTGCAGGCATCCCGAAGCGCGATTATCCGCCCGCGATCTCTTATCAGCAGCCCTGGTGGAAAAAAGCCGGTTATCTTTTCCGCGAGATAGAAATGCTGAACAGGACGGTATCGGCAGGCGAATCTGTTTCGGACGTACTGCTTGTTTCGCCTCTGCGCAGCGCCTATCTGCATCGCCTCGGCACGGATAAACAGAATGAAATTTCGGACGGATTCCGCAGGACGATAGAAAACCTGCTTGCGCTGCAGCTTCCCTTTGAAATAGCGGACGAAAGGTTCCTGCCCGAAGCAACCGTCCGGAAAGGTCGGATCTGTTTGGGGAAACGGGCCTTCCGCGTTCTCATCCTTCCGCATATGAGCGGCATCGACAGTGCCACGCTGTCCATTGCCCGCAAATTTGTTGCCTCGGGAGGCAGCGTCTTTTACACGGGAGAAGCGCCCGGATTCCTCGACGGGGCGCAAAGCGGGATCCCTGCAAAAGAATACCGGAAATTCCGCTATGTGTTCGACAGCCGCGAAAAACTCGGCAGGGCTTTGGCGGCTTCCGGTTACAAATATCCGGTCAGGGTAATGCGCCCGGACGGGGAAGATGTCGCGGTCGGCGTATATACGAATATACGGAAAACCGAAAACGGATATATCGTTCTCGCCTTCAATTCCGACCTTTCGGCGGAAAAAGAAATCGTGCTGGAATGCGAAGGAAACATGCGTGTGGAGGTGCAGGATATCGCCGGCGGAGAAAAGAAGAGGCTTCCCGCGGTGCAACGGGGAGGCAAGACGTATTGCCGGGATAAAATAGATCTGTTCGGTTACAGGATTTATAGTTTCGGGAAGGGGCGTGAGACCGTGCACACGCGGCCGGAACTTGCGGAGCTGTATGAGGCGAAGGTCTTGCATACGGAGCGGTCGGATCTGAACACATTGGTCATAGATGCCGCCTCCTGCGATTACGAAGAGTATCGCATACGGCACCCGATCGAACGTCTGCGCGAGGAAGTGCTCCGTTCTCATAAGAAGTTTACATTGCGGTATACTTTCGATACAGCGGAGATTCCTTCCGAGCTGTATATCTGCTGTGAGAGATCAAATGCCGGGAACGTATGGCTGAACGGGATCCGTTTGGATAAGCAATGCGGGACGTTGTACGACGAGGGGATCGTCAGGCTCGATGCCGCAGGCGCACTGCGTACGGGAAAGAATCTCGTCGATATCCGCTATGAAACCGAAGGCGCGGAGCTTTTGGCGGACGGACAGTTCGAGACCATGCGCAACAAGTTCGATTATGCCGTCGCGATAGAAAATCTTATCGTCGCCGGGAGATTCGATGTAGAGGCAAAATCTGCACCGGACAAGGGAGGCGCCTGCGGGTATGCGCTGGAGGGTGGTTTTGTTCTCCGCAAAGAGAGCGATCCGGATGCCGGAGATTTTATGAAGGGAATGCCGTTTTATGCGGGAGCCGTCGCGCAGGAGCTGAATTTCTTCTGCGGAGAGGGAGAGCCTTCTCTGTTATTTCGGGGGATGAAGGCGACGGTCGCGGAGGTGTTTGTGAACGACGTTTGCGCAGGCGCCGTGAGCGGGGGAGAATGCGTGCTGCCGGTCGCCGGGCTTTCACGGAAAGGTGAAAATACGCTGCGGGTCGTATACTATAACAGTTTGCGCAACGTCTTCGGGCCTTTCCATCACTATAAAGGGGACCCGATGCTCGTTTCGCCGGATGCTTTTTCCGGCAAACGCGGTTATTTTGACGCTTTCTGTTATGCGGATGCGCCGGAGGATATATCGGTCCCCGAATACAGGTTCACGGAATTTTCTCCCGCCCGCATTTATATCTGCTTCAAAAAATAAATAAAAGGACAGACGGCAAAACGCCGTCTGTCCTTTTTACTCAAAATTCTTTCCTGCCGGTGAGGACGTCGAGGTCCACGTCAAAATAATCCGCGATCCTGCAAAGATTTTCGATGCCGATTTCACGCTGATTGTGAATGTATCTCGAAAGCGTCTGCTGCGGGATGCCGATCTCCTTCGCGACCCTGCTGATGCTCCTTTCCGCGATCAGCTCCTTCAGATTTTCGGAAAAGGATTCCATATACATAGCATATATATTTTACACCAAACGGTGTAAAATATTTGACAATACACCAATCGGTGTGATAAAATATGAGAAAATGAAAGAAAACGGCAGAGAAAACAAATGAGAAGTAAAAATAGCGCCCGCTTGAAAAGCGGGCGCGTTTTTACGTTTTGTTTCAGGCGAGGCGGAACGCCGATTTCGGCTGACCGCATACGGGGCAGACCCAGCTGTCGGGCAGCCGGTCAAAGGGCACGTTTCCGTTGTAGACGTGCCCGCATACCGAGCAGACATATTTTCCGGCGGGTGCCTCTTCCTCGATATAGGTAGGGGCGTTTCTGGCCGTTTTCCCTTTGATCACGCCGTGATAATAGGCATACGTCATGGGAGGATTGTCGCTGAGGACGTCCGCTCCGATCACTTCTCCGAGAAAGACAGTGTGCGTGGGGGAGTCCATCGTGTCGATCACCCTGCAGGCAATATACGCGCAGCTGTCGGTGACGACGGGCAGCGTGTCTTTCACTGCCCACGGGACGGCGGAAAATTTATCGAAATCCTTCCCCGAGCGGAACCCGAACGTGCCGATGATGGCGGGGTCGGAATTTTCCGCGAGCACGGAGACCGAGAAGTGCCCGCAGTCGCGGATGCACTTGTTCGTATAATTCTCCTTGTTGATGCTCACCATCACGGTGGCGGGGGAAGAGGTGATCTGTGCCGCGCAGTTGGCGGTGCAGCCCGTCGGCCTGCCGTTATCCCACGCGGAAACGATATACACGCCGTAAGAGAGGGAATGGAATGCCTTTGCGTTCATGGGCGGACTTCCTTCTTTGCCTTTTTCGTTGCGGCTGCTCTCAATAATTTTCAGCTTTCAGCTGGAAATATGCTTTGGGATGCGAGCAGACGGGGCAGATCTCGGGCGCCTTTTTGCCGATGACGATATGCCCGCAGTTGGAGCACTGCCAGATGCAGTCTTCGTCGCGGGAGAACACCAGCCCGTTCTTCACGTTGTCGAGCAGGGCGAGGTAGCGTTTTTCGTGCTCCTTTTCGATCTCGCCGACCTTTTCAAAGAGGAAGGCGATCTTGTCGAAGCCCTCTTCCTTCGCCTCTTTGGCGAAGCGTGCATACATATCCGTCCATTCGTAGTTTTCGCCCGCCGCGGCGTCGATGAGGTTTTCCTCGGTGGAAGGGACGTCGCCGCCGTGCAGCAGTTTGAACCAGATCTTCGCGTGCTCCTTTTCGTTGTTCGCCGTCTCCTCGAAGAGCGCGGCTATCTGCACGAAGCCGTCCTTTTTCGCCTTGCTCGCATAATAAGTATACTTGTTCCTTGCCTGCGATTCGCCCGCAAACGCTGCCTGCAGGTTCGCTTCCGTCTTCGTGCCTTTGAGTTCTTTTGCCATTTCAGTTTCCTCCGCTGATTTTATTTTTACAACCGGCGCAGATGCCGACGAACAGCAGTTCGTGCCGTTCGACGGTAAATCCGTCCGTTCGTTCCAGATATTTTTCGGGCGCGTCGAGCGCCTTCATGGGGGCGTCTTCTATCTTGCCGCAGAGCCGGCAGCGGAAATGATAGTGCGTTTCCGTGCACCCGTCGAAGCGCGCCGCGCCTTCCGCCGTTTCCACCTTCCGGATGTCGCCCTGCTGCGCGAGCAGATTCAGATTTCTGTAAACGGTCGCCTTGCTGACGTGCGGGTGCTCGCGCGCGACTTCACTGTATACTTCTTCCGCGTCGGGATGGCGGAGCCTGTACACCGCTTCGAGCACAAGCTGCCGCTGCCGTGTGTTCCTTCTGTCCATAGGGTTCCTAATTGATAATAATTATTGATTATAAGTATAACACAAAAAACAGAAAAGTCAAG